>BNJT01000073.1_pt1 | contig 192827 bp, 276 predicted proteins | sample 8540491 | NCBI WGS metagenome assembly BNJT01 (sample SAMD00202455, study PRJDB9452) | human saliva metagenome | host: Homo sapiens | reverse complement strand
GATACGGCTACATTTGGAAACGAAAAAGGAAAACTTGCTACACATGATGACATCAGGTCATGAAGAGTTATCGGCAACAAACTGGTGAATGACTGATAAATTCATCAACGGTATGGTAACAAAGGTATCTACTGATGATTTAAATAAAAAATTAGCAGATGCGGAAACAGCTGTCTGCAGATTAAAAAGCTGACAAAGATGGAGTTACATGCTGCTATCAGCAAATGCAACAGCTGATAAGGTATGCGCGTAACAGACCGAGTGCATGCGCAGTTTGCAACTGATTACGAAGTGAGAGTCAAACAGGCTGGTACTGTTACATTGCGCCAAGAAAATGAGCTTGAACAGACCAAAGAGTTGATGAAAACTTCACAATTTTACAGGTATTGCAACTAAAAAGGTCAGACTGAGTTTAACAACTAAAAATCAGTGCAAAAGCAGATCAAAGCGAGCTGTAGATGCGTGACTACAGAAGTAGAGCAGCAGATCTGCGACCAGATGTAACTGAAAATTAGCTAAAAAGCAGATCGCGGCGACTGTAACAGCAGGGTGCTAGCGGATGCTGATACTATGTACTAGCTTGATGCGAACATGAATGAAACAAAGTCGATAAAACTGATGAGGTTACATGTGAAAACTGGTAACCCATGTACAGTGGATGCTGATGAGCAATGTGACTTTAAAACAAAGAAAATGGTGTAGAGGAACAAGAAAGCGTGAGCCAAAGATATGTTGTGATTGAAGGTGTTGCGTCCAAAGAAAGCTAAATTAGAAGCTTTAGACACTCGTGTAGGCACTGCTGAAGGTAGAGTATTGATACACTAGAAGGAAGAAGTAGCAACTAACTTGAAGATAGGCACAGCTTGATGAAGAAAGTTACTGATGTAAGCTCTTGCAGACGATACAAAAGACCAGAAAGTTGGTGCATTGACAACTAGGAGTTAATGGTAACTGCCGGATTACAGTAGCTGATCATGCGACAAAACTTGGAAAGAGACTAAAATGCAAATTGATGGCATCAATCAAAATGACACTGCTAACCTACGCGCAACTAATGGAAGCTGTAAAAGAAAAATTAGACAATTTAGCTGAATTGAGGTTTTACTAACACTGTATTACATTTCTATGGCGGAGAATGAAGCTGTGTGATGACAAAGAGTACGTGCAGATCTTTGGAGATGATGACACTAATGCGTCTAAATTATCCTTGAATTTAAAAGATCAAACATTAAAAAGTAAAGGTACTGCACTAACGAGAGTGAAACAACAGCAAAGGTGATACAATCACTGTAGGTTTACTCTGAAAGCTGTTAAAGATGAGTTTGGCTCGGTGGGCGGCTCGTGAGATACAACATCTGAGGGTCCGTGATGAGTGGCGACGACTGGTAAAAGCGGCAGATCGCGGCGATGCAACAAGCGACTGATAAAGGGTATCACTGGTCCAAGATGGCTAGAATGGCCAGAGCATTAACTGAAAAGTAGATGCATTGCGTAATGGCGAAGGCGCGGTGCTGTAAGTGTGCACAAATCCTGAAGGTGAAGCGTCTGGTGAAAGCTAATGATGGTAGTACTACTTGGCGAAGACGATGTTGACGAGGCTGGCAATAAAAAGGTGCGGCGACGCAGTTACTGGCGATGACCTTCAGCGCAAAGTGTAAATGAATCAGATGGTTCCGATAAACCAACCACGTTATCAACAGCAAAGATGGAAAAAGTAGCTGATTCCAAAGATGCTGTCACTGGTAACCAATTGCTGGCGGCGGTAATGGATTAGCAGAAGCTCTTGGCGGTGGCAGCTGCTGTTGGTGAAGATGGAACTGTCCCAGCTCTCATGCAACTTGACAGATAGGAGATGGTCAGCACATGTTGCCTTGTAAAATAATGTAGGCGATGCGTTGACTCTTCTACTCAATGATCGCTTAGACCATACCACTGACGGTGGGCGGCGGCGGATATTGAATTGAAAAACCTAGAAGTGTCTTACTCCTGAAGGGAGGAAACTCAAAAATTAGCTTGGCGATGCGCGTCGGTGGTAAAGGTGATAAAAATGTTACTATTTCTTCTACATGGAAGATGGAGTTAAAAACATTCCATGCGACATTGTGAGTGAGTTACACTTTAGTAAAGCACGATGCACGACGATCCTAGTAAAATCATTCCGGAATGCAATGGTGTGAGAACTTGGTGGACACGAAGGAACTATCGCTAGCGGGTGATCCAGATGGTAAAAGCAGCTGGCAAAATCAATGGTGCTAATGGAGACTATCACAGGCGCGGCAATGGTGAGATGGAAATAAAGTTACTATCGATGGTACAGCGACGTGGCAGTTCCGACTGTAACAGCAAAAGATGGTGGGTTCAGTGCTCCAATAGCTGAGAAAGTGATGCTCCACTGAAGGTGGTAAAAATAACACAAAATTACTGATCGATGGTATTTCTGCGTAGAGTAAAGGTAAAGATAGTTGACCCGGCTGGTACAGTTAGGTATCAGGAGACGGTCCGATCGTAACGTGAGTGCAGTCCAGTAGGTGAAGATGGCATTCCAACAAATGCGGGCTGCTGCTGCGTCTATGGATGAGGTAAACTACTCCGTAGCAGCATAAAGGTAGAGACAGTAAAGAGAATCTAAAACTGGACATCATGGTGGTATCACAGCGGGTGCTCCAGTAGCGGAACTAAAAACGGTAATCCTACAAAAGAAAGATGCTGCTTACGGCTCTATGGACAGAGATAAAGAGTTTCTCCGTGACATCTAAAGATAAAGACTGTGTAGCGTATCTACAGTAGGTATCAACAACGGTCGAGGTAAGCCTTTGGTGATCGAGTAGAATAAAGACGGCATTCCTACAAAGCGAGGTTCTGCTACATCTATGGATAAAGATGATGGCTTCGTCCATTGCTTGGCAAGGCCATTAAAGAACGGTAAAAAGTATCTAGTAGACATCAAAAATGGTGGTATCTGGTGGTGATTGCATTAGATAAAAGATGGTAACCATGCAGATAATGGTAATTCTTCATCAGTAGCTATATGGAGTAAGATGGATTCTCCGTAACATCTAAAAGATAAAAGACATTGGCTACTGTATCACTGTTACTATCCAAAGACAGGCGAAATCAGTGAGTTTACAACTCGGTGCTGCAGACACTGACGGCATGGCAACCGTTGGTCAAGTGATCCGCTATCGGTAAAACTGCTGAATTAGTGGACTACCAACAATCCTAGACCAAGTGAAATTTGCACACTCTGCGCATTATGCAATGAACCCATTAGCTACGATCCATGAGAAAATCTCAAATCATGGGCTGGTATCGGTTCCCTATCGCGGTAGTCAAGCATTAGCATTAGGTATTGCACACTATGTTCCAAAGTAGAAAACTTCATGGTTAATGCTTGAGGGTTCACAATGGGATCTAGTGAGAGCATGGCAAACATCAGTTACAACATATCGTTTCGGAACTGGCGATGATGACAATATCCCAGAACGTTACAAAAGGTGGTCAATCTCACTCCGTATATATGTAGCAATGCAGGAATGAAAGTCCGCAGCGTTGAAAAGCAGGATGCTAGAAAAAGATGCAGAAAATGCAGAAATGAAAGCACAAATTAAAATGCTTATGCAACGCATGGGTGTGGCATAAAACTAAATAACAATAGTTAAAACCTTGAACACAATAGTTAAAGGGTTAACTATGCATGCCAGTGGGTACCAACGTCAGACGTAGTACCCACTATGCTAATGTTTGCTATGATATGCGGTAATCGGCTGAGTACGGTTCTTATAGATGGTTTCACATTGATTATACCTTTTGGCTGCGAGGATGTTTACTTTGGTAAGAAAGAACATCGCCATTTCACCAGTATTTCCGTGAAATAAGTTAATTTGTTATAATATAGGTAACTAATAAGGAGGGGCGAATGTCTTAGGCAGAAAACAAGCAACAGAAGAGCAAAGCTTTATATGAGTTTATAAACTATGGAAAATGATTCTTTGCTAAATTATTTGCGATGTGTGGTTATCTATGTTTCTAATGTGGACTAGTGCAGGTGTAGCAAATGAGATTTTTAAGTCATTAATATTGATGGCGATTCCACGGTTGCTCTATGCATATAGTAATAGAGCTAAAACAACATTACGAGCAGTTATTTCTTTGTTGTCAGTTGTAATTATATTAATATATATTTATAGGATTAGTTGGCATATTAGGAAAAATGATGGCTTGTAGAGACCGAGCCTAAGGTTATTTTAACTAATAGTGATGGTAAATCGTTATATTCTCTCGTAAGTAGTGTCACTCATTGGCCGCCTTTTATGGTAATTGTTTTAAGTCTTATTTATGCCAGTAGAATAGAGGCAGCTCTAAAAGCAAAGGGAGGCTAAATTATGGGATGGTTATTGTTTGTCTATCATTATTACCTCTTGGTGTCAGCTTACGTGGTTGCTAACATGAGTTAAATTGAATAGGCGAGTTCTTGAAGGTCGTTTTGAAAATTGTACTGCTGTTGCCTTTTGTCCATTTATTCTTATGCCTATAGGGTTGTTGTATAAAAAGCATTAAAGAATAAAGTTGTATGTATAATTCCTACGTTATTTCTTTTTATACCCAGTTACTTTGTGCAGATATATGCAGAGCAGGCAAAACCATTAAAGAAAACACAAAAGTCAATGTAGATGTTAATCAATATGAAAGGTGTATCAGAGGATATGATAGCATTACCTTGTTAAAATTTAATATAATCTAAATCTAGGCATGATTGGTCCTTTCTTATTTGTTATCGTTACTTATATAAAAGCAGCTGAATATTATGCCTATTTTACAGAATGATGTTAGAATTATGCTCTTATATGAGTAATCCCAACATTTAATATCTTCAACCAATTATTCATCTCTTATTACAGATATGTGAACTTTCGTTCATATAATGAAAAAATCCTCAAAATTCTAGATGGAGAGCAAATGATATTCTGTAATTAATTATGGGATTGAAAAGGAGTTTCTATAGCAATCGAGATTGGACAAGTTGGTATAGCTACGGTGGTAGTGAAACTAACAATACAGCGGAGTACATGGGTAATGGTACCTTACACTGTGTTTTGCCACACACACGCGATGGTAACATTAATGGAAAAGCGGCCTATACCCAGGGTTCAAAGGTGATTTAGGAGACGGTGAAGGATCCGTGAGTTCATATGAGGAAACAAGCCATAGGCCGACTAGCCATTAGAACCTTCTAACACAATGGCAGTAGTAGCTGTTGACGGTAGAAAAGTAACCTTTGGGTAGTCGCTAAAGAAGGTGAAAAAGTTATCGGTGTGGTGGGTTGAACGTTTATTATGTAATGAAATTCATGGCCAGAAATTGTCACTTTGTAGTTCATATATGAATTTGGAGGAATTGTATTTTTACAGGAGGTTGTGATGAATACAGAAGATGTAAGGATATTAAAGTCGTCACCACAAAAATAATAAAATTAGAAAAAGACTTGAAGGCACTCACAAGAACTGATTAGGAAAAATTATGAATTATATAAAGAGAATTTAGAAAATTGCTGATTCAAATATAGATTCATGATAATATAAGAAAAGCGCGATATATTTACATGAATTTGTCCTATTATAGGTTCAATTTGGAATATATCGCGCTCTATTTCATATTCTGACATTAGTGGTTCAAATGTTGATTTGTGTAAATAAACAATGAAAACGCCTAACGAATGGTCTTGCACACCTCAGCCGTTAGGCATTTCATTCATAGCATTCTGAGATGAGCTAACGTTCGACACGTTATTGGCTCTCTTTTCGGTTGCATCTGGTATATACTTTCAACCAGTACATATAAATTATTTGCGAGATCGGCGCAAGATGAGGATTAATAGCAAGGCTACTAAGATGCCGATCTTAGCTAGTTAGGAAGGAAATTTGGTAGTCTTGTGACGTGACGATGTGGCTATCAGTACAATACCAATACCTGAAGTAACCCGACATGTCCAGATGGCACCCTACGCACATAACTGAAGTATACATAAGTGAATGCAGTACGAACTGGCACAGATGGTTATCACCCACGGTTAGCCAGTCACGATAACGCCGGCTAATCCTTTGGTATGATGGAGAACACTGTGTGGTGAGATGGCCCATGATGAGGTCAAGATGCCCAGATCAGTGGCACCGGCGGTACCATGGGTCGCGAATACGGATGCCATGGAGAATAGTCTTGCAGCAGAACCAAGGTGTACCATAGCGCATTGGTAAAGTGCTAATAGTCGTAAACACGATGCGGGCGGATAATAGTCCAATGTAAATAATGTCTTTTGCTTGGTTGAGTTCATGATATCCACAATTATGGATTAGAATGAAATTAAACGATCTAATAGCAGTTCAAAGGGCTAAGCCATCCGCAAAGGAACCGATTTCTCGATAGGTAAAATTTCTTTCTTCTGTAGTAAATTGTCCGGCAATGCGAGATGCCTTCTTCTGAAAGTATAGCCACGTAGTACAGGGCTGTCAAGTGCTTTATTAGTATCCCCCCCGTTCGTGGAGACTTTCACTTGTACTAATAGTTGGATACCATGTGATGGTATCTGTGCTACCACGATGAACGGCGATGAGGCAGGAGATCTTCCGATGGCGACTAGATAAGACCACATATTCAGAGACCTTGTGCGTACAAACAGCGACACATATCGTCCTCACTTCTTCTGATTGTGGTGTAGGGTCATAGGGGATGTCAATAAAGGCAAGCCTCTGTGTGGATTCAGCTTGACAAGCTTTCGTAATGAGTTTACGCATTTCTTTCACCATTTTCATCGTTGTAGATGGAATGGGCCTGGATCATGTCTGCGGGTCACGACGAGTTTATCTTTGCACGATGAACAGTAGCATCTTCTACGAGCGAATTTGCTCTCAGGTGATGAAAACCGCTTTGAATGGCATCGAAGGTGATGTCGTTTTGTTCCAACAGGTATTAGAAACTTTCAAGGTGATCCATGTGTCCACCAGTTAAGTTAGGATATTCTAAATAGGTGGGATGTTGGTAACAGAATCCGGATTTGGCTGCGTAGAGCACTCACTAAGGTATGAATGGTGGTGAACAACAGCCGACCAAACTCATATCTTGTATGGATAGTATAGTGGGTGCGTGATTCATAGGACACTCTCCTTGCTGGGGTAATATATGCTTTCATGTTGGCATATATACCATTGTAAACGACTAGGATGACATCTAGGATACTATTTAGTATACACTTTCCTTGTCGTAAATAAATATTTAGAAATCATGAAAATATTAGGACAGATATGTAAAAACTAAAATTATTGTCATGTTAACGTATAATAAAGAGATACATAACAATAGTTTGGAGAATGAATATGAGTGTTTAACTGTAATAATGTAACCCATGGATTTGGGGCAAGACAAATATTAGGTACATCGTTCCGTTTTGAAGAAGACATTCTGGGCTAATCGGTGCCAACGGGAAGGAAGAGTCCACCTTTTAAATATCATTACAAGGTCATTTGATGCCCGATGAAGACAGGTGGAATGGTCCAACCAAGTGACAGTGGGCTATTTAGATCAGCACAGTGTATTAGAAAGGGATGACCATTCGCGATGTATTGCGAGGCCTTCGATTCTCTCTGTAGCATTGAACAACAATTGCAAGATGCTTATTTAGAAATGGGTGATTGTTCTGAGATGGGAATGGAATGAGCTCATGGAACACGGCGAATGGCAAGAGATGTTAGGTAGGTTCTATGAAATTGATGCGACCATTGAACGGATCATCAATACGTGACGTCATGGTTGTGACGGTCGGACGAAAGGTATTGCTCACAAATTATTATTAGAACAACCGACGATTTTGTTGGATGAAACAAACAAATATTTAAGATGTGAGACCATATTAAATGGGTGCCAAGCATTGCAAAAGGAAACTAGCAAGAAATGCCTTATCTTGATCGTTCTCATGATGTGGGTTTTTAAATTTAAATTTGTCAACGTGATTTACCATTGAACATGACTCACAAGATATCTGGCGATTATTACCAATTCTTGGCGACACGAAGTGAAAAGCAACAAGCTTTGCGTGCGTACAGCGTCAGCAGCAAGAAGTGGCAGATATGAAAGATTTCATTCAGCGCAACGAAGCGTGTGGCCACTAAATGGTATGGCTAACTCAGGGCAAACGCTTGAAAAAAATAAATCCTAGAAACCACAAGAAAGATAAAACATCCTTTGGGTTTAAAGAGGACGTACATAGTCGTTTCATCGTGGATGCGAAAGACCTTGTTTTGGGCTATGATGAGGCAGTGACACGTCTCATGAAGTGGTGAAGTCGAACGAGGTAAGAAAATCGCTATCAAAGGTGTGAATGGGTTGGGAAAAACGACCTTATTAAAAACCTTATTAGGTATGATTCCTGCCCTATCTGGAAAGATAGAAAGGGAGTTTTTGTAAATTGGCTACACTTTGCTCAAGAAGACAGCCGAGATAATTCGAAAACTGCCTTGGATTACATTTGGGATGCCTACCGTCTTTGACTAATTCCGAGGTGTCTTGACTCTCGCTCGTTAATAATTCTCACTGTGACATATTGATCAAATGCGCGTCTTGTCGGGTAGAAAATGCAAAGAATTCGTCTTTGTGAAATTTGATGCAAAGTCTTATAATGTATATCTTAGACGAACCGACGAACCACTTAGATGTGGATGCAAAAGCAGAATTGGCGCGGGCGTGCAGGGCTTTCAAAGGGACGATTGTCCTCGTCTGCCATGAACCCGGGTTTACGAATCTTGGGTGACCGATATTTGGACCATCGAAAATTGGACTACGAAAATTATTTAGGAGATGACTATGAAGAACAAGCTCTAGACGGTGTGCTGTTATTAAGAGGGCCTTGGTATCGATCTTGAAGCCGCGGTGGCAACAGATACGCCGAAGCGTGTGGCCACGTTATTTAAGCTTGTTTTCTGGACGCTTAACAGCATGGGCAAGGGCTCTGAGCGATGTATCCCTGGAACATATACAGGCTAATACCGGTGAATCACATTCCTTTTTATTCCATATGTGAACATCATTTGATGCCTTTCTATGGAAAAGTACACATTATTATTATCAACCACGGGATGGCAAAGTATTTGGCTGGGCCGTTTGAAAGCGTTGGTGAATGTCTTTGCGAAACGCCCACAATTGCTAAAACGATTCACCCATGATATTGCCACATCATAGTGGAAGACGGTCACGTGTTGGGCGCTATGGTAATGGTGGAAGCCACTCATTATGTATGTATGAAGGCGAAGTGGCGTTTTGAAACGGTGGCGAAAACGATGGTCATACGGGTATATTCGACCCATGGGGGACAGTATTACGCGAGGGAAGCGTTAGTGTTGATGGGGTAACGATCATGTTTTAAGAATTACCGCAAGTACAACTGGCGAGATGGTGAAACAATTAGAGCTAAAAGACCGTACATTGATTATGGGGGTTTTAAATGGCACTCCATTCTTTTTCTGATGGGTCGTTACAATGCTTCGGCACCATGGCTCGTACGAAAGAGATGATTGGTAGGGTGCAGATATCATCGACGTAGGTGTGGAATCGAGCTTACCTTGAGGCACACACAAATTTCTGTTGCTAGGAAATTGAGCGCGAAAGACATTCTATTGCCTGTCTTAGAGGGTGTCCTACCATCCCTGTATCGGTGGATACCGGGCGAAACAGCAGACTTTGCCTTATCCCATAGGGCTCCTTTTAAACGATATTTGGGGTTTAAAATATGACAAGATAACAGTAGCGGCCGAAAATACGATGGTGCCGGTCATTTATCGCACAACCAAAATACTGCAAGATTGTAGTGATGTCATCGATGATGAAAGCATTCTTTTTCTCCTCTGTGGACTTAGCTTTGAAAGAGGGTGAAAACCTGAATATTTGACGATCGGTGTGGCTTTGGTGAATTATGCCCAAAATGTGGAAGTTATCAACGATTAGGAGAATTACAGATCTATGGTATATCTTATTAGCGCCCTATGCATCAGCATTTCATTGCTTTCATATTAAATGAACTGCCGACGGATCAGCAGGATGAAGATGATAACTACTTATATATGCTAGGTATGGATTCAAGGCGTATGGATATGGTGCGTGTTCACAATGTAGAAATGCATAAGCGGGCATAAGTGGCGGATGTGCTATTACGAACGATAATGGACAGGTAACGAAGGCCTGGCATTTATGGATACCATGGCAATTTGCAAGTGAAAATGAAATGGGACAGCGATTCTTTGTAGATATTTCCCTCGCATTAGATCTGTCCAAAGCGGTCAGTCGGGTCAATTAGAGACTCTGTAATTATGCGGATGTCTATGGGCGCACAAAAGCGATTGTAGAAGGCGCGCCACATCGTTTGATTGAACGTGTGTAGGGACCTAATAACGGAATCCATCTGGCGGGGACTATGAAGGTTACAAGGGACTTTCAGTGACGTTGAAACGAAAGCGCCGCGGCGGTGTGCTGGACTATGTAGAAGTTGTGATTACAGGTCGCTGCAATATGCCTTATTATGTGGCATGGGTTCGAATCTAGGTGACAGAGAGGGTGTTGGCATTTCGCTGTATCAAATTGACGAACACAGACTGGTATTCATGATGTAAGTCATTCTAATTTGGATTAGAACTCAGGGACCATGGAACAAGGACCGTTTTTGGTATGTGAAAACAAGTCCACTTTGAACCTCATATGTTAGATACCATGTACATATTGACGATTAGCGGGCAGACAGCGAGAATTCACTGAAATGCGACGTTGGATTTAGATATGGTTTGGGTAAGAGGATGAAGGGGCCAGTACGTACGGTGAACACACCTAATTGGTCGCCTCATCCAACATAGGAACATATTTGTATTGGAACCCATGCGGGAGGTCTATCCAACGTTTGCCTATGAAGGTGTCTATTGTTAGTCGCCTAGACACATTGGGAAGATTAGAAACTTAAGAAGAATTATGCATAGCCTATTGTACAGGTTTATGGAACATGTCTGAAAGACAGATCTGTCATTCAGATGGGAAGATATAAGGAGCATTATATGGGTTCTTTTTTAGAAAGGATGGGTAAAATTTATCCTTCTCCTTGTATATTTACGGCCCTGGCCCCTATTGTGGTGTTGTTTGGTCCCTTTGACAATATTAAACGTACGTGGTGGGCGCTATTTTTGCGGTCTCATACCCGCACTGTACGTGGCTCTATATACGCCTGAGGAAATGCAGGTGTAGGTGCTGTGGGCACTGAGAGTGAAAGCCAAGAACTGTTCAAATTCGATGTGAAGAAGATGTTGTCCTTGAACTTTACGTAAAATCGGGTCAATCGATATGCAAGGCTTTTGTTGAAATTGACCCTCGACGCATTCAAGTGGCTACGGCGCCACAGTTGAATGAAAGAACCACTATATATTGCGCGTCTAAATGGGCCGTAAGCGGCCATCAATGGCGGTGGTAGAATCCAGCGGAACGGGCACGGGAATTCCCTGGATTTATCTTACGCGTGGAGCCGCTAATGCATCAGCAAGATGTGGACCTGATGAAGAAGTTGAATTTCATCGTCTTTTACAAAAAGGCTGATGACAATTGCCGGCACCTACAATAGACTGAGAACTAAAAGAGGATGGGAGCCAGGAAGGCCTTACATTTGTGGACCTCATTGATTATCGGGCGACAGCAGTCACTGATGGAGATGGTGGTTGCATTGGTCACTCGATACGTGGCCATTGCTCAAAAGAAAGATGGTATGCTATTATTGTTTTAGTCATCGAGTGGACGTCAAGCTTATTCTGCGAGGGCGCCACGATTGCGTGATGTGCAGGATATTTTTATCAAGGCGCCGTGATAATGCCATAGACTTAGATGTGATTTCCATGTACCACATTTACCACAATGGAAAAACTAGCGAACAAAGCAGCAGATTTAATGGGTGAAGACGGATGGTCCTACTGTCTTTATCGTAAAATGGGAGAGTCTATGAACCCGTTTGCGGAAGAAAGCAACCAGCAGCCTTTTTGTTGAAGCTTAGTTTTACAAAATTATGCGGTATCTATATGTCTACTTTAGAATCAAGTATATTTAGCGCCCACCACGCACTTTCAGAGTGACAAATGGAGAAAGTAGACTAAAATTTCCCTGACGTGCAAAAGGGGACTCGCTATGTCTCACGACCATAAATATATGGCGGTAGTAGAGCAAAATAAAGTTGAGGCATTTAACGACTGGCAGGTAAAGAAGCGCCTGTGACGTTAGATTTAAAGAACGTGAGGTATCATGTTTTGAATGGATGTCAGACCGTAATGGCCATTGTGACAGGGTTATATGGCGGTCATCACAATGATATTGTACTGGCTCAAGCGCCCGATCCAGAGGCGCCAGACGTGAGTGGTGACGACTATTAATTCGGTGTGTAGCGGGATCTCGCATTACCGATGTAGCCCACGCTGCTTGCGAGCCAATAGTGGTGTATATAAGAAAGTTCGTGTCGGTGATGGGGCGTACCGTTGCATACGGACGGATGCTAACTATGATACTCATGAGGTAGCCAGCATGACACCAGAAACCTCTGATATCGGTCGTATTGTGCATGTTTTATAGCGAAGATCGCTATTCTATGATAATGCTCGTACAGGTGAGTGTGTTTATGTTCGCGGCACCTGCAGAAGCGGTACGGCGAGCCATCAACCCACCGGGTAAATTCCGGCATGATCCGCGTCACACAGCCAGCCAGATCTGCATTGTAAAAGTGGATGACAAAATAGGGCATTAGAAAGCCTGTAATGAAGGCAAGCTGAGTGTGAGGGGTTTAATAAAAGTGTACCTGCGATAAACCCATTATGACCAGACCATTACTGTTGAGTCCATTTCTAAAGGATAAAAGCAGGAAAAGATAGCCATAATCTGAGGGATAAGACATATTAGATGGATCTACTGCTATGAGAATTCCACTAGTTTTTAGAAAAGCTTCTAACAATTGAGTCATAATCAAAAACAAAATTTTACATAATATAACGAAAGGAAGTCATACAATGGCAAAATTTAAAATTCAGGCACGATGCAGATATGATGAAAGGGTTTCAGGAACAGAAACATTTGGAAACGAAAGCTGTAGCCGAAAGATGATGCGCTACGGTGCTGCGCAAAGACTGACAAGCCTAACCCTGCAAAACAGATGATTGATTTTTATCAAAAGTCTTTAACAGAACGGATAAAACAAGAAGAAATTGTGAGCTCTTACTGCTACTATTAAGATGGATTACTGCAAAGAAAGATGTGAAAGATTTTTCTATCCAGAGTCAGAAAAATGGGAAAGGAGGAATATTTGTCTTGAGAACGTCTCCAGGTTAAATAAAGTCGTCACTGTTGACAGGTGATATCGTTACATGCTTACATCCTAAAGAATGGTGGAAAGACATGTGAGACATATCGATAAAATTCATATGACTAAAAAGCATGTAATTGGTTGGCACATCTCCGTTTGAGTGGTCTAATATAGTTATGTACATTTACATAGAGATAACTTGAGACTCGACAGCATTTAATAATTCCCCTTCCATCGAGAGGAAACTTCTTGATAGGAGAAAGAGGTCAATGTAGACGAGAGAAGGATTATGAGTGCAGAGTAGAGATTGGAGTTTGAAACAGTTCTTCACGTGATGGTCATCAATCTATGCACGGCTACACGTATGCGCATAAACACATGCTTTCGACATCTACAACAGGTAGATGAAATTGGGTTACTGATGCGTAGAAGTGCTGCGATTGCTACATTTGATAGCTGTATTATTCGTTTCTTGGATCGAAAGCATGGGAACGTCTTCGACTACTTTCAGCAAACTTTAAAAATACTATCCTCGAAAATGTTGCTTCGTGGCGAAAACTTGTTAGATTTACTGAAGCAATATGCGAGATGATGTTGTAGAAGCACCTAGTTCGGGACAAAGCAAAGCAAAGCAGCATGGATCCGCATCCGTGTTGCGACGCATTGAGACCAGTCCTCACAGCAACATGCGATGCGAGCTATCGAGCTGGTAGCAGCAAAGGTCTGAGGTGTTCATGTACAAGGTACAATGGTTTTAATCAGGTCAGTTCTCACTGATTGCTTGTGTGTGTGTTTGGTGTTGTTTTTGTTGTTGTTGGTTGTGTTTGTGGTTTGTGTTGGGGTTGGGTTGTTGTTTGTTTTTGGGTTTGTTGTTAAAGCAGTAGGGGCGCGTTGATATCATCGACACTGCATTGAGCCCATTCGGTCGTGCAACTAATGACCAGCACAACTGAATCTATACGCAGAAATCTTACAAAGGCACTCCATATGACACTGGTGGACCTTTGCTAAAATGCGTGATTAGCTTCCATACTTCCGTGGCGCGTTCGTAAAGAAATCAGCACAGTGAATTCGAGCGGCTCCGGCTCATGTGACGTGGCCGCGGGTTTCGATCGTTGCCAAATCCACGCGGTATGTTGTCCAATGCTCAAAGGCCGATTGAAAGGGAAATGGAGTATGGCTGATGGAATTCTTCGTACGTAATGGATGATGCCTCGCGTTGCGTGAGAGAGATCTTGGCTTCCCTCCGACTGGTAGCTCCAAACATCCCAAATCGTTGGTACAATGGCTATGATGAACGTGTTGTTTCGTCCAGGATTGCCTCATACAACATTTACACCGGCTGGTAAAGAACCTGGTTCGTATGGTAAATACGGTCAACTGCGACAACTGTGAAAACCAGAAATCAAAGAATTAATCGTGTGTAGCGACGAAACTCCTATCACTCATCGTCGACTGATGACGTAGCTCAGAAATGGATGCGTTACTGATCTTGAAGCTAAAGGCTTCACTGGCGTAACAGAGAGGGCTTGTGTTAACAGACGCTATGTTTCCCAGAGTAGCACTTCAATGTGCTTGAAAAACATACAACTACCTGTAACTCAAAAAGTGATTGAACTACAAAGGTGAATAGTTAATCGTACATTCACATATAAAAGCGACCTCTTCGAAATTCGCTTTTAGTATTCTGAGATCAATAGGCGGTGTGGATTGTGTGAAGTGTACACGGATACTCAGATGAGTGATATAATACCTGGAAGTATAAAAGATGAATACAGGGCAGGAGTGATGACAATGTCCCAAGTAACTAGAAAAACGACGATAAGTCCTCCGATACAACGTGGAGAAAAGCGTGGATACTTTTTAGGAATCGTATTTGTAGTGATTGCGGGGACAACAACTGTATGGGTACACTTTGAATCAGAAAAGACAGTTACAACAACAATTTTGAAGTTGAAGCAAGAAAATGAAAACATCTGAACAGAAAAAAGCTGTTGGAAGATGATAAGCATATTGAAGTGTAGCTAGGGAAGAATTAGGCTAGTTAAGCCGGAAGTTCCCTATGTTCGATAGGGAAAGTGATGCATTTGTATCACTTTTTGTCAATCATGGTTGGCCTTGATGCAGTTTCGTAGATAGTAGTAGAAAGTAGAGTGGTATAGATGGAGCAATATAAAGTACTAAGGTGACAAGTTGGGCATTGTCGATTTAGGGTCAATTCGTTCCGCCTTTTGTTGGGGACCGCCAGGCGAACCGATGGATGAATGAGCCGAAACAGTTGTGGACTACGCAATTAGGTCGGCGGAGCTCTGAAGGATTATTAACGGAAGAAGCGATGGTCCGAGGTCTTGAGGAGCTCTGAAAGAAAGAGATGCAGAGGCGTAATGGATGCGACCACGAACGGCGGTCGTATGGGGCTTTGTGCCACTAGCGCCATTCGAAGCGGGAAATGGACAGGATTTTTAGGGCGTGCTCAAACGGTTTCTGGAATTATCGTGTATTGAGCGGTGAAGAGCAACCTATGGATTCATAGGTGCCACGGTGTATGAATCGAAACTTTCACTTCTACCATCGTGTGGGTGGGGGCAGTACGGAAGTGCCATGAGTACGCAAGATCGTGTATATATGACGAAATCTATCCTTTGGGGCTGTGCACATGCAAGAGATGTCTAATGAGGGGCGCAACGTGTGTGGGAAAACATATCTCTATATGGGACCCGTGCCGATTGAAGGCGCGTTTGGGTAGGTTCATCGGTAATTTAGCACTGCTACGACGTTGGCGGCAGTGGATTTACCCAGATGAAGTCCTAATCCAAACGCATCCAAGGTCATCGATTGAACCGTGGTACTATCGAGGGCCATGGTATTGCAACTTCGTTACATGAGTCAAGGAACGATGCGGTGAAGAGCTTGCTTGAGTCGAAGTAAATATTATTGTGCCAGCATAGGGTGCTTCTTACGTCCCTTATGGATACGCTCAAATTAGATCCATCATCCTGTGAGCCGATAGGTTAGAAAATTATATCTAATGTAGTACTTAAATAAAGTCCCAATATTCTTAAGCTGCTAATGAAATATACCCAAATACCTATAAATCCGTGTGCTAAACGTATCAATAACGAATCTATGGATACTCGTGTCTGAGATACTCCGTTACTATTAGCTTGCTCTGGTGGGATGGATTCATTGTGCACTATTTCTATATAGAAGGGTTCTGCAAATATTGGGGTCTTTACCATGGACCATGAGTTTGACCAGAGGCCGATAGAAGAAATTAGCTCTCGTAGAATGGTATGCATTGCAATTTGGTATGCTTGCTATACGGTACAAGAAGATGTATCGGCAGAGGCGGATTTAGAGGTGTATCCTTTGGAAATGATGGGGCGCACATTGCGCTATGCTCATTGCGTGACATCGCTGAGGAACAGGGGCTATGAATATGTTAACGACTGCTCATCATTTAGATGATCAAGGAGACCATATTAGCCTTTTGTTGCGTGGGTCAGGTTAGAAGGTTTACAAGGGATGAGTACGTTCTCTGGTGATATTTGGCGACCTTGTTTGACGGTGAAGAAACAAGTGTTGCAAGACTATGCCCAGTGGTTAGACTGCTTTTATGGGGACGATGCATCAAATACAGATACTACGTATGATCGAAATTGGATTCGTCACGTCTTAGTGTACGAAGGAACGGTATCACCGGGTGATATACAGGCCAGTTGGGTCATTAATGGGGCATTTGTGAAATGATGCGTCTTATTTTTGACCGAGAGGTGGCGCGGTTAGAGAGTCAAACTATGTGAGCTACGTGACGGCGAGGGTCTAGTGTTGGATAAACGCAAACACGGAAGGCGCGACGCTAGTAAACCGATTATTGAAACGTATACTGAGCTATGTGCGACCGGAGCAATTGAGCCAACCTGTGATAGAAAGTCTGCTTTCACTGGTGAAAGGACCGAAAGGAAAAGAATTTCGGTTTCGTCAGGTGCAAGTTTTGGCGTCATATGATACAATTAAGGTTGTTCTATAGTGACGCGAAAATAAATAGAGCCTGACTGAAAAAGAGGTTACTATGATACGAAGTGAAAAATTGTACTTTCAGAAGAACAAATTCAAAACAGTGGCAGAATTGGGCCGTCAAATTACAAGAAGATTAACAAAGATGAAAATTGTCCTTGTGGGTGTATTGAAAGGGGGCTATTGCTTTTTTGCAGATTTAACATATCCGGGGGATGTAAAATAGTTTCTCTTGCTCTAGTTATGGTGCATGATACCGTGAAGCGATGGGGTAGTTCATATTTGAAAGACTTGGATCGCCTATAGAAGATAAACGTTATTGTCGTGGAAGATATTGGCAGATGCAGGGGACGACCTTGTCCTGTTGTTGGAAAACTTGCAATCTCGTAAAGAATTTTTGACGTTCAATCTGTGCTCTTGTTGAACAAACAGGATCAGCGCGAGTGAATGTGCATGTGGACTATGGAAGGATTCGTGATTCCTGATGAGTTCGTCGTGGCTACAGTTTAGATTATGATGAAAAGAAAATTCAGAGTAAATTGCCTTATATCAATTGTTTTGAAGAGGAATCTACCAATAATCGTTGATATTCGAGAAAATTTGATATGATTAATAAGTATCAATTTAGATTATAAGATAGGAAGGAGAAAAATTTGAAAGCGAGCAAAAACGTACTCTGTATTTGTTGATCATTGTGGGCACTGGCTATCAACTCGTTTTCTGGAAGGTTACTAAAATACATCAGAAATTACGCCATCGTTCCTACAAGAAATTTTAACGAAAAAGTCGCAGAAATTGTGACGATTACGAGGATCATTCAATAGTGGTGATAAGGTCAAAATCCGGTACGGAGTTCGCTACATGCCACACCTAGCGATGCGAGAGTTTTTTTAATAAACTGGCAGAGGTGGCGTAGATGTAACAGCAAAACCGCCAGGCAACACCAGCGGGTGAGTTGGCTATTAACATCTGCGTGCCTATCGTATTATTGGATTCTGGTTCTTTGCTGATGCAATCTACACAAGGTGGATCGGGTCAAATGCAGTGAACTTTTGCATGATCTAGGTTGCAAGAAGTAAAGGAGGGGCAAAGTGAATGTACATTAAAAGATATGGGCTGGTGCAGATAAACAAAACAAGAAAATTGGAAGAAGTGGTTGAATTTTGAAAAACCCAGCTAAGTTCAATGCACAACTGGCGCTAGATTCCAAAGGTGTTTTTATTATGGCCCTCAATTCTGGTAAAACATTGTTAGCTCGTGCCGTAAGCGAGGACTGGCGTTCCATTCTTTACCATCAGTGGTTCCTGATTTCGTGGAAATGTTCGTCGGTGTCGGTGCCTCTCGTGTACGAGATTTGTTTACGCAAGCGAAGAAATACGCAATATTATCATCTTCATCGATGAAATTGATGCGGTAGGTCGTCAACGTGGCGCCGGCTGGGTGGCGGTCATGATGAACGGGCAAACATTAGTTAATTATTGGTAGAAATGGATGGATTTGGTGTAATGAGGTATCATTACCATTGCGGCCAACTAACCGCTGCGAATATTTTGGACCCAGCTTTATTGCGTCACGGTCGTTTTGACCGTCAAGTTACGGTAGGTCGTCAGACCTTCGTGGTCGTGGTGGTACTGAAGTCATGCGCGCAATAAACCACTTGATCCTGATGTAGATTTAAAACTATTGCGAAAAAGAAATTACACGGTTTTACTGGAGACTGATTTGAGCAACAATCGTCAAGCGGCCTTGTTAGCGACTCCTTCAAGACCATAATCTTCCTTTTTGATTTGAAGAGGCTGGTAGGGAAGTTGGTCCAGGCGCAGAGTCGTGGTGAGGTCAAAAGAACGGATTGACAGCTGCCGTAGATCTGGTCATGCTGTTGTGGCGCATTTGTGGCCGAACATGACCCTGTTCACAAAGTGACTATCATTCACCGATGGTGATGCGGTGCACTGTGATGTTACCGCAGAGAAAAACTGTATGACTCGTTCCCCAGTTGTTGGCGCAAATTCGTGGCATTGGGTGGACGCTGTGCGGGGCGATTATTCTGAGAAAAGTCAGTGGTGGCGCGTCTGGTGACGCAAGTGGTGACGAACGTTGCTCGTGAAATGATTACTCGTTTGAGCATGAGCGATGAGTTGGGACCATTGGTATTCAGTGAACATCAGAGCAAGTATTCCTCCAGTAAAAGCTTAGGTTCTGAGCGAAATTACGGGAAGCTAGCTGAAAAAATCGACAATGATGCATCGCATCGTGGCAAACTTATGGTGATGTGATGAACTTGTTAACAGAATATCGAGTTCTTGCATAATATGGAGCTTTGTTAGAAGAAGGAAGCGATTGATGAAAACAAGTGAAACTTGTATCGCTATAGTGAATTAATGAGTCAGAAGAGGAACAAGCTAAGAGGTCTCCTCTAGAGCGACGGGCATTGTAATGCCTGATAAAATTGATACACCAAAAGAATAAATGGGTTGTATGACGAAGGTATCTTATGGGGAAGGTACCTTTTGTGCCTGATTATAAGAGTGCATTTAGAATCTTTTGTGGTGTAAAAGATGCTAAGATTCGTATAGACATGTATTTTTGCGGCATGGGGTCATTTTCTATCTGTACGTGTCGGATCTACGATACTATGTATCAAATTAGCATAGATAGGCCTTGAAATGCTGTAGAAAACGCACATTTTATCTAGTACCTCTATTACAATCGTATTTTAAACCTCGATAAAGTGAGAGGCGACAAGCCGTGAGAGATGAAATACTGACTTTTAAAAAGAAAACCACAGATCGATTTGTATCAGGACAAAGCTATGTCAGGGCCTGCCAGGTATCGCGCACAGCAGCGATATGGGAGCTTATACTCAGAGTGCTACGCAAGCGAGGTATGTGATCGAGATCCTTCACGAAGAAGGGCTATCGATTGCTGGAAGAGCGAAATCTGATCAGCCCAGAAGAGATGGAAGAGGTCTTTGCAAACACAGCAGCTTTTCGTGATATTGCATGTACGAAGAACGATTTAGAATCAACCAATAGTATTGCATAAAGCATTGGCTATGGACGGTGTACCAGAAGGGACCGTAGTTATGTGCTGAGAGAGCAATCATCGGGGCGAGGCCGTCATGTCTAGAGGCTGGTATTCACCTGTGGAAAAGGTCTTTGGTTTAGCTTTGGTATCTGCGACTAAAGTTCTTTGCCTATGGAAGCCTCCAAAATGTACCTCTCATGAGCGGGAGTGGCGCTGAGGTGAAAGCGTTTTCGTCACCTTGGGGAACTTTCAGAGGCCGGGCATCGTGGCTAACGACATCGTGGTAGGGTCTCTCGTAGAAATGGGTGGGTATTTCTGACGGAAAGCGAATGGCACCATGGAAGAAATTAACTACATTGATCCTGGGCATTGGCATCACACACACTACGACGATTGAGGAGGTCAGTGAGGACTCTGAAGGATAGTTATGTCCTTTTGCTATGGCGAGCGTCGAGGTGGACCGTAAAGGCCTTTGCTGTCGATTTTGAAAAGCCTATAGAGGACCAATGTGAAGAGGCATGTGCCAAACGAAGGCTTTGAGCTCTACCTTGGAAGAGTGGAAACAGGTACTGGCGTTACCTTTGCATAAAGAAGTCCTCGTGAAAGCGCCGGACAAGGAATATGGGGTATGCAGAAAGATTTAGATAGAGATGGAAACCTCATGGATGCAATTAGAGGATGGACGTGAGAGACGGATCATTCACGTGAGGATGATGTCGATACGCTCCACGCGGAGGATATTAAGATGTTATTAGTGGTAGACGTAGAATACGAACATCGTATTAGGCGTGTATGAGGACAAAGGAAATTATGGCCCATTGGCGCATTTCTACAGACGCGTGGGAGAACCACCGATGAATACAGGAGATCTTCTTAAGCAACTTTAGTTTCTTGCACGATCCAAAGGTGAAACAAGGAGGATGTAGAAGCAGTCATCATTTCATCGGTAGTACCGCGTTTGAATCCTACGTCGAACAGGTGTGTGTTACGCGCTACTTTCACAAGAAACCGTATTATTTGTAGGCCGGGCCTCAGGAACTGGGATTTCTATTAAATACGAAACCCTCGTGAAACTGGGCAGCTTGATTTAATCGTCGTGCGTGGCTGACTATAGATAAATACGGAGCAATTTGAGTGTCATCGATTTCGGTACAGCGACGACGTATTCTGCTGTATTAGACGGTGGTATCTACTCTAGGAGCGCTATTTCTCGGGCATTGGCATCTCTGCGAAAGCTCTATTTGAGGTCGCACCATGCTTAGGTGCTCATGAATTGAAATTAAAAATCCGGGCCCTGTCATTGGTCATGACACAGTTGGCCAAAGACCATGCAGGCAGGCGTGTATTGTTCAGATATGTAGGACCAAAGTAGGAAGGCATTGTGGCTCTCGCATGAAACGAGAGATGCCAGGAGCACACAAAGGTGGTGGCAACCGGTGGAGTCAGCTCTCATCAATGCGAGACCAGATGTGATGGAGCCACATTGATCCGTGATGACATTAGAAGGTTACGACTTATTATGAAAATCAATAATCAATCACAGCACATAGGACTGTCACTATTCATGGCCGTATTAGGTTAGCGCCATGGCAGGATTTGTGATGTAATCTATCGCTTATTAGCCAAAAGAAATGGGGCGTCCCTTAGTCTGCGCGGAAATGGTCAGTGCCATGGGAATCAAATATAACAATGAACATACAAAAGGGTACTCTATATGGAAGAGTAGAACTTGGCCTGTATCGATGCAGATTTTGGATCGATCCGAAACCATTGCCATCAGGAGCTAAAGTGAATGGAATCTGCAGGTGCTCCGATTGTGGATATCAACATAAGGTTTGTCCCGTGAAAAAGTAGTCTCCTGGTGATGGTTTCATGTGATGAAAACACCAGACTTAGCCGTAAGTGGCAGAAGCGACGGTCTTGAGCAGTACAGATTCCAGTGACCGTTAAATTGCATAGGTTGGGATGATACGTCCATCAATGTGGTGGATATGGCACAGCGTATGGAGTCCGTAGGTGTGTGACTGTAGCAGTGCACGGTCGTACTCGTGAACAGATGTATAGTGAGGCCAATTGGGGTATATTAAAGAGGTAAAAGATTTGTTTTGCAGATTCCCGTCATCGAGCAATGGTGATGTGAACTCTCCAGAAAGTGCGAAAGCGATGTTGGAATACACTGGATGTGATGCGATCTTGGTAGGGCGGCGCGGGGAATCCGTGGCTGTTCCGTCAAATTAAAGACTATCTAGAAACAGGTCCGGTGTAGTCAGAATCCAACAGCTCCAGGTTGCATTGACATGCTCCTTCAGCGTTATGATGATTTGTTGTGCCACTATAAAGGTGTAGAATTGGCGACTCGTGAGATTGAACGCATGCGCTTTATATCAAAGTTGCCAGAGGCGTAAGATGGAGAAAATGCTCTCAATGTGGCTATGGGACGTGAATCATTTATCAACGTTGTAAGTGACTATAAAACCTACTTAGAAAGCGTTCTGGGCATACAATGTAAGGCGTTTTGTGCATTCCTGAAAGGGCAGAATCTTGTTATATTGAGAATAAAGAAACTTCATAAGCCTAGAAATGTATTGTAAATACGGAGTTTTTAAAGACTAAATAGGTACCATTATGAGAAAATAGTAAATTGACATGGATGATATTTGTAGCTATAATTAAATCAAATGCCAATTTACTTTTTTTGCATAGATCATAAACCTAGTCCTTAGCTCTTTGCTGTGACTATGGTAAGACATTTAGAAATTGTATGTATGGTCATGAATGGTATTTTATTTAGTTGTGCCTCAGCCACTGTATCCTTATGTTGGGATATCGTTTTGCAGGGCATTTATAGCGGCGAGAAATGTTGACATTAGACAAATATCGCTTAACACCGACTATGGTTCTAATGATGGGACTGATTATGTGCCTACTAACAAATGCGTTTACGTTCGGTCATCACTGCGGCGATTGCGAGGGGAGCGGGTTCAGCTGTCGGTCCCGTTATTGCGGCGCAGTTTACTGGAGTGCTGCGGTGCTCTATATGATTTTGATCAGTTTCCGTGTTGCCGGTGCAGTCCATGCAGTATGGTTATTCTAGTTTGCGTCATCACGTTACGATGGTAAATCCATTACTGCGGATAACTACGCGCGAAGAGATAGTAAAATGCTGGTTTAAGCTATGTTGCTGGCGCAACCTTGTTCCTACTTGTGATTGACATTAAGCGAGGGTATGGCAGTGGATGTAGCCAATGCACTTCATAATTCAGCTTGGGCATTTTTCTCAGTGTTGGCAACGTTCCTAATGCTATTTTTATCGGTATTTATCTACAATATGGTTGCGTCTGGAAAAATTCAGAAGCTACAGTTATTGGGGTAGCCCTTATCTTTGCGACTATCATCTATCTGGTCCAAAATGTAGCGGCTAGCGAATATGCATCTTAGTTATGCGATTTAAAAACCATCAGGAGTATATTTGGCTGTCTATGGTTTCTAGGCGCGGCTTGACATGTATGGTTGTTATTAAGCGCCTCGTGATTATCTATCCACGTACTTAAAAATTGGTACTATCGGCACTGGCATTGGGCATTCTTATCGTTATGCCAGAAATCCAAATGCCGACGGTGACTGATATATTTGGGGTGGCGGTCCTGTCTTGAAAAGCCTCCCGTATTCCCATATATCTTCATTACCATTGACTGCGGTGCCTTATCTGGTTTCCATACAGTTATCGCTACCGGTACAACACCTGAATGTTGACCAATGAAAGAAGTGTGTTACCGATCGGTTACGGCGGTATGCTAACAGAATCTTTCTCTTCCATGATAGCTATGATTACGACCACAGCGTTGCATCCAGATGATTACTTTTGCCATCACTCTGCAGCGAATCTTTCAGAGCATTAGGCCTTCAAGTTCATGATTGCGACGTTATCTGCCTTAGTAGGGAGAAGATTTAATGCATCGTCACGGTGGCGCTGTATCCTTGGCGGTAGGTATGGCTCATATCTTCTCTCGCCTTCCTAATATGGATCATTTATTGGGTTACTGGTATCATTTCTGTATCATGTTTTGAAGCTTTATTCATCATGCATTGATTGATCTGCGGGTCTCGTGTAGGTCGTTACTTATTACAAAATTATTAGGTTTTATACTGGCCTAAAGTTCAATGACCAACATTGGGCTCCTGGTGTATATCGTTGTGCGCATTGATTTGTATCATGTGAGGATACCTTGTATTGCAAGAGTAACATCAGTACGATTTGGCCAGTTATTCAGTGTAGTCTAACCAATTACCAGGTACCATGACATTGGCTGTAAGTACGACGATCATTATGCGACTTGGCAGCTATGCTTGGAGTAACTGGTGTGCCTACTATCTGCAGTGGCTATCGTAGCGATTGCGGCAGACTATGAAAACGTGTTCTATAACTATGTACCAAGCGGGAAAAATGGATCTTGGTAGACCTTCTCCGTTGCTATGTTTATCATGATTCTTGTTGTATTAGTAGGAAGCAGTTCATAGGCTGGATTCGTTTATCCTCCTTACCACAAGATTATCGTACACAAGGAAAGAGTAGAAGCGAAAGTTACGCTAAATTAGCAAAAGCATAATCTAGTAGTGTAATAATAAATTGGTATACTCTCATAATAGGCGCGGTTGAGGAAACTTGCTTGAGGCCTATTATATATTTTCACTGCAATTCTCGTACAGAATGGTGCCTAAAATAATAAAAGCTTATTGATGGTAAGCATCTTCCTACCATGTGAGATGGGGCGTTAGTCGAAGAGGTGATTTTGTATGAACAAATACGAAGTCATGGTGATTGTGAAACCGGCAAGATGAAGAGACAAACAAAAGCTACATTTGATAAAATTGAGGCTTTAATTGCTCGTGTTGGCGGTACAGTTGAGAAAAGTTGACGTTTGGGGTAAACGCCGTTTTAGCGTATACAGTAAATAAACATACTGATGGCGTATACGTATGATGATTAACTTTGGGCGACTCATGGCGAAATCAAAGAAATCGACCGCGTTTTATCGACGATAACGTTCTTAGACACCTGATTGTAAAACACGAGATAATCGCCTGAGGAGGTTAAGAAATGAATTCTGTACAACTTTTAGGAAATTTAGCTCGACCCTGAAGTACGCTATCAAAAAACTGGTCGTGCTGTTACTACATTTTACTGTAGGCTGCATCCAATACCTATATGGATCAAAATGGCGAGACTCAAGAACAAACTGCGTTTGTGAACTGTGTAACAGGGTAAATTAGGAGAAATTGCAGGGAGACTTGCGTAAAGGTAGCCGTTGCTTTGTAGAAGGTCGTATTTCTACGCGTTCTTATGAAGCTCAAGATGGCACAAAACGCTATGTGACTGAAGTCGTTGCAAATTTTGTAGGCCAAGCATTGGATACAAAGATGGAATCAGAGCCTGAATACCCATTTGCACTGATCTGCTAGTGCTTATGATGATTTTAAAAAGGCTAATCTAGATGTGTAACGAAATAAGCTAAGAACTCACAACTATATCAAAGAGGAGGTTTCTCAATGAGGAGAGATAGAGGCAGAGAAAACCAAGAAGAAAAGTATGTAACTTCTGTGCAGACCATGCTGATCAAATCGACTATAAGATATTGCTAAACTTCGTCGTTTTACGACTGAACGTGGCAAAAGTCTTCCACGTCGTATTTCTGGTGTTGCGCTAAACATCAACGTAAATTAGCACTTGCAATTAAACGTGCTCGTGCTATCGCGTTGTTGCCATTCACAGCAGAATAATTAAAGATACAAATATAAAGCCTAGTAGCGTCTAAATGGTGCTGAGCTTTTATTTCCTCTATTATATACCTACAAAATGCATGATATAATACAAATTAGCAGATGCTGGGTTATTCAATGGAGGCATATACATCAGAATGTTCTATGAAATGGGTATACCTGAGAAAAGAACATGATTTTTCTCGGGTGAATTAGAATTAGCGGATGAATTGTACTATGGTGTACAGACATGTTGCGTAGGTATTGAAAACTTTTTATTACAGGTAAACAAATTGATTTAGATTTTGTCAAAGCTATGGCAGTAGTAAAAGAAAGCCTGTGCCTTAGCGAATATGAGTACAGGTCGATTGGATGATTGGTCAAAGCTATTAGTCGTCTTTGCTGCCGATGAGTAGTGCGTGGTAACCTAACGATCAATTCAGTGGACCCTATCAAGGCGGAGCGGTGCTTCTTTCAATATGAATATGAACGAGTAATGGCGAACCGTGCATTGGAAATTTTAGAGATATGAGGCCCAATATGACATTGTATCTCTAACCATGTGAATATGGCGCAATCTACCAGTACATTCCCAACGGCTATTAAGGTTTGTGCCATTATGAAAAGTAAACCTTTATTGGCGACCCTTGCAGTTTGCTGAGGAATTAGATAAAAGCAGACGAATACAAATCGATTCTAAAAATGGGCTGTACTCATTTACAAGATGCGGTGCCGATTACGATGAGAGCCAGAAATGAGGGCCTATGCATCAGCGTCGTGGTATTCGCCGCATTCGTCAGCTATGTTAGAAGCGCACACTGTGAATGAACTGCTACTGCAGTGAGGACTGGTTTTGAATGCAGGAACCAACCACATCAAAAGCTGTTGTGTAGATGATGTCTCTCGCGTCAGCCAGCGAACGTAAACTCATCAGCGGATAACTTAATCGATGCAGACAAATAATACAGACGTATTTACGAGATGCTAACGGGATTGAAAGTAACAGCCCTTGTAATGATTAAAATGGCCAACGACTTCCGCTTGATGGCGTCGGGTCCTCGTTGTGGTATTAGGGTGAGTTAAGTGCCTCTCCACGTCAACCGGGTTCTTCCATCATGCGGTAAAAGGTAAACTGTTATTTGCAGAGTGTTGAGACCAAACATTGTTACCAAGTAATCGGCAATGATTTGACCACTTATCACCCAGGTGTATGAAAATGGTCCAATTTGAGTTGAATGTTATGGAACCAGTGATTGCTTATAACTTATTCAACTCCATGTATGTATGCGGTAAATACATTCGTTGATAAATTGTTGATTGACCTTGAAGTAGACAAAGAACAATGCGAATACTGGTTAGAGCGTTCTGTAGGTATCGTGACAGCCTTGTTGCCACATATCGGCTATGAAAAATGCATCTGCCTTGTGAAGAAGCTAGAAAACCAGATCGTGAGTGTAAAAGAATTATTTTTAGAACAAAGATTTATTGACGAAGGAAGAAATGGATTACATCCTATCTCCTAGAGGAAATGACTCGCCCCAGATATTGCAGGACAAGACCTTGTGAAAACATGTTGGAAACTAATCTTATAGGAAAAGAATTGCTTAGAATTTAGGCAATTCCTTTTTCTTCTTAATATACATAAGAGAGAAATTAAAAGCTTTACGATTCTGAATTTTGGCCGATACCCTTCATCTTGTAGTGGAAATAGATGGTGATTATACAGCAAATATAGTTTTTAACTATAACAACTTATACATAAATCGAGGTAAAATTCTACAATTGTGTATATAAACATCTTGGAGTGAGTGTATAATAAAAAGATAAAGAGTTTAACTATGAATGTTTATATAGCCGTAGCGATTGAGTGGTGCCTTGGGGGCCCGTCTACGATTTGGCATATCGCAATACTCTATAGCCTATAAGGGATCACTCTATCCACTGGGGCACTGTAGTAGTCAATGTGGTTTGGCTCTATGTTGATAGGACTGGGCATGGCCTGCTTTCAGGGCATCCTAGCATACCTCCGTGGGTGAGAGCATGCTCTGTATCACTGGTTTGTTTAGGGGATTGACTACATTTTTCCACGTTCATATTTGATGGATATGTGCTGTTGGAAAAAGGAATATAGCAAACCTTGTGGTATATGCTAGGTCAACTTATTCTGGGATTTGTGCTCTGTGAGGTGGCGTTTACCACAGGGAAACAGTTATGGTTTTGAGGTATATATGAAAAGAAATACATGTGAAAGATGCGGTTGGGTCAGGCCCTCTGTCACGATGTTGTGCGCATCGTCATTTGGAGAGGTGAAAGATACTCCTTTCAAACGTGGGCATATCATTCGTGAAGAGATGTAGCGTTACTACTGCAACTAGGAAAGAGCATATTTATGTGATGGAAGAAGCGGATTATGATTTGATTCTTGAAGAGCAAGTGGCAGTGCATTATATGAATTTTGCGACAATTCATCCTTGCGACCGACGCCGGTGCAACAAGGTAAGATTGAAGCCTTGGCAAATCATGAGTGGAGTTCTTACCGCTGGATGTCGAAGGTCTTCATGCCAATCAATGGCATTGGGAGTTGACAATTGTCACGAAATTCCATGGTACCCTGTGAAACAAAGATGAACCTGTTGCGGGGATGCGATGTATTCCACTTTTACTAGAGGCGTAGCGATTAGAAAAGCAAAGCGATTTTCGAGCCGATGAAAAACCTATCATTAGAGTACATCCATTTGTTCAGGAAGCGGATGGGGATCGTCACCACTGGTGAGCGAAGTCTATGAAGGGCGTATTCAAGATGCGATTTCACAGCAGTAATTCAAGAACGAGTAGCACCATTTGAGGTAGAATTAGTAGCTCATGAGATAGTGCCAGATGATACGAGACAAGAATTGTAACGAGCTATTGGCGGTGAAAATCCCAAGGGGCAGAATTATTTTTCTGTACTGGGGATGAGCGTGGACCCTGATGATTTGACACCGGGAGCGATTGCACGATGTGCTCAGTGAATTAGTCACCTACAGGCTCCCAGTATTACGGGATCCATGGTTTGCATTGCCTGTTGGCGGACGATACTCCTATAATGGGAGTGCCGGTGGTGTTTTATTTAGTAGCCCTAGTGCCTTCGACGTGATTACACCAAGGTTGTTAGCAGATGTGCGAATTACCAAAAGAAGACTGTATTCGTATGGGACATGGTGGCTTTCAATCAAAATAAAAGATAATTTTGAGAAAATAAAGTTGACAAAAACCAAATCCATCTTTAAAATAGGGATTAATTAGTGCTATACTTTTTAAGTCTAAGTAGAGGAGAATTATTATAGCTGTTGTAAAAATGCAATTGACTTAGTGGTAACACACCAATCTATCAGATTCGGACACAAATGTGTATGTAAAATTGAGAAGTACAATGCTGGTGGCAGTGTGAAGATCGTGCTGTACTAGGCATGTTGGAAGATGCAAAGAAAGAGCTCGATTAAAAATGATACAATTATCGTAGAAGCGACTAGTGTAGTAATACAGGTATTGCTGGCTATGCTAGGAGCTATGATGTCTATATAAAACGATTATTATTATGCCTGAAAGCATGAGTAAAGAACGTCGTGAGTTAATCAAAGCCTATGGGGCACAGATTAATTTTGACACCAAAAGAATTGGGTATGAAGAGGGCTCTTGGTAAAAGCGCAAGAAATTCTTGATAACTATCCAAATGCAGTAACATTAGGGTCAATTCGTAAATCCAGATGAACCCCAATGCCCATTATGGAAACAACAGCGAAAAGAAATTCTTCGAGATGTACCGAATGTAGAGCGTATTTGTAGCGAGGCATTGGTACAGGTGGCATTTCACAGGTATTACAAAAGCTGAAAGAACAACATCCGTACATTTCAAAAAGCAGTGAGCTGTAGAGACAGAAGGGTCTCCAGTTGGCTTTCTCGTGGTACTGGTGGAGTTCACTTAAAATTCAAGGCGATTGGTGCTGGTTTTTATTCCAGAAAACTTTGACTCCTCCTTGATGGATGAAGTGCAAACAGTCACAGATGAAGTATGCCGATTGAAGAAATGGGCAATTTCAGCGTGGAGCTGGCATGGTGCTGGCATTTCTCGTGAGCGACCATTGTGGTAGCTCGTCAATATGGACGCAAGATTCCCCGAATGTCGACGTGGTTGTCATAGCTCCAGATGGAATTGAAAAATATCTATCTATGATTCAATTTGAAGTGTAGATTGGATTCATTCCTAATCGATGGTAATACAGAGGATAGCGCATGGTGTAGGCCATGCTATCTCTGTATAGGAGGTAGTATGAGAGAGCTATGGAAGTCCATTCGATACAATATACAACGCGTATTGCAATCTGATCCAGCTGACTACATCTTGGTTTTATAGTGGTCTGGACATATCCACATATCACAGCCTTGTTTTGGCATTTTTTCGCGCATCAACTTATATAGGAAGGTTGGTTTACTTTAGCTCGGCGTCGCGTTACATGCAAGGCGCGTGACAGGATAGAGATTCATCCGGTGCTGCAGATTGGCAAGGGTTGTTTATCGATCACGGCATGGGTGTTGTCATCGGTGAACACTGCCATTAGTGGGCGATAATGTGACCCTCTTTCACGGAGTGACATCAGGAGGTATGGTTCCCGCAAGGTAAAGCGCCATCCTACGGTGTGAGATGATGTACTCATCGGAGCTGGGACGAAAGTGTTAGGGGGATATTACGGTAGGCAAAGGGTCTAAGATTGGCTGTAATCTTTGTCGTTAAGCGGGATGTGCCGAGAATGTGATTATCTTTGAAACGGAGCCGGATCATGTGTGTATCGTCGAGCCTAAGGTAGACCGCTTTACTACAGATACGATATGTACCAAGACGCCATACGTTTGCCGTTAGAACCGAATGAGTTTACAGATGATATGGTTGGCACATCTAGGAGGAATGATGAAAGAGAGTTAACATTGGGGTTGTGCAAGTAGCCACCGAGATTGGACAGAGTGGGAAACTAATTTTGCAACCATAGCCAAGCAGATGAGAGTCAGTGGCTCGCTCGAGGTGTGGATGTGAGTGGTCTTGCCAGAAACGTGGAATACAGGATTTATGACAGGATCAGACCTACATATGCTTGGCATGTACGAGGGTGGGCGTGCAGACACAGGCACTATTGAGGAGTTAGCGAGGCAGAACAGGTTCCTTATTGCTGGCGGTTCTGTGGCTGTCGAAGAGACCATATCTATAACAGGACGTATGTCTATGATCGTGAAGGAGCTTTGCTATCTACCTATGATAAAATGCATGGCTTTAGCCCCGCTAAGGAAGACCTATATTTTCACGGGAGGTACTAAGATTCATCAGTTTACAATCGACGGCATTCTTTGCTCTGAGCGCCACGTGTTATGACATTCGCTTTCCTGAACTCATTCATAAAGCGACCTTGCAGGGAGTGGAACTCTTCTTTTTGCCCGACTCAATGGCCTGCGTTGCGATTGCGGCATTGGCGCATATTAAATCAAGCGAGCTATAGAAAATCAGATGCTATGTTTGCAGTTAATGGTTGTGGTCGCATTGGTAAATTGCCGATGGCAGGGTCATTCTATGGTAGTCGATCCATGGGGCGAGTGCTTTTTGGAATGCAGTGACACAGCGGATATACGATGTGTTACTATTGACCTAGAACGTGGTGAGAGGATATCCGGTCTAAGATCAATGTATTTCGGGATAGAAAACCTAGTTTGCTATTAGTGGAGTATTATGCATTTAGCGCCATATAAGGTGTCCATAGGTATTGCCAAGATGTAATACCTATGGTATATTATATGAGTACTAAGTACACGGCCGCCGTTATGTGGTTAACATGTCAGCCCTGTCACGGCGAAGATCGTCAGTTCAAAATCGATCAGGGTCGCCATTTTTCTACCCATTTTAGGAAAGATTCTTATTTTCAGTATATATAGCTTGCCTCCGAGTAGCTCAGTCGGTAGAGCAACGGACTGAAAATCCGTGTGTCGGCAGTTCGATTCTGCCCTGAGGCACCATGTGCAATTCCATGCGGATGTGGTGGAATGGCAGACACGCCATCTTGAGGGGTGGTGAGCGTACGCTCATGTGGTTCAAGTCCCATCATCCGCACGCAAACGAGGGCCTATAGCTCAGGGTAGAGCAACCGGCTCGTAACCGGTCGGTCCACGGTTCAAATCCGGTGGGCCCACCGTCAAGAGACCATCTCACAGATCGTGAGGTGGTGTTATCTATAAAGGGTTCATAGTATAATAAAGAGTAAACTTTGTGTAATTTCTGACTGCAGGTACACGGAGGTCTTAAGATATAAATGAAGAGTAGAAAGGCATGTATTTCTTACTTAGAAATTGCATGAGCATCGATGAGATATAGATGATGTAATTAGAATGTGAGATAGGAAATAGGGCACTTTCAGAAACGATTAGAACAAGTAGCCACCATGGTTCCACGCCGCGTCACACGGTAGCTGATGTGGGGGACGGATCACGGTGACGGTGGCTTTAGTTGACAAAGAAATGGCCCAACAAGTCATTGCCATCGATGTCAATCGTGGACCCATAGAGTCGCAAAGAAGGTTGTGAAAGAACGAGGTTAGAGACAACGGATTACCTGCCGATTGGGGGATGGACTGGCAGCCACCGCTGTTGGTGAAGTAGATTGCGCCGTTATTTGTGGTATGGGCGGAGAGTTTGATCAGACATATTATCTCCGTAGGCCCTGAATGGTTACAGACTTCCGTAATGTTACAACCCCAGAGTCATCGTGAGGAATTAAAAAGATTCCTAGTCCAACAAGGGTAGTGGCATTGAGAGGAACAATGTTTGCAAGAAGGCAAAGCAATATTACGATATATGGGTAGCAGTAGAACGAGGGCCAATTCCAGTATATTCTACGTTACTGCGGACTCTATTCTTTGGGAATATGGAGCTCTATTGAAAGCCAACATCCACAGGTTTGGGTAGATCATATACAACGCAGAATCGATACATTGCAGTCCATTGTAGTTCCTTATGCGTGAGGCCTCTACAGATAATGGAGATGACGCAGAGATGGGAGAAAAGAAAGTCAAGCTGCAGACACTTATATCGCAGTATAGCGTGTTAGTTAGATATAAGTCAGATACAATATAGAGAGGCAAGAGTGGGTAAACACAGCTAAGCAGTTGGAAATGTATCAGTATACCACTTGCTATACTGTAAAAATTTGGTAGATGTATACGACACAGGAGGTACATATGGTTGCTGATGAAGACATAGCAATAGCTATTGAAAATAAAGGCACCACTACACTTGCAAGAATCACGGGATAATTGTGAGCACAATTAGGGCATATGGCAAGCGAGGGTGCAGTCGTGTGTTGTGACCTTAGATGTAACAGCTGGACGTGGTAGCGAGCTAATCGAAAAGAGGTGAGACTGTATTTTTGTCCCATCATCCTATGATTTTTAAAGAAATTACAATCCATAGACTTAGGAACGACGCAAGGAAAAGATGATAGGAGACTTGTTGCAACATGGGATTCAGTGTATATAGTGCGCACACAGAATTTAGATATATCACGAAGAAGGGCTCAATGACGAGTGGCACAACGGTTGAGGCTTAACAGAGATCCGTGGTTTGGTGGAAACGGATCGTGAGGAAGCGTATAAAGTAGCTGTCTATGTGCCAGTTACCCATAGTGATCAAATACGTCAAGCTACTGCGGTGATGCTTGGTACAGGTCACATGGCAACTACTAGTCATTGTAGTTTTTCCGTCACCGGTGAAGGACGTTTTCTTGCCACTGGAAGGGACAGATCCTTTCATTGGACGTAGGGGAGCAATCAGAACTGTTCAAGAAGAACGACTGGAAACAGTGGTGCCTAAGAAATTACTAGGAACGGTACTTCGTGCCAATGGAAAGGCTCATCCCTAGGGAGGAAATGACTATGATGTCAGTTCCTTTGCACAATGTCTATAGAGCCATCATATTGGACGCATGGGTGAGTTAGCATCACCGCTATCTTTACAAGCCTTGGCAAAGTTACTACAGACAGGGTGTTTCCTCATAGCCAATTGCGATGGGGTGGAGCTAAGGTGGAACAAAGTGCGACGAATTGCTTTGTGCACGGGGAAGCGGTGCAGAGTTGATCAGGCGGCAACAAACAGCTGACTTGTATCATCACCGGTGATGTGAAGTACCACGACATGCAAATGGCGAAGAACTTGAGTATCCTTGTGGTGGATGCACGAGTCATTATGAAAGTGCGGAATATATGAGGCCAAAAGTATATTTAAAAACGATTTGTGAGATGCTTTCACAGAGGAGAAAGTAGAAGTCATAGAAAGTGAATCCACAAAGGAGATTTTTCTTTGAAAGTCTAGGCCGTTTGAGGCACAATAAAAGAAGGCTATTGACCGCTGGGTGCGGTCTATAACTAGACTAAAACAGTAGCTATGAAAGGCGATTGCAAGTCCTATGACTTGAGGAAAGTCCGAGCTCCATAGGGGCGGGATGCCGGCTAACGAGCCGGCGTGGTGACTCATAGAATAGTGCCACAGAAAAGTAAACCGCCACCTTCCGGGTGGTAAGGGTGGAACGGTCATGTAAGAGCGCACCAGTACATGGTAACATGTATGCTCGGTAAACCCCATCCGGAGCGAAAGGCCGAATAGGAAAGGGTTAAGGGCTGCCCCACCTTTCGGGTTGTGCCGTTTAGCAGGCGTATAGGCAGCTATGCGCCTAGAGAAGATAATCGCCACTGCGAAAGCGGAGACAGAACTCGGCTTATTGAGTTGCTTGCGCAGAAACCGCTCTTCAGGCGGTTTTGTTATGTAGGAGGATATCGTTATGAAATTAGAATCCATTAAAACCTATGAAGAATTTTTAAATCTATTGTCAAAGGGATGACGAAATCGTACTAGCTTGTTTCATTGCCGAATGGTGTAGACCATGTAAGCTGATGAAAGAAGAATTAGATGTATTGCATGATAGAATTGCAAGGTGTAGCACGGATGATTGCCATCAATATTGATGAATCGAAAGAAATTGTCTTAAAGAGAAGATGTGCAAGGGTACCGACCATCATTTGCTATAAAAAGGAAAACAAAAGATCGCATCGGTGGCTATAAAAAGCGGCCTCTGTGCGTAAAGTTATTAAAACTATAAATTAGGGGTATAAAATTATTTTTATAAAATAGTGATTTATATTCTATAGAATACAAGTGTTTCGTGGTATACTATACCTATTATAGGATTGTATATGGACGCTATAAAGTTATTGCAAGAAAGAGGCTTTTTGTGAAAGATAAGTTAAATAGTCTTTTGGAACCTATTTCCAAGAACGTAAATTAAGCCGACATTACATTTATGAAATCCTGCAGCTGTACAGCGGCTATTTTAGGATTGCCACCGGCGATTGACCAATAAAGTGGTAATGCCGCAGCAGAAACAAAAGAATTACCTACAGTCATTTTCGGCTACACTGGTCATGAGTGTACAGGATGTGACGAGATCCTTTATTCGTTCTACATCGCCTTTCGCATCTGATGTGATTTTGAATATGATTGCTTTGGAATATGATGATCCTTGCGTGCTGCGAGCAGGGGAACCATTTGAACATCATTTACATCACTTGTTAGAAAGTAAAAGGGCAACATGTATTGGCCGTTGAGGGCGGTGTTCCATTGGATGAAAATGGATCCTACTGCCAAGTGGGCGGTCGTCCATTGTAGATGTACTGAAAGAGATGTGCACGAAGAAGTTGCTTTCATCATTGAATATGGATCTTGTCTCTTGCAGAATGGTATTCAAGCCGCGAAACCGAACCAACGACACAGTATCTGTGTCTTCTATCGTAAAAAGGCAAAAATCATTAAAGTACCGGGCTGTCCTCCTAATTCCAGAGGTCATGACTGGGGTCATATGCATTATGCGTTATTTGGTGAAATTCCACCTCTAGATGTAGAAGGAAGACCAAAAGCAATTCTACGGTAACCGTATCCACGATACTTGTTACCGTCGTCCTTCTTTGACTCCGGTTTTGTTCGTAGAACATTTTTGATGATGATGCATCCAAAAGTCAGGTTGGTGCTTGTACAAAGTCAGGTTGCCGTGGACCAGAAACATATAACTCTTGTGGCAACTTGCGTTGGTGGAATGGTTTGTCCTATCCAATTCAATCTGACATGGTTGTAGTTGGTTGCTCTGAAAAAGGCTTCTGGGATAATGATAACTTTTACCAACGATTGCATCATTCATCACACCAAATACGATTACACAGATGTGGATACATTAGGAACGGTGGCTAGGATTTCGGTGCCTTTGGGCTGTTAGTGCTCATGGTGGTATGTACTTGGCGAAAACATAAAATATGATTCCATCCAAGAAGAGAAAATATTTAGCAGAACAAGAAGCAAAACAAAAGAAGCGGAACAGAAAGGTAGTGACCAATAATGAAACGAGTTGTAGTAGATCCAGTGACCCGTATTGAGAGGTCACTTGCGTGTAGAAAGTCAGTGTGGATGAAGCGCACATGGTCAAGTCGAAGATGCCTATCTAGTGGTACGAGCTTGGCGCGGTATTGAATTAGTGGCAAAAATCGCGATCCTCGTGATGTGTGGGGCCTTTTGTACAACGCATATGTGGCGTATGTACATCTACCCATGCTTTAGCATCCCTTCGTGTGTAGAAGATGCATTGGTATTCAAATTCCGAGAATGCCAAACTATATCCGTAATATGATGCATAGTTGTTTAGATATGACATCGATCATATTGTGCATTTTCTATCACTTGCATGCCTTGACTGCGTAAGCCCAGTAGAGGCGTTGAAAAGCAGATCCTAAGAAAACAGCAGAATTGCAACAACAAGTCTGAGACACGTATACAATGTGAGTGGATTACAACCTAAAGAGATTAGAATCCATGTACATCTGCATACCCTAAGGAGTTTCCAAAGGCAAATGCCTACTATGCGAGCAATCCAAACGAAAGTGATTGTAGAAAGTGAGGTCAATTAGGGATTTTCTCCGCTCAATGGTGGGATCATCCAGATTACCAATTGTACCTCCAGAAGTGCATTTGATGGCCATTTCTCACTATTTGACAATCTTTGGATCGTCAACGTGATATTGTCACACCACATGTTATTTTTCGTGCGGTAAAACCCACATCCACATTACATCGTAGGTGGTATGCCGTGTTCCATTTCCATGGATGATATGAGATGCGCCTGATGGCATGCATCGTTTGGCTAGTGTGGACGAATCTATTTCCTTAGCGAAGATTTTGGTAAACTATTTCTACTTTACCAGATTTACTAGCTATTGGTCATTTATATGTGAAAGCTGGCATGGTAGACGGCGGTGGCTTACGAAAACGCGTCTCAGCCTACGGTGGCTATCCAGATGATGACGTATACGGCATCAGCAGATGGAGATTTCTCAGCTCTTTGTTCGTGCGAATGGTGTAGTAGAAAAACTTCGAGCTTGGCTGCGGAAAAAGCAACCTTTCACAGCCTTAGAAGGGAAGACTTGATGAATCCTGACCTTGTCGGAAGAAATCAATCACTCTTGGTTTGAATATCCAAAATGGCGAAAACGTCCTTGCATCCAATAGAAGGTGTAACGAAACCCAGACTTTCACAGGGTCCTAAAAACAGGTACTAATAAAAATGGGCAATTCTTGGATGAAGAGAAAAATATTCTTGGATTAAATCTCCTACATTCAAAGGTAAAGCCTGCGAAGTGGGTCCATTGGCGAAAAATATATCGTTGTTTATGTAAAGTAAAACAAAGGCATCATCAAGAACCTAACATGGGCTGAGAGAAAATGATGGTGGACCAAATTGATGCCGTATCCAGAGTGCTGAGCGTACCAGCGCATGTATGGTTAGTGCTCCACAGTGGGCGCATGTACAGCGGCTCGTGGTCTAGATCGCACAAGTAGCAGCGAATTTGAGCCAACATTTCTACAATCGTTTAGATTGAAAAACATCAAACAGGTGATACTGGTAGTGCAGATACACGTAAATTCGACTCAACTCTTGGCCAAAAGAGGCTAAAGGTGTGGGCGTTTATTAGATGCACCCGCGAGTGGCTTAGGTCATTGGTGCGTCATCAAAGATGGTCGTAGACAATTATCAATGTATCGTACCAACGACTTGGAATGCATGTCCACAATTGCTAGCGAACATGGTGCATATGAAGCGAAATATGATGGATACGAAAAGTGAAAATTGCCGATAAAACCATTAGAAATTTCTGAAGGGTATTCATTCCTTTGACTCCTTGTTTGGCATGTGCGACCCACTTGTACAATAAAAAGGCGAGAAAAGATTGTATCTGTGAATACAGATGCCTATGTAAATAGGGAGGAGGCTCATCTATGTTACCATTAAATAAAAAGCCTTATCGTGTATTTAGTTTATAGCTCCGTATATTTCCATTGGACGATGGTTCTCTGTGTAACGGCTCTATTCTGGACGGGCTTACATTTTGGCAATCCCAGGTTTCCAAGCCACACCAGGTGCAGTGGAACCAACTATCGCTGTGAGGTGGTTGGTTCTCTATGGAGATGATTCGTAAGATTCACTTTATCGCGGCATTTATCTAATTGCGCGTACTTATATTCCGTATTTATGGTGGAATTCGATATCGTGGGGATAGATTGCTTTCCACGATTTCCATAAAAGTCGTATTGGGTTGGTATTTGTGGGACACCATTCAAACATTACATGATGCTACCACAACAACGGGAGCATCGTTTTCTTGCGAATTCCTATGGCTCGTACTTCAGTTACTGTAGGGGTATATGTGATGCTGTTCCTAGAAATATCTGACAGGGCCTTGCTATGTTTGCACAAGTGTATCCTAGATACGTGGGATTGCACAAATTTTACCTAGTGAGACTTGTTGTTTACAGAATACGAAGTGCATATGATTCATCATTATATTGCTTGGGGATTCTTTATTATTTTACAATTATACATGTGTATATGGCATTCCGCGAAGATGTTATGGAAGAATCTGGGAGAAGTATCTAGTATGGTTTCAGGCATGAAATTTTACCCTACAGATCCAGAAGATATAGAGACTTTATATGGACCAAATAAAAAGTAATCCCTATCGTACTATTAGGGGTAGGCAATATTTTTAGCTTACTGATGAGGGATTCGGTGTCCATGTGGTGAACCAATTGCAGGAGGATTATGTATTTAATCCTCCTATTACCATTTCTGGATGGAGGCACCATGGGCATGGGAAATTGCTCACCTATATGCGAGGTATGACAAAATTGCTATTAGTAGATGCTATTAATGGTGGTGATGCACCAGGACAGTATACGAGTTTCCCCATGAGGAAATGAATACTTATTTTACAGAGGCTATCTCTGTGCACGAAGTGGGGATGCAAGATATTTTACGCATTCTGCGCTTACAAGAGGATCCATTAGAGGATGCGGTTGTCATCGAGTGTAGAACCTGAAAAGATTTAGAACTAGGGCTCGACTTGGTGAGCTACACAAGGGGGCGGTGAAAGACGTGAAAAAGAGCGGATTTTAGCTGTCTTAGCCTCTTGGAAGTAGCTACTCCTCGTTGAATAGACGATGAAATGAGATATAGCTAGTATGCACTAGCATATATAAAGGAGACGATATGCAAAATGATTTGGACGAGTGCAAGCAGTCTTTCAAGAGTTGAAAAATGCTATGCAACAGTTGCGTCAAACAGGAAACCTATACGATTTATGTGGAAAAACACGGGGCTCACTATGGAAGAGCAAGTGGAAGTATTGGAAACATTGGGACGTGGCGATGTGACAATCCATCTGAAAAGATACAGATCGACCTGTAGAGTGGTATGAGTCTACTATCCGTGGCGTTTGGATTGGTACCTTTTTCGCAATGGGCGAGATGAAGCCATCCTCTATACCATTGAAGTGTGTCGCTATCCGACCTTAGCAGGGTGCCTATGACGAAGATATCATCAGCGGGAAGAAGATTTGCAAGAATGGATAGAAGCAGCACAGCTATAACAGGGTGGAACTATTGAAAATAGATGACTCTTTCTTTATGAAAATTGATGGGTATAGGTATATCAATAAAGCATAATTGACCTTGTTTGTGATAAAAACACAGGAAAATGAGTAAAAAACTCTCATTAGTATTTAGTGAGAGAGTTTTTCATTTTAAAAAGAATAAAAATGGAGTGAAAATACTAGGAATGGACTTAATTTTATGTGAATAGAAAAGTTTAAATATAAGGGATAGATATATAGGGTTTGTAAAGGGTGGATATATGTCTAATAGAGTAGGACCCTACAGTGTTTTGAAATTAACTATATAGAAATGTATAAATTACTCTAGTTTGTAAAAATGATAATAAATACTATCATAATAAACAGTTATAGAACCTATTCTTAGGAATTGAAAAAGGTAAAGGCAATGGTGATACAATAATACACAAGAGAAAGGTCTCTGTTTTAAAGTTGAGGAGGGATTACTTTTGCGTAACATTCACGTTGAGAAAGTAACAGAAAAGGTAGCAGAATTATGTATGAATGCAGCATATCATCTTCCAAAAGATATGTACAATGCATTGAAAAAGGCTATGAGTGTGAGAAATCTCCAGTAGGTAAAAGGCGTATTGGATCAAATCATTAAAAATGCGGAAATCGCTGATGCTGAAGATCGTCCAATCTGCCAAGATACTGGTCTTACAATCGTATTCTTGAAGTTGGTCAAGACGTACACTTTTCGAAGGTGGAGCGATCTTGAAGAAGCTCATTCAGCTGGTGTAGCAAAAGGCTACGTTGATGGATACCTTCGTAAATCCGTAGTTGCTGAACCATTGTTCAATCATGTAAACACTAAAAACAATACTCCAGCAGTTATCTACACAAAAATCGTTCCAGGCGATAAAGTTGACATTAATGTTGGAATTAAAAAGGCTTTGGTTCTGAAAACAAATCTGGCGTTAAAAATGCTAGTACCTGCTGATGGCGTTGAAGGCGTTAAAAAGCAGTTCTGAAATCGTTAAAAGCTGGCCCTAACCCATGCCCTCCAATGGTACTAGGTATTGGTATCGGTGGTACTATCGGACTACGCAGCATTCCTTTTCCAGCTCTTCTTCGCTCTGTAGAAGAACGCAATGCACATCCTGAATATGCAAAAAGTGGAAGAAGATCAATGCAATGGTTAACAAAACTGGTATCGGACCTCACTAGGTGGTTCTACAACAGCAGTTTCCGTTAATATCGAGTGAGCAGCAACACATATCGCTGGTCTTCCTGTAGCAGTAACTATCTGCTGCCACGCTAGCACGTCATGCTCACGGTGAAGTTTAAGAGGGGAATAACCATGGCAGAACAAATTCGTATTCAAACACCTTTAACAGAAGAAGGCAATCCCGTAAATTAAAAGCTGGTGATATGGACTCTTCCTGGTAAAAATCTACAGTGCTCGTGACGCTGCGCATAAAGTAATGACGGAAGCATTAGCACGTGGCGAAGGAGTACCAATCGATTGGAACGAAAAAATCGTTTACTACTTAGGACCAAACCCAGCTAAACCAGGAGACCCAATCGGTTCCGCTGGTCCTACAACATTCGGCCGTATGGACGCTACACACCAACAATGCTCGATCAAGGTATCAAAGGCATGATCGGTAAAGGTTCCATAAACCAGAGTTATTGATCCATGAAAGAAAAACGGCGTAACTTGCTTGCAGCCGTTGGTGGTCAGCAGCGTTAATTACAAATCCATTATAAGATGTTATCGCGTATGCTGACTTGAGGTCCAGAAGCGTATGGCAAATTGACTGTAGAAGATTTCCCTGCAATCGTTGTTATGATAGCGAAGGAAAACGATTTCTACGAAATTGGTCAAGCTCCTTACCGCGAAGACGTTTAATCACTGAACAACTAAGAGGCTCTCTTTGGAGAGTCTCTTTTTGTATCCTATGGTGGACTAGAGTAGAGTGGATTTCATCGATCTACATACAGGTGTGAGTTATAATACAAGTAGATGGATATTTACCAAAGAAAGGAGGAGACTATGATAGGACTGATTCTAGGTGGTATTATTTTACTCCTCATCGAGATGATGGTTCCGGATTTTGGTATCTTTGGGCTCACTGCCTATTGCTATTTCTTTGGGGCATCTACGACTGGATGGGTGGTGGCCTACGGCGGTAGATGACTGTGACCGTACTATCGCGTACTGGGCGTGCTCTTGTTGTGGTGGATTGTGTCAGTGTTCCCTAAAGACACGACTGGGAGAGCGATTAACATTGCGCTTACAATCTACTAAAGAAAAAGGATATGCTAGTCATCCGAATCCTAATCGTGGTTAGGAAAGATTGGGGTATACAAAAACGGTATTACGACCAGCAGGGACGGTTATCTGTGGAAGATACTTTCCTCGATGCCGTCACTGATGGCGGTCCTATGAACCTGGTACAGAGGTAACTATTGTATCTGTGCAGGTGGTCGTATTGTAGTGAGAGCTACAGAAAGATAGGAGGCATTATGGAAACAATTATTGGAACTGTGGGATTCATTATTTTTCCCATTATTCTCATCATCGGCATTTCTCTATTTTTACATTTTGTCCCATTAGGACTTTGGGTATCTGCCTTAGCAGCGGGCGTTAACGTCAGCATTATGACTTTCGATTGGTATGCGCTACGTCGTGTATCTCCATCTCAAATCGTGCTCCCTTTGGTGAAAAGCCAATAAAGCGGGCTTAGATGTGACGGTAGACCAATTAGAGGCCCATTATTTAGCAGGTGGCGACGTGGACCGTGTAGTTGATGCATTGATTGCCGCAGAACGGGCGACTATGGAGTTAACCTTTGAACGCTCGGCTGCCATCGACTTAGCAGGTCGTGATGTATTAGAAGCTGTACAAATGTCGGTAAATCCAAAGGTCATTGAAACACCGATTATTTCCTGCAGTAGCGAAAACGGTATTGAATTAAAGTTCGTGCTCGCGTTACAGTACGTGCCAATATTGATCGTTTAGTAGGCGGTGCTGGGGAAGCCACAATTATTGCTCGTGTTGGGGAAGGCATTGTTACGACGGTAGGTTCTTCTGAAGAGCATACGGATGTGTTGAAAAATCCAGATCACATTTCTGCACTGTATTGAACAAAGGGATTAGATGCGGGTACAGCCTTTGAAATCTTATCCATAGATATTGCCGACGTGGATGTAGGGACGTAACATTGGCGCTCAATTGATGACAGACCAAGCGGAAGCAGATATCGCCCTAAAGCGCAAGCAGAAAAAACGCCGTGCTATGGCGGTGGCCCAAGAACAAGAAATGCGTGCCCATACGCAAGAAATGCAAGGAAAGTAGTGGAGGCTCAAGCAGAAGTGCCAAAAAGCCTTGTCTCAAGCAGTATGAGGGTAATTTAGGGCGTAATGGACTACTATTCTATGAATAATATTATGGCGGACACTAAAAATGCGTGAAAGTATTTCTGAAGGTGACTATGCAGCAGCTATAGATGGTAAAGGTACACATGAATAAGGTAGGAGGTATCCGATGATGGAACTAGGGATACTCATTCTGGATTATTTTAGGGATCCTTTTATATTTAAAAAGGGGAAATCCAATGAAGAGTCCCCACAAAACCAGTTCCGAGTAAAGATATGACTTGGGAGGAAATGGAAGAATACTATGGATTACGCTGTCACGGGACACAAAAGAAACTGTAAAAGTGGGAGCGTAATACAACGGTGAGGGTAATACCTCTGAACGGGTTGTGAGTATAAGCAATCCGTGCATCCTAGATAGTTATGAGCCCAGTAGCTTCATCTAAATATGATACAGAGGAAATGCGTGCTACAGTCCATGAAATGACAGAGACCATACCAAAAGATTCTGTAAGAACATCTGTTGAAGAGGTGCGGAAAGACGACAGTTAGTTATTCCTAGCACCTCCTAGGAAAGAATCTTTGCGTTTGGCTGCTAGGCAGATGGAATGGTGGTCTATGATTTTAGAAACACCCAAGGAGTACGTATGCTACGCCGTCAATCGATAGCAGTGCACTAGTATCTATGAGATATAGCTATTTTTACTGTAGTGAGATATATATGTACAATTGATTGAGACTTATATTCCAGACTGAATAAGCTATATGGTATGCATAGAAATGAGCTGTTATGATGGGGAATCCCTTCATAACAGCTCATTTTGTCTATCAATTTTAAAATAACTTTAAAAATTCAATGAGCCTAGTATTTAACTGAGATACATTGCTATTAAAACCCAACTCATTTTTGTCTATAGACGCACATATATGGGTTGTGACATTCTAAAAAGCGACCCTACCAGTAGAGTCGCTTATGTTGATTATAAAGTTTTTGAATATCTGTCTTTTCTAAAGGAAGCTACGATGGAATCTGCTAATTCTTCAAACAATGGTAATTGTTCATCGTGCAATGCACTTTAATATCCAGTGGAGTACCAACGATTTCCATATTTTTGAACTCATTTAGAAGTATTCAACCATGCGTTTCATTGCGCCAGATGCCCAAGAGTGATTACCTACGATAGATACTTTATGGTTATGAAGTTTAATGCATGTAATTCATGTAATAAATTTTCCATAGTCAAGTATAAACCTGGTTGTAGGTTGGGCCATACATACTAAATGACTATATTTCCATGCATCGAGATGATGTAAGATGGATTTGTTTTAGATACATCATAAATACGTATATCAGTTACACCGCGTAGAGATAGTAATTTTGCTCAATTGTTGTGCCATTTCCGCTAGTGTTACCATACATGGAACCAAAAAGCGATGACAACCCCTTTTTCTCAGCATTGTATGTGCTCCAGTGCATATATTTGTTAAGAATGTAAGAGATTGTATCAGGAGTTCTCCAGATTGGTCCATGAAGTGGTGCGATGATTTTTACATCTAAAGCAGATGCTCAATGCATTTTTGCACATGTGCACCATATTTACCTACGATATTCGTGTAGTAACGACGAGCTCATGCTTCGTATACGCGATCGAAATCTAATCGATCAGCGAAGATGTTGCCATTGATGCGCTAAAGGTACCAAATGCATCCGCCGAGAACAATGTACCAGTCGTTGCTCTGTAAGTGCAAGTTACTTCTGGCCAGTGCACCATTGGCATAGTATAACTGTGAAGTGTATGATGGCAAGATCGATGCATGTCCCTTCTTTTTACTGCTAATAGTTCTCAGGAGCTGGACGTCCATAGAATTGTTCAAAAGAAACGGAATGTAGTTTTGTTACCTACCATTTTTACATTTGGGTAACGGTCTAGTAATTCGACTAATGTTGCACAATGGTCTGGTTCCATGTGATTTACGATTAAATAATCTAATTCACGACCGTTTAATAAATGTTCTACATTGTCAAAAGAATTCTTGACGAATGCTATCATCTACAGAGTCTACGATACATGTTTTTCATCATCAATAAAATAGGAATGTAGCTTACCCGCTATTTGGAATTGGAAATAGGTTTTCAAAACGTTCTGTACATTCAATCGTTACTACCAATCCAATAAATATGATCAGTCAATTTTTGTGCACAATGCATAGTTAAATTTCCTTTCATACATACGGGGATTGTTATGCCTCAGATTTTCTCATCAAATATATATTACTAGTTTTATAAGCTTGAACGCAACTATTTTGTATAGGTTTATAAGAAATACATAGATAAAAATCTATTTATAATTTGACAACAGTAATAAATATAGGTAAACTTATAAGCATATATAATAGTAAAAATTAATTGGGTATATTATATTTGTAGTAGCATTGAGGCTGTATGTCTGTGTCGCAGAATTACTGCGTGCCTTTTGTGGGGTGAGGTTACATTTATCGTTCTCGCAAGCGGCAAAAGCGAATGGCGTTTCTCAATCAGCCATTAGTCAAAGTATTAAGCAATTAGAAAAAGATTTGGGAATCCCTATTTGAAAGGACAACAAAATCAGTAGCATTTACTAAAAGCTGGTCGTGAGCTTTTTGAAACTGCATGTAAAGTCGTTTTCTATCTTGGATAATGGAATTGTTAAATTGCAAGAACGCTCTATCAGGAGTATAAAAGTTTACATCTAGCTGCTGCAGATACATTTTGAGTAAAGCACTTTTTATTACCTACTTTCAAGTTGGCAAGAAAAATCTGAGACATTAGCTTGCGTGTCACCAATCGACCATCCTGTGAATGTGTGGGGCATGATTGAGCAGGAGAGGCTCAAATTGCGGTGGTGCATGCCTATGATGGGTTTGTAGTGATAATAATCATCTTGAAGTGGTGGAATTAGGAGTCAGATGCAAGATATCTTTGTAGGTGGAACGGTCTACAAAGATGAATCGAAAGATTTGGACTATTGATGAAATTATGGCTGAGCCATTGCTGATTGCTTACATACGGGAGCTAGTAGTCGCACTTTTGATGCAGTCACCTATAATCGAGTGTACAAAGCTCAGCATTTGAATTGGGAGCTTTAGATGTACTCATAGACTTAGTAGAAATTAATTTAGGCATTTCATTGTTGTCAGAATTGGTAGTGAGAGAGAAATTGAAAGCAGGTTCTTTGGTGGAGCTAAAAACGAACTTTGCAGATTCCTGAACGACGTATTGTACTGGTGCGGTCAAGGAATGGATGCACTAACAGAAGGCGTTTCGCAATTTATAAATATATTGAAAGACAGAAAAACAATAAGGAGGATCATCGTGAAAATTATTAAAAGAACGTATTGATGCAGAGGGTATTGTATTGAACAACCGTGTGTTAAAAGTGGATGGATTTTTAAACTCATCAAATTGATCCTAAATTGTTTGTTCAGATTGGTAAGGAAATTGCTAAACAATTTTCGAAGGACGTGGTATCGAACGTATTGTGACTATTGAGAGCATCTGGTATTGCTATTGCGTTACAAGTAGCGATTGAGTTGAGGTGCCTTTGGTGTTTTGCTCGTAAGAAAAATCTATTTTGACGACAGAAGATGCGTATCATTCGGTAGTTTACTCTCACACAAAGAGAAGAAAATTATGATGTAACCATCTCTAAAAATTCTTGCCTTCTGGTGAAAAAGTATTGATTATTGATGATTTCTTGCTAGTGGTGGAAGCAGCTATGGGATTAGCAAAACTAGTAGAAGGGTGCAGGGATACAGTGGAAGGCATTGCTATTGTTATTGAAAAATCCTTCCAACCTGGTCGTGAGCGGTTTAGAAAAAGCTGGTTATGATGTACACTTCTTGAGTGCGCATTGCACGATTTGAAAATGATCGTTGTATCTATGTGGAAGAAGAAAACTAATAATGATTGAAAAGAACCTTGATGTGGTATCATTATGGTAAACGATTTTTAATTTGGATGTAGTGGATATGGAGATAAAACAGTGAATAAAAAGCAGAATTATTTCAACAGTTTATTAAAGAAATGAATTAACAAATCTTTTTACTCTTCGTGAGATTGAAAATGACCCATATAATACAGCAGTATTTGATGCAACTGTAGAATATAATGATATTTGTGTCTCACTATTTGTTGTATTGATGACACACCATTTGGTTTTGTGCGTTTAGAAATTGCGGGAGGACGTTTTACACCAGAACAACGTAAAGCAACATTAGATGTGTTGAATCAATTAAATAGGAATTCAAATGTTTTAAGCACTATTTAATGGAAGAAAATGGTTATGAAAGCAATTCTTTTAGATGTAAGCTCTAATGAGTGGAGATAACTTTTGATCCGAACTAGTGGCGTACACTATTTTTGAGTATTGTATCCGCACACACAAGATTTAACTCGTATTATTGCAGCTGTAAGCGTAAAGGTAGAAGCAACTGGTGAAGAAGAAACTCCAGCAGTAGAGCAGCAACTCCAGTAGTAGAAACAGCAACTAAAAAGATAGCAAACCACGTAAAACTACAAAATCTAAAAAGTAGGTTATTGAAAATTAATTTATATGGGCATCAGTGACAAACAATGCCTTTTTAACGAGGTACCTATGAATGAAAAAGCTAGAGATGTTTGAACAATTTCTCATTGATGAGAAACTGACATGCTTTGAGAAACGTAGAAGTTGGAGATGAAGATCACAGTTGTATTTCGCTCCTATGTACAAAAACAGAATTAGGGGATATTCCGTGTTTCGTTGTTAGATGACACAATATATGCTACGATTCGTTTATTAGATTGGTGCAGGTGTTGTGACCAGGAAAACCGTCAAGATATTTTGACATTCATTAACCGTGAAAAATAGTACTTATAAAAGTTTTAAATACTATATCGAAGAAGATGATGATAGCGTGTATTTAGATTGTATCAATCAAAGCGCTAATTCTAACTTTGACCCACGACTGTTATATGTATTGATGACTCAAAATTGTAGAGATATATACCCGAAAAATTCAAACTATTGGTGAGGTATTCCAAGTTGAGCAATCACCACCACCTGAACATGCACATGAATGATATAAATAGTTTGTGAGTGAAAATGATTAAAATAGAATAAAATCTATTTTCTTTGATTAAAATAAACTCAAAACCACATGTAACATGGGTGGGATAAAACAATTCAATTCGTGTAATACAATTCAAAAAATGCTAAAAACATGAGAGATACACATTCGTGAGATGTGAAATAGTGGTTTTCTATAGCAAATCTATTGTATCTCATGCTATAATAGGGATAGGTTATTTATACTATAGATTCACGTAGTATAAGGGGTGATACAATGGCATTAGGGTGAAAATTTAAGACATGCCCGTAAACGGATTGGGCGGAGTCAACTAGATGTGGCTCGTGATATTGGTATTAGCAATGCTGCCCTGTCAGAATTACAAGAAACAGGATATCGAGAGCCTGATTTGAAACCCCGAAGCGATTAGCTAATTATTATGATGTAACAGCATTGATGAATTAGCTGGTAATGCAAGCATGGCTAGAGAAATTCTTTACGATTTGAGTAGCATTAGCATAAAAATGGGCGCATCGCACATAGTGTAGAATATGTATTAAGTGATTCACAACGATTAAAATTGAGACGCCAAATTGCACATGCATTTGAAATGTTCAATGAAGGAAAATCCAATTGGTAGGATAAAACATGTTATTCTAGGGACGTTTGTGGGATAGCATATCATCGTATGAAAAGCGGCAGCTCTCGCACGTTTGAGAGTGCAAGTTAATGTATCTACAAAAATGAAAAGCACAGTTCTGATAGAAAATAGTTCTGTGCTTTTTAGTCCAAACCAGATGTGATATAATTTAGCTAAGAAGAACCATTTTTCTTCCCTACTAAGTTGTGAGATAGCATGACGAGTCCATTGCCTATATGTCATCCTACACGTATATGGCAAGCAAACCTCTTGCCTAGACATAGTGATTGATGAAAAGTGAGGGTATACCATGGATAAACCAAGTAGTAGTGCACCAGGATTAGGGTGCGTAAGATGCAGTATCCTATTTGAGCGAACATGTGACAGTACGACAGTGGACGAGAAAAGAAAAATGCCTAAGAACTATTAAAAAGAATGGTTGCGTGATGCAGATGGTTTGTGGAGTATTAATCATTTTACTGTGGATGAAGATTTGATTTCACAGGCACCGCATTTGAAGGTCATCGCTCAGACTTCTGTAGAGCTATGCGATAACGTGGATGTAGATGCGTTAACAGCACGTCATATACCTGCGTAGCAATACGCCAGATGTATTAACAGAAACCACTGCGGAGTTGGCTTTCAATTGATGGCAGCAGCCGACCGTAGAATTTATGAAAATGCTCAGTTCGTTAAGGATGATAAATGGGCAGAACGACTTCGAATATAAAAGGGAAGGTTTAAGCCGTATGACATTGGGTATTATTGGTATGGGTAAGATTGGCGTGTCCGTATCTCGTAGACACAGATGCCTGCTTTGGGATGACTGCGTACAATATCATAATCGTAAGCGTCGCAATGATGATAGCTTGCTCATGACCACCTATGTGTCATTGGCTATTGCTCACTACTAGCGATATCATTTTGGTGCATGGCTCCGCTGGACAGAGGAAACCTCATTTAATTGATGCGGGAGGCTTTTGAAATGATGAAAAGAAACGGCTGTTGTGAATGTCGGTCGTGGAAAAATTGTGGATACAGATGCATTAGTGCACGCATTAGAAACAGGTCAAATTGATTACGCTGCTCTTGACGTAGTAGACCCAGAACCAATTAGGGGCGGACCATCCATTGCTTAGAACAGGTAAATGCTTAGTGGTGCCACATATTGGGTCTTTCTCACGATCGTACGCGCGAGGAAATGGCTATGTTAACAGCCAATAATTTTGATTGCTGGTGCACATGTAAACCATTGTTGACCTGTGTCAATGAAAGTGTCAATGTATACGCTCTACTGATGAATAATGTGGTAGAGATACATAACTAGGGTGGATATGAGTATGGGCAATATGTCGATGAAAGCATGGCGATTCTATGGTATAATAAAAGAGAATGTGCAATGCGTGCACGTGTGTATAATCAATATAAGAGAGGAAGAATCACATGGAATCTGAAAGAGACGATGATGAGTATAGAAAGAAACAACGCCTCAAACAGTTAATTTTATTGAAGCCGATTATTAATATAGACAATGAAGAAAATACCTATGGAAAACGTGTACACACACGATTCCCTCCAGAGCCAAATGGGTATTTACATATTGGTCATGCAAACTCATTTGTTTAAATTTGGTCTGGTAAATCCTATCAAGGACTCTCACAAACTTTGCGCTTTTGACGATACAAATCCAGTGAAAGAAGATGTGGAATATGTAGAGAGTCCATCGAAGAAAGATGTCATGGTTTGGAGCTTTTGAGTGGTATGGGGATGTACATTATGCATCGGACTATTTCGGTAAACTATATGAATATGCTCAGTGTTGATTAAAAAGGTAGCCTATGGAGATGATCGAACACCAGAAGAAATCCGTGCTACTCGTGGCGATTTTACAACTCCAGGTACGAATAGTCCCTACCGTGATCGTAGTGTAGAAGAAAATTTGCGACTCTTTCAAGAAATGAAAGACAGCAAATACAAAAGATGGGGAAAAAGGGTATTGCGTGCCAAAAATTGATATGGCAGATCCGAACATTGTGCATGCGTGACCCTGTATTGTATCGCATTTTACATGCAGAACATCATCGCACAGGTTCTGAATGGACATTTATCTATGTATGACTATGCCCATCCGGTATCTGTGTCATAGAACGTATTACTCATTCTGTATGTACCTTAGAATTTGAAGTACATCGCCCATTGTACAATTGGGCATTAGAAGATTGAGAAGATACAGAAAAACCAAAACAGATTGAATTTTGCCGTTTGAATGTGACAGAATATGGTTATGAGTAAACGTAAATTGCGTCAATTAGTTGAGTTGAATCTTGTGAGTGGATGGGATGATCCTCGTATGCCGACGATTTCTGGCTTGCGCCGCCGTGGCTATACACCAGAGTCCATTCGGTGATTTCTGTGAACGCATTGAGGTGTAGCCAAGGCAGATAGCATGTGAAGTAGAGTCTATTAGAGTTCTGCCTATCCGTGAAGATTTGAAATTAAAAGCTCACCTATATGGCTGTATTGGATCTCTGTGAAAGTTGTCATCACCAACTCTACCCAGAAGGGTCAAACAGAAACACTTGTTGAAAAGCAACACAGAAAATGAAGACATGGGGCACTCGTGAAGTGACATTTTGGTCGTGAAGTATGCATCCAAACGTGGTGACTTCTGTGGAAGAGACAGTGAAAAGACTTCTTCCGCTTAGCACCTGGCAAAGAAGTACGCTTAAAGGGGCCTACATCATTGAGATGTCAGTCTGTAGTCAGGACGTAGATGGTAATATCACTGAAAATTCATTGTCACATGACCCAGCTACAAAAATCTGGCACAGGAACTGTCAAAAGAAAGTGAAAGGTATTTTACACATGGGTGGAGGCCTCTACGGCTGTAGATATGGAGCAGGCCTTTTATGACTACCCATTGAAAACCAGATGATGATGAAACAGCGGATAAGAGATTTCTTACAACAGTTGAAATCCAAACTCCTAGAAGTAAAAATCTGCTAAAGAGGAGCTGCATTCCGTACGACACAACAGGGAGACCAGTATCACTTCTCGCGTACAGGCTATTTTGTAACCGATAAGGATAGCACAGAAAATCATATCGTGATGAATCATACCGTAGGGTATGCGCGATACATGGGCGCTAAAAATGAAAAAGAGTTGAGCGAAATATGGTAAGAAATATACGTATCTTTTATGTCGGAGTAGCTTTCACGTGTTGCACCGGCATAGATGACTCGACGTAGAGGCAGCGAAATACGTCAATCTATACAATGGCCGTCCACGATATTGGTGCAGGAAGGGCGGTAATGCCCGGTATCCTTTCTGTTGAAAGGTACACAACCGTTAAAATTGGATTGCTGATATCGAGTTGATTGATATGATACATCCTATCAAATGGATCTAGCGAGTACAGACAATAATTTACTACTATGCCTCCGTTACGGTGAAGGAACTTTGCTCTATGGGTTTGGTCCCGAAAGATGGTTTGGCGTCCTACTATCCATGCATTCAGTGGGATACGAGTATACTATCTATGATTCAAGATTATGAGCATATGTGGAGAGCATCCAGAAATATTTACACTAGTGATTCCCTTTCATGTAAAGAAAGAATGATCTATGTTGCGTGAAATCATCGTGAATACATGGTTTAAACAGTGAATATCCATGTATATGCAAGTTAGCGTTTCTAGCTGCATGACAGGGGCTCCGCGTTTGCGGTACGTATGTAGTTGACCCATGTGAAAGACGCAACATGCTGAAAACAGAGATTCCACAATATGTATTATAGAGATTTGCAAACTTTGAGATTGACTATATACCATGTGAGCCCTGTGGGATGAGTGTAAAGTTAGCGAAGAGGTGCAACGTTTTCGCATAAAATGGACTTCTCCATACTTATTGACAGAAGTTAGGATTATTTGTATCATAATAATAGAAATAATTTTTCATTATTTTTAGTTCATCTTTCAAGATGAGTATATCCGGATTATCTATTTGCTGTGAGGAAACAAAGTGTTCTCCCAAATACGTAAAAGCGCAGGTACGACAAATGGAATCCATCGAGCAGATTATCGGTACCATTGTGCGCCCGCAATTAGAGGTGATCAAAGTAGCAATCTTGTTGCGTTTACCTCAGCATTTAGGGGCAACGATGAAAAACACACGAGTATAATGATAAATTTAATCAAAAGGGACTGTTCTTTTTATGAACTGTGCCATTGTGAAAAACGAAATTGATACTGCATATTTCCGTGAACAATGCTCGAGGACTATTTGAGACAACCTGATGTCTATCGTACAAATTATGGATATGAATCTGCGGAATCATTGGCAGATTGGCTATTACACTTTGCGTGAGCCGCATTGAAATGAGCGATGTGTTTCCCTCATGAGATCGGTGTGGTAGGATATCCCACAGAGGATGTAAAAAGCTTTATTCAATTTCCGTGGCGCAGGCTATAAAGTCTGGTGAGTGGAAAGGTATATGGAAATAGCGTCACGCTATGCACGCATCTCGTTGCTTTTCAGAATGTGCCGTGACTACTGTCACGCACAGTTGAATCAAGAGGAAAATCTTTTAGAGTCTTTGGTTGCCGTAACGGCAGCTTTGGGAGGATAACATTATGATCGCTGTAATTTTATTGGTCTGGAACTGGTAACACTACTGCAATGGCGGAAAGCTGTGAGTAAAGGCATCGCTGATGCTGGTCAGAAAGTAGTAGTAAAATCCGTTTCCGAAATCACTGCTGATGACGAAGCAGGCTATGAAAAATTAGCATTAGGGTTGCGCGATATAGTTGCTGAAGAATTGAAGATGGAATTTTGCACCTTCTATGAAACATTAGAACCTAAAATTTGGCGGGTAAAAAGTGGTATTTGGCTCCTATGGTTGGGGGTGCTCTTGGTTGATGACTGGGCTGGTCGCGTTGAAGGCGCTAACGGCGTTGGTAATTGATAAATTACAGTACTAGTCGAACCTGATGATTCTGGTAAGAGAACAATGTGAAGCATTGAGTAAAGCACTAGTAAAATGCATAAACCAAACCATACGGCATATGATAACCCAATATACTAGCTCTTAATCATAAGGGGTGGATAGTATATCTATTCCTACTTCATTTTATTTTAGCAACAGCTCTTTGCTAATTCGGGAATCCATCACACGTGACTATACATTAAACTTTAATATAATAAAGAAATCCATATGTGTTATTAGTATGGGAGGTGCTGTATGCAAGATTACAAAACTGGAAATTACATGCATTGGCTCTTGTGATTACCATCATTGCAGAAAATGAGTTGGAATCCAACGATTTGGAGCGTGGTATTTTTTACCGCTTTTATATGCATTGATTATGGGTTTGCTTTGTATCGATTCCATCAGCACTTCATAACGGTGGAAGCGATGGAAAAATCTGCGGATTACCTTGGACGTACGATGATGTCTTAATGGTAAGTGAGTAGGCTTTAGGGATTGGTCCTAATTTAGAAATTTTGTCTAGCTGGATTGGTCTTATGCTGCAGAGTTAGGTCATTTCTTTGGTACGATTTTATTCGGCTTACCAGTGGCATTATTAGTAGGAATGCGCCGTGAGCGGTGGGTGCTTGTCACTCTGAGACCCGGGAAACCTAATGTGCGACTATCATCGATGAAATTCGGCTTTTAGCTCTCCTGAGGGTCGTGCGTTATGGGGATGTATATCTGTAGCGTATTGATTGCTATGTGGGCATCTGTGTCTAGCAGTTCTGCTCAAATGGGCTGGTTCCATCCATGTGGCACTGGCTATGGGAGCAGCCGTGTGAGGTGCCAGTATGATGTGCCGCTTCTACAGCACCAATCATTGCTGTATATCCAGAATATGAATCTCAAATTGCAGCCTAGGGAGCAGCTAATTTATTGACCACTGTATTAGGTGTGTGCTGCATATTTTCGTATCCTTACCTGTGATGGAAAAACATATAATTTCTTTACAGGGTCGTACACGTCACAAGATTTAGCAGAGGAGGACAATAAGATGACTATGAGTGATTACATAATTTGTCATTGTCATATGCATTGCAACTATTATGACTGCTGTGGGTAATATCATTGATGTGAAGCATCTATTGGGTCCCAAGCCTTGTGGGGGTCTTTGTGCATTGCTGGAGCTGTGATTATTGGTGCCATTATTTCTTATTTGCCGTAACTAATCGATTCCCCATAATCTTCTGGTGTCTTTAGTAGGTGTCATTGCCTCCTTGCCAATCCTCATGCCAGGGCAAGCATGGATTAGTGCACAAACAAAAGAAGTAACATTCTTGGCTACTACTGCACCGAGTGTTGGCATATGCGAGGTCTTTTCTTGAGGAAAAGACTTAGAGACATTCCGTCGTCTATCCTGGAGGGTATTCCCAGCAGCTTGGCGGTAACGGCGGGTACATTTGTTGTGCCTGCTGCGTAAAGCTCATTTTGTATTACATATGCAAGGTGTGATTTAAATTTGAATATAACCATGGGTTATAGTTGAATCGAATGAAAGAGGGTTGATGATTTCTATCAACTCTCTTTACGATTTCATGGTACAGATGCGTTCAAGAGTTATACATAAATATCTTTTAGTGAAAGGTATTTTCATAGAATGTAAAAGGAGACCAATTATGTTAACAAAAGAAGAAGTGAAAACAACGGTGTGTGTGCATGCTATTGTAAGCAGGGACAAGAACGATTGCGTGCATTAGCTAGTGCCATTATGGATGAACAGAATTGGGTTATAAAGAGTATAAAACATCTCAAAAAGTACAAGATATGTTTTAGCAGAGCTAGATTCCTTTACGACTGGTCATGCGATTACAGGTGTGAAAGGGTCGTTTGCAAGGGGGAAAATCTAAGAAGACCGTGGCCATGATTGGTGAATTGGATGCCATCGTATGTCATCGTCATCAAAAGCAGATCCAGTGACTGGGGCGGCCATTGCTGTGGACATAATGTGCAAATTGCTAATTTAGTTTGCTAGTAGCTATGGGCTTACAAAGCAGACGGTGTTATGGGAAGCACTCGGTGGAGATGTAGTTTTATTTGCTGTGCCAGCAGAAGAGATGATCGGTGCGATTATCGTAGTACATTGCGTGAAAAAGGAACAATCAAATACCTGGGGAAACAACAGCTGATCTATGAAGGCGCCTTTTTGATGATATCCATATGGCTATGCAAATGCATGTGGAAACAGCGGACACACCTGACGGAGAGATGAATTTAGTGGTACCTCCAATGGATTTGTGGCAAAACCGATCGAATACCCACGGTAAAAATTGCGTGCGGCGGCAGCCCTCGCGAAGGAATTAACGCATTAAATGCGGCTTTGATGGGGGTAATGGGGTACATGCCATTCGTGAGACTTTCAAAAGAAAGCGATTACCTGTCGCATCCTATCATTAATCAAGGGGAACAGCGGTCAACTGTGTACCCGAGATTGTGCGTACAGTAGAAAGTTATGTGCGGGCAGTCGCAATGTAAAAGCGATTGTGGATGGCAATCAACGAGTGAATCGTGCGTGAAAAGCTGGAGGCGATGCAGTGGGGAGCTACTTGTGTTATCCATGCATCTACCGGGCTAGTTACCAATGCGTGATAATCGATATGAATCATGTTATTGCGGTCTAACTCAGAACCGTTTATTTGGCACAGATAATGTGCGTCAACGGGTGCATATGACAGCAAGTACAGACATGGGGATGTATCCCATTTAATGCCGTTATCCATCCTTGGGTGGGATGTATTGAAGGAGTGCTCACAGTGCGGAATACAATATCACCGTACCAGATGTAGCCTATATTAAAAACGGCCCAAGCCTTAGCCATGACGATTGTTGATTTATTATATGATAAGGCACAGGTGGCGGAAGAGATTCTAGAAAAACTTTGAAGCTCGCTAACAAAAGAAACGTATATTGAATTGTTAGATTCCATGCACAGTGGAAAAATAATAAAAATTCTCATATCTAAAATAGTCGATGTATGATATACTATATACAAAGAATAAAGAGTATCCATTGGTTTTAGAAAGGATGACGTAAATGAAACAATATGATGTAATCGTAATTGGTACTGCGGTGGTGCTAGTTTAGTAGCTGATGCAGCATTAAAAGCAGGTAAACGTGTAGCTATTATTGAAAAACAGGTTTTGGCGGTACTTGCTTAACACGTGGCTGTATCCAACTAAAAGTGATGGTGACTGCAGCAGATGTGGTACATGAAAGCCATGGTTGGATTGGTGTAGAAAACTGTCACACCGACTCTTAACTGGATGTAGTGAGTGAACGAGGTTTGGAAAGCTATCAATAAAAAGCGAAGAGTCAAAGAGTTTTATAAAGCTTTGACAATGCTGATGTATACCATGGAGCAGCCTGCTCATCAGTGATAAAAGTGTTATACGTAACAATACAAGATGGCACCAAAAACAGAAATTACAGCATCGACTATTATTATTGGTACCGGTGGTCATTCTAAAGTGAATCATGTGGACGGTCTAGGAAAGAAGCGGGATACATTACACAGTGAGAAAACTATTTGGCAATGAATATCCAAAAGTATCATATAAACGACTAGCTGTATTTGGTGGTGTCCTATTGGTACAGAATTTGCTGGTGTTTTTGCAGCAGCAGGCACGGAAGTGACGTTGATCCAGCGTAAATGTGCGTTTATTGCCAAAAGAAGATGAAAGCAATTTCTGCGCATATTTTTAGAAGAAATGAAAGCCATCGATGAACGTATTAACAGATACTGTATGTGATGATGTACGTATGGATACTGGTGATAAAGTGATCACCAGTGAAAAACCGTACTACTGGTGAAAGTATCTGAAATCCGTGTCGATGAAATCTCTAGTCGCTACTGGGTATCGCAATCCGTCTGTAGAAGATTTGCACCTAGAAAAATACTCATATTGAACAATTACCAGGTGGTTGGATTAAACCAATGAATTTTTAGAAACATCTGTAGAAGGTGTGTATGCCTTTAGGGTGATGTGAATGGTAATGCTGCCTTCCGTCATCGTGCCAACTATGAAGGAGATATTATCTCTCTATAACTTATATCGTGCTACATCTCCAACAGACTATCGTTGGGCACGCTATGATTTTGATTCCGATGGTGACTTTCACATATCCCAGAAGTAGGTCGCATTGGCTGTACAAGACGGGAAGCTAAAGAAGCGGTGGTTATGATGGTGGTGTGGGTGATCAACCATTATTCTAACTCTGCCAAAGGCATGGCTCTGGTATTGATAAAGGTGATGTACATGATGGGTTTATCAAAGCAGTGGTAGATAAGGCTACGAATCGTCTATTAGGGCTCATATCGTGGGACCACAAGCATCGATCTTTATTCCAACCATATGTACATTTAATGAATAGTGGTGAAGTGAAAGTTAGTTCCTGTTCACGAAGAAATCGGTTCTACTACAACGAAAGAACTACGTGCACAAGGTTGACACGGTACTTGGATCCACAATCTGTGATTTCCATTGGTGGAGGCGATGGCTCCCACATCCAACATTGTCGGAAGTAGTCTATGTGGACACAAGTGTTCTATGAACATCAAAATGGTAATCTATTGAAAAAGATATAGACTAAAAACTGTAGTGATGGGAATAATCGTCGCTACAGTTTTTATGCTTCATGATGACAGTGATATGTAGCTGTGCTGCTCATAAAGAGACCGAACATGAGTTTTTATAGTATCTACATGATGATAATTGATGTATTGTATAGTATCATGTAGCAAAATATATCCATTCTGCATGACTGATTACGAGTATGACATATGCTATTAATGAGCGATGTGAATATCATAAAAATATACATTACCTGTTGTATGAGTACATGACATAGGTTATAAGTATTTTTGAAAATCAACCATTCTCAATTAAAAATTATAGTTGATAATATAGAATGATGAGCTATATAATGAGAAAGTAAATGAGAATAAAAAGGCTACACATCTAAGATATAGCATATATAGAATGAGGGGTAGAGTCATAAGTGATGTTACAGATGGATGAAAGGAGGGTAGTATGACAGAAGTATTAATCCGTTTATTTGTAAAACAACAAAGATGAAGTAAAAGATACTAGTGTACGCCAACAATATGGTATTATGGCTGAGTATCACGGTATTGTGGTGAATGTATTAGTTTGTTGAGCGAATTAATCATAGGTTTCTTATCGGCTCCATTGCGATGATTAGTGATGCTATCCATAATGTGAGATAGCTGATGCGGGATCTTTAGTATCCTTTTTGAGTTTTAAATTATCTCGACGTAAAAGCGGATGCAGAGACATCCCTATGGACATGGTCGAATGGAGTAATGTTATCTATTGGTTTTTCTATCTTACTCTGTAGTAGCGTCAACCTTTAGGTATTGAAGCGGTAGAGACATTATGAATCCCAGAGGTAGTGGAGTTTTTCTATGTCGCATTGGCTGTTATGTTAGGCGCTATGTATCTAAAAGATTTGGTTATCCTTTCTTTTTGCGTTCCATTGGTAATCGACTGATTCTCCTATCTTGCGTGCCAATGGAGAGCTTTTTATCCGATGTAAGGGGCGACCGCAGCGATTGCTATCGGCTTATTGTTAGGCGGTATATTCCAGTCTGAGCGTTGATGGATATTTAGGATTAATCGTAGCACTTATCATTGCAAAAAGCTGGTTTTGAAGTGCTGAAAGAAGCGACGATCGTTTATTAGGGATTTGAGCCACTGCTGAACGTGTGCAAGAGATCATTGAATTTTTGTAGAATCTAAGGCTGGTATCTTTAGGAACTCATGATTTTAATGATTCATGATTATGGTGCCAGGCCACTGAGTATGCATCTATCCACGTGGAAGTAGATGCGAGCAAGATGCGATGACCATCCATAATATGATTGATCGTGTATAGAACGACAAGCTTTGAAAGAATCTGCAGTAACTGACCATCCATATGGACCCAATCGTTGTGAATGAGCAGACCCGCAGCTTTTAGCAACAGCGTTTAGTAGCAGTTGATTCAAGCCTATGATGACAGTTTTTCTTTATACGATATTCGAATCGATGTGGAAAATAAAGAAAAGATATGGGTTTGACGTGCAAGCTACCGCATAGTGTGACATATACGAAAGAAGATACTTTCACAGAAAAATTGAGTCAATTAGGAAGCTGTAGTACTGCCAACATTCCTGAAGTGAAAGCGAATGTAGTACACGGATATACAGGGTATAATGGTGAGTAGACAAAATCTAGGAACTATAAACAATACATAGAATACATTAAAGGCAAGTTGAATGATAGATGTCAGCTTGCCTCTAACTGTTTGGGGAAGTTTATTGCATCCCCAAAACATATAGACAGAGCTAAAAATATTATAGAGCGGATACTAAAAAGGACTGGTGCAGATTGTACCAGTCCTTATAGTGCCTTATTTTCATAAAGCCATATGTAATTATAAATTTATTGGGCATCCCATACCAAAAGAACAAGTAGACCTTTCAAAAGTAATAGTGTGAAGTATACGGTTATACTTTGTCTACTGGGTAGCCCATGACGTGCATAGTCTACAGCAGCTGTAAATAAAATATCTGTAGAAGAGTTCAGCGCTGTTTCTGTGGAGTCTTGGATGACGCCGATATGAAAACCAACGCCTACGACTTGCATAAGTGCGTCGTTGGAAATACAAATAGGAACAAGCTAATGGAATCAATAATAGGAACCACCAGCCACACCAGAGGCACCGCATGCGGAAGATAGCTGGCTAATACACTGAGGAGAATAGCGGTAGCAAAATCAACGTGAATCCCCTAGTGTTGAAACAGCGGCTAATGCCATAACGGTAATGGTGATAGCAGCGCCCCTCATGTTGATGGTAGCACCTAGGGGAATCGAAATAGAATAGCGTATCAGGGGTAATGCCCAATCGTTTTACAAGTCCATATTCACTGGAATATTGGCAGCAGAACTCACGAGTGAAGAAAGCAGTCACACCAGATTCACGAAGGCAGCGGAACACCAGTGGATATGGATTGCGTTTTCATTACAAAGCTACGATGATTGGATTAATAATAAGTGCTACTGTAAACATACAACCAAGTAATACTAATAATTTACCTGCATATATAGAAGCAGCACCTAAACCATTTTCACCGATAGATTGAGCCACTAAGCCCATGATACCAAGAGGTGCAAATTTGATAATCCATTGTACCGCCAGTAGTAATTGCATCAGAGATGGAAAGCCATCACATCTTTTTGTTTCGTTCGCTGCATGACGTAGAGCGAATCCGAATAATAAAGCCCAGCCCTAAAAATACCGATATAGTTACCACCTAAAAATAGCTTTTCACTGGGTTTTCCACTACATTTGGTGAGTAGTGTTGAGAGCACCGCTGTAATACCACTGGAGGAGCAGTATCTGCAGGGGAGGCTGTTAGTAATAGTGACGTAGGGAAAAAGAAAAACTACCCTAATACTGCAATGGCTGCAGGAAGCAAAAGTGCAAATAATATAGAGGCGATAATGGAACGCATGCCTGTTTTTGCCCAGAACGATGACGACTAACCGCAGCAAATAACCAAGAAAAATACTAAGACAGGGTGCCACACCTTTTAGTGCACCTACGAAGATTGTACTAATAAAGATAACTTCACCAGCATGTTCTGGAGACCATACGGCAATACTGATACCGATTAAAGAGACCTACGCAGATTTGCTGGATGAGGCTAAATTTATTGATAGAATTGAAATAATGCCCTCATAAAAAACTCCCTTATACTTATAAATACTTAAAAACGAGTACAAATATCTACTCAAAAAGACATAAGCACATTATAAACGTAATAATTTTTTGCAAGAAAAAATATCATAAATTATGGAATATCCTTATCCATTCGTGTATAATGAATAACAGTATAAATATCTGGAGGTATATTGTGGAATTTAAAACACATGATGATAAAAAAGCCTATGTGCAAGATGTTTTTCTCATATTTGCTAAAGCATTATGATGTGATGAATACATTGTTGAGCTTTAATCAAGATGCACGATGGCGTAGATTTTAGCAATAGAACAATTAGAGTTGACAGAAGGTATGCGGTTGTGCAGATATTGCTTGTGGTACCTGTATGTTGACAAAAACAGCACTCCAAGAAATTCCGAGCTTACATGTGGAAGGTCTTGATTTCAGTCCAGAAATGTTGTCCGTAGGACAGAGTCGATTGGAAAAAGAAGGCTATACAGATCGTGTTACATTAACCCAGGGGATGCTATGCATTTACCTTGAAAGTAACTCCTTTGATGGGGCCGTATCTGGGTTTGCCTTGCAGCAATGTCCGAGTATTGAGACAAACTATCCCGAGAAATGAAACGTGTTGTGAAACCAGGTGGCAAAGTGGATTTACTGGAATTAGCAGCCTACTATGTTTGGGTTTTAAAACAAGCCTATTATTTGTACTTTGAAAAATCTTGCCTGTATTGGGTAAAATGAGTCACGACCAATCGTCCTATGCGTGAACTTCAGAATCCTTGCGTCGTTATGTAGGGCAAGAAGGGTTTTTGCAAATCTTCAAGGACGTAGGATTAGAAGATGCAAAAGTATGTTGAACTTACAGGCGGTATCGTAGCTGTTCATGTGGGTACTGTACCTGAAGAATAGAAAAAAAGCTGTCATCCGACGAGGTGGTGACAGCTTTCTTTCATATTCATGTCCAAAAGCGATTTGGATTTTTAATGTTTCTTCATAGATATGGTTTACAATCTTCCAGTTCACAATGGTGAAGAAGTTGTTAATATATTCTTCACGGCTAGAATGGGTGTACATGTAGTCCATACGTTAATGCCTAAGATTGCGGTTTGCATATTCATAATTGGATTGTGTTGTTCTTTTGTAGAAGTAATAGAAAGAGTATTGTCTGGGTTGATGACAAGCCAAGTCCAACCATTACCGACGTGAGCGTGAGCCACCTCTGTAAATTGTTGCTGGAATTTTTCCAAGGAGCCAAAAGACGGTGGATAGCATCTTTAAGTGGTCCGTTGATGGTACTTATGTAGGGCTTGTCAAAGTGTGCAAAAATAAGGTTAGATTCTTATAGGCTCACCATAGTGCTGAATGTCTTGTCGAATTTCTTGTGGTACATGGCTTAATCCGCCTAGTGAACAGTCGTGTATGACCGAACCGAAGGGTCAGGGAACTCTTCAATTAGTTCATTAAGTTGAGATACAGAATAGCTGTATACATCAGTATACAAAAGATGTGGAGTGTTTTCTGCCGATGACGGGCTCTAAGGGCGTGGTCTGAATAAGGCAGAGGTTCTAATTCAAAAATATTTTCATGGACACCTCCATCACTGAAATGATAATGATATAAATTATCATGGTTATTTTTATGGTAATAGATAGAGAGTTAAAAGTCAAGATAAAAAGAACATCTATGAAAGACCCTTGCACTATACAAGTATACATTGAATAAAAATAGGGTAGAAACTGTATAATAAGTGTGTATAATTAAAATAAATCGACTAACATCAATGATTGAAAGGGTTTTGTATGAAAATACAAAGTAAACGTTGGATACTAGGGGCTGTTGCATGAGTAGGGTCTTGTGATCCCAAAACAGCATATGCAGCACAAGCATCCGTTAATGTTACCAGAGAGAGAAGGCTACAAGTTATTTCAAGAAATACAAGCTGCCATTACAGTGGAGAGCCCTAACTGGGAGGTAAAACGAGTGAGTGGATACATTTGCTAATTACGGTCAAGACCATAGCAAGCAATTATTTGAATTACAAACACATCAAGTGATTTCAGCGGGTCAATTAGATGTGATGAATGCATTATACTATGAATGTACGAAAAAACTTTTTACATTGAAAGCCATCGTTGGAAAAAGATAGCTATGGAAGAAAAAGTGTTAAATAGTTTATATGCAGATTATCAAAATTATTTGAATGGTCATCATTATGTGCCAGCCAATGAAGTGGATACTTATAAAGAAGAGTTCTTAGGAATTTTAGCTCGCACATGCTGAAAAAGTACACAATATGAATTGGTACATACATGAATGAGATGGTTATTTTTGGTTTAGAACAAGCCATGAAAGATCGTAATCCTTCTGTAAAAAGAATACAAAGGTAAATATAGCATTAGCCTACTCGTTGTAGAGTAGGCTATTTTTCTGACAAATTATATAAGTTGTGATTTAATATAAAAGTGTTATGATTAGTATAACTCTTAATAAAATGTATTAAAGAATGGAGAAATGGCATGGTGAAATCGCTGCAAAACTGGGTCCATCCTGTTGACGAAATATTTACCCCTATCTAAGTTGTTTTCTTATGGATTGCAACACGTATTGGCTATGTATGCAGGGGCGGTAGCCGTTCCTAGTATTCTAGCAAATGCATTAGGCTTATCTACGCAGGATTTAATTCGCCTCATTAATGCTGATTTATGTTGCCCTGTGGTATTGCCACACTGATTCAAACCTTGGGGATAGGGCCTGTGGGCGCACATACCTATGATTCAAGGGTTACCTTTGCATCGGTAGCACCTATGATTATTATTGGAACAGAACATGGTTTTACCAGCTTAGTACTGGCGCTATTATAGTGGCGGAATATTTACTTTTTCATCGCTCCTTATTTTAGTCGTCTCAGTTTCGATTATTTCCACCGTCGTAACGGGAACTATCGTTACGATTATTGGCATTAGTTTAATGCCCGTAGCGATTATGTGGATCGCTGGTGTCAATCCAGAAGATCCAAGAACTATACCAGTGCTACCAACTTGTGGCTATCCGGATTAACCTTACTCATCGTAGTATTAGTGAACCGATTTGCTAAAGGATTTGTAGTAATTTATCAGTTCTTATTGGATTGCTAGGTGGAACCATAATCGCTTCATGCCTTAGGGGAAGTAAACTTTATCGAGGTGAGCCAGTCAGATTGGTTAGGCTTAGTGAGCACCACTTGCTTTCGGTATACCCACCTTTGATGTAAGCTCCATTATCGCCATGCTTGTGGTAATGTCTGTTTGTATGGTAGAGACCACAGGAGATGCCATTGCTATAGGGTGAAATCGTAGATAAAAAGTAGACAAGAAAACACTAAGTTCTTGTTTACAAGCGGATGGATTATCTACATGCATAGGCGGGGTTTTTAAACAGTTTCCCGTATACAGCCTTTGCACAAAATATCGGATTAATTGCAGTAACTAACGTGAAAAAGCCGTTTTGTAGTAGCCACATCAGGTGTGATTTTAATGGTCTTAGGATTGTTCCCTAAATTGGCTGCTGTAGTGGCATCTATTCCTAGCTCCAGTGCTTGGAGGTGCAGGGATTGCTATGTTTGGTATGATTATTGCTAGTGGCATTCTGCTCTTTGGGAAAGGTAGATTACGAAAATAATCATAATTTGATGATTGTAGCATTGAGTATTGAGTGTGGCTATGATTCCTATTGGAGCTCCACATTTTTATCATAATTTTTCCACCAGCTGCGAAAATTATTTTTGAAAGTGGTATTACCTTTGGTAGTATCTTAGCTGTTGTATTAAAACATGGTCTTCAACGGACTTGATCTACAGATATAAAAGAATAATTACTTTTCACCTGTAAAGAGAGATAAAAAGAGCACGTCTCTAAAGAAAATGCATTTGTGCTTTTCAAGATGACGTGCTTTTTATTATAGATTTACTGCGTAAACGTGATATAATAGGAGCTATATGGGTAATTTTAAATATAATAATCTAAGGAGATATAATGGACGCAAAAATTATTGCTATTTCAATTAGCATGAGCAAAGGACAAAAAGAAAACAAATATCCCAGAAGCGGAGTTAGTAGTCAATCATGGTATTGAAGGAGATGCTCATGCAGGCCCGTGGCATCGTCAATTGAGCTTGCTTGGTATTGAAAGTATCGAATTAATGCGTAAAAGTGGTGCTGATGTAAATCCTGACTTTTGCAGAAAAATGTTACCGTAGAAGGCTTGACTTTATTCAATTGCCAGTGGGTACTAAATTAGCCTTAGGTAAAAACGATTGTAGAAGTGACTCAAATCGGTAAAGAGTGCCATCAAGGTTGCGAAAGTTATGCAACAAGTAGGAAGTTGCATTATGCCTACACAGGGGATTTTTGGTCGTGTGCTAGAAGGCGGAAAGATCCAAGTAGGCGATGCAGTGCGATTGTTGAGGAGCCAGTCAATGACGTGATAGCCAAGGGCGTGTTGATTGAGTATGCACGTATCTCCTTAACGGAGGCGTGCAACTTTTGTTGTGCCTATTGTCGGCCTCAGGAGATTACAGGTAGCTATGGCGCCTGTGTTGCCGCTCGAGCTTTTTGGTTGCCTTTGTTGAGGCGTTGCACTTAGGAGGCGTCAAAGCCTTACGCTTAACAGGGGGAGAGCCCTTATTGTATCCACATCTATATGACTTGTTAGAGCATATACAGGACCGCCAATGGTTTTCCGATATTTCTATGACGACCAATGGTAGTCTATTAGAAACTCAGGCGGAACATTTATTTACAGCAGGGGTACAGCGATTAAATATTAGTTTAGATTCTGTGGAAGAAGAGGGTTTTGCCAAAGCTGTAGGGCGCAATGGACAATTAGCAGGTGTACTTCGTGGTATAGAGGCCGCAAAAACTGCAGGCTTTCAAAAGACATAAAGATTAATACCGTAGTGCAAGCACCATTTTTCTGACAAGGAAGTGGAAACCTTGTTACATTATGGAAAAGAGTGGGATGTGGTATGGCGATTCATTGAATATATGCCATTCCAAAGGAAACAAAGCCATGTGCCTACCTTTGGAGAATGGAAGGAACAAATTGAGCGCATTGTGGGATCTGAGTTAACTCCAGTCACAGAGCGATTGGGATTTGGACCAGCTCAATACTTCCAATTGCCAGATGGACAACGAATTGGCTTTATTTTTTTCCTTTGTCCAATCAATATTGCTCTTCTTGCAATCGCATTCGTTTCACTGCAGATGGATCACTACGCTTATGTTTAGTGCGTGATGAAGATTTTGGACTTGCGTGGACTTATACAAAATGGGGGCACACCACAAACTATATTGCATTGCATTGAAGAGGCATTACAAGGTCGATACGCGAGTCATGATGGAAATTCCATTGAAAAAAGTGGAACGTCCTATGTGGCGTATCGGCGGTTAGGGAGTTATGATGAAAGTAGAATCTTTTGGGCAATTACAAACAGGCCAAGAGGCTCATGTATATACAATAGAAAATGAAGCACTGAGAGTACAAATCACCAATTATGGTGCCACCATTGTAGCTGTCTATGATAAAAGTGTTGCAGCGCCATTTAGCATTGGGCTATGATTCTGTACAGGAGTATGAAACAAAGCATGGACAATTAGGTGCTACCGTAGGGCGTGTGGCAGAATCGTATTGCCAATGCTGCCTATACATGGAATGGTACAGTTCATCAGCTAACAGCAAATAATGGCTCCAACTTATTACATAGTGGCAAAGGCAATATTGGACATCGTTTATGGGATGTAGTGGAAGAAAATTGTTCTGATACAGTGGTACATCTATCGCATTCCATTACATCTGAAGAAGATGGATTCCCCAGGTGATTTATATGTAGAAGCAGTGTTCAGATTGGTAGCTTTGCAGACGCTAGTAGTCACGTATGTGTACACAACCTCTGAAGATTCCTTTGTAAATTTGACGAATCATGTATACTTTTAATTTTGCATGGAGAAGGCGACTTATCGAACCATGTATTAGAATTAGGGACCCATCAGTATATGCCGTTTGGAGACCACCAAATTCCGCAATTGGAACCAGCATCAGTGGAAGGAACCCCATTTGACTTTAGACAGGGGATGGATCTACAAAAAGCATTGGAGCATTATGCTGATGCACTAAGTCAATATAAGGGATATGACCATGATTTTTGTGACGGCTCCAATAGAGGAAAGTAGTACAGTAGATTCTGTTGTGCCTTTTGCGGTGTTACAAGGGTAAGGATGTGACAGCCGTATTCCATACAGATGCACCACACTTTCAGGTGTATACAGGGAAATTGGTTAAACGAAGATGGACGAGAACGTCATTATGGCTGTCATGCAGGCATTGCCATTGAAAACCCACAATTTGTGCCGAATGATATCAATATGAATGGTGAAAGCAAGACTAAAGCAGATACAGTCTATGAAAGAACAATTGCCTATTCATTCTATCACCGATAGGCATATTTAATAATAAGGAGACAAGGGTCGAGATGAAATCATTTATTTACCATAATCCAACCAAAAATAGTGTTTGGCAAAGACTGTGTAGGAATCATTAGCAACTGAATTAAGTCACTTTGGAACACGAGTGCTACTCACCTATGGTGGAGGTAGTATTAAAAAGAATGGTGTCTATGATGCGGTAAAAGCCCTTACAACAAGCTGGTAAGGAAGTGTTTGAGTTAAGTGGGATTATGTCGAACCCACGGACTACGAAAGTACGAGAAGGCATTGCTCTATGTAAGGAGCATAACATTGACTTTATCTTAGCCGTCGGTGGTGGCTCTGTTGTTGATTGCACCAAATTTATTGCAGGCGGTGCTACGTTACCAGATACTGTTGACTTTTGGCAAACTTTCTTTTTAGACCATCAGCCTGTGACGGAGGCCTTGCCATTTGGTGTAGTCTTAACTATGGCAGCTACCGGTAGTGAAATGAATAATGGTGGAGTTATTACCGATTGGGAAACACAGAAAAATTAAGTGGTTATGGATCAGCTTTGTTTCCACAATTTTCTATATTAGATCCTACGTATACCTATACGTTACCGAGAGAACAAGTTGCCTATGGTATTGTAGATATGTTGTCTCACTTATTGGAACAATATGTGTCTACACCAGATGATGATAATGTAACAGATTCTGCCATTGAGGGAATCTTTAAAAAACATCCTGCGCAATGGTCGAAAATCTATGGAAAAACCTAGAAGATTATGAGCCCCGCTCTAATATCATGTCAGGGAGCCACCTTGGCTTTGAATCGTTTCCTTAGGGACTGGGCAAAGATCAAGACTGGATGACACATGCTTTAGAACATGCCTTATCAGCTTTTTATGATATTCCGCATGGAGCAGGCTTAGCCATTATGCATCCAGCGTATTTGCGTTGGATTTTACCTAAATGCTACCCCACGGTTGATGCGTTTTGCTAAAGAAGTATGGGGCATTGAACAAGGATCATGACGATGACACAGAGTATGCATTAGCTGGTATCGAGAGCCTTTAGAAACATATTTCAAAGAAATGGGCGCAATCTACACTAGAAGAAGTGGGAGATTCCTAAAGAATCTTTGAAAAGACATTGCCAATAGTTGCGTCCGCTATCCCACGGCATACAGTCATCTTACAGCAGCGGATGCCTTAGCAATCTATGAAAGTGTTTATAAAAATAGTGTAAACTTACATGTGTGTCCCAGTGGGATAGGGCTTTCACATTGACATTTATAAGAAAGTCAGTACAAATTATAGCTATTGTTAATAAGAAATTTAAGTAACTTTTTCATAAGGGAGGCAGTGTCATGTGGCACTGTCTTTCTGTATATGAGGGAATAGAAATGGAGAGACATACATGGCAGAGGTAAAAGAAACCTTACTTACAGCCGAAGGGTTGAAGAAACTAGAAGAAGAATTAAATCATTATAAATCTACGTCGAATCGAAGTGGCAGAACGTATTAAAATTGCTATTTCCTAGGTGATATTTCAGAGAACTCTGAATACTGATGATGCGAAAAACGAACAAGCTTTCATCGAAGTCATATCATCGAAGTTGGAAAACAAATTAATACCACTACAAAATCATTGATGAAAATGTAAAAGGCGATACAGTGACAGGGTAGTAAAAGTAACTTTATTGGACGAAGAGTTTAATGAAGAATTAGAATACACTATTGTAGGTTCTTCTGAAGCGGATCCTTTCAACAATCGTATTTTAACGAATCCCCAGTTGGCGTTGCCATTTTAGGAAAAGCAAAAGGTGATAAAGTAGAAGTAAACACACCAGATGGTATGGTAGTTTTAAAATATTAAGCATTCAATAAGGGTAAAGAAGTATAAGGAGGCCCCTCATGAGCGAAGAAAAACATGTGCCGGAACAATTGGATTTAAACGATCAAATGTTGGTACGCCGCGAAAAGTTGGCTAATATGAAGAGGATAATATCTATCCATTTGGACAACGATTTGTTGTTCAACATAAGGCACTCAAATTAAGGATGAATTCCGTGATTTTTGATGGTCAACCAGTTGTGATTGCTGGTCGATTGATGACAATTCGTTCTCATGGTAAAACAGCCTTCGCTAATTTGCGCGATTTATCTGGCGATATTCAAGTATACTTCCGTAAAGATGTTATGGGAGAAGAAGCTATAAATATGTGAAAAATGCTTGATATGGGCGATATTGTAGGTATCGAGGGTCACGTGTTTAAAACACAAAAGGGCAGATACAGTGAAAGTCAATAAATTGACTTTATTGTCTAAATCCTTCGTCCATTGCCAGAAAAATGGCATGGTTTGAAAGATACAGAACTCCGTTATCGCCAACGCTATGTGAGATTTTAATCGTAAATCCAAGCGTTCGTGATACATTTGTAAAAACGTACGAAAAATCGTGGCGAAAAATTAGAGAGTATTTAAACAGCAAGCAATTCGTGGAAGTCGAAACGCCTATGATGCATGCTATTCCAGGTAGGTGCGGCAGCGCGCCCATTCATTACGCATCATAATGCCTTAGACATTGATATTTATATGCGTATTTCCCCGAGTTATATTTAAAACGTTTGATCGTTGGTGGCTTGGAGCGTGTGATGAAATTAACCGTTCCTTTCCGTAACGAAGGTGTATCTATCCGTCATAACCCTGAGTTTACTATGATGGAATCTTACCAAAGCCTATGGTAACTTTGAAGATGCCATTGCTTTAACAGGTGTGGTATCCTACTGTACTAAAGAAGTACTAGGTACAACAAAAATTAATTACCAAAGGCATGGACATTGATTTTGACTCCACCATGGAATCGCATCACTATGCAAGAAGGTATTAAAACAATACACTGGGGAAGATTTTGATGCTATTGAAACATTGAGTGGAAGCACGTGCCATTGCAGACCGCTTCAAATGTAGAATATGGTGAGGCCGATGGTATTGGTAAAATCATGAATTTGTGTTTTGAAGAATATGTAGAAGAAAACTTGATGCAACCAACTGTAGTATATGGACATCCAGTTGAAATTTCTCCATTGGCAAAAACAAAATCGTGAGAAACCATTGACTACAGAACGTTTTGAAATCTTCATTTACGGTCGGGAATTAGCAAATGGTTATTCCGAGTTAAATGATCCAATCGATCAAAAACAACGTTTTGAAAATCAATTGAAAAGAGCGTGAAGCTCGGTGACGATGGAGCCCATCGTATCGGATGAAGATTTCGTAACCGCTTTGGAATACGGTTTACCACCAACTGCAGGTTTGGGTATCGGTATCGACCGTCTAGTGATGTTCTTAACGGACTCTGCATCCATTCGTGATGTATTGTTATTCCCTCTTATGAAACCAGAAGCTGTGAAAGTAGAAGAGGAAGAAACAGAAGAATAATATATGTATACGTAGGTCACAGGATGTTGTGAGGTGCGTAGATGAACAGCGACTAAACAGGAATGAGTTTGGTCGCTGTTTTCTTATCCTTTCAGAGATGGAAAAGGGGTGAGGGGAAATTGCCCAAGTAAATGCCTATTAAGGGTAGAAAAAGTAATATAAATGTGCTAATATTAAGGTAGATTAATTAAGTACTATAAATGAATTCTATGAGGTCATGATTATGTTGGATTTAAAATTTGTCCGTGAGAATGTGGAAACGGTACAAGAAAACTTAGATCGTCGTCATACAACAGGCGACCTGACTAGCTTTGTGAAGTTCTATGATGAAAGACGTGCTATCATCCAAGAAGTAGAGCAATTAAAAGCAGTGCGTAATGCAGTAACGGCAGAAATTAGCCAATCTAAAAACGCAATAAAGAAAATGCAGATGATAAAAATTGCGGAAATGCAACGTGTAGGGTGATGAAATCAGTGCATTAGATAATAAATTGCGTGAAGTGGAAACAGAATTACAACAAGTGGCGTTGATGTTACCCTAATATGTGTGATGCTTCTGTGCCAGTTGGGGCTGATGAAAACGACAATATCGAACAACGTCGTTGGGGTACACCTCGTTCTTTTTGAGCTCCGATGTGAAAGCACATTGGGACTTAGGAGAATCTAGAATTTTAGATTTTGAAAAGAGCCGCTAAGGAAAGTGGTGCTCGTTTCACTATCTATAAAGGGAATTGGTGCTCGCTTAGAACGGGCGTTGATTAACTTGATGTTAGACATGCACGGTAGTGCAGGTTATACAGAAATGATGACACCCTACATCGTCAGTCGTGAAACATTGACAAATACTGGTCAGTTGCCAAAATTTGCTGAAGATATGTACAAAGTGGAAGGGAAAACTATTTCTTAATTCCAACCGCAGAAGTGACTTTGACAAATTATCATGCTAATGAAATTTTGACAGCTGATGAATTGCCTAAATATTACACGGCGTTTACAGCTTGTTTCCGTGCCGAAAGCAGGTTCTGCGGGCCGTGATACACGTGGCTTAATCCGCCAACATCAATTTAATAAAGTAGAATTAGTGAAATTTGCAAAACCAGAAGAATCTTTTGCAGAATTAGAAACGTTAACAGCACAAGCAGAAAAGTATTTTTGCAAGCCTTAGAATTGCCACATCGTGTGATTACTTTGTGCACAGGTGATATGGGATTTGGTTCTGCTAAAAACGTACGATATCGAAGTTTGGATGCCAAGCCAAAGGCGTATATCGTGAAATTTCTTCTTGCTCGAACATGACGGATTTCCAAGCACGTCGTGGTACATATTAAATTCCGTCGTGAACAAAAAGGTAAAACCAGAATTTGTACATACATTAAATGGATCTCGGTTTAGCTGTAGGGGTCGTACAGTAGCTGCGATTTTGGAAAAACAATCAGAAAGCAGATGGTTCTGTACGTATTCCAACAGCACTTCAACCATATATGGGTGGTGTAACTCATATTCACCCAGAGGCTTAGAAAGGAGTCCGTTATAGAATTCTTCATTGATACAGCTAATTTTGATGACATTAAAGCAGCCTATGAAATGGGCTTTATTGCAGGGGTAACAACAAACCCGTCTTTGATCGTGAAAGAAAAAACGCGACTTGCACTGAAGTGATTCAACAAATTGCTAATCTTGTAGAGGGACCAGTGAGCGCAGAGGTTATTGCTACGACAGCGCCAGAAATGGTGAAAGAAGCCCATGAATTAATTAAGTTGGGTGACAATGTAGTGATTAAAAGTGCCTATGACAGCAGAAGGCTTAAAAAGCAGTGTCCGTGCTTTCAAAGAGGGAATTAAAACAAATGTAACATTAATTTTTCTCAGCTAACCAAGCTTTGTTGGCAGCTCGTGCAGGGTGCTACTTATGTAAGCCCTTTCGTTGGTCGTGTAGACGATATTTCTATGGACGGAATCCAATTAATCGAAGATATTGCTGAAATTTTTATGATTCATAATATTTCAACAGAAATCATTGCAGCCAGCGTACGTACGCCTATGCATATGATACAATGTGCCAAAGCAGGTGCACATATTGCTACAGTACCGTTTAATGTATTACAACAATCCTTAAAGCATCCATTAACAGATGCAGGATTAGCACGTTTTCTAGCGGACTGGGAAGCAGCCAATAAATAGTGAGACACAAGTGGGAGGATCGAAAATGGATCGCACATTAGCCTTAGAGTTTGTTCGTAGTTACAGGAAAGCAGCGGCTTTAAAAGAAAGTGGTCGTTTATGTGGTCGTGGAGCCAAAGATGCAGCGGATCGATTAGCTGTTGATGGTATGCGCCAAACCTTTGATACAGTGCCAATTTCTGGTACCGTTGTGATTGGGGAAGGTGAAATTGATGAAGCGCCAATGTTGTATATTGGTGAACGTGTTGGGGCAGGCGGAGAAGAAGTAGATATCGCCGTCGACCCTATGAAGGTACAGAATCTAATTGCAAAAGGTCAAAAATGGTGCCATTGCTGTATTGGCCATTGCCCCTAAAGGTGGTTTATTACATGCTCCAGATATGTACATGGAAAAATTGTGCGTGGGACCACGTGCTAAAGGTGTTATCGACTTGAATGAGTCCATGACGGAAAAACTTTACGTCGTGTAGCGGATAAAATGGGCCGTGCCATTGATGATTTAACAGTGGTTATGTTGGATCGTGAACGTCACCAAGGTTTAATAGATGAATGTCGTGCCGTAGGAGCTCGTATTCGCTTGATTACTGATGGGATGTGAACCCGCTATGGAATGTGGTTTTAGAAGGTTCGGGTATTCATATGGTGGTCGGTACTGGGGAGCTCCAGAAGGGGGTGCTAGCGCAGCCGCTTTAAAAGTGTACTGGTGGGGATATGCAAGCCCGCTTGAAACCAGCCACAGATGAAGAAATTCGTCGTTGTCATGAAATGGGGAATCACTGATCTGAACAAAGTATTGACCATTGATGACTTAGTCAGTGGTGATGATGTTATCTTTTCTGCCACAGCCATAACAGAAGGAAACGTATTATCTTCTATTAAATACTTCCCAGGTGGTGCTCGTACTCACTCCGTAGTGATGCGGTATAAAACAGGAACAGTTCGTTTTGTAGATACTATCCATCGATTGGATAAAAACTTTCCATGAAAGTGAAAATAAAACACTATAGATCTATTTAGGGAAAGACCGTCGTGGGACGGTCTTTTTCTTGCGATATAGAGAAAAGATTTAGTATACTAGAGTATGAATGTTTGTCAGTCAAAAACATGTTTTGGAAGGTACTAGGGTATCACCGTTAAACGATAACTATAGATAAGATTAGGAGGAATTCAGTTGGAAAAAGCTTATTATTCAAGGAGGTACGCCTTTACAAGGTCGTATTCGAGTAAGTAGTGCAAAGAATGCAGTACTACCTATTATTGCGGCGACTTTATTGGCGTCTACTCCAAGCACCCTGCTTGAAATTCCAGATTTGGAAGATGTTCATACGATTTGTGATGTCATTGCATCCCTCGGTGTAAAAGTAACAAAGATGGAGAGAATATTACCTTTGATGCTTCTACGATCTCTGCTGTGGAAGCACCTTATGATTTAGTGCGACGTATGCGAGCGTCCTTTTTGTGATGGGACCTTTATTAGTGCAAAGGGAAGCTCGTATTGCTTTACCAGGTGGTTGTGCGATTGGCAGTCGTCCTATTGATTTGCGTTTGAAAGCTTTTGGAAGCATTAGGTGCGACTATTACTATGGGGGAAGGTTTTGTAGAAGCAAAAAGCTCCAGAAGGTTTAATAGGTAATTTAATTTATTTAGATTTCCCAAGTGTAGGAGCTACTGAAAATGTAATTATGGCAGCCACCTTTGCAGAAGGCAAAAACGATTATTGAAAATGCTGCTGAAGAACCAGAAATTGTTGATTTAGCTACATTCTTAAATAGTATGGGCGCTATATATTCGCGGTGCTGGTACAGATGTGATTCGTATTGAAGGCGTGAAAGAATTGAAAGGTGCTGTGCATACAGTGATTCCAGACCGCATTGAGCGGGTACCTATTTAATTGCGGCGGCTATGGCTGGTGGCGAGTGTATATGTGAAAAATGCCCTTTCAGAGCATTTAAAGCCAGTGGTAGCTAAATTAAAAAGGAGCTGGTGTTACCGTTGAGGGAAGATATTGATGGAATCCGTGTCATCAGTAATCGGTCAATTGAAAGCAACGTCTATCAAAACTTTGCCGTACCCTGATTCCCTACAGATATGCAAGCTCAATTTATAGCGATGACGACGGTTTGCAAAAGGTACAAGTACTGTGATGGAAACGGTCTTTGAAAATCGTTTCATGCATGTAGATGAATTAAAAGAAAATGGTCGTTTTCTATCGAGGGTGAGATGATCGTAAAGCCATTGTGACTGGCGTAGAACACTTACTAGGCGCTGAAGTGGAAGCTCACTGATTTGCGTTGTGGCGCTGCTTTAGTATGTGCAGGTCTAGCAGCCACTGGAGTGACTAAAGTCGGTCAATTAGGTCACTATCGATCGGGGCTATGATAATTTAGTGGCAAAATTAAAAAGGAATAGGTGCTAACATTGTTCGGTGGACGAGTAAGCAAAAGAACCTCAATCAAAAGAGGATAGACGGAAACAACAGCGGTGCATGAGAAACCAATAGAGACGACTACAAAACAAACATCTTTTAAAACGAGAAAGTCGTCCAGTATCATTCCTTGAAAAATGAGCCTCTATGGACTACGGATGATTGGCATCGACTTTAGGGACTACCAATGTAGTGATGATGTCAAAGGTCGTGGGATTGTCTTAGATGAGACAGGATTTTGTGGGTGCGATACAAAGACTGAGAAGTGATTGCCATAGGTCATGAAGCACGAGCCATTTTAGGTAGAACCCCAGAGGGGATCGAAGTGATTCAGCCCTTAAAAGGGGGCGTCATTGCCGATTATGATACAACAGCCTATATGCTACGTCATTTTATTCGTCGTGTGGTACTCTGTATCTGGGCTCATTCGTTCTCGTATCATAGCTTGTCTAGACCCATCCAGTATTACACCAGTAGAAAAACGGGCTGTGTTGAGTGCTTTGTACAAGCCGGGGCTCGCAAAATAGTACTTATGGAAGAACCTTTGCAGCTGCTATTGGAACTGGCTTAGACAAAGGCGAGACCAAGTGGGGGCTATGGTGGTCGATATCGGTGGTGGCACCACAGATATTGCTGTCATCTGTGATTCTGGTGTGGTAGTCAGTGAGAGTTTACGCATCGGTAGCGATACCTTTGATGATGCATTACTACAATGCATATGGGCGAAAGAAAAACTACTGATAGGTCCACTTACTGCGGAAGATTCAAAATCGAGTGGGTACTGTAGATCCAAGGTCTGGAGAGAACGAGCTATCTGCAGAGGTCGGCATAGTGCTGACAGGCTTGCCACGAGCGGTAGAAATTACTTCAAAGATATGAAAGTTTGCCTTAGAAGACCAGTGCAACATATCATTGAAGGGATCGTTGGTATCTTAGAAAAAAACACCGCCAGAGTTACTGGCGCAAATTAATCATCGTGGTATTATTTTGACTGGTGGAGGCTCTTTACTCCGTGGACTTAGATCGTAGGATTACAGACTGGTCGATCCTGCTTATGTGGTGGAGCATCCTAGATATTCTGTCATATTAGGTACAGGAAAGGCTTTATCATGAGTTGAATCAGTTGCGAGATACCTTAGAAGAATTGCGATGAGTATAGCTTTTATTCATGGTTCTTTCCATATAGAGGGTATATACTATAGCAAGTGAAAGTGACAGCGTGCAAAGGCATTGTTTTACTAAGGTTCATTGTTCGGACTCTTGAAAATATGATATACTATACATGGAAGAAAAATGTAGGAGGTGTATATATGAGAAAAAGTTTTTCTATATAGTTTTGGGTATTGTTAGCAGCATTATTTGTGACAGCTACTGCAGCTGCATGAGTAAATCATGAAACAGTGTTATCTGGTGAAGTAGTGTCTGTAGTCAGTGTAGAACTTCTGTGAAAAGAAGGAGATCCTTTACTTACGAGTGCAAACATTAGGGGGACCTATGGTGGCATCTCGCGCCACAGTGAATGGCGTGGTGCAAACGGTTTCTAGGACCAGGTGCGCCTCAGTGGAACGTGGTCAAATTATAACGGTGATAAATAATTAATTAATCTGAATAGTAATCAAGAAGAGGCGATATAGATGCAGTTACATCGTTTTTTTGGCGTCGGTACACTAAGGGTGCTGCTGGCGCTCTTATTGATGTAGCCACTTTTACAGTGCTCATGCAATAGAATTTATGAAAGCAGAAGACTATCATCGTGGCATGGTAGGCCATGCGGATACAGTGGTAGCAAGGAGATAAAATTGATTCTTTTAACGTTGAAGTCCTAGGTGTGATGAAACAACGTGGTCCATCGGGTGATTTGATTCTGAGTGAAAGTATCAGGTCCCATCATTGAGGGCATCTGGTGGCATTGTTCATGGTATGAGTGGTAGCCCCTGTATACATTGATGGTAAAATTAGTAGAGCCGTTGCTATGGCTGGGGATTTAGCAGATGGTACGCTGGGAATGGTCACACCAATCGATCAAATGGTAAAAGCTATGGGATGAGAAGTATCAAAAGATTTTACCAAATCCTGGAAGGATACACAGTTAATACCATTGGGAACACCTTTGATGGCAGATGGCTATCATGATGAGATCCTTATCGTATCTAGGTACAAAATTTAAGGATTTCGGTTATAAAAGGATATGCCACGGCCAGTGATAGCACGGATGATATTGTGAAAACCGATGGTGCCTGGTGGCTCCATTGCGGCGTTTCCTTTATGAAAGGCGATTTAAAGATGGGGGCGGTAGGTACCGTTACCTATGTCGATAAGGATAAAGTGGTTGCCTTTGGTCATCCATTTGACAAACGGGCTCTACGGTTATTTTATGAATAACTCTAGTATCTTTTACAGTAGTAAAAAGTATAGATTCTGGTTTTAAATTAGGGTCATTAGGTCGAGAGGTAGGGTGTCATTACAGAAGACCGTGGGGCAGGATTGCTGGTACTGTTGGCGTATTTGGGAAAGGTGTTCCTGTGCGCATGCAGCTCTGTGATTTAGACTGCGGAGTAGAGCGGAAATGCGGCTGTGACTGTGGTGGGAATCCGCAAACTGACCCCAACTCTAGTGGCTACCGTGTATAGTTTACTGAGACAAAAACATTAGACCGTGTCGGTGGTGGTAATAGCCAAAAATCAATATCAAGATTACACCAGTAGATTCAAAGTTACCTACCTTAGAACGACGCAATATGGTGTACTCTGGTAGGTCGGTATCTGAAAAAATCTATTGATGAACTATTTGATATTGTAGAAAGTTTAATGAATAATGCTTTCAAAGACTATGAAATTCGTGATATTCAAGTTGATGTACAAGGGGGAAGAAGCGAAACGTACTGCTACAATTATCGATGCCAGTGCAGACCAAGTCATTGTATCCCCTGGTGACAATATTGTAATTACTGCAAATTTACAAAGTCACCGTGAAGGAAAGATTCAACGAGAAATTATCTTTAAAGTACCAGACGATCAAAAACTAGGAACCTACACTCTTGAAGTGCGTGGCGGTGGCGTCATTCCTTTTGCTATATTTGTTTGAAAAACAAAAATATAATTTGACTGATGAAATTGTGCAACGATTGAAAGTGCATAAAAACTTTGAGGAATATTTTAAAGATCTCAGTGAAGATGATCAGAATAACCAAATCGTGGCTGAGTTTTTAGCGGATGATATCAGCATGGTGGAAGAGTCTGGAGATAAGGGTGAAAGAAAAGCAACGCTTAGAAGCAGTCGATGATGATGTAGATGATGAGTTGCCAAATGGCGACAAACATAAAAAGGGTTGAAAGCATCTGATGACGATGAGAAAAGAAAAGAATGAAGCTACACGAGTAGTAGTGGATTATGTTGTCTTAGGGGATGGACAGTTTACCGTGCAAGTGGTAGATAAAAAGATCGAGACCATTTGCGTAAACAGCGAGTGAAAGAAAAACTTTCAAAGTTAAAAAGAGAAAGTAAAAAGCAGAAGAGTCAGACCAAAAGAAAACTAAATAGTCTCATCTGAAGAGAGCAGGAAGTGACACCTCATCATTTTCCTGCTTTTTATTTTTGAAAACTCTTATGGTACTACTGCACATTCAAAGAGTTTTGTGATATACTGAAAGTTGATACAAATACTCAGGAGGAATTATGATTGGTCAACATGGATTGGTAGGCAAACTAATCTTCGTCCTATCCCAGATAGGAGAGGCCATGCTGTTACTATGGAGGACCATAGGACAACTACCAAAATAGATTGAAAAGCTGACAATCGAACAAATGGCGCACTTAGGAGTGCACTTGCCGATTTTATCACCACCATGTTTTTGCAGGTGCTGTTATGACATTACAAGTAGCGGATGACTCATTCGTTATGGAGCACAAGGAACCGTAGGCGGTATTATGGCCATTGCCATGGGACGTGAACTGGGTCCAGTCTTAGTGGGCGTTGTCTTAGCAGGTCGCGTGGAGCGGGCTATCACTGCAGAGCTAGGAACGATGAAAGTAACAGAACAAAATTGATGCCCTCAAGGTGATGGCAGTGAACCCTATCGATATCTTGTAGTGCCTCGTGTCGTCGCTTGTATGATTATGGTACCAATCCTAACATTTTATGGTGTCCTCATTGGAACTGGCGGGGGTTACTTTAGTAGCTACCATGGTGAAAGGACCAGCAGGCTCTACCTACTTAGATTCCATTCAAATTTTTGCGATCCTATCTGATTTGACATACGGATTAATTAAATCCTGTGTGTTCGGAGCGGTGATTGCCTTAGTGGGCTCTATAAAGGAATGTATACAGATATGGGGGCGACTGCTGTTGGGTATGCCACTACCAGTTCTGTGGTCACAAGTATCATTTTAGTATTTATATTAAATTACTTTTTATCAGTCTTATTATTCTAGGAGGACCTAGTGATTGAATTAAAAAATGTGGTCCTAGCCTCACGAGAATAGAGTGATTTTAGACCATGTAGATTTAACCATCCATGATGGAGAAACCCTGCTATTTTAGGGGTTCTGGAGCGGGTAAAAAGTACATTGCTTAAGTTGATTATCGGTTTGTTACGTCCCACCAGTGGCACTATTTTAGTCAATGGCGTAGATATTACGCAAATTGATGAAAAATGAGTTCGACAAATTACGACAAACTATGGGAATGGTCTTTCAATATTCTGCCTTATTTTGATTCTATGAGTGTAGGGAGAGAATGTGGCATTTGGATTGCGTCAACATACTAGCATGAGTGAAGAGGAAATTCAACGTACAGTAGCTAACAAGTTGCGTATGGTAGGATTACCAAAAACAGAGCATTATATGCCCAGCAGAACTGTCAGGAGGTATGAAAAACGGATTAGTCTGGCTCGTGCTATTGCATTGGATCCAAATATCATTCTCTATGATGAACCGACTTCAGGTCTGGATACTATTACATCGGGAACTATTAGTCGTTTAATACGAAGTATGCAATCTCATTTGATGTAGCTCTATCGTGGTCACTCACGATATGAATTCAGCCTTTTTGTGGCTGATCGCATTGCTTTATTAGATAAAGGAAAATTTATTGAAGTGTCACCAACGGAAGAATTTTTAGACATTCAAAGAACCCGAAGGTGCAGCAACTTTATAGAGGGACGTAAATCCGTAAAAACAGAGATACAAGAAGAAGGAGATATGCCATGAAGTGGACAACAGAGGCAAAGGTAGGTCTATTTACCGTAGTGGGAGTAGTCCTATTTGCTGTTTGCATTGTGTTCTTAGGACGATTTGATATATTTGCAGCTCCTACTATGCATATTGCAGGAAACTTTCAATCTGTAACAGGGTTGAAAGAAGGCAATACAGTACGATTTTCAGGGGTGAAAGTTGGAAAAGTTAAATCCATGCAAGTTACTGATAAAGGGATTACGAGTGTCATGGACATTGACAAAGATGTAAAAATTCCTACAGATTCTGCGTTTACCATGGAAAGTGATGGTATTTTAGGGGATAAATTCATACAAATTACACCGGGGCGTAGTACTTTGTATTTAGATGACGGGGCTTTCATTACAGGGGATGGAAAAAGTGAAATTGATAAAACGATGGCACAAGCCACGAAATTAATGGAAGCGGCCACTGCTACGTTACAATCTATGAACGGTATTATTGGGGATGAAAAAACACAAAACGCCTTGCGGAACGCTTTACAGTCTACAGAACTGATTGCTCAAAACACAGCGAGTTTAACGGCTCAAATGAATGCTATGCTAGCGAATAATAGCGATAATATTTCTGCCCTAACAGCAAACATGGTGGGTATAACGCGAAATATGGAATCCTTTGACGAAACAAATGGATACCAATATGAAAGCAATTTAATGCAGATGGTCAAGCGGGCACAGAGATGCGCTAAAATTGTAAATAATTTAAAACCACCACAGATAGCATTTCGGAAAATGGCAGGTGCTATGGAAGGGGCTGTGACAGACCCTAAGAGTGCTGCGGATATTGAGGAAACCTCACATAATACAGCACAATTGACGACTAAGTTAAATCGTCTCACCGGAGGAGACGTAGAAAAGCAGGTTCTGATGGAAAAAGTCGGCTCTTAAGACGCAAAATAGGAGCAGAGGTACTGTATAATCCAGAAGATAAAAAGGTTCGTACCGATGCGGATGTGCGTCTTATGCATAATGATGCCATATATACCTTAGGGATTTCTAATGTAGGAAATGGATCTAACTTGGACCTCACCTATGGAAAAACAAGTGCTGATCAGTATACTTACGAGGCGGACTGTTGATGGAAAAATTAGGGCGTAGGAGCCGATGTGGGACTTGGAAAAACCCACTTTCACTATCAGCTGCCCTATTTGATATCCGCCATGGTTCCTATCGGATTCGTTCGGATATTCAATTATGGAAAGATACCTATGCGGTCGGTCAATGGACTTGGTATGGTCGTGGACATAATCGTGTGAATTATTTTGGGCTAAGAAAGACATTTTAGGAGGACCCAATGAATAGAAAAATAATGACAGTAACGGCGATGTTAGCAGCCTATGCATGTACAGTAGGAGCAGCGGCACCGCAAACAGATACAGTAAAACTAGTACACTTTCAACAAAAAAGCAACGGCGCAAGCAGCAATGATGACAAAGGCATATAAAAACCAAGCACAGACAAAGGGTCAATCTGTGTCGGTTACATTGCCACAATCGATTGCCATGGCATTGCAAAACACAGAACCTTTACATCAATCCCAATGGGATTATGAAGCAGTAGTGGCGCAAGTAGGGGTTACTACAAGTGGTAGAAAACCCAGCAGTGACTTATACCTATAGTGCTAACCATACAGGAAATGAGAGTGAATGGTGTCAGCCAAAACTGGCAATGCTTTTTCCCCATCAATTAGGGGTAGGAGTATCTCTATTTAACCGTGCCTTTAGATGCCTCAATTGGAGCGGCCAAATATAGCCGTGATGGTAGTGGTGCTGCTTTGACGGAAGCAGCACAAACGGCAAAATTAACAGCCACTTCTAATTATTTAACACTGATTATGTACTCGAAATAAAGTCAGTGTAGCTGAGCAAACAGTCCGGTGATTATGAAGAACATTTGAAAAATGCTAACTTACAAGAGTAGGTATTGTCTCCTAAATCAGATGTGTTAGCAACGAATACAAGATTAGCCAATGCCAAAGCAGCCTAGTGGAAGCTGGAAAAATGCAGCTAGTTTAGCGGAGGCAAAGTTTAATAATCATGTTGGATTACCCTGTATCTACACCAATCGTAACTGGCAGATAAAGAGCTAACATATACACCATATGCCATTTCATTGGAAACAGCAAAATCGTATGGGGGTAGCACATCGAGGTGCTATTGTACAAGCTGCAATGGTAGTAAAATCAGCAGAAGAAATATGAGCCGTGCCAATGCGTCAGATATTCCAGTGGTCAAAGCGAATGCTAGCTGTGGCATGAATGGTACACATTGAGACTGGTAATGATAGCAGAATTGGTCTGTAGGAGCTACTCTATCTTGGAATGTATGGGATGGTGGCCAATCTAAAAGCCAATGTGAACGCTGCCAAAGCAAACTTAGAGAGACAAAAGCAGTCTCACGCACAAGCAATTGATATGGTAGAGTTACAGGTGCAAGAGGCATACTTGAATTTTAAAAAGCGGCAGAGCAAAAGATTCAAGTACTCATGCAGCAGTAGAAGAGGACAAGAGGACTTCCGTATTAAAACATTGCGTTACCGTTCAGGAGTAGGTACTAATGTGGATGTGCTTGATGCGGAAACAGCCTTGGCGACAGCTCGCAATAATTATGTAGATGCTCTATATAACTATAACTTGAGCATTGCTACTTTAGAAAGAAAAGCAATGGGTATTCCCGTAGTGGCAGCTGATAGGCAGTGGCGCAAAATTTGTGAATCAAGGATTGTGACCATACCGATGTGAGGTGAATCATGAAGAGGAAACACTGGCTAGTAGTTATTATACTGAGTGGATGTGTAGAGTCGTTGGATTTGGCTTACAACCACTGAGTGAAACTTATGTAGGACCCTATGTGCAAGAACAATTACATACAGCACTGAATGGAAAAAGTTTCCTATTCATCATTTCACATTGGTTGATGGGTCCGTTCAAATGAAAGACCTTGTCGTAGATGATGCGAAGGGGCAACAAGTACTTACTGCAGATGCGTTGACGGTATCAATTCAATGGTTAAAAGTATTGCAATATCCTTTTTGGACAAGTATCACCAGATGCACTGCTGGGTACCATTCACTGTTACCTCACCACATGTGAATGTGGTCAAGATGAATCAGGGGCAATGGGAATCTACTACAGTTAGTAAAGGAGCGAGAGTCAGATAGTCCTAGTCAATTTAGTGGGCTGGTGCGATTGAAAAAGATCCATATCCTTATTCTTGCCTCAGGCAGAACCATTGCAACTATCAGGATGTGGATGTCACTATCTTGGGTGATGGTGGTCATACTGCTAGATGGCGTTGTTGATGCTCATGTATTGAAAGGATCAAATTCACTCCAAGTTACAATGGGCGTTGGATGACAGCGGTAATCGTTCGTTTTATGTGGAACGCCACATTTAGATATAGCTCTATAGTCAGTCGCATTTTCACCGCCAAGTGCAGTAAGCTCTATGACGGGTGAGTTGACAGATATGGCGTTGACAGTAACACAACGTGGTGGCTTCCTGGTATGGTGAGAGGACTTTCCTTCCAAAACATGGGGACAACCATCCAAGACTATCGGTTAACATCTGGGAAAGGAACAGTTCAAATCCATGGAGATGTGTTGTTCTTGGACGGAATCGAAGGGAATGTGAATGACGAACACCTCCGTATGAATGGTACTGTACCACCATGTTTTTGATGAGGACCCACATTGCATGTAAATGTAGGATTGAAAGAATGGAATCTTAGCCTCATCGATCAACTGCCGATGACAGGATATATTACGGCAGATGCACTCCTAACGGGTCCTGTGTCGAATGTAAAAGCCAGTGGAGATGTAGAGTTGCGAGATGTGGACTATGAAGGAAATCACAGTGAATCGAGGGAAAGGACATCTTTTCTATGGAGACCAAGTGATTCATGTGGAAGATGCAGAACTGAGTGCCCAAGGTGGAACCGTGAGGGGTACAAGTTCCTATCATATGGATACGGAAGATTTCTCAGCACAATTAGGAAGCACAGAATGTATCCTTGTATGGATTGTCTCTTGAGGGATTACCTTCTATACAGGGGCACAGTGAATGGATCTTAACCATTGAAGGGAAACAAGGGCGATTTCCAATATAAACGGATCTGTACATGGACACCATATTGAGTATCAATCTATCTTAGTGGATGCCTGGATGCGAGCCTATCTTTGGGATGGTGCACAGCTAATAGTGCCTTATCTAAACGGTACTTGGGGATCGAGGCACTTTCACGGGTAGTGGTCGATTCGGCAATGGTATATTTGGTATTCATTTGCATGGCACTAATATTGGATTAGAACAATTCAATGAGTGGAGCCCTAAACCATTGGGGGCACTGTTTCTTTGGAGGCTAACTTACAAGGGTCCCTAGATAATCCGACAGGAACGGTCATGATTGCTGGTGAAACGCTTTCCTATGGAACAACTAAGTTTCGATCGTGCTTTTGTTAAGACCAAGTTAGAGGATACTACCTGCATATTCTTGAAGGTGATGATGGAATATAGAAAAAGCACCTACGATCTAGACGGATTCATCCAGTTAGACGGTGCAATAGATATCAAAGGTTCTCCAAAGGATGTGCGTATTGAAGATGTGTTGCCAAACTTTACAGATATTCCTATGACCGGATGGCTTAATACGGATATTCATGTACAAGGGACATTACAACAACCAGAAATAGATGGTCATCTGAAAGCTTGGGATGGGTCCGTATATGGTAAACTCTTTACATCCATTGAAGGAGCCTATACATATCATGATGGTCATCTCCATTTGCCAAGATTAGATATCAGTACCTATGGCTCATCTATCATTGTAGATGGAGATATACAAGATAAGCAGTTAGATATTAACTTTGTAGGCGATGCGGTGCCCATTGAACCATCTCGTTCGTGATGCGGGAATCAACATGGTTGGCTATGTCAGGGCAGAAGGTCATCTGGGTGGCACCTGTAGACGTATCCGATCTTTGAAGGAAAGGTGCAATCCGATGCGATGCAAGTGCAAGATACTACATTGCATGATATAGCAGGTTCTGTGTACATTACACCACAGGTAGTGCATCTAGCAAGGGTTGACTTTCACAGGCAGTGGCACTAGTCGCTACGAAGTGAAAGGTGGAGTTCAATTAGAGAATCTAAAAACGCTTATTTGGGCATGTGCGTGTCCAAGATGGAGATTTACATCAATTATTGGCATTAACCAACGTAAAAGTACCAGATGTGAATGGGAAGTTGCAGGCTACCATTGAGTTAGGTGGTACTAGTGACAGTGCGAGACTGGACGTAAAAGGAACTCTGGGAACATACTACGATTCGAGATGAAGTAGTAGGAACTGCTACAGTGGATGTAGGGTTAGTGGTGGATCGGACGATTAATATTCGAACTTTCAAATTGCCTGCTAAAGAAGGCCTCATTGTAGGGTAAAGGAAAGCCGATTTGGATGGTGCTACGGATATTCAGCTAGTGGCATCGAAAGTGCCAGTACAAAACCGTACTACCTCTCGTCACACAAGATGTAAAGGCACAGGGAAATTGGAATTTTATCATCAATGTGCATGGACTTACGAAATCACCAAAGGTAGAATTTTCCAGTGAAGTGGAACAAGCATGTCATCAATGGTATTAGCCTAGATCAGTTGAGTATCCTAGGAACCATGGAAGACCAAGTAGTGAATATCCAACAAGGAATGATAAAAATCAGACTCTTCTATTAAAGTTCGCGGCAAACTACCATTGGGAGCTTTGTAACCAATGAATACGTGACCGATGATATGACGAAAAGCAGTTTGATGATGTACGTGGACATGAATGAGGCAAACTTGTCTGCTCTGCCATTGATGTTTAAAGAAGCACGATCAGTTGACGGTGCTATTCATGGTGTTGTTCATGTGACAGGCAATTCCTCGAATATCCTCGCCAATGGTACTGTAGAGCTCAGCTAACGCATCCATGAAATTACAATCTTTGAAAAAGCCGGTGACCCAATTAAAAGGACAGCTATCGTTCCGTGGCAATCACGTAGATATGACAGGGAGCACCTACAATGGGTAAGGGTAATGCAGGGCTATCTAGCAATATTGGTTGGAAGATCAGGTATTACGTCCTACTATGGTGCGTTGCAGATGAAAGGTATCGAAATTGGTCATGCCTTCTATACAGGTCCATTAGATGGTGAACTGTACATCGTAGACAAACAGGATATGCCGACCTTGGTGGGGGCTATCACATTGCATGATGTAGTGGGCTCGATTCCATTGACCTTTGAAAGTTCAGATACATCCATTCCATTAGGATTTGACTTAACCATTGATGCGAAGATAATGTACGCCTTTATAATCCATTGCTCTACTGATATGTTCTTTACAAAGGCAAAGGTTTACGTTTGCAGGAACGGTAGGGGAACCAAAGGCGAGTGGTAAGTTATCCGTCAATAAAGGATATGTGAAAATATGAACAATCGCTTTAAAAATCACAGAAGGGCAGGCTAAAATTTGCCACAGGCAGTATCATTCCCGAACTTAATGTGCGGAGTATGGCAAATGTAAAACTATCGTATTTCCCTCACAAGCAGAAGGTCCAGCTACACAGATGAAATTAAAATTAACTTCTGAACCTAATTTATCGGAGCGTCAAATTATTTCCCTCTAACCTTTGGACGATCATGTGGGTAATACGAGTGGTGTTACAGCAGATGATGCGAATGCGTTACTCACTCTAGCCTACAGTCTTTTGGCATTTGGGTTATGTAGAAGATGTCTGCAAGACACATTAGGATTGGACATGGTTAACTTTACCACTGGATCCTTGGATGGAAAAGACTCTCGTGATTTAAAAAGAAAAACGAATTTAAATGTAACCATTGGGAAATATGTGGTCCCTGACTTAATGAGTTACCCTTAGTAGTGGACTCAATAATAATCAATTAGCCTATGGTTTTCAGTATGATATCAATCGTAGTATTAGTGCTACAGGGGTGGATTAATAATGAAAAATAAGCGCTACTTAGGAGCACAGTGGCGCTATCTGATTCTAAAGGAGGTGAAAGTATGCTCAATGATTATATGCCAGTGCGTGGATACAATTGAATTATTAACCTGGGAAGAAGAACAGAAAGTCTCTGGAAGGCTTACGAAGAACAAGGAGACTGCAGCTTTCGCTATGACAATCATTGAGCATTACCAACCTTTAGTATTGAAAAGCAGCTAATGTGTATCAATCTTCTAAGGTAGATAGGATGGATTGCATTCAAGAGGGACCATAGGGCTCATTGAAGCTGGTAGAGAGATATGATTCTAAGAAGGGCGTAGCCTTTTTCTCTCTATGCAGTGCATCGTATTCGAGGACGTATCTTAGACTATCTACGTAAGGAAGGTAAGGAAGGGATTGTGCTACAATCGGAAACGGAAGATGGTGAAACTTGGTGGGGAACAATTACCTGCTGAAGGACCTTCTACAGAAATCGTTTGCGAGGAACGCATGTATGGTGACATGGTCACATTGGCTATGAAGCAGTTGCCCTGGCGGAGCAGCACGTAGTGGAAGAAGTTTATTACAAGGACCATAGTGTAGCCTCATTGCAGATACCTTGGAATGCAGTCATAGTTATATCTATCGATTGCGAAGAAAAGGGTTAGCACGCCTTAAAGGCTTATTGGAAACAGCAAAAGAAACGTGGGATAAAAAGTTAATTTTGGTGAATAGAACCTATCTGACTAGGGAGCGACTACCTAAGTGTCAACCGATGCGTTGATGACAAGGGCAGTGCTTTTTGTCTACAAGGATATATCGAAAATATTCCCTTGACATAGATAGGGTTTTTGCTTATTATAATTATATTATTATATAAAGAACAGTGATGCGAAGGACATGACCTTAATCATCTATACTTTCAGAGAAAGATACCTTGGCTGTGAGTATCTAGTGTAGACTTAGGAGTTACCACCTTCAAACTGGTTCAGTGAAGGCTTAGCTTGTAATTGAATCCGTATGGACACGTTATCGTCCGTAAGAGTGAGTCCTATGAATAGGGACTAACTAGGGGTGGAACCGCGAAGATCTTCGTCCCTTGTGTGGGGAGAGGGTCTTTTTGTTGGTAAAAAGTATTGCCATTCCCAATGGCATGTAGTATTAGACCTAGGGAGGTAACCTATGAGTGAAGTAAATATCATTTTTACCTGATGGAAGTTCTAAAGCCTTTTGCAGCTGGAACTACATTGGGTGGAAGCAGTAAAAACAATTATCAAACAGTTTAGCAAAAAGTATTAGCCGCAGATGTAAATGGAGAATTAACAGATCTTTTACGTGAAGTATTGGTAGAAGGTTCTAAAGTAAGTTTTTAACATTTGCAGAAGATGGTGGTAAAACATGCATTCCGTCATACTGCATCTCATGTGATGGCGCAAGCAGTAAAAAGCTTATGGTCGGATGCACAATTGGCCATTGGACCAGCTATCGAAAAACGGTTTCTACTATGATATCGATATGGAACATAAATTGGTGCCAGAAGATCTTACCAAAAATCGAAGCTGGAAATGAGCCGCATTGTAAAAGAAAAACTTACCTATTGAAAAAGTATTGATGGAACGCCAAGAGGCACCAGATTTCTTCGCAGCTAAACATGAAAATTATAAAAGTAGAGTTAATCAATGATTTGCCAGAAGATGCAGTGATTTCTGCGTATAAACAAGGTGAGTTCACTGACCTTTGCGCTGGTCCACACTTAGCAAGCACTGGTAAGTGAAAGCTTTCAAATTACAAAGTATTGCAGGTGCATACTGGCGTGGCGATGAAAAATAAAATGTTGCAACGTATCTATGGTACTGCCTTTTGAAAAAGAAAGAAGAACTAGAGGAATACTTACACTTGTTAGAAGAAGAGCCCGTCGCGACCATCGTAAATTGGGTAAAGAGCTTGGCTTATTTGTCATCAAAGAAGAAGGTCCAGGATTCCCATTCTTCTTGCCAAAAAGGTATGGCAGTGCGCAATGCCTTAGAAGATTTCTGGCGTGAAGTACATCATGATTATGATTACGAAGAAGTTCGTACTCGATTATCTTGAGTCAACATTTGTGGGAAACATCTGGTCACTGGTTCCATTACTCGTGAAAACATGTACACAACACAAATTGATGGAGCAGAATATGCTATTAAACCAATGAACTGCCCAGGGCGGTATCTTGGTATATGCTAACGAAAATGCATTCTTACCGTGATTTTCCAATTCGTATGGCAGAACTTGGTTTAGTACACCGCCATGAATTGAGCGGTGCCTTTACATGGTCTATTCCGCGTACGTAGCTTTTACACAAGATGATGCCTCATGTATTCATGACACCATCTCAAATTAAAGAAGAGTTAATGAGCGTTATCGATTTATTCGGACGTATCTACCTCAATTCGGTTTATCCTATCATGTAGAGTTGAGTACAAAACCAGAAGGTGCTATCGGCGACGATGCAATCTGGGGAATTAGCGACAGAAGCATTGCAGTGAAGCAATCGAAGCAAAAGGTATTCCATACCGTATTAACGAAGGTGATGGTGCGTTTTATGGTCCAAAAACTTGACTTCCATATTCGTGACTCCATTGGTCGTACATGGCAATGTGGTACAATCTCAATTGGATATGAACTTGCCAGAACGATTCAACTTAGAATACATTGCAGAAGATGGCCAAAAACATCGTCCAATCATGATTCATCGTGCTTGGCTTCGGTTCTATGGAACGTTTCATCGGTATTCTAATTGAACACTTTGCAGGGCATTCCCAACTTGGATGGCACCAGTACAAGTAAAAATCCTTCCAATCAGTGAAAAACATGTCGGATATGTTGAAAAATTGCGCAAAAGCATTTCAAAGATGCCTATGTGCGTGTGGAACTAGACGATCGCAGCGAAAAATCGGTTACAAAATCCGTCAAGCCCAAATGGAAAAAGTATCCTACATGCTTGTTGTGGGTGACAAAGAAGTGGAAGAAGGAAAAGTGGCTGTTCGTAAACGTGGCGTAGGCGAACAAGGTGCGATGCCTTGGGAAGAATTCTTGGCAAATATCAAACAAGAAAATCAAAGATAGAGCTTAACTATATAAGATTAGCATGTAATCCGAAATCTGTGAATGAATTGTTGCAACTAGTATTGTGTATACATTGAAAAATATCTTCCCAAGAGGGTATGTTTTCATCATATAATAGAAAGAGAAAGAAATTGGACCTTCCCATTTCTGTGATTCTGAGTCGAGTGATAGAACATGATTACATTTGATGATGCAGAAAAACAAAAACTAACTCCAGAAGAGTTGAAAGAATTAGAGAAACACAACGATATCAACGAATGGCCTTGCCCATTATCGGAAGATATGAAAAAGCAAATGCATGACTAGCTCAAAGTTGTGCCTAAGAAAAGAATAAAAAGCCGTAGCGAACGATGATAGTGCTCGCTACGGCTTTTTATATCTAAAGAAGAAATGACATATACAAACTCATACAGTATCATAAAAACAACTAAACCATTAGAACGGTTGAGTGATATATGTCTAATACCAATTATAGAGAAAAAGGAGACTATTGCAAAATAGAATACTACATTTGCTGTTTTGTTAGCAGCCATATCCCCATTTTTCAACTGGGTGTAGATGTAGACATGTCTACAGATTTTACAGATAACATGGCATATCGTGGATTCACTTCCATGGTGTGAGTACGCGTAGTTCCTAAGTTAATAGGATTTTACAGGTCCCTACAGTATGACCTAAGGCGCGGGCAATCACTTCGCTTGCTGGCGTGCATCACTAATAGCAGATAGCAGATAGTTGGTCTTCCATTTCTTTGAGATACATCTGGTTTGGAATGTAAGAGAATTAATATCAGAAGCGCCACTAGCAATCGCTGCATCAATAGCTTTTCCGATAGAGGATGTGTCGTACACCTTCACAACAACAGTGTTGTTTACATGATAACCATTTAACTTTGGAGTTACCATCGATATAATTGTAAAGTTAGGGTTAATAGTGATGTTAGATGTTTGAATATTGTTCTTAGATATGCCTAAATGTTGTAAGGAAGAGATGAGTTTAGACATAACAGCATCATTTTGTGCTTTGGCAGCCTGTACCGAGGTATTTTCATTAGATACTCCTAAATTAAGCAGTGCATAGGATGGTGCTACTTCGAGCGAACAGCTTGACCAGTGACGGAAATTTCTCCTAGGTCAATATCAGCAGCCATGGCTCCCACGGCAACGGACGTCATGAGTGCCGATAGTGAAAGCTTTCAAAGAAATGAATGTTTTCATAAGTTCTTCCTTTCTAAACTGTAGGTATATATTGACAAATAAAAATTAGTACTCTACAATGATAAGTATGTAGGGTAGTATATCTTGTATTGCTATTATACTATATAAATATTGTGAATGTACGATGAAAGTTAGGAGAAAAACAATGAACCCTATTGATATTATGTTAGACCATAAAAAGTATTCGTCAATATAAACCGATGCGTGTATCCCCGCAACATTTAAGTATATTGTTAGATGTGGCGAAACGGACTGCTACCAGTATGGGGATGCAAACGTTTAGTATCATCCGTATTGTGAACCCAGACATTAAAGCGGCTATTGCAGAAGTATGTAAACAAGATTATGTAAAAAGATATGCCTGAACTGTTTGTATTTGTGGTGGATGCCTATCGGAATGCACAAATCATGAAAGAAAAAGGATTAGACCTTGATACAGCAAATGATGCAGATCGATTCTTTCAAGGGTGGACTGATGCTTGCTTTAGCGGCACAAAAATATGGTGACCGCAGCAGAATTGTCTGGATATGGTACAGTATATTTAGGTAGTGTATTAAATGATGCAGAGAAGATCATTGAAATTTTGAAATTACCTGAATTAACATTCCCTGTGGTAGGACTTGGCTTAGGTATGGCAGATCAAAAACCGGCATTAAAGCCGCGTATGCCAAGAGAGGCAAATGTATTTGACGATGCGTATAACACATTTGAAAATTATCATGAATTACTAGGAAGACTACGATGAAGAGATGAATCAATACTATGACCTTCGTAGCCCGAATTATCCATTGCCCTAAGTTTACGGATCAAGTAGTGGGACGATTAAAACTGAAAGATGAAAAAACGTGGTGCTTTGGTACGAATAGCGGAGTTCTCAAGGATTTCGCTTTTAATGCTATTCTGTTTTGCTTAAATGCTTGACTGAGGAATGAGCAATCATATTCCTTCACAAGCTATACAGTGGTTATGCTTGTTCAGGAACATGTTGCTCGTTTCTGCATTTACTATATTCGGGTAGAAAGAACGGTGTAAAACGTTCTACGTATGATGACGTTCTAGGGGTACCTTTATATCTATAAAGTGTATAAAAAGAAGGCTAATGTAAGTTTATAAAAAGTATATACTGATAGGAAATTTTAAAGGAGTTTTGTATTATCTTGAGAAAGATATAAATAGATAGTGTAATTGACACTGTGTATTTATGTTCTGACTGAGAAAGGAGGTATTTTTATGGAAGTAAAAGTGTGTGACTGGCAGAATCTCCTGGATGCGAGGGAGTTTGGGAAGTATTGAAAGAAGAGTCTATTGCTAAAGCAGGTGTTAGAAACGTTTTTGGGCTTTTCTATTCGGGGATTAGTTATATTGCAAAAGAAGATTTAATTTCTGTTGGATTAGATGGTAATTGTGTTTGTGTGCATGTAGAAGATGATTCTGGGAAAGTATATGATGTTGAGCTGTGTATTTTTGATGAGCAAAAAGAACTCAATAATCGATTAGGGCGCTATCAAAGTAGTATTGATGTGTATAATTTAAGGAAATACTATGGCATGAAGGATTTGAATGATTCCTATATTATTTTCATCTGCAGGTTCCCTTTTGTTTAACGAAAACAGACATAAGTATACGTTTAAATATATTTGTAATGAAAATAATGACATGGAACTTAATGATGGTGTAGAAAAGTTTTTGTATAGCACTAAAGGGACCATGGATGACATTCCAAAAGAGTTACAAACCTATTAGAGTACCTTGATGGTAAAGAACCAAACGATTCGCTAGTAAAAAGAAATAGATGCAGTAGTTAGTACATTGAAAGCAAAAGAATGGAAGAAATGAAAAGATAATTGGTAACGCTATGTACCATAGTGTTACATAGTGTTACGTAGAAATGAGCAACATATTCCTTCTCGCCTATACAGTGGTTATGCTTGTTCAGGAACATGTTGCTCGTTTCTGCATCTCGGCATTTAGGGTAGAATGAACGGCGCAAAAACGTTCTACGCATGATGGCGCTACAGGAGATTATAGAACGTGTTATATTAGGTAAGGGAAACGAGCAATATATTCCGACCCGAACTGCTCATGCGGTAGGTTTGTTCTGGGACATGTTGCTCGTTTCTAGACTTATATATTTTAGTTCCATTCAGTGAATCAAAAATTGTGATAAGGGGTTGCAATTTATTAGGAAAATATCATATAATACATTCAGTGCCACAAGCACTTTTAATTTTCTCACCCTCGGGAGTAGAAAAGTTAAAAGATTAAAATTAACTGTTGACACAAACCTGTGAATCTGTTATTATAATCTAGTCGTCACAATACAGCGTTGTGAATGACAAAAGTTGATTTTTGAAAAACTGAACAATGTAAGGTAATTACTTCGAAAGAAGTAAACATAAGCCAGAGTGCGGGTTTGCCATAGCTGAAACCAACCAAATAAATTCTAGCCAAGCAATTGGCGACAACGAAAAATGAATGAGCCTATCAAATCAGCTCAAGATATCTTGGAGCTCGATCCTGGCTCAGGACGAACGCTGGCGGCGTGCTTAACACATGCAAGTCGAACGGACGACGAGGGAGCTGCTCCCTGAGAGTTAGTGGCGAACGGGTGAGTAACGCGTAATCAACCTGCCCTTCAGAGGGGATAACAACGGGAAACCGTTGCTGTTACTGCCGTACGATTCACAAGCGGCATCGCTAGTGAATGAAAGGTGGCTCTATATATAAGCTATCGCTGAAGGAGGGGATTGCGTCTGATTAGCTAGTTGGAGGGGTAACGGCCCACCAAGGCAAATCGATCAGTAGCCGGTCTGAGAGGATGAACGGCCACATTGGGACTGAGACACGGGCCCAAACTCCTACGGAGGCAGCAGTGGGGAATCTTCCGCAATGGACGAAAGTCTGACGGAGCAACGCCGCGTGAGTGATGAAGGTCTTCGGATTGTAAAGCTCTGTTAATCGGGACGAAAGAGTTCTGTGTAAATAATGCAGAAAAAGTGACGGTACCGAATAGAAAGCCACGGCTAACTACGTGCCAGCAGCCGCGGTAATACGTAGGTGGCAAGCGTTGTCCGAATTACATGGGCGTAAAAGGCGCGCAGGCGGCCTATCCAGTCTGTCTTTAAAAGTTCGGGGCTCAACCCCGTGATGGGATGGAAACTAGTAGGCTAGAGTATCGGAGAGGAAAGCGGAATTCCTAGTGTAGCGGTGAAATGCGTAGATATTAGGAAGAACACCAGTGGCGAAGGCGACTTTCTGGACGAAAACTGACGCTGAGGCGCGAAAGCCAGGGGAGCGAACGGGATTAGATACCCCGCTAGTCCTGGCCGTAAACGATGGGTACTAGGTGGGGAGGTATCGACCTCTTCTGTGCCGGAGTTAACGCAATAAGTACCCCGCCTGGGGAGTACGGTCGCAAGGCTGAAAACCCAGCGAATTGACGGGGCCCGCACAAGCGGTGGAGTATGTGGTTTAATCTCGACGCAACGCGAAGAACCTTACCAGGTCTTGACATTGATGGACGAAACAAGAGATTGTTTTTCTCCTTCGAGCCAGAAAACAGGGTGGCACATGGCTGTCGTCAGCTCGTGTCGTGAGATGTTGGGTTAAGTCCCGCAACGAGCGCAACCCCTATCTTATGTTGCCAGCACTTCGTGGTGGGAACTCATGAGAGACTGCCGCAGACAATGCGGAGGAAGGCGGGGATGACGTCAAGTCATCATGCCCCGCATGACCTGGGCCACACGTACTACAATGGGCTTTAATAGGGGAACAGTGCCCGCGAGGTGGAGCAAACCCCAGAAACAAGCTCTCAGTTTCGATCGTAGGCTGCAACCCGCCTACGTGAAGTCGGAATCGCTAGTAATCGCAGGTCAGCATACTGCGGTGAATACGTTCCCCGGCCTTGTACACACCGCCCGTCACACCACGAAAGTCGGAAGTGCCCAAAGCCGGTGGGGTAACCTTCGGGAGCCAGCCGTCTAAGGTAAAGTCGATGATTGGGGTGAAGTCGTAACAAGGTAGCTGCATCGAAGGTGCGGCTGGGATCACCTCCTCTAGGGGACATACACTAACACAAGCTGTTAGATGTCACACTAGGTCGACACTTTGGTCACCTATATTGTTCAGTTTTGAGAGGTCAACTCTCAAAATAACATGTTCTTTGAAAAACTGCATAGAAGATAATAATTTATGATTTGGTCTCTTAGAGTTGACTCCAAGGGTTAGACCAAGCACACAGATTCTCTAAATTAACTTATAAGGTGAGAGCATCCAAAGGATGACTCTAAAAGCAAAAGACATAACCATATGTCACCATCAAGTAAAGATAGTAAGGGCATGTGGTGGATGCCTTGGCTATACTGGCCGAAGAAGGACGCGGCTGCCTGAAAAGCTACGGAGAGGTGCAAGCGACCATTGACCGTAGATATCCGAATGGGGAACCCGCAGAGAAAAGCTCTGTCACCCATACCAGAGAGTATGAGGAGGGCACCTGGGGAACTGAAACATCTAAGTACCCAGAGGAAAAGTAATCAAACGAGATTCTCTTAGTAGCGGCGAGCGAACGGGGAAGAGCCCAAACCGACTGGTTCGCCAGACCGGGTTGAGGACTGCTAACAAGCATAAATGGATAGACGAACCGACTTGGAAACGGTCGGCCGAAGAAGGTGAAAGCCTGTAGTCGAAAATCCCGCATATGTGGAGCAGTATCCAGAGTACCACGAGACACGTGAAACCTTGTGGGAAGCGAGGGGGACCACCCTCCAAGGCACATACCAGTATAGACCGATAGCGCATAGTACCGTGAGGGAAAGGTGAAAAGCACCCGGGAGGGAGTGAAAGAGAACCTGAAACCGTATGTCTACAAACAGTCGAAGACCGTATAATAGCAGGTCGACGCGTGCCCTATTGAAGAATGAACCGGCGAGTTACTGTCACTAGCGAGGTTAAGCGGAAAACGTGGAGCCGAAAGCTGAAAGCGAGTCTGAATAGGGCGAAGAGTTAGTGGTAGTAGACCCGAAACCGTAGTGATCTATCCATGGCCAGGTTGAAGCACAGGTAAAATTGTGTGGAGGACCGGAACTCGTGAGCGCTGAAAAGCTTTGGGATGAGTTGTGATAGGGTGAAATGCCAATCGAACACGGAGATAGCTGGTTCTCCCCGAAATAGCTTTAGGGCTAGCCTCATGGTAAAGAGTATAGGCGGTAGAGCTCGATCGGGCTAGGGCCCACACCGGTACCGAACCTAGTCAAACCACGAATGGCTATACTTATACATGGGAGCTGACTATGAGTGATAAGGCTCTATAGTCAAGAGGGAAACAGCCCAGACCACCGACTAAGGCCCCCAATGCTGCATTAAGTGGCAAAGGATGTGGAGTTTCCAAAACAACCAGGATGTTGGCTTAGAAGCAGCCACCATTTAAAGAGTGCGTATAGCTCACTGGTCGAGAGACTCTGCGCCGAAAATGTCCGGGGCTAAAAATGCAGAGCCGAAGTCGTGGCAATGGTAGCAATACCATTGGGTAGGGGAGCGTTCTTATTGGATTGAAGCGAGTACCGGAAGGAGCTGTGGACTGGTAAGAAGTGAGGAATGCCGTAGAGTAGCGAAAGAAAGGGTGAGAATCCTTCCACCGAAAGCCTAAGGGTTCCTGAGTCAACGATCGTCGTCTCAGGGGTAAGTCGGGACCTAAGCCGAGGCGGAAAAGCATGAGGCGATGGACAACAGGTTGAAATTCCTGTACTAGGCATGAATTGTTCGATCGATGGAGTGACGCAAACAGGTAGGTTAGCATGCGATTGGAAGTGCATGTTTAAGCGTGTAGGTTGAGTAACAGGTAAATCCGTTACACTAAAAGCTGAGGCGTGATGACGAGCTCAAAAAGAGCGAAGTAATCGATCCTCGTTGCCGAGAAAAGCTCTAGGTAGAGACATACTACCCGTACCAAAACCGACACAGGTAGGCGGGGAGAGAACTTAGCAGGCAAGGGAAAACCCTCGTTAAGGAACTCGGCAAAATGCATCCGTAACTTCGGGAAAGGATGACCCATGTAGTGTGAAAGCTTGTAACGGCTGGAGCATGAATGGTGGCACAAGAGAGGCGCAAGCGACTGTTTACCACAAACACAGGTGCCTGCAAAGCGAAAAGCTGACGTATAGGTGCTGACACCTGCCCGGTGCTGGAAGGTTAAGAGGAGGGGTTAGGAGTAATCCGAGCTCTTGAATTGAAGCTCCCCAGTAAACGGCGGTCGTAACTATAACGGTCCTAAGGTAGCGAAATTCCTTGTCGGGTAAGTTCCGACCCGCACGAAAGGTGTAACGACTTTGCGCACTGTCTCAACGAGGGACCCGGTGAAATTGAAGTACCTGTGAAGATGCAGGTTACTCATGACTGGACAGAAAGACCCCATGGAGCTTTACTGTAACTTTGAGATTGAGTTCTAGCTAATGATACAGGATAGGTGGGAGCCGTAGGTAGTTTAGGGCGCTAGTCTTAGTGGAGTCGCTGTTGGGATACCACCCTTTGATTAATGAAATCTAACCCGGAAGAGTGACCTTACCGGACAGTGCCCTGAGGTGGACAGTTTGACTGGGGCGGTCGCCTCCTAAAAGAGTAACGGAGGCGCCCAAAGGTTCCCTCAGAGCGGACGGAAATCGCTCGAAGAGTGTAAAGGCAGAAGGGAGCTTGACTGCGAGACCAACAAGTCGAGCAGGGACGAAAGTCGGGCTTAGTGATCCGGTGGTGCCGAGTGGAAGGGCCATCGCTCAACGGATAAAAGCTACCCTGGGGATAACAGGCTAATCTCTCCCAAGAGTCCATATCGACGGGGAGGTTTGGCACCTCGATGTCGGCTCATCGCATCCTGGGGCTGGAAGTAGGTCCGCGTTCGGCTGTTCGCCGATTAAAGTGCGTACGAGCTGGGTTCAGAACGTCGAGACAGTTCGGTCCCCATCCATCGCGGGCGAAAGAAACTTGAGAGGGGCTGCTCCTAGTACGAGAGGACCGAGGACGAACCGCTGGTGTACCACTATCCTGCCAAGGGTACAGTTGCTAGCTACGTTCGGGACGGATAAACGCTGAAAGCATCTAAGCGTGAAACCAGCCTTGAGATGAGGTTTCTCATAGCATAAGCTAGTAAGATCCCATGTAGACGACATGGTTGATAGGCCAGGTGTGGAAGAGCCGAGAGGTTTGGAGCTGACTGGTACTAATAGACGAGGGCTTTTACTTAAACAAAAAACTTGTGTTAACTATTATTCTTCTATGTAGTTTTCAGGGGAACACTGACAAATTCAGTGACGATGGCTACGAGGGAAACCACCTGTTCCCATCCCGAACACAGTAGTTAAGCTCGTAAAACGCCGAAAAGTACTTGGCTGGAAACGGCCTGGAAGGATCAGGAAGTTGCTGCATTTCATTAGCGGCTAGGCAAAATGCTAGCCCAGCTAAATACTGTGTTCTGCTACAAGAATCACTTGACAAAGTATCAACTTTACGTTATACTGATTAAGTCGTAAAGATAGGGGTATAGCTCAATTGGTAGAGTAGCGGTCTCCAAAACCGTTGGTTGTGGGTTCAAGTCCTACTGCCCTGCCAACCAAATTACATATGACCCAGTAGCTCAGCTGGATAGAGTGTTTGACTACGAATCAAAAGGTCGGGGTTCGAATCCTCCTGGGTCACCATCTTATGCGGGAGTGGCGGAATTGGCAGACGCACCAGACTTCTGGATCGGCGCCATTGGCGTGGGGGTTCAAGTCCCTCTCCCGCAATTAATTATGAAGATAAGCGAATAGTTATATTCGCTTTTGTATATGTATTGTAAAATAATACTGTTAATATATTTATTAAGGAGTTGCTATGAAAGTTACAGATTTAAGCTTTTAGCATCTGCGATTTCTGGATTACGTGAAACTCGTTGGAACAAAGAAATTTTCAAAGCTTTTTCTTCGGTCTTACTGTAGGTGCGTATTTAATATATACGGCCCTTCATTATATTGAAGAATCCACAAATACGGCGATTAAAAGAAAACTTAGAATATCATAGGGGCTATAGATAACTATAGCCCTTTTTCTTGTATTTTTGATATACTTAAATTACTGGATTCTTTTTGTTCATGAGGATGATGTAGTATAGCTTTACTAATGTAGCAAGGACTACAATATCATAATTAATAGGAAAGGAAATGGTATAGTGTCGTTGACATATAAAACCTATATTAGATATAGAAACAACAATGAAAAGATACCATAGATGCCTTTTTATAGAAAAAGTGAGCTACACAAATCTATGGGTTAGGAGGTTCCTCAAAAATCGTTTATCTATAGTCAAGCTATGGTACACGATACACAACGACAGACTTTGATTGTGACTCATGATAAAGCGCACAAAAGAAATGGGAGCGAGATATGCAGTGTCTTTTACCAGAGGCTAAGGTATTATCGTATCCCATTGTGGATAGAGCTCTTTCACAATGGACCGCAAAGAGTTTAGATACGCAGGCAAAGCGTATGGAAGTCTTAGGTAACCTAGCTTTAGGTAAGCCTGTAATTGTATTGGCTACATGTGGAAGAGGCAAGTCAGTTTGTAGGGGCACCTTCTACGGTGCTAAATCATATGATAACTCTACAGGTAGAGCAAGATATGTATCAACAACATTTGTTGGAAACAATTAGTGCAAATTGGATACTGAACGAGTGGACCAGGTGGAATATCGTGGTCATTTTAGCGTACGCGGAGATATTGTAGATATATTCCCTATCCAAAGTGAATCTCCTATCGCATTGAATTTTTGACGATACCATTGATACGATGCGTCAATTTAATGTGGATACACAACGCTCCATGGGGGACACTGAGGAATGCATGGTGTTGCCTATCCATGCAGATAGTGATGAGGAAATATACTCTATTCTTTTCCTATTTAGTATCAAGGTCTATTGATTTTGGATGAGCTGAAACGGTTAGAAGAAAGTTCTTTAGGGAAGGTCTCACAAGGAAGATACCACAAATGAAGAGTTATGTATGCTTTGGAAGGATTGGAAAGCATCTTCGAAGGCACGTCACCACAATTTTATTCAGTATGATGCAACGTTCTACGGATGGGGAAAGTACAAACCATCGGTATGCTGGGAAATCCATTGCCTCTTATGAACGGCAGATTCCTATGCTCATGGATGACATCAAGTTTAATGCTTCTTTAGAGCGACAAATTGTATTGGTATTGCATAAATCAGCAACGTCGTGAAGTCATAGAACATGCTTTAGTAGAGAATAAAAATATCTATGTGCATGGAGATCAGTGGAATGGACTGCACCGGCTGTGCTCATTGTGGAGGGATACTCAGAGGATTTGAGTTACTCTCATTCTAATCTGACGGTCATCACAGAAGGGAATGTTTGGCTTTCAGAAGATTCGGAAGAAAGTAGAAAAGGGTCAGGAGATAAAAATATTTTACGGATATCAGTGTAGGCGATTATGTTGTACATAGCATCCACGGTAGTGGTAAATATCGAGGGCTTAAAACGATTGAGACGGAAGGCATTCATCGGGACTATATTGAAATCGATTATGCAGGCATGCATCGGCTATTCTTGCCAGCAGACCATTTGGACCAACTGCAAAAATACATTGGTAATGAAGGTTACAACTCAAATTACATAAAAATGGGCGGTAAAGAATGGATTAAAAAACAAAAAACAAAAGCTCAAAAATCCATTGATGATTTGGCGGATAGCATTGGTGGAACTCTATGCAAAACGAGAACTTATTGAGGGTTATGCATTTTTACCAGACCAACCATGGCAACGTGAGTTTGAAGACCAGTTTCCATATGAAGAAACAGCTGACCAATTGCAAAGCTATCCAAGAAATTAAAGAATCAATGGAATTGCCACGTCCAATGGATAGATTGTTATGCGGTGATGTAGGATTTGGTCAAAGACAGAAGTAGCTATGGAGGGCTAGTGTTCAAAGCTGTCATGAGGGGAGCTAAGTGGCTATGCTAGTACCAACTACAGTATTATCAGAGCAACATTATAAAACATTCTTGTACCGTTTTCACAATTTGGTATCCGTGTAGAAGTGTTGAATCGATTCCCATCTTCCAAAAGAGAAGAAGGACATTATCAAGGCTGTGCAAGAAGGACAAGTAGATATCTTAATTGGAACCCAGGCACAGCTTTGCAAATATTCAATTTAAAAAGCTAGGTCTGTTAGTTGTGGATGAAGAACAGCGATTTTGGGGGTGGCGCAAAAAGAAAAATGGAAACAATGGGCTACGAATATTGATATTTTAACCCTCAGTGCCACACCGATTCCTCGTACCTGCATATGTCCTTTGGTAGGGGTTCGTGAAATGAGTGCGATCCATACACCGCCAATGGAACGCTTGCCAGTGCAAAACCCTATGTGGTCGAGTTCGACATGCAAGTAGTAACGGAAGCCCATCCGCCGTGAGCTCACAACGAGGTGGACAGGTTTACTTTTGTATATAATAAGGTCCAGTCCATTACGTATATGGAAGAGCAGTTGCAACGTGCCATGCCAGACCTACGCATTGCTGTAGCTCATGGACAAATGGCAGGGACTATGATGGAACATGTAATGCAGGACTTTACAGAAGGGCAATATGATGTGCTCCCTATGTACTAGTATTATTGAAACGGGGTTAGATATCTCGAATGCTAATACCATTATTATCTATGATGCGATCATTTTGGGACTTTCACAGTTGTACCAATGCGAGGACGAGTAGGACGGTCCAGCCAGCGGGCCTATGCCTATTTCATGTATCGTCCAGATAAGGTACTGAATGAAAGCGCAGAAAAGCGGTTGAAAGCCATCCAAGAGTTTACCGAATTGGGCGCAGGATTTAAATTAGCCATGCGAGATATGGAAATTCGAGGGGCAGGCAATTTATTAGGGGCTCAACAGCATGGTAATATCGCAGCGGTGGGCTTTGCTATGTATGCGGTCATGTTAGAAGAAGCTATCGCGAAAGCACAGAGACATGCCAGAACGGCCATTGCCAGCGCCAGTGGTGGATGTGGGCATTGATGCTTTCATTGACAGTGCCTATATTCATGATGGAGGCTCGAAAGATTTCTGTGTACCAACGATTATTGCAAATCGATACAAAAAGCTGGTTTAGATGATTTTTGTGGATGAATTGATCGATCGTTTTGGGTCCCCTACAAAACCAGTGGAACGTTTGATTAAACTGACCATGATTAAAGAACGTGCTCGTGCGTTAGGAATGAAGAGCGTCATCCGAAAGATGGAAACATTCTATTCACTTGGCAAGATGAATCGAAAAATGGAAGACTGGGATATGGGCGCCATCAGTGAAGATATATGGAAACATATGAAGATCGTGCATCGAATCCAACGGTATGGGCATATGTTTTTGCAATCTGGTGATGTAATCCGCCAGGTAGAACAGGTAATGAGTGAGTTTGAACGGAAACTTCCAAAGGAGGCTAATATGACAGGATTTATGAAAGGAGCCATGATTTTAACCGTAGCAGGACCACTGGTGAAAGTCATAGGCGCTATCAGTAAGGTCATCAGCCTGCATTTTGGGGAGGTGAAGGGGTAGGCTATACCAAATGGCCTCATTCCTGTACCAACTCATCATTAGTATTGCGCAGCAGGGTTACCAGTAGCCATTTCTATTATGATTGCTCGTAAAGTAGGACAAGAGGATCTATGGAGGGGCACGGCATATCTTCAAGATTGCCTTAACTACTATGGGGCTTATGGGGTGGTGCCTCAGTATAGGGTTTTATGTTGCCATACCCTATGTTATCGAGTGGGACTCATTACAGATAACCGAGCAGAGGGAGCCTTATTAGCAGTAGCACCTGCCATTGGTATTGTATCCTTGCTAGCGTGCTTTCGTGGATACTTTCAAGGGTTTCAAAATATGCTACCAACAGGCATATCTCAGGTGTGCGAGCAGTTAGGACGTGTACTGGTCATGGTGGGGGCAGCTATGTATTTCTTGCCACAGGGCATTGAATTGGCGTCTAGCCGTGCTGCCTTATCTTCTGTCATTGGTGAGGCTTAGGATTCCTAGTGTTGCTCTATTATTATGGACGAGAACCTAAATTAGAAGGACAACACTATCCCTTAGAATCACGGACATCGATTATAAAAGAATTAATTGTGTTGGCCGTTCCTGTGGCGTTGGCAAATATTATGATTCCTCTCATAGGAGCTATTGATTTGTGGTTGGTACCACAACAGCTGATGCTGTCGGGATATGGTAAAGAAGAGGCGACTACAGCCTTTGGATATTTGACAGGCATGGCTACTTCCCTAATTAGTTTACCTCGTCATCGTGACCATGTCTCTAGCAACGAGTTTTAGTACCTGCTATTTCTAGATTACATAGTGAACGAGATCAGCAAGAAATCCATCATCGTATGAGGAACGGCGCTACGGATGACGAATATTGTGACCATTCCTGCTTTTGTAGGATTGTGTGTATTGGCTACGCTGATTTCTCAGATGATGTCTCAACACGCCTCAATGCAGGTGGTGCCATTGCAGTTCTTAGTGCAAGTATTTGGCTACTAGGGGTACAACAGGTCACCACAGGGGCCTTACAGGGCTTAGGACGACGGCAATCCCTATGTTTACATTGCTATTAGGCTCTGCTTTTGAAAGTCTTATTGAACCTCTATCTAACGCCACAATGGGGGCATCGAAGGGCTGCATGGGCAACGAATATAGATTTTGGTATGGCAGCAGTGGTCAACTTATATATACTGTATCGCAGCACATCGTTCCAAGTGTCTTCATAGAAATAGGAAAAGTACTGTTCTCGTCCCTAGCTATGGGGGCGGCACGGTGATGGTCTATAATTTCATGAGTACTATCCTATCGAACACGATGAGTGTGGCACTATCTATCGTTCTAGGGATTGTATTCTATGTGTGGCACTGGGCATTACGAAGACGATGGACTTTAAAAGAATTTAAAAGCTTTAGCGAAACAAGCTATGAAGAAAGGAGGCGCTAAATGAGTCAAAAAGAAATGAGTTCCTTTACATTGGATCCCTTTGGTGGATGTATTAGCTGAATTACGTGGACCTAAGGGGTGTTCCTGGGACAAATTACAAACCCATAGTTCCTTACGCAGATATTTGTTAGAAGAAGTGTATGAAACATTAGAAGTTTATCGATGAACAAACATGGACCATTTGCGTGAAGAGTTAGGAGATTTGTTGTTACAAATTGTGTTCCACGCTCGTGTGGCGGAAGAAAATGGACATTTTACCATGCAAGATGTGGTCAATGACATTACGGCAAAATGGTACGGCGTCATCCCCATGTATTTCAAACGGCAGACCGAGAAACTGTAGGTGACACATTAGCCACTTGGGGAAGAATTGAAGGCAAAAGAAAAAGGTCATGAACGCACATCTATTTTGGATGGAATTTCTCCAGGCTTACCAGCACTGTTGCGAGCTCAAAAATTGCAAGAAAAAGCAAGTAAAGTAGGCTTTGATTGGCCTACGGAAGAAGGGGTATGGGCGAAGTTTTGTGAAGAAATAGATGAATTTAAACAAGAAATATTCAAAAAGATATAGAAAAAGCAGAAGAAGAGGGAGGAGATGTACTTTTTCCTTGATAAATCTGTTTAAATGGTATAAAAATAGTCGGAGAAAAACGCACCACACCGCACGAATACAAAGTTTATACGGCGTTTTTTTCATACGTAGAACAAGAGGTTCAACGAAGTGGGAAAAATGGGAAGACTTTACCTCAAAGAGCTAGATGAATTTTTGGATGCGGCGAAGGTGAAAACTTAACCTCGAATGATTAAGTTAAAAGGATACTATTTTTAAGGGAGGTTCAATCATGAACAAAACTGAATTAATTGTAAGCGTTGCAGCAAAAGCTGAATTGACAAAAAGATGCTGAAAAAAGCAGTAAAAGCTTTATTTGACACAATCGGCTGAAGATTAGCGAAAAGAAGAAAAAGTACAAGTAATCGGTTTCGGTACTTTTGAAGTTCGTACTCGTGCTGAACGTACTGGTCGTAACCCTCGTACAAAAAGAAGAAATGAAAATTCCAGCGTCCAAATCCCCAGCTTTCAAAGCAGGTGAAAACAATTAAAAGATCTTGTTAATGGACCAGCTGCGCCAGTTCGCAAAAATAATTCAGGTCATCTCCAGATGATAATAACGCCACGATTCCGTGCCTATATGGTTTGGAATGGTGGCGTTGTTTTGTATCTCTTTAATTTGTGATAAAATAGATCTAATGTAGTTTTTGCAAAACTGAACCTTATAGGGACGGTACATCGGTAGAGGGTAACTGAGGAAAGGAGGTCACATGGGGACAACGTATTTTAATTGTATCTGCTCCCATTGGTACAGGTCATACGCAAGCAGCGCTGGCCATACAGGAATATTGGCAACAGAAAGATCCAAGTGCCGTAGTTCACCATCGTGGACTTCTCGGAACAGATACTTTCTCCTTTGATAACCTTTTTGAAAGAAACCTATTTCAAGATGCTCGATCCCATTCCTCTACGATATTGTGTATCGTTGGTCTGGCACGGAATGGAAAGGAAGCTGTAGCCCAAACGGTAGTATCGTGGATGCTGAAACATCGAATGGAAAAAGCTCATTGAAAAGGAGAAACCTGATTTGATTGTGTGTACCCATCCATTTCCTTGTGGTGCTGCCAGTGTATTGAAAACGGCATCGTAAAAATTGATGTTCCCATTGCAGCGGTCATGACTGACTTTGCTGCCCACCAATTTTGGCGCTATGATGAGATTGATGCGTACCATGTGCCACGCCATCCATGGTGTATGAAGTACTGAACATGGAGTGCCCTTAGAGAAAATTCATGTGACTGGTATTCCTATTATGCGCCATTTCTTCGCCCCCTTAGAAGAACCCTATGGTAGCGATCACTGTAAACGGGTGTTACTCATGGGTGGTGGTCTTGGCTTAGGCTGTGTAGAAGAAGCCTTTACAACGGCTAGACAAAGTGCCGGGCATCGATGAAATCCATGTAGTGGCTGGGTTGAACGATGGATTGTATAACTCGTTACATCATATGAAAGATTCTTTACGCACCCTATTTCCATTTATGGATATACCAATGAGATTCCACAACTGATGCGCAAAGCGACTTTGCTCGTGACAAAGCCGGGGCATTGACTTGCATGGAAGGGTTACTCATCGGTGTACCCATGGTATTTTTAATGCTATTCCTGGACAAGAAGAGGCGAATGCTGAACTGTTAGAACAAAAAGGGCTGTGGCAAGTGGGCACGACATATTGAAAAATTTGATGATGTAGTAGGTGCTTTGTTACAAAAACCAAGAATCGATTATGCAAGGCTATGCATGAAGCTCGCCAAGGCTTGGAAAGTTGATGGGGCTGCGGATATCGTAGCTGCTTGTGAAGAGATGATTGCACACAAAATAGAGAATCACTGAATACATTTCAATTGCAATAGGAGACTATGATTACAAGCTAGTCAAGTAAGTGCTTTTGTTATCAGGTAATTAAGAAAGGCTGTCACAACATGTAGATTACATGCTGCGACAGCCTTTTGTTGTATTACTCGCTATAGGAGTCCATTTCAGAATCGTAACGCTCAATATTTTCATGGCGAATATCTTGCAACGTATCTAGCATTCTTCCGCACTTTCCACACGTAGGAACAAGTCTTTCAACTCTTCCCGTTCGAAAGTGTTACGCTCCATTGAAATGTATCATTATCATCACACAGAAACAATGACAGGCGTATCCATTGAAACAGGAATGCGGCCATCCTCATCGGAAACAATGGCGTATTGACCATCTTCCTCTTCACTACCATCAGATAGTTCGTATAATAGAACATCCCGTTCGTCAACTTCTACAATTTCAAAACCAATATCTTCAAACTCTTGCTGAACCGTGTCAGTGTCCATGACAACCTCCTTATAAAATAATGAATGTATTACTTTCATTCTAATCCATGAAAGTAGGCGTGTCAATGCAAATCTATAGTTGACATACGTATAAACACGTACTATAGTAAGCATAGGGTTTACTTTTTCTATGCAATTAGTAATTTCTTGCATATAACTAAATGAAAGTTGGTGATGATTTTGCTAACACCCAAAAGAACTATTGAAAGTATTAAAAAGGACGGCTGGTATGTCGATCGAATACGAGGTTCACATCATATGTTAAAAACATACGAGTAAAGTGGGGCGTGTTACAGTACCTGTACATAAAGAAGACTTAAAACCTAAAAACATTACATACAATATTGAAGCAGGCAGGAATTAAATAAAGTAGTTTTGATGATATTAGAGATATACTATGAGAAAAGAAATGTATCCAGCAATTTTTAGCAGTGATGGAGATGGAGGATATACAGTCAGCTTTCCAGATTTACTAGGTTGTGTTACAGAAGGTAATACATTAGCCGAGGCGGTGGATATGGCAGAAGATGCACTGGGACTTTATTTATATTCTTTGAGTGAAGATAAAGAAGAATTTCCAGTTCCTAATGAGTCCAACTGATATACAATGTAGCCTCAGGAGAGTTTATTGGGCTAGTAAATGGGATGAGGAAGCTGTATTTAAGAAAGACAGATAATAAAGCTGTGACGCTTTACCATTCCTAGTTGGCTTTAATCATAAGGCAGAAGAAGAGAATCTGAACTTTTCTAAAATATTACAAAGTGCATTAAAAGAAGAATTAGGAATTGTATAAAACGAATATGAACATCTTAACATTTACAAAATATAGAAAAATCCTATGGCACACGGCTCTTATTTAAAAACGTAAATGTAACCATAGCTCTCATCATCGCATTGGTTCGACGGTGTCAATGGAACAGGAAAAACAACTTTATTACAGGTATTAGAAGGAACACAAGAACCAGATACGGGTAGCATAGAACGAAATGGAAAAGCTACGATTCACAGGTTGGAGCAAGATCCGTATATCGATGAAACGACAACTTTGTTAGACAATGTTTTTGCTAGGAGACCATCCGAAACTTTCATTGGTTCGAGATTTTGAAAGAGCTTACAATATCCAGAATCGCAGCAGTATATGAAATTATTGGCGCGTATGGATGAAGAAGATGGCTGGATTGTAGAGCAAGAAGCGAAAATGATATTGACACGACTGGGCTTTCACGATGTACACGGGGTCAGCAAAGTCATTATCTGGGGACAAGGGCGGCGATTGGCATTAGCTAGAGCTCTCGTGTATCCATGTGGATTTGTTATTGCTAGACGAGCCGACGAATCATTTTGGACGAGGCCACGATTGAATGGCTAGAACTATATTTAAAAAGATAGAAAAAGGCGCTGTAGTATTGAGCACCCATGATAGATATTTCCTAGATGCCGTATGTAACACCATATGGGAATTGTCGAATCAGACCATATATGAATTTCAAGAGACTTACGAAACCTATGTATCGTTGAAAGAAGAACGCGGAAGCACAATTGGATGCTATTGAAGAAAAACGTAGAAAGTTAATCGCTAGTGAACTGAAGTGGGTGCGCCGTGGTGCGAAGGCACGGACCACGAAACAAAAGGCACGGTTGCAACTGGTTTGAACAATTGAAAGCTATGGAAAAACGACAAAAAGTAGGGTACCATAGATCCTATTGTATTAGCCTTCGTTTGGGAAATACAATCTTCGACATAGAACATCTATCATTTTCTTATGACGGTGGGCGAGATGTAATCAAAGATTTTTACCTATCATATGGTGCGTCACGACCGTATTGGCGTGGTGGGACCGAACGGTATCGAGCAAGACTACCTTAATGAAACTATTCCAAGGCACATTAGATCCGACTAGTGGCACTATGGGGCGTGGAGAAACGGTTCGCACTGGATATTTCTCTCAACAATTACCAACCTTCAATGAGGACCAACGGGTGTTGGACTATATTCGAGAAAAATCGTCTGTACTTGCACTTGCCAGATGGTAGTTCCTTAAGTGCAGGGCAATTGTTGGAACGCTTTTTTTATTTCCTCCATCCCAACATGGCTTTGCCTATCCGCAAATTATCGGGTGGGGAAAAACGTCGACTCTTTTTATTGCGTATCTTAATGGATGCCCCCAATGTGCTGCTCTTAGATGAGCCGACCAACGATCTAGATATTCCAAACCTTAGAAGTAGTTAGAAGACTTCTTAGATTCTTATAGTGGTATTGTCATCACCGTGTGCCATGAACGATATTTCCTAGACCGTGTGGTAGATAAGCTCTTTATATTCACGGGGGACGGGCACATCGAGGAGTATCATGGTGGTTACCTCGATTATGAAGTCGGATACGAACCTAACCAGTGCCATAGGTGGTGATACAAAACGTGGTGTATTGCGTCATGCCGTTCATGTACAAGGCATCCCCTAGTTCTATGGAACAGGATACGGGATACCATGCCAATGAAGGGATGCTAGAGGATGCTGAAAGCAAACGGTCACCTGATGCTGGTATAGAGGCGCAAGATAGCATCAATCTAGTAGCAGTAGAGACTACGGTAGATAGCAAGGAGGTGCCAAAAGAAACTGACCTTAGGGGAGATGAAAGAACTTGAACAATTAGAACTTCGCATTGCGGAGTTAGAGGGACTGGTCAAGGCCTATGATGCTATGATTGCCCAAGGTGGTAGTGACTATGACGCTATTGAAAATACTGTCAAAGAACGAGAACAAGTAGTAGAAGAGCTAGATATGAGTACCTTGCGTTGGTTGGAATTGGAAGAAAAAGAAACGCATAGACGGTATCAAGTTTTTGTTGGAGAAATAATTGCCTAGCTTTAAAGGAGAGTTCGTTCTTACCGAAGAATCCTGCGTCCACCTTTGTGTAGTTGCTTGTAGCCATCCGTCACTTTTCTTTTCTACATCTGGGATTGCAGTTCTAGGTGCTGGAGAATACGTAATATATGGATATGACTTCCGCTGTTTCCTAGCAGCTATTTTTATAGAAGATAGAATCTTTGGTGTTTCTACGTTGCTGAGAAATAATTGAGTTATCGCCTCTGTATGCTTTCATCACAGAACTCATGGATGTATCCGTTTTGGGAGTAGAAGCTTTTGCTGATGTTCTCATAACTCATAGATATAGCATGTTTAATAATTTCACTGGCACAGTAGGGCCCAATTCGTTTGTGAGAAGGTAGATCTAATAATGCATCTAATAGATATACAAATTCTCTGAGTTACTTTATCTTTGTAATTATTATCTGCTAAATGTGGTATAATATAGGCATGAGCAAGGAGAAGTTTATTAAAATTTAGAATACGGTGGTGAAGATTTATGGCGAAGAAAAAGTTTTATGCAGTAAAAAGTAGGTAAAATACCAGGGATATATGGCACTTGGAGGAAGCTGAGGAACAGGTTAAAGGATTTTCGGTGCTGTGTATAAATCTTTTTTTCTACTGAGGAAGAAGCAATAACATATATATCTTGTGAAGATATAAAAAGAAATTAAAAGCGTATCTGATGAAAACGTCTGCAATAAATATAGAACAGAAAATAAAAACTTAGAAGATGGAATAGTAATTGCTTTTTGTAGATGGTAGCCATTCTTTAGATGCAGATGGAAAAAGAAAAATAGCAGTTTTGGTGTTGTACTTTTAACCAATGAATCAGAAGACAGTCTATATAAGGCTTTTTATAGACAAAACTTATATGGATTCAAGAAATATTGCAGGTGAAATTGAAGGTGCTAAACAAGCTATTTTATGGGCTATTGAAAGAAATAAACAAAGAATAAAAATTTTTATGATTATGAAGGTATTGAAAAGTGGGCAACAGAAAGAATGGAAGTCTAAAGTCAAGATTTCACAGGAATATAGCAAATTCTTTTGATGAGAAGTCAAAGTTGATAAATATAGAATTTGAGCATGTAAAAAGCCATAGCGGGATTGTGTATAATGAAAAAGCGGATGAATTAGCCAAAAAGCTCTCTTGTCGCAAGGGTATAAAAACATATAATGACGGATCTATCTATTTTGTAGGTTTTCAAAAAGCAAGATTGGCTTAATATGGTAGAATCACTCAATCGATGAAAATCAATGAAGAAGATATTAAAGACAAAATTAAAGTGGAAGAATCTAGTCCAAAGGATTACTTAGATAAATTGATACTTGTGTTTGACGGTCAACGAGTGATTATTAACTGCTACAGCAAGGCAATAAATCTTATGTTCAAGGGAAACAAAGTTTACTGTTTCAGAAAAATTATTTCATTGGCGATTGAAAATTTACCAACAGATAGTGCAGTTACAGAGTTCTTAAAAACGTATCATGCTTTAACAGTAGAGAAACCGGAGGTTGAAAATGCTTTTTCTACGTTACTACCTAATTTCCCAATTGATGATACAGATACAAACTTAGAAATACTTTATTATCCGCAGTATTTAATACACTGATAACAGGCTATATGCCGGATTATACTTGTCTGGTTACACCACTTTTTAGAGCGATGGAATTTTATTTGCATAGAATTTTACATGATAAATTGGGTAATAATACAACTAGAACAGGAAAGATGGCAAATTTAAAGGAATAATTTTGCTTTCTTTAATGAAAACAAAACAACAGGAGATTTTGAATATAATTCATCTGCTATAGGCTTAAGCTCTAATCAAATAGATTATCTTAATCGGTTATATAGTAGATATAACAAAATGAGACATCCATATTCTCATTGGGCAGAAAATTCAATAGATACTCTATGTTATAACGGATATAAAAACAGCTCATGATTTAATTTTTAGATGGCTTGCAACTTATAAATGAATATTATATAATATTTTTAATCGCTGTTTTTATAAGAATGATAAGAGAGGAAGGAGGAGATGTTGTAATGGAGCAATATTTAATAAATAGTTTGAAACAGGATGGTTTTGATGCCATAATTACATTGTTGGATTATCAAACTCAAATATCAAGATATTTAAAATCCATTAGAATGTCTCCGGATACAACAAGAAAACTCTTGATAGATACTATATTATGTTCGGGAATGAATGAGTATCGTTTTATTGAAACTACTTTAAATGAGGATGGAACAATAAATTTAAATCATTATAATTATGTTACTATGAATAATGATGTACTTGAAAAAGCAAATGAGATTTTAAAATATCAGCCTGCTTTTTAAGAAATTCTGTGTTGTCGGAATCACAAATTATATATACAGAATTAAATATACCATATACCATATACCATCATATGACGCAACAAAGCACTTAAAGAAATTTAGGTGCTTTTAATTACGGTTCTTTGTCAAATGAGGGCTGCTCATATAAAAGAATCTTAGCTAGCTATCTATCAAATAGCTAGTGCTATTCTTTTTGCGATTCTTTAGTAACGAGAAACTCTCTATTAAAGCTAGACAATTATTCCCCAATAAAAACTTGATACAGTCAAATGCTAAAAATACTTGCTTTTTAAAGTCAGTGTGATATCATATGCGTAAGTCAATTGAATAAATTTGTCATGTAAGCGAAATCTAACACATAGGATGAGAGAAACAAGGATACTCTAGGGATATGTTGCAAGAGAGTATGCTGGATGCAAATGTGTACAAGTGACTATGTATATATGTTTATTTTCATTGAGAGGTAATTATCATGAAAAAAACATTTAGCAGTATTAGCTGCAACAGCAGTATTGGGTGTTACTTCTGCATTCGCAGCAAACCCATTCTCCGATGTAACTCCACAAGATTGGGCATACCAAGCAGTAGCTCAATTGGCAGCTCAAGGCGTAGTTAACGGTTACCCAGATGGCACATTCATGGGTCAAAAACAACATCACTCGTTATGAAATGGCTCAAATGGTAGCTAAAAGCTATGGCTCATCAAGAACGCGTTGATGCAGAACAAAATGCAATCATCAACCGTTTAGCTAACGAATTCTCCGCTGAGTTGAACAACTTAGGCGTTAAAGTAAATACTTTTAGAAAACAAAGTGGGCAACTTCAAATTCACTGGTGATGCTCGTCTTCGTTACATTGGTTCCAATGATGGACGTAAATCTAAATTGACTATCGTGGTCGTGTAAAAATTCAAAACAACTGTAAATGATAATACTAAAGCAGTAATTCGCTTATCTTCTGGTACTCGTGTATTTGGCGAAAAACTCAAATGCAGCGGGATGTATTAGCAGTAAATCATGCAAACGGTCACGCTGGTCACGCTGGTAATGCTAAACTTACAGTAACTAATAATGGTGCAGAAATTGATCGTGTATATGTACAACATAACTTTAGTAAATATGCAGCTGCTTCCTGTTGGTCGTCAAAACTTGTTCGTTGGTAGCGGTTTAATATATGATGATGCATTTGATGGTGTTGTTGCTAAAAGCTAGTAAAGATAAATTGAACGCAACAGTAGCATACGGTTATATAACTTCTGAAACTGTAATGCCTAATGAAAATACAGAAGTAAGCTACATATCAATTGAACTACAAACCAGTTGAGAACGTTGCACTTTCTGGTTACTACGGTAAAGCAGCATGAAAGAACATGGAGATAATTTCCATGGTGCTTTTTAGATGTAAACTTCGGTCGTGACCACAAATTCTGGGCTGGTGCTGAATATGCGAAATCTGAATCTGATGGTGCAAAAAGTGGAAGCTTGGATTGCTGGCTTAGGCTATGGGAAGCCTGAAATGGCTAAAGTTGGTACTTGGGGTGCTAAAGTTCAATACTTCGATGCTAAAGCTGATTCCCCAATTGGTTCTTCCACTTGGAACTTTGTTGATAACGACAAAAAGGTTTCTTAACTACAGTTGATTACACATTGGCTAAAAAATATTGGTTTATCCGCATATGCAACAATCAACACTAAAAAACCATGCTGAAAAATAATAATAACTACCTGGAATCTTATCGTGCAGAACTAACACAAATTCTAATTTGTTAGTTGATTGATACAAAGAGAACTCCTTCGGGAGTTCTTTTTGCATAGTGAATAGATACAACTTTCATAAAACGTGATATAATACAAGATAAGAATAGTATGTTCTACTGAGAATGGAAGGTGTTATAATGAATGATTGGTTGTTCTCTCTATTAATGGTATGCAGCAACGGCAGTGTGATAGTAGATGCATTGATGAGTAGCTATTTCTAAACTGGTACCATATCTATATATATCATATTGGCATGGTTATATGTAACAGGTTTACGTGTAAACAGCTTTAAGCTACGTGCCGAAAGTTTTGCTACGGGTGTACTGTTGGTTATTTGTCTAATTGGAAGTTTTATCCTAGGCTCAATGTTCTATGAAAATCGTCCCTTTGTGGATCGTCCAGATGCAATATGTAATCGTGAACCATGCGGCAGATGCTAGTTTCCCAGCGATCGTATGCAGTAGGCACCATGGCGATCGCTTCGGGATTCCTGTTCTATCGTTGGAACTGGGGGACTTATATGGTGTATGGTTCTATCTTAGTAGGTTTTTCCCGCGTATTTGTGGGTAACCATTACCCAGGGGATATACTGGGGGCTTTCATTCTCGTATGGATTTTGACGGCTATATACAATAAAACGATACGTCGTTTTATTGTGAAGTTTTATCGACTAATAGATAGACCCATAATGATAAAAATATAAGAAGAGATTATAAATAATTGATGAAAATTTTTGAGTTGCGGAGTTCTTATAGATATTTTAATTTAATGATAGGTATTATAATGAAACAATCAGTTTTTAGTTGCTGGTAATGGTCCTAGTTTACAAGATATTTCTTACAATCTCTTGCCGGATGAATATGATGTATATAGATGTAATCAATTTTTACTTTGAGGGATGCCTATTATACAGGTAAAAAACAGTGACAAAGGCATTCATGAATCCATCTGTATCCTTTGAACAGCATTATACATATTGGTTACTACAAGAACGCAAAAGAATATAAGATTAATGATGTAGTGTTATCATGCTTTCACAATCCTGATGTAGGAGATGATAAGATACCCTCGTATTAGAAATATTTTTCCTTTTATTCACGATGGATATGAACGATATATATCTAAATTACAGAGAGATAGATACCTTTTTGAGAGCTCAAGAGGTATATGGTAACCGTAGAATTACGTCGGTGTTTATATGTGTTTAGTGGCGGTTGCAGAAGGATATACACATATTTATGTGTCAGGATCGATTTATATGATAGAAATTTAGGGGTCAATGTATGCCTTCAATCATATACACAACCCAGTATAGTTGAATCATTGCCAGATTTTTGCACAAACAGATTCAGTATATGAAAAAGCATGATGGTAGTTTTGATGTCCAAGTATTACAGTTAATACAAGCATTATATGGTGTGACGATTACATGTGTCTCTGAAAGTAGTCCATTATTTTCCATGTTTCCTCCTGCTAGTGTTGTAGACAAACATTCAAGGGATATTGAAAGAAAGCCTGAAGGTTATATACATGATATACAATACTCTGCTGCTCTTGGTATTATTAAGACAAGAGATATGCGATTAAAGGAAGAAGTCTGTTACAGAATAGTGCATTACGCTTTTTGTTGATCTTTGTAAGTTGCCTAGAGCCATAAGGAAATATATAAAGGGGATAAATATTTAATACAGGAGGTTATCATGGATTTTTCAAAGTTCTGCAGGTCCAAATCAATATAGTGACTCTGTGTATGAGGTGGTGTTTACACCAGTGCTTGAGCGCCCTGAGTATCAAAGGGGCGATACATTCTTTATTATTAGAATTACGCTGATAAAAATGGGGCAATCTGATTTTTGATTTTATATATCAATAGTTTAATTTCTATCAAATACAATGGGACGGCTTTGTGGTTGATTACGAAAAGTGAACGAAATCGAACCTTGATTGAAGGTCGATTCTTACCATTGTTGCGCGAAGTATTCAAGGTACAGCGGCACCACGTATTATTTCACAACCATAAGACGGTAAGAGTGCATATCTGGTTAAAGATTTGAGAGTGGACGTAAGGTCTTTTCTCAAATCTTTTTCTTCTTTCAAATGAGAAAATTATCATTGACATAATCGAGCTGTGACGTATGATATGTATTAGAAGTGTGTTTATGTAACCCAACAAACAAGTAATTAATATGGAGGCATATATGAATCAACGTGGTATTGTGTTAGCAACATTCGGTTCTATCTACGGAGATGCTGTGGAAGCATCAGTAGGAGCGATGGAACGACGGATTAGGGAAATGTATCCAGGTGTAGAAGTACGCCGTGTATTTTTATCAGATGCATTGTGGTGGATAAATGGAACGAAAAATATGATGCACAAGTATATACATTACATGGTGCTATTGAAAGTTTGGCAAATAAAGGGGTCACAGACATCTTTGTTCAACCATTTGCATTAGTATGGGACCAATGTTATGTACAAATGCGCAAAAGAAATTATGAAAGAAAGCCCACGACCGTGGCTTACATGCTACGGTGGGGAAACCATTGTTGGAACTCCTTGGGCGTGAAGAACTATGCAGATGATTACTCTGATACGATAGAGGCAATCATCAAACATATTAATATTCGTGCCTTAAATAAAACTAGTCTTATTAATGGCTAATGGCCAAAATCAATTGGAATATAGTGCGTTGCAATTGAAATGCTTGTATGGGGCGAGGCAAAAACGTAGTGGTATTCACTGCCAATGGATTCCCTAACTTTAAACAGGCTTTAACATTGTTAGAACGTTTAGATCATCAAGAGGTATTGGTGGTGCCATTGGCGTTGATTGGTTCTGCTCACTTAATGGACTACTTAGGGGAGAACGATCGGACTCCATTGCTACCTTGATTAGGACAACAAGGCTATGGCGTATCTATTTGGAATGAGGGCTTGGGAGAAAATCCTTATATCCAAGAATTATTTATGAAGCACTTATCTCAAGTCATTCCAAGTGCAGAACGTCGCACCTTGCGTCAACGTGAAACAGGAGATGGCAAACCAGTTGTGAAACATGGAACTTTTCAGAACAGCATAAGAGGATATATACTATCGCATATCATGATACGTCGTGGTATGCGATTTTTTGATATTACGAGAATTTGAGTATAATGGAAGATACAGATAGACAAACGATGACGGTACACTGTCATAACAGGTGCTGATATAATGTATAACGAGGGAGAAGACTCATGGGACATACAAAGCTAACTAACTGGATAGATGCCCTACAGTTAGATGTAAAGAGATTACTTTTGGTTCTCCGCACTATTCATGGTGTTTCAGGATAGCATTTATTGGGCTATTTCAAGATCGACTAGGAGAAGTGGGTGCTGGAGATATTCTTGAGGGCCTTATGGCTAGGGTTTTTCGTATTAGCTTAAAAACTGCTGGTGCTATTGTGTTACTTAGCTTTGTATTCTCTACAATACCTGGAATATTTGGCAAATTTAAATGAGTATTCACCTTGGGCGATTCGTCGATGGATATATGGCATTGGTACGGCTATGTTTACGTTTTTATTTTGTTTACGGATTCCCTACTTTACCATCTTCCATCACCTTTAATGCCATGATTATCAATGGAGCTCATGACGATATTGGTGCCACCTTGCAAACGGGGGTTTCTGAATATGGATTGCTATGGCGTATGCCTTTAGCCATTATGTTCTAGTACCATGATGGTGTATATCTTTATGAAAGTATACACCAACCGCACGTGGAAGATACAAGTAAGTGGTAAGGGCAAGACAAGTTGTTACAGTATTAGGCTCTATATTCTTTGAGTAGTTGCAGTGGAATTGGATTGCGATTTGGTGGAGCTTTCACTTATAATGGGTCCATCCATTGGGAAAAATGCAGCACGGACAAAAATCTAACCTATTAAATGAAGTCGATTTTTAGATGATGGACAAGCTTTTGAAAACGAGTATCCACCATTTATGAGCGGTCTAAACAAACGAAAAAAATTACTAGTACAGGAGCTGAGCTAAAGAAATCATCCAATCTGTGGGCGGTAATCCGCAGGCAGCCACCATTGATGAAGCGTTCACACGGACCATTACAGAAGAAAAATTACCTACCCAACCGAATAATGTGATCTTTGTATTAGGTGAAAGTTATGGATTATGGCCGTTTTACCGAATTGATGAAGAACTAGGGTACTTACATTGTACAGAAGGAAAGGCAATTCAAAGTTCTCCAAAAGCGATGCACACGAAATATATGCTAGCCCATGGTACAGGTACTCATGCAGGCTATCAATGGATTTGTCACAGGTTTAGCTGATGCGGGGTTATATCCGAACTATGAAGGGCAGTCCTATAAAGCGAAATATGGCACTGGCATTGCACAAATGATGAAACATTTTGGTTATAAAACAGTATTCTGGTATGGTGGATTTGGCACATGGCAAGATGTGGAACGATTTGCCTTAGCACAAAGGTTTTGATGAGTTCCATGGGGCGACTAGTTTCCCTTATGAGGAGGAAATGCTTGGGGTGCTCCTGATGGAGATTTGTTCAAAGCTATTACAAACTATGTGAAAGCCGAGCAGCCAGGTGAAAAAGTGTTTCACTTTATTATGACATCCTCGAATCATCCACCGTATTCGGTAGATTTAGCAAAAGCTGGTTTTTGATGCATCCAAAGTGATTGGTAAAGGCGATGACTCTATCAAAAAGGATGATAAAACAGTGAACGAGAGATCGGCTCATTTCTGGTATGCAGATAGACAATGGGTAAAATGATTCGTGACGTAGAACAAATAGATCCTACTATGTTGACGGTGATTACAGGTGACCACTCTGAGCGATTTAGCTTTGCTACACAAGTAGATATTCTGACCTTCTCGGCGATACCATTTATTGTCTATGGACAAGGTGTGGAATCCTAGTTGGCTAAGTGAAAGTAGAGCTCGGTAGTGCCTTACAAATTAATCCTACCTTGGCAGAGCTAGTAGGTCGTAAGGGATGATATGCACATGAGCTTAATGCCAGAGTCTATTTACAACCCAAAATGGGCTTTAACCATCAGCTTGTACGTAGATGCTAGTAGTATCCATGAACAAGGTCAAACTATGCTAGAAGAATATGCGAAGTATATTAAGGCATTGCGGACCATTAGCGTGTGTCGGATTGTGAAAGGAAAATGCGGTGGAGTAGTGCACCATATATTTTTAGATACATAGGGATGATGAAAAAGTATCATTGATAGTGGCATAATTTCTAGTGTCTTAAACTAAAAAGTAGTGGTGGAACATTTTTAATACTGATTATTTATTTTTAATATAAAAATATGTTGACAAGTGTAATATACTCATGCTAATAATAAGTAGTAAAACGGTATCGTCATAGAGACATACCACCATGCCCGCTACTTTATGTAGCGGGTTTCTTTATATGGATGTGAAAAAGTAATGAAAATTTTATTAGTAAATACAACAAAAAGTGGTAGATGATTCAGGAGGATTAGCTAAAGTAACCTCTGCATTTGCTAATGAAATGCAGTCAAGAGGACACGAGAGTAACTCTGATTTATGCAGATGAAAAAAGAAGGTGAATATCCTGTAAGTAAAGAAATTACATGTTATGATGCTAGATTACAGAATGGAAAAAGAATTAAGTTTCCTTTATCATTACGACTAAAACGTGAATTTTTAGACTATTTAGTAAACACAAAAAGTAGTACTATCAACAGTAAATTTTTCTGTTTATATCAGTCACTATATAGGTGAATTAGTTGATACGATAAGTCAGATGTTATTGTCTCATTTTACTCCAGCATCATCTGAAATCTTAATATTCGATTTAAAACTTAAAAATAAGATTCCGATTGTGTCGATGAGCCATGGTGATCCAGCAGATTATTTTTGAAATTTTATCACTGTTATCTCTAGAGGCGATAAAGCAAAGCGATATAAATCAAGTGCTCTTACCAGCCTAAGGTGCTTATTGATAATATACCGAGATGGCAATGTTGTGGTGATTGGTAATGTGGTACAACAGTTTGAAAAGTTGACTTAGAGTCGAAAAAGGATATTTATAAGATTTTATTTATAGGAGATTGTCTCAAACGACATAAAACGCCCTCATTTGCTGATGGAAGCCTTTTCCAAGATTGCAAAAAACAATACCCCAATTGGTGTGTTGAGTTTTGGGGAGCAGATGAGAATAAAAGCTTATAAAACACAGTTAGGTTTATGGTAAAGCAAGCAAAATTATCTAATAGGGTTTTCTTTAAGGGGTGTAACTAAGGATGTTGAATCTGTTTTAGAATCAGGTGACATTTATGCTATGATGAGTGCCATGGAGGGATTTGGATTATCTATGGCCGAAGCTATGTCTATGGGATTACCTATTCTTGCTTGTAATTCATGGAATGGTTTAACAGACTTGGTACAGAATAATTATAATGGTATTTTGGTAAAAGATGACCCTACAGATGTGCAGAAGGCTTAAAAGATATTAATGGACAATGTGGATTTAAGGTATAGATTAGGAGCCCAAAGGTCATGGAGTCTATGAAACGTTTTTCTAATCAGCAAATTTGGGATGATTGGGAAGATTATTATACAATATTGTACATAATTAATACAAGAATACGGTAGTTGATGGGATAGACGAATATTTAATTGGAGCTAGATGCATAGTAAGGAGTATTCAAAGAATGAATATTTGTATGGTGACAGATTGCAGAAATAGTATGATTTTTTTCGGAAAGTTTAAAAAGTTAACATATACCTAGGTAATAGCACATATATATTTGAGGGTAGATGAAAATAAATCAGACAAAGGTGAAAGAAAAAGACTCCTAGAGTTAATAGAAAAAGAAAACATAGATATCATGTTATTTTTTTAAATGACTTTAGGTTTGATGATCATTCATTTTTATTACAGAAAGAACTAGCAGAACGAGTAGATTGTAGATTATGGATTTGGGATACCATGTATGATATCGATACATTGGGTGAACATATTAATTTATATTCTAAAATATATTCATTTGAAATGCAGGATGTGAAAACAATTAGAACAGCAATACTCTATTACAGCGAAGTATATGCCATTATTTGCAGGACCAGATTTTTATGCTAATCCTAGGAAAGATGACAATTTACAAGATATAGATATATTCTTTATAGGAACAATAGCTGGCTCTAAAAAGAGATTAACTATATTAGAATCTGTAGCCAAATTGGCCTACGAAAAGGATATAAAATGGTTTGTATGGTCGTGCATGGCATGATAAATCATTGGCATCAACGTGTCATTGGAAAATTTAAGTTTTTCATTAAAAGTATCCATATTTAGCTAAGTGTATTGAAAATAAGGTTTTATTACCTAAAGATGTGATTGCCTATTACAAACGGGCAAAAATAAATCTTAATATACATGTGGAAGGACAGACTTGCTACAATTGTAGAACCTTTGAAGTTATGGGTAACCACAATTTTTATTAAGCGATGCCCAAGATGTATGTGACTTAAAAATGCAAGCAGGCATTCATTTTGATGTGTATCATAATGAAATAGATGTTGCTCAAAAAGTTCAATACTATATGGAACATAGTGAAACGAAATAAAAATTGCCCATGCAGCTGGTAATTTGGTAAGTAATGAATATAACTTAGTACATAGTTTAGAGTGTATATTAGCAAAGGAATGGGAGTTTGCTATGAAAGGGATTATATTGGCTGGTGGTTCTGGTACTAGGTTGTACCCATTAACACTAGTGACATCAAAACAATTATTACACAGTGCAGGACAAGCCAATGATTTTTATCCACTATCTATGTTGATGCTAGCAGGGATACGAGATATTTTAATTATTTCTACCTCACAAGATTTACCTAACTTTGAAAGATTGCTAGGTGATGGTAGTCGATATGGGATTCGTTTGCAATGTAGGGTGCAACCAGCACCAGAAGGATTAGCTCAGACATTTATTCTTGGCGAAGAATTTATTGCAGGAGATCGTGTGCTACTAGATATTAGGACAATATTTTTGTAGTGCGAGGAATGCGTAAGCAATTACAAGAGGCGGCTGACTTAAAGAGCGGAGCAACAATTTTTGGTTATCAGTGTAAAGATCCTGAACGATTTGGTGTGGTAGAGTTCGGTAATAATGGAATTGTTAAAAAATATAGAGGAAAAACCACAGTATCCTAAGTCAAACTGTGCGATTACTGGACTATATTTTACGATAAAACCATGTATGTGAATTAGCAAACAAGTAAAACCATCGGCTCAGGTGAACTAGAAATTACTGACCTTAATAAATTGTACCTAGAGCGAGGAACGTTACGAGTTCAAACATTAGGTAGAGGCTATATACATGGTTAGATACTGGAACGGTAGATTCACTTAGTGCGGCATCTGAATTTGTTCGTGTATACAAACAAGATCGGGTATTATTATCAGCGTTAGAAGAGATTGCCTATAGAAATCAGTGTGGATTACTAAAGAACAATTATTAGATAGCTCTAGCATTATATGGAAAGTCACAATATGGTATTCACTTACAGCGTGTAGCATATGGTGAATTCAAGGACAAAGGAAAATTCATATAGGGGATTACAAGTTATGAGACACTGGAATTGAAGGATTAGTGATTATAGAACCACAGGTATTTGAGCGATCGTAGAGGTTTCTTTATGGAATCTTGGAATCGTCAAGCTCATGGAAAATGCTGGATTATATTATGACTTTGTGCAAGATAATCACTCTTCATCTACAGTAAAAGGAACATTGCGAGGTATACACTTTCAATATGGTGACTCGGTGCAAGCGAAGTTAGTCCGATGTGTAAGAGGTGCTGTATTAGATGCAGCAGTTGATTTTGCGTAAGGATAGTCCAACATATACCCAATGGTATGAGTGGAGCTTAGTGAGTCTAATCATAGGGCAGTTTTTAATCCCTCGAGGGTTTGGACATGGTTTTTAACGCCATGGATCATATGTACACAGCTGATAATTACTATAATCCTGACCAAGAAGGTGGAATTCGTTGGAATGATCCTACCACATTAATATAGACTGGGGCATTGAGCAACCAATATTATCGGAGAAAGATCGGATAGCAATGTATTTCAAGGATATGAGGAGACTTTATCGTTCTCCATAGGAAATTAGAAAAGGAATAGAAATATGAATATAATATTGTAACTCGTGGGGCTGGATTTATTGGCGGTAATTTTGTGCATATGATGGTGAATACCTATCCTGATGACCATATTATTTGTGCGTCGATGCTTTGACATGCGGGAAAACTAGAAACATTAGAGCCTATCAGAGATAAGACTTTTACTTTTGTTAAAGCAGACATTGCTGATAGAAATACTATCTATACTATTTTTGAAAAGTATAATCCAGATGTGGTTATTAACTTTGCCGCTGAATCGCATGTGGGACCGCGTATTGAAAATCCAGAAATATTTTTGCATACTAATGTGATTGGAACGGCAGTTCTCATGGATGCCTGTCAGTAAATATAGGGATTCAAATGATTTCATCAAGTCTCTACTGATGAAGTGTAAGGGGATTACTATTAGATAGACCAGATTTATTTTTGCGGAAGAAACGCTATCTACAATTTCAGTCTCTATTCATCATCTAAGGTATCAGCAGATTTTGATAGTACTAGCATACTATCGGACGTATGGTTTGCCAGTTACAATTTCACGTTGTTCAAATAATTATGGACCTTATCATTTCCCTGAAAAATTAATTCCACTAATGATTACAAATGCCTTGACAATAAACAATTACCTGTATATGGTAAAGGAGAAAATATACGAGACTGGCTATATGTAGAGACCATTATGAAGCTGATTGATTTAATAGTTCGCAAAGGTCGTGTAGGTGAGGTCTATAATATAGGTGGGCACAACGAGCGTACAAAATCTTAGTGTGGTAAAAAGAGATTCTCTCTATCTTGGGATGAATCTTTTAATAGAATATGCAACAGATAGACCTGGACATGATTTACGATATGCTATTGACCCTACTAAAATAAATAAGGAATTAGGATGGCTACCTCACCTCATTTGAAGAATCATCACGGTACAATGGTATATAGATAACAATGGTGGCAACATATTCTTAGTGGGGGAGTATAAAGTAAAGGTAAATGTAGCTGATAATATATGCCAGTAATGAATATGATATGTCGTTGTTATTAGGGTATATATTTATAATGATGAAAAAATGAGGCACAAAAGAGTAAAAATAAAGGAGCAAATATAATGGTAATTCAAGTATTAAAGACCTACATCTGTACAAGAATGTTTAGAGCAAATTGGAATGTTTAGAGAATTGGATGGACTGACTTGCTTTAAAACAGTAGAATTTGAAGATAAGTGGAAAGAATATACTGACATGAGCAAGATTTTTAAACTCTGCAAATAGTAGGATTACATTTTGAAGCAGTTGAAATTTTGAAGAAAGAGAATGGTTGGGAGAATGGTGATGAAGTAATTACTACGCCGATTACCTTTTGTTTCCCACAAATCATGCAATTTTATATGAAAATCTAGTGCCCTCGTTTTGCAGATGTTGATGAGTATCTTTGCTTGGATCCAGAAGATGAACGAAAAATTAATGAAAAACCATCTATCATGTCGGTTATGGTGGACGGTTTGGTAGGTTAGATGAGATTATAAAAATTTATAAGGAACATAATCTTAAACTAATTCTTGATGCGGCTCTATATGTCAGTACTGTGTAAAGTGAAAGCGTGTCTGGGAAATGGGAAGGTGTTGATGTGACCGTTTATTCTTTCAAGCGTGAAGAATTTGCCAACAGCGGATAGTGGAATGATTTGTTTTAAAAACAAAAATATGATGAAGTATGACTAAACTAACGTGTTAGTATCAATAAGGATACTTATGCTCGTAATAGTGGAACAAAGGGGTTCCTATAAGTGGAAATATGATGTTGAGTATCTGGGTTAAAAGATCGTGAAATCTCATCATGGCAGCTATGGTCTTGTGAGCTACAATATTTGGATGAAACAAATGAATACCTGCAGAATTGAGGAAATGTTCATGATACTATATTTGCTAAGGAGCCTAAAATACAAGTTATTGGAGCCCCATATGCAGATGAATGTTCTTACCATATTTATGAAATAGCAGTACGACGACGATGGTATATTAGATGATTTTTACAAAAAGCATGATATTTATGCAGGTGTTCATTATCGTATCATACAGAATATGAGATGTATGCATATGACCATGGGAAAATGTCCTAATGCACATGTTATGTCAAATAAAATTTCTTACCGTACATTCCTATGCATCTTACTAAAGAAGATGTTGAGATGATTACAACAAAAGTATAGAATTTGTGAATATATAATGATGAATTTAAATATAATGTAGTATATAGATATCTAAGAAGAATAAAATTATGAAACTTTTAATTTGTTTACAAAGGCTTACAACAAGATATAAAGATTTTTCTGTTAAGTCCAATACTATGTGCTATCTAGATTTTTATTTATCATACATCGGACTTATAAAAGGTCAGAAAGAAGTGGTGATCCTGTTTTAACTATGGATTTTGTGGGGCATGGATTTTAATGTCTATGTGTTGCTATTTTTATTCTGCTAGTAACATTACCTTCATTAGGGTTTGAATCTGTTTACATGTATAGTGATTCTATTAGAGTAATTTTGGGGACTTTTGTATGTATATATATATAGCATTTTCTAGGAAAGTTAATCTTTTATTATCATTATAAGGATACCTATAATTCTAGTCTGCGATTAGGGAAAAATGCAGATAAAAAGGAAACTTACTAGATATTTTCTTTAACCAAAAATCATGGATGGTGGATTTTGCTATATCTTTGCTATGTATGCACAGGGATGTACTACTTTCTTAGTTGGATCTTAGAATTAGGTACTATTGCAGTACAGATAGTTCATTCGGGGTATATGTACTATATTTACAATGCTATAATTGTCTATAACCACTATAAGTATATTACTGGTCTCGTTATGGGGGCACATTTAAGCATCGTAATAAACCTGAATGGGATACAGTACCTGAAGTAGTTAAGCGAGATATGTTTTCCTATGCAAAGGCTTGTATGGATGATTTGATAGCTTTTGAACTAGCTATTCGGGCAAAGCCACAAGAAATATTAGAACATGGTGATGCAGCATCCATCCAGAATTTTAAATCCTTTGATTAAGGTTGAAAGTGATTTAGTAGGAAATATTTGGGATTCCTGACGAAAAACATACGACTGGACCAAAGGGTTGAAAAACCTAAAAGATATTTGTGCATCGTGGAAGAAAGTTATTGTCAGTTTGCTTTTGATGATGCTTATAAAGCAATCCCGATTGTAGAGAGTGGTCGTAAAAATACGTTCGCAAAAGCATACGATTAGTATTGATAATTTTTAGCAGGTGGATTAGTTTCACAACCATCAATTAGTTCTATATTGAATAGGTATTTTTATGGATGTTAATTTAGAACTAAAATGAAAAGCCTTATTTTTGGAATCATCAGTTACCCACATCGTTGGCCAAAACAAATTTCAGAATTGGGGTATACATGCTCATTATGGTATGGAGGATCATTATCCTGGTCTGGTTTAGGATTATTTGCTCAAAGGTAGTGGGTTTCATCATGTGCACCCAGGATTTGATATCTTACCAGAGAATCCACCACATACCTGGTTAGGTGTATATGACCATTTATTTTTAGAAGGCGTAGGACACTCGTTAGAAAAGAGTCGATACAGATGGCTAGGAATTTCATTTTATTTATACAACCTCGAATCATGGACACGTATACGATTCCAATTGAAAAATATAGGGTTTTAATAAAGATGAATTTATACAGAAACTTCCTTCACACTTGCAGCATGAAGTAAATGAACTAGGGACGTATTGGTATTGTGACCATTAGCTTAAGTCAGTTTGTTAAAGAGTTGCAAGCAAAGTATAAAAGATAGTTTAATTTTTGTTACAGGCCATCACTTCACAATACTAACAAAACCATGGACTGGTACAGAACGTCTACAAAGTTTAAGAGAAGATAGGACTTCCTTTTATATGTATCAAAAAGGAGCTAGAGGATTCTATGTTTTTCTAATTTAAAAATTGGTTCACATGAATATCTTGCACAACAATTATGGAATTAGTAGCCCCTAAAAATCATGAATATGTAAGTTTATTCCCATCGTTGTTCGAACTGCAAGAGCTCATTGTAACTCCATATCATTGGATAAGTAATAGTCATATTGGTTTCTTTAAAGATCGGCGTGTAGAGACTTTAGAAGGAACGCCAGTATATGATTATAATTTAAAGATGTGAGTTGCTTTTACAACGAGCTTATATGGAAGTAACTGGTGCGATTGTTCGCCATTATGCATAACCTGTTGTTGAATACGAAAGCATAAACTTGATACAATAAAAGAGGTAAATAAAAAGACTATCACGTAAGGTGATAGTCTTTTGTCATATGTAGATAGATAAGAGGAAGTTTATGAATACAGTTAGTGTGCTAATTTTTAACGAGAAATGAAGAACAGAATATTAAAGATTGTATAGAGAGCTGTCAATCTTTTTGCGGATGAAATTATTGTTATCGATGATGGTAGTGAAGATAGCTACAGCATCCATTGCAGAGTCGCTAGGTGCAAAGGTCTTGCATCACTCAATGAATGGTGATTGGGGCGCACAACAAACGCTTGTTTGCTATAGAGCAAAGCCAGCAGTCATTGGATATTCTTTATTGATGCAGATGAACGATGTAGCCCTGAATTATGTAAAGAAATTAAATTAGCTATACAAGGAGAAGATTCTATATACTGGATACAAAGACATAATCGCTTTCATCATAATGTAGCGACTCATGGAGTACTACGTCCAGATTATGTATGTCGGTTGATGCCTAAAGAAGGTTCCTAGTAGAAGGATAAATTCATCCTGCGATTATTACACCTTATGATAAGAAACAATTAACAGCACCTATGTATCATTACCTACGATAATTGGGGAGCAATATTTTTAATAAAGATTAAAACAAATACACAACTTTATCGGCAGAAAAATATAAAAAGGCAAACAAATCGGTATCCTTTTGAAGATATTGTATTTCGACCATTTTGGGCATTTGTTAAAATGTATCTTTTACAAGGAGGTATTTTGGATGGAAAAATGGGGTGGGTCTTGTCTGCAGAATCATTATTTTTACACTATGACAAAATATGTGAAGTTATATTATTTATATAAATCCAATGGTAAGTTGTAATTAAAGCATTATACGATTACGGTAAGGAGTTCCCATACGAGGTTGCCATATTAGAAAAGTATTATCATGCCAGCAGGTCATGAAGTAGAATTTGATAGAATCCTTGTGAATGAAATGAAACAGCAAGGACATGAACCTATGTTTTTGTCCCCGGGAAAAATTTTCTTTTAAAGTTGATTATGGCGTGCCCATCTGCTGAGTTACAAGGTGGCGAAGTTGTTACGGCGCAGGAGCAACTTGGTATCAAAACTATGGCGCTCCATACAACGTGAGAAAACGGCGTGTAGCATGGTTTAACAGCGCTTATGAACTACAAAAGCAAAGGGGCTTGTGATGCCATAATCATTCCTACAGCTACCTATCGATATATAAAATCTTTGCTGAGAGTGAATTAAAAACCACTCACCAGTTCCTGTACATAATTATATTTCATGGAATTAATCCTAAAAGAACAACCTAAGTTTGAAAAAGCAAGCTAGACGAATACAGTCGTATAACAATGTTCATTTACATGTCATTACCTTGCGAAATGATTTTTGCTAATAGTGGGTTGACCAATGTGCAAATTAGTAGCTCCACCTGTATTTAAGCCGAGTATTTGATACTACCGAGGCCATTAGAAAATCATGAAGGTTCAGTACGCATAGGGCTTTTTCGGACAATTTCGTAAAAGAAAGAAACTTAGAATCATTTATACAAGCCTTTATACATGCAAAAGTTTGCAGTACCTGTTGAATTAGTAGTGCAAGGTGCAACTGCAAGAACCTGAGGATACCCGCATTATTTAATTCGCTTATAGAAAAATATAAACATATCCCTAATATTATATTCCGTCATGAGAATCTGATTGGTAAAGATTGGGAAGATGCTTTATTATCGGTGGATGCTATTGCAATGCCGTATGCAGCTGGAAAGAGATATAGATACCATTGGGGAGCAATGCTGTTTTACGGCGATTGGATATCATAAACCAGTATTAGTGTCGTCAAAATTAAATCCAGAGGTACTAGCAAAATTTCCAATTGGCTGTGTGATACAATCATTGAAAGAGACGGATATCATTCATGCTATGGAAGAATTGGTTGAATTATGAGTGCGACACAAACCAAAAGTGGCATTAGAACAGGCTAATGAAGTATATAGCCATGAGATATTAATTCGATCGATTTTGGAAAAAGAGCTAGTACTCTCAATTATCTTTTATTATTAACGTGAGTTATTTTATATCTAGTATATTATTTAAGTGTAAAAATGAACAGTATAAATATTAGATTGAATAGTAGGTATAATACTGGTACAATAAGGATAGCAAAAGCTATTTACAGGTGATAATAGTCACTAAAGAGGTTACTATAGTTAATATGGTTGACAGTACCGAGATTCGTTACATATATATGTTTATGTGATAATGTAGATTAATTATCTTTATAATAGAAGATAATTAACCTATGGGAGCGAAATTAAGTGAAAAGAAAGAGATATTTCGATTATATTGAGGAGCAGTTGCGTATTTTGCACATAGAATCAATACCCGTGCGAAACAGAATTTACTTGAACTTAATATTCATGCAGAAAATTTTTATTGCAACTTACTAAATATAATTTTTGACTTAGAATTAATTTAAACAGCACTCATGGAAATATTGAAGGTATTGACTTGATAGATTATGTATAAAGCTCTTGTACAAATATCTTCTACTGTACAAACAGAAGATTGAAAACTCCTTAAGTAAAAATATATATAATGAGTATAAAGGATATAGATATATATTTTTCTCTATATCAAAGAAATCTCTAAAACTATAAGAGAGCATACTTTTAATAACCCTTTTTGAGGTGAAATTAATTCCAAAGAAGATTTTATAAGTTATTTAGATCTTCTCAATTTAATTAAGAATTCAGCAGATACTAAGTTGAAGAGAATTTATGATTATATAAAAATGAATTAGGGCAGGAGATTAACCTTCAGAAAGTTGAGTCAAACTTAGCTAGTATTATAAATGTATTAGCTAAAGAAAAGTTTAATGAGCGGATTAGTAGTCCAGAAATTAGCAGTTTCGCAATAGATGAGAAGATTTCCTTTAATGAGTTAGAAAGTGTTCAAGAGATTATAGATGACTATAAAGTTTTTATCATCGCCTTGATGCGATATACTTGGAGTTTGATAAAGAGGTGCTAATAAGAGCTTTTCTGTCTTACAGGAATTAGAAGACAGTATATCAGGTTAAAGAACCTAGACTATACAGCTGAAGAGATTTTTACGAGATAATTGATATTACTGTAAATGATATTTTTAAAAGTAGTAATTGTTTGCAATTGCCTAAAGAAGAAATACAAATATGTGTAGAAATATTAGTTGTAGATGCATTGATTAGATGTAAAATATTTGAAAATCAAAAGAGGTATAATTATGTTATTACCTGATAATGTACATCCGAGGTTTAGTGTTTATTATAATGGTGCTCTTGTACTAGAAGAACTTAACAACCAATCAGATGTAAAATTAATAGATTTATTCTATCAGGTGAAAAAGAGGCAGGAGATATCATTTTCTTTGTCCTTGTGCTTAGATTGGTTATATTTAATTGAAGCAGTACAAAATTGATGAGAGGAATAGTCATGTTTATAGAAACGTTAAAAATTTCAACTAAATATGAAACTATTCGTGAAATGAAATTTAGAAAAGGAATGAATGTAATATAGACAATACTCCTGCTACCAACGATTTAACGTTAACTGGTAATAATGTTGGGAAAACAACAGTATTAAAATTAATTTACTTTTTGTCTAGGAGGAAGGGAAAGGATATTTATACTGATGAAGAAAAATAAAAATAAGGTATATGATGAAGTAGTTTTTAATTGATAATGAAGTGCTAATTACATTAATCTTAGAATTTGATTCTTTAACAAATGATGCAATTATTATTGAGACGTAACTTTTTGAAAGGAAAACATGCAATTAGAAAAATAAATGGAGAAGATATATTAAAAAGAGGATTTTGAAAAGGTCTTGTTAGCTACATGTTTTCCTGATAATAAAAATGAAAACCATCGTTCAAGCAAATAATATCTCATAATATTAGGTATAAAGAAAATAGTGTCAATAGAACATTGAGAACATTAGATGCATATGCTTCAGATGTAGAATATGAATCATTATATCTATATTTACTAGACTGTAGATTTGATAGAGGGATCGAAAACAATTATTATCAAATAAGATAAAGCAGAGTATATGTACAAAGAAAGACTTGAGAACTCATATGAGGCGGCATTAGCACTTTGTAGAAATCGAAATTGAGGGAATTAAATTCATCTAAATTACATATAAATAAAAATTTTTGAAAAAGGACTTAGACAATCTAAATGAAATTAAATACAAAAATAAATAAACTATCTTCTTCTGTGACTAAGCTTGAATTAAGAAGAGACCTAATTAGTGAAAGTAAGGTAGAAATGGAAGGAGATATTTCTACCATTGACTTAGTGCAACTAAAAATATATATAATGGAAGCTAGAAGATATATTCCTAATCTACATAAAACATTTGAAGAAATTAATTAAGTATCACAATAAAAATGATAAAAGAGAAAGTTTTATTTATTACAAAAGAATTACCAGAGTTAAATGATAGAATTTTCTGAATGTAAGGACAAAATAAAACAGTTATTGATAGAAAGAAAAGAGCTGATGGTAAAGATTTCAAAAAGTGATTCTTTTGTAGACCCTAGAATCTATTATTTCTAAGCTGAATGAAAATTATCGATTAAAAGGGAGAGTATGAAAATACAATTTCACAAATAAATGACGTAGAAACAAATATTAGAGCTCTTGAAAATGAATTAGAGAATTTGATCGAAAACGTTTGTATTCAAAAAGAATTTCAGGCTAAATTGAAAGAACAAATAAATAGGTTTAATAAGTATTTTTCTAGTGTGTCATATAATCTATACGTAGAAAAATATGCTTTTAACATACAGAAATTGTAAACAATACACCAGTTTATAAGTTTTTCTACTTAACTCAATATGAGCTCAGGTAAAAAGCAGGAGAAATCTTATGCTTTGATTTAGCATATATATTGTTTTGCTAATGAAAGCGATATTCCATGTTTGCACTTTTTATTAAATGAGATAAGAAGGAATTAATGCATGATAATCAACTGATGAATATTACAAATTTTGTTATGGGAGAAAAACTGCAATTGATTATTTCAATATTGATGAGATAAGCTACCAGAAGGGTTATTAGATAAAGTTAATATTGTTGTTGAGTTATCACAAGAGGACAAACTTTTTAGGGTTGAATAGCAGTTTCTTTGTTAAGGTGAATTAGAGTTTGTAAAGTTTTAGATGGTAAAATTAATCTATAATGTGCTGTAATATGTAAGAGGGTACTATATTTAGATTATTATTGTTTTTGGTATTTGATAGTCAAATAATTACTTGAATGAAGTTTGTAGGGCGAAGAATGAATATATATAAATGATGCACAAAATTTTCAGAGAAGAGAACATATAGAATGTAATAAAATTGAAATAGAACCTTGTTTTCTTTAATGCGGTGATGGGAAAAAGATTTATTAGAAGAAGAATTGAGAAAAATACATGTTCAGATTGGTACTTAACAAGGGGAAATTGGACTGTGTAATGAGTCATAAAAAGTCTTGGAAAAATTTTTAGAAACCGATGAAGAAAGTGTAATTATTTTCGAGGATGATGTATGTTTTGCAAAAGAATTAACTAAGTCCATCCTTGAAAAATTAAACTTGTTTTGTAGCAAAGACTAAGGCTCCAAGTATTTTAGCTTTTATATACAAGTGAAATAGTTTATGAACCGTGCGTAAATTTTAGATGATATTACCATATATAGTACACCTAGATTTATGCGTTCTCACGCATATATTATAAATAGAAAGTGCAGCACAACATGTTATTGATATTCAAAGCCCAATTTGGCTTGAATACGATCAATTTCAGGTATTATTATTATCTAAAAGGTTGTAATTTGTATACACTAGATAAAAACTTAGTAGTTGGTTAATGAAGAAGAGTTACCTTCTTCAATTGATGTATTTGTATCGGAAGAAATAAGAGTAGACAGTTTTCAAAATAATTATTTTTTAGAATTGCTAGAGTAAATTTTCAGTTATGGAAAAATCATGTATTTAATGAGGCGTTGTAAGAAAAATATGAAGTCTAAAGTTCTTAAAATATATGGATTGCACTAAAAGATAATGTCATTGGTTTAAAAAGTAGGAATATTATTGTGGAAAAAGTATTATTTGTTCTAGTGACTACAACGCAGATAGTAACTGCATTAAATTTAATGTATCATAATAAATATGAAGCGGATGCGATTTATTTTTAGCGATAGTATTCCAAATGCAGAACATTATGGAAGAAAATCTGAGAAGTTACAGATTTTCAAAAAAATATTTGTATGTCAACTACAAGTCTAAAAATAGATTTTTAATGAATATAGTGAAATATTTGTAACAAATACTTTTTCTTAAAAAGTATAGAAAGCATATTTTAGAGGCTGGTATAAAAATTAATATCTTCGATGAAGGTAGTATGAATTACTTAACCAGTTTTATTGAAGAAAGTTATTATTTTGGTAATTGTTATACTGTATACCTTTATGAACCAACTTTTGCAAACTTTATGAGTATCCTAGGGTTTAACATTAAACATATACCCAAAATAGAATCAAATAATCATGCGCTATTGGAACAATTAAACCAAGTTTTTAGTGTTAATACCAGTAAAACTATAAAATGAATATGGTAATACTTTTGCATATATTTTCTCACAAACCATTACGACATAACCTTTCTAGAAAAAGCAAAAATTACGAAAGCTATTAAAACTATTTCAGAATAGATCTCGACATGAATATGCTTTGGAAAAATAGGGCTATATACAAGAAGAGATTATAGAAAGTGTTAGTACCAGAATACCTAGAATGTATAGAAAAATTTCATCCTAGAGAAATAAAAATTTGAAAGTAGCAATACTATATTATGTATAGATTATCCATGGGAGTTATACTTATTAAATCATCCGATATAAAGGTAGTTCAATACTCTTTATTTTCTAGTGTTTTAACAGCTAGCTTTATGATAGAGTTCATATAATATAAAAAGTTTTTATTTGAAACTTCTATATTAGTAAAAAGAGTTGGAGAAATATAACGAAGTAGATAGTATTAATGAGGAGTATTAGGAGTTCTTTAATCGATTAGTGGAACAAGGAAAGGTTATAGCGGTATGTTCAATGGAAGAGTTAGAGGATATGTCAACATGAAGTTTAATATAGGTCAAATTGAAGTGGGTCATGATTGCAGACCCTTAGTGATTCCTGAGATTGGAATCAATCACAATGAGTAGTTCTAGCGGTTGCAAAAGAAATGGTATATGCAGCGTACCAAAGTGGCGCTAGAATTGTAGAGACCAAACCCATATTGTAGAAGATGAAATGAGCAGTGCCGCAAAACAAGTCATTCCAGGGAATGCAGATATTTCTATTTACGATATTATGGAACAAGTAGCCCTCAGTGAATCTGATGAGTATGAATTGATGAAATATACGGAATCATTAGGGTATGGAATTTATTAGTACGCCATTTTCTCGTGCAGCAGCGGAGCGCTTAGAAAGTTTCAGTGTGAAAGCCTAAGATTGGATCTGGAGAGATGAATAATCTTCCTCTAATTCGTCATATTGCAAAGTTTGGTAAACCTATGATTGTGTCCACAGGATGAATGATTTAGAAAGTATCAAACGTACAGTGAAGATTCTGGAAGAAGAAAAACGTACCTTTTGCATTATTACATACGACTAACCTATATCCAACAAAACCTGAGTGGGGTTCGTTTAGGAGCAATGCAGGAGATGATGCAAGCTTTTCCACATGTACCTATTGGATTACTCTGACCATACAGTCAATAATAATGCCTGTATACTGGCTATGGCATTAGGGAGCAGTCATATTAGAACGTCATTTCACCGATTCCATGGATCGCAAAGGTCCAGATATTGTGTGTTCAATGGATCCAAAGGCATTGCAAAGAATTGTTAGGTGCAACACAGGAAGTACCAACCATGTTAGGTGGAAGGAAAGCTCCAATTCAAGAAGAACAAGTGACTATCGAGTTTTGCCTATGCAACGGTTGTTACCATTGCTGATATTAAAAGTAGGTGATGTGTTTACTACTGATAATGTAGTCGGGTAAAACGACCTGGCACAGGGCAAATTTTAGCGAAAGATTTTGAACAAATTTTAGGTAAAACGGCGAAGGTAGATATTTCGAGTGATACTCATCTTACTTGGGATATGATAGATTAACATTATGAAACGAATTGTTTTTATTACAGGAACAAGAGCCGACTATGGTAAATTAAAATCTTTACATGTTATCAGTAGAAGATCGTCGACTATGAATTACATGTGTATGTAACAGGGATGCATCTATTATCTGAATATGGTTCTACTTTTAAAGAGGTTGTAAAAGATGGGTATAAACCATATTTATATTGCAAGAGAAAATATGCCAACCCATAATATGTTCTGCTGGATTTAGGTAAAGCTATTTCTAATTTTACCCGTTACATAGGGAGTAAAGCCAGATTGTATCGTTGTACATGGCGTGATCGTGGAGATGCTTTAACAGGATCCATTGTAGGTGCATTTAATAATATACATGTCATTCATATAGAAGGTGGCGAAATAACGGGTACTATTGATGAATCGATACGTCATGCGATTACGAGATTTGCTCATGTACATCTAGTAGCCAATGAACAAGCTAAAGAGGTCCTGTTAGCCATGGAAGGGGCGAAGATGAGGAACGTATCCAAATTATAGGGTCTCCTGATATTTCGACATTATGAAGGGGAAAAACGTTACCCACTATTGGCGAAATAAAAGAAAAATTAGGTATTTTCTATGATTCCTATGCAATTTTTAATATTTCATCCAGTGGTTACGAAGTGAAGATGTTACAAGGTCAGATAAAAGAGATTATTCAAGCTCTGTAAAGAGAGTGGCAAACAGTATGTTGTGATTTACCCTAACAATGATTACAGGTAGTCAAACTATTCTTGATGCCTACAAAGAATTGGATGCTTGTACAGACTTTATTATGTTTTAAATCGGTAGGATTTGAAGATTTTTCTGACCCTATTACAACATGCAGAATTTATAATCGAGTAATCTCAAGTGCAGGCGTACGTGAGGCCCCTGTATTTTGAGTGCCAACTATAGATATTGGTAGTCGACAAAATGGACGATATTCTATAGCAGATAAAAAGTATTGTTCATGTAGAGTGTAAGCACGGGATAATATTATAATGGCAATACAATCCTTACCTGATAGATATGAAGTTTCACATAGTTGGGGAACGGGTAATAGTTCAGAGTTATTTATGGAACTCTTAAGGAGGCCAGAGTTTTGGAAAACGTCATTGCAAAAACGTTTAAGTTATTGAGGAATAGTTTACTATGTATCAAGATAAAAGAATTCTTGCTATCATCACCAGCAAGAGGAGGTAGTAAGGGAATTCCACATAAGAATATTACGAACCTATGTGGGAAACCGTTAATTGGGTATACGATCGAGCGCAGGAAAACAATCATATATATAGATGATGGTTGTTAGCACTGATGATTTAGAGATTAAAAAGTTAGCGAACAATATGGAGCTTCCAGTTCCTTTTATTCGAGATGGTCATATTGCATCTGATGAGTTTAAAAACAATATCTGTTGTGGTAGATGCAATACAAAGGCTACGAGCAAGCGGGCAAGAGTATGATGTGGTGGATTATTACAACCTACATCTCCATTACGAACTGCTGAGGAGATTGATGCAGATTGAAGTGTTTTTCAACATCAGATGGAAGGCGTAGTCAGTGTTAATGTTACAGATATTTCTCCATGCATACGAATTATTCTATAATCATAAGTTGTACAGGATTATATGATGAAAGTAGTACAATCAGAAGACAGGATATGCCAACATATTATGAGGTAAATGGGGCTATTTACATCAATAGAGTAGAAGAAGTGACTGAAGATTTGAGTTTTTAACGATAATCCAATCCCTTATATTATGAATCGAGGTCACTCTGTAGATATCGATACCTGGGATGATTTAACTGCGGCGGCTTGCTATTTACAGAATAAATAAAAATATTGTACAAAGTTATAAAACAGAGATATAGGAAAGCATATGTAACAATTTAGATTTGGGGGTATTAGCTTACAATGTTGAAAAATATATAATTGAGTGTTTAGAAAGCATTAACTACCAAATTCAACATTTTTGGTTCTGAATATGAATGTAGGCTAATAGTTGCAGAAGATTGCTCGACAGATAATACATTGAAGTTAATAGAAGGTTGGGTACATAAGAATAATGGCTTATTTCTAGAGGGTGGAGATACTTAAACATCCTGTAAATCAGGGGTTGGTTAAAAATATCATTAGTTTGTATAAGAAAAATAGATACCTCTAATTTTTAAAGTTATAGACGGAGATGATATTTTTATAAAAAAATAATGTTTTAAGTTGTTAGAAAATAATGATGTTGTTATTACACCAACATTACACTTTTTCAGGATGGACATATTTTTGGATAAACATGAGAACTATCATTTTTATAAGCTATTGAGACAAAAAGTACTGTCAATTTTCCTTGCTTTAGTAATCCCTATTAATGCATGTAATACTTCTTTGCACTGTATCTCTCTACGTACTGAAAGATCGTTGGTATCGGAATAACTTACGAGGTTACCAGTGTTATAGCCATAGACCGAGTACTTTTCATAACATAAAAATCTGTTAGATTTTCTTGAAGAAGTAAATTAATAGTTTGTTTAACTTCAATACGGATGGCTCCATTTACAAGATCATTTAACTGTAGTGCATTTAATAAATTTGTGTTAGTATTAGTCATGAGATCTAAATCTTCTTTCTGTGAGTTTTAGGACTAGATATTATGAAAAACAATAGCATTAATTACATGTCTCATATGATGAAACAGCAGACTATTTAATTAGTAAATATACCTCTAATACTATTGAGTTTTTTAGAATAAATATAGATAAGATGGAAGCGTATATATTTTTAGTAAGAAATGATGGTTGGCAAATAGTGTTTAATGATAAAGAAATTTCGAACAAGAATATAGAGTCAATTTATTATAGAAAACCAGAATTTCCTAACCTTTAGTATATATGAGTTCAAATATCGAAGTTTAATAAAAAGGATATATATGCACTAATAACTGGAATCGCTGATAGTTTTGAAGGAACGGTATTAACGAGACCATCCGTATTAAGGATGGCTGAAAATAAAATTTTACAGCTGAGATACGCTGCTGATTTGGGAATACGTATGCCTAAGTCATTAATTACGAATTCAATGGATGTGAGCAATGAGTTTATTCTCAATGATACTATTATTAAACCTTTATCCACAGGAAAGGTTGATGGAGAAGTATACTTACTCATATGATTACGGGTATAACTCGTAGAATAGATAAGACACCTATATATTTACAGAGAATATATCTCTAAGAGTTACGAAGTTAGAATTACCATTATTAAAGAAAAAGTGTATACTGTGAAAATTGAATGTGATGATAAAGTTGATTGGAGAAAAAGTTATAGCACACACCGTTACTCATTAATCAAATGTCCGCATATAGTTGAGGGAATATTGTAAGAAGTTAATGTTAAAATTTGGACTTAAAATTCTCGGCAATTGATTTTATTGTTGATACTGAAGGGCACTGGATTTTTGGGAGATTAATCCTAATGGGCAATGGCTATGGCTTGAAAAATAGCTTAAACTTAGATATATCGAGGGCGTATAGTGAAATATTTAACCATGGAGTAAAGATGAAGTTTATTTTTAAAACTGCTGAAGTATTGGAATCAAATTGAAGAGTATACAATTTTAGGCGAGGAAGAAAGAGAGTTAGCTTTCTTTATTGGGTATAGAACGAAAGAACTATGGTAAAAAGATTCATGCAGAGTCTATTAAAAGAAGATTAGAAATGACGAATCGATCGAGTCAATAATTTGTATACAAAATTATCGGTAATAATTGCGGTAATAATTGCGGTAATAACTGCTATAGTAGCTAGCATCTTAAAAGTAACTTCATTTTTGAGAATCCATCCATTTTATTACGCAAGATATTCATTCCCTAGGTAGTAACATTAAATTTGAAAATATAGTATTAATTGTATTGATATATTATTTACTTAAATTGATTGGTTTAGTCTATTTAACTTGTTAGGACAAAGCTATAGCTATAGTACATATGAGGATTTAAAAACGTATTGAGACATGTATGATGATGCTGATGATTTTAATATATGGCAAATTTATTTTGACTGGAAGAGCTCTATGAGAGCTAAGCTGTTAAATAAGTATTTAAAGCTATTACTAAAAATGCAGGAATTGTTGGCATATTGTCATTTTACTAGAAATTTTACTAAAATAGGAGATGAGAGTAATGATGGAAAAACATATTTTATCTGAATTTTCTTGAAAAGCTTAAAAGAAAAAGAGTTACAAAGAAATATTTATGGACCTACGATATTGACTGAGAGCATGGAAAGTTCTCGATCCTGATGAATTTATTATAGATAGTTTTGAATAGATGTTAGTTAAGTTAAAAATATCTGATAATGCTGTAAAGACAGTGTAAAATATTTGGTACTGTCAATAATTTTGTGTAAACTCTTATAAGAAATAAATACCTAAGCAATTAAAAGGATTAAATTAAGTGAGCAAATCTTCTATGTATTCTTTCAAGATGTCGACTGTTATACTCACTACTCGTACATAGACAAATAGTTCAAGAGAATCTTCTGAGGAATTGTTCCTTTCGGTTTGTATAACGCTTTAAATGCTTGTTGATATTTTCAACACTATTGGTGCTGTAGAGGCTACGTTGGATACTTTCAGGAAACTGTAAAGGTAAATAAGTTTGTTATATCAGAAACAAATAGGGTTTTACCTTTTTTACATCGCGTTCTTTTTATCGACGTTAATAAAGATTAGTAGGCAGATATACTTTCAGTTGGAAATAAAGCATAATCGATAACCTCTTTTTACCAGTCTTCAGTCATCCCTATTAATACATGTAATGCTTCTTTTTGCACTGTATCTCTACGTACTGAAAGATAGGTAGGCATCACAACTAGACAACTAGGTATTCTTCTTCTAGTTGGCGTTGATGAAAAGGCCTCTACTTGGGCAGTCAATAGCAGTTATAGTGGATTTTGCTATCTCAATTAATGTATTGGTATGGAGAATTGTTCCAACTTATCAAGAAATCATACTAGGGTGCTTATTGTAGGCGGAGGGAATTGTATCTGCATATGATTACAATGACTAAGAAGAATGTACCAGGGAATCAAAAGATGGATAGAAAGATAAATGGGGTAGGTATGCTTGAAAATCTAAAACTATTAAAAAGTAGATATGGAAAAACAGGATTGGATAATTTCCAGCCTTCTTTTTTCTATAAGTGGATTGAATACATTGTTTTAGCAAAGAGATTTCTTACAAAAGAAGTAAAGAAAAATCCATATGCCTTGCTTGAAATTCAATTTATGCAGAGCAGATAATTTGTCTAATGATTTGGTATGTGAGCTAATAGTAGACAGTTGTTTATGGATGTGAAAGCTGTGAGAAAATACTTTGGAATAGATCGCGCGGCGAATCTTGGAGATATTTTTAAGAGAATTTTCACGAAGTATTTTTGGTCAATGTGTTCCTCACATGTACGAAGAGAGACAACTGATTTAGAAAAATGGCAATGGTAAAGATCATTTAAGCTTGAGTAATTCAGAAGATCCAAATCGATATACTGTATGAGTGTCAAACGAAATGCAGATGGAAAGAAACGAAGTAAGCATAATTCTAATAAAGCAAGGATTATTAGAAATGCCTTGTATGAGAGATTCAAAGATGATGAAACAATTAGTTTTTGTTTTTCTAGTAATCCCGAGGATGAGAAAAAGCGATCAAGAAATATTGAAAAGGGTTTGCAAAAGAAATAGTATATAATGAGGGAACACTTTTTGTGTAAATATGAAACATAAGCGTTATTATACAATTCAGAATAAAGAAAAAGAAGGATTTACAGAAATTAAGACGTAATTTAGTATATAAAAATATAAATAAGGAGATTCTAGTTAGGCTATGGACTGAAAACCTAGAAGGAGATTGTAATCCTGAAAAATCAGAGCGGTTGATTTATTTTGTGGAATAGGGGGTCTTACAAAAGGACTTGAAAATATCATGTATACCTGTTGTTATAGGAATTGATAGTGATGACAGTTGTAGGTATGCATATGAGAAAAATACAAAGTCTATGTTTTATACACCTATTGAAGATTTAGATATGAATGTAATAGAATCCTGTTTTAGAGAATCAAATGTGTCAATCTTAATCGGATGTGCTCCTCGTCAGCCTTTTTTTCTAATTATTCTTTACGGTATAATAAAAATGGCATGAAAGATGAAAAATGAAATTGATAAACCATGCATGTTATACAACATAGCAAACCACATATAGTATCTATGGAAAATGTTCCTCAGTTAGAAAAACAGATGATTTTTAAAAAGTTTGTTAGAGCATTAAAAGAATTTGGGTATCATGTTACATATAGTGTAGTTACTGTGTAGATTGTGGAGTGCCAAAAAACGAAAACGATTAGTCTTGCTTGCTTCCCTTTATATGGACCAATAGATTTAATACCTCAAACTCATACCAGTTACTGTTAGAGAGAGCATAGGACATTACAGAAGTATAGAAAGTGGTGAACAATCCGTAGATGACCCCTTTCATGTTGCTATGCGAAATTATCCGATATTAACTTGTGCAGGATACAACAATCTCGGCCAGGAGGAACATGGAAAGATTGGGACGTAGAACTATTATTACCTTGCACATAAAAAGAGACAGGTAAAAGCTATAACTCAGTGTATGGTAGGATGGAATGGGATGAGCCAGCTCCTACAATCACAACGCAGTTTTATGGATATGGAAATGGTAGATTTGGTCATCCTAGTCAAAATAGAGGCATTATCTTTGAGGAAGGAGCTTTATTACAATCCTTTCCTATGAGACTATGATTTTGGACTAGGTGATACTAATTTTAATATGAGGAAGGTGGGGACCCATATCGGTAATGCGGTGCCAGTTAAATTGGCAGAGGCGATAGGCTCAGTATACTTGATCGATTTAAAAATTGAGGGGAAGTCGTTAATAATGATTTCTATAAAGGATAAGAAACAAGCAGAGAGTGAAATAAAGAAACTTAGAAAAGAGATAGACTATACCACTAGAGATTATAGTATAGATTTTCTTGTTCAAAAGTTTAGGAGACGAATTTTATATTCCTGATGCCTATCAAAGAGAATTTATTTGGGATGATACGAAAAAGTCACTATTTATTGAGTCTGTGTTATTAGGTCTACCAATTCCACTTATGTTCTTTTCTGATACAGAAGATGGAAGATGTGGATAGATTGATGGGGCACAGAGAACGCAAACCTTGGAGCATTCATGAATAATGATTTTTGAAATTAATAGAACTAGCTAAAATCCATTAATGGTTTTACTTATGATGATATTCCTGAGTATTTTATGAAGAAATTTGATAAAACTAATATAAGAAGGATAGTAGTGCTTTCTGATGAGACAACATTAGATATTAGGCAAGAAATATTTACTAGAATTAATACATCTGGAGTTTCAGCAAATGCGATTGAAAGATAAGACGGAAGATTTGTGGAAACTCCATTTATGGATTTTATACGTCAGTGTGCAGATGATAAATTGTTTGCAAAAATTATGTCCAGTTCAGTGAAAACATTACGATATGAAGGACAAGAGTTGGCGCTACGTGCATATTTAAATAATTATAAAATTTTTAAACATAGAGTGGATACATTTATTGATGACTATGTGGAAGATAATAAGGATAGTTTTGACAAAGAACGATACTATGAAGAGTTTAAAAACATGCTAGAATTTGTTCATATGAACTTTCCTTGTGCTTTAGGAAGTCACAAACTGCGAAATCAACACCTAGAGTTCGATTTGTGACCCATAGCAGTGGGGGTAGCTCTTGCATTACGAGAAAATAATAATTTAACCATAACAGATGTAAACTGGTTTAGATTCTGAGGAGTTTAAGGTTCATACTACATCACATGCAAGTAACTCTCCAAATCGAGTTGTCGGTAGAATTGAATATGTTAGAGATATGCTTTTGAGGAAATAAATATGAGATAGTAGAGGCAGATCATACAGATAGACTCAAAAGAAATAGATTTATATTACAAGCTCATTGACTGTTTTGATACTCAGGTAAAACTGATACGGATAATCTAAAGAGTGATTTATTTCTTAACAAGCAGTTAGAAACGATAGTTAAGGCGAGATGCTTTACTGATGCTTTATAACTTAGTGGAATCAACTTTCGTGAATAGCATGAGAATACTTATATAACGCATTAAAGGATGGTAAAATTACATATTTGACGACTAGTTCAGAAATATAACAAATTTGGATTAAATCATAAATTTTATAATGCTTACGACAAGAAAAGCTCATTTTGATACCTACAAAAGTGCAGCTGAAAAATGAGTTGGTTTAATCATGAAAGTAATGCCCCATAGAGTTAAATAGGAGAGCAGCAAATGTTAGTGGTAACTTAGATGGGATACTATTAGAAATGTTTGCAAAGATGATGGTATCCCTTTGAGACACCTAAAGGATGCCAGGTGGTGAAAAATTATCCTAAGTTAAAAAGAACGGAGAAACCAATTAGCTCATGGAACAGTGTCATTTGCAGAATGCGGTAGAGAGACACTACCACTGAGTGTATATAATATCAAGAAGGAAGTAGTAATATTTTTACAGGGGATTTATTGGGGCAATAGAGGCATATTATCATAATAAAGCGTATGTATCAAAGTAAATCACAAACACTATATTTTAAATGATTTAGAAGGATAGTGTGCTTTAGAATAATGAGTTATACGAACATGCTTGATAGTGTTGGGGGATTGTATCTGCATATGATTGCAAGAAAATGAGTTTCATAGACTATTAAAAACAAGCAATATGAACGATTACAAGACTATAAAAGTAGATAATGCAGTGATTATGGCGGCAGGGCTTTCAAAACGATTTGCACCTGTGAGTGCCTATTGTCCAAAAAGGGCTTACTCTGGTGAAAGGGGGAAGTATTGATTGAGCGACAAGTTCGGCAATTACAAGAAGCAGGCATTACCGATATATATGTTGTTGTAGGCTATAAAAAGAGAACTATTTTATTATTTACGAGATACGCATAATGTAACGATTGTGGAGAATGAACAATATAATACTAAGGATAACCCTGAATCTTTGTATTTAGTGAAAGATATATTGCGCAATACTTATATATGCTCTGTGAGACAATTACTATCCTGCAAATCCATTCCACTTATATGAGTATAAAGGGTATTATTCCTCTATTCATGTAGAAGGTCAGAGACAAATGAATGGTGTATAGAAACAAATCCACAAGGTCGTATTCATAAGGTAGCGATAGGTGGACTTGATGCGGATATCATGTTGGGGCATGTTTATTTTGATGAAAACTTGTAAGCGATTTGTAAAAATTATTGGAACAGTTAGAAGATACTAGTGACTATTGGCATCATGTGTGGGGAGTATCTCATATTCAGCATTTGAATACATTGAGTTTAGAACACGAAATTTGATAAACAAGAAATATTAGAATTTGATTCAGTGGATGGAGAGTAGCATTTTGATAGTGAATTTTACAATATAATAGTGGAAGAAGAATGTTTACGAAGACAGAGGAAACAATCAAGGATTTTAAACTCTCAATATTTTTCTTTTGTAATGAAGCAAGCTGTATTGAAGTCGAAAAATGGCGTTATGGATTTATTTAAAAGTACGAGCTTTATAGTATAAAACATGAAATGAGAGAATTGAGGCTAAAACTCAAATGATTTACTTTTTACCAGCGATTTACATTTTCGGCCATGAAAATGTGATTCGCTTTAATAATCGTCCTTTCAGAAATGAAAGAGATGTCAAGGGTTCTGATTACGAACTACAATAGTATTGTAAAACCTGATGATACAGTATACTCATTAGGGACTCTAGCGTATAAGATTGGAGCTGATGAGGCAAATGCCTACTTTCAAAAGTTGAATGGTAAAAGATTTTAATTATATAGGTAATCATGATTGGTATGATGAGTATGACGCATCTTTGTTTGAGGAGATAACGCATTATACATACCTTCGTACAGAGGAGTGAGCTTTTAGCGCTCATGCATTATCCTATTTTGGATTGGCAAGGTGGGCGCAATAAAGGTGGCCTTATGTTGCATGGGCATATGCATAATACACCAGAGTATAACGAAGAAAAATCGAGCGAACGGCATTCGACGTTACGACTGGGTGTGGATGCGAATTATTACTTTCCAGTGTCCTTGACGTATATTAAGCAATGGAATTGAATAAGGGAAATATCAGTAGAATTATTTTATTGTTTTATTTCAGTATACAATTAACCTAAATATCAATTTAAGAATGTACAATTATAAAGAGGATATATTGGTACTAGATTTACTAGTCTAAGTGTGAGATAATGGACCCAATGAAGGGATGTGGAATTGTATGGAGAACATCTTGAATGTAGCAAAAATATATTGTAGATACCTATAAAAATATCGGGGAGCATCAATAGATGAAATGAAGTTACATAAACTTCTACTTTTCACAACGAGAGTCTAGCTCTCACGGGGAAAGTTATGTTTAATGAATGTTTTGAAGGTTGGAAATATGGTCCTGTCAGTAAAGTTGTGCGTGACGCATTTACAAAGAATGACCTATTTGTAAGAACGTACCAGGAGATTTCTTATGAACTCAATATATTGTGAATAATATAATTCAACAATATGAAGTTATGAACCGTGGAAGTTGAGCATATTATCTCATAAAGAATATTCATGGAGACAATCAAGAAAAGGTATAGATGATAATGGAAAAATGGGTCACAGATTATAAAAGTTGAAGATATTTTGAGGATGCATGACGGCCTTTATGATTTCAGTATATGATATGTATTATGATGAATTTGAGATATTGAATTAGATGAAGGCACAATATGGATAGGGTGAAATTGTAATGCAAATATCCATACTATGATGCACGTGTTGGAAAAATGAGCTTTGAGCAGTTGGCATATGTATAATAGGAAAAGCAGACTCCTTAGATTATATTACTTTTGCCAATATCAAAAGTATCACATAGAGAAAATATTGATTGGTGAATATGATATAGAGATTATGAGTAAAGATTATCCGTTGGATGAACTTAAAGTTTGACAGTTATATACGGACCCATAAACACAACGTGACACATCGAGCAGAAATTATTAATCAGGCTACTAATTTGAGCGAGGAATATTCAGGAATTATGGTTTGAGATTTTAAGTAGAGTAGAAGATCTTTCAGCGAAAAGTGATGACGCTGGGCTGGAATAAAAACTGGGCTCTGCATTCTTGTAAAATAGAATTATAATTCGGAGCTTTATACTCCTTGAACTACACGTGTAGCAATTGAACCCGCGCATAAAAGCTTTTGAATTCCTAATTTCCAATTGAATCTAGTGTTATCAATATTATTCTGAAAGAAGGTGAATATAATGTCTGGTAGATATCAACCGTACAAATTTGTAAAAATGGTCATGTTATTACTTCTAATCGTGAGGTATTCTTGATTTTTATCAGATTTCTGTCCAGATTGTGGTGCTGAAACTATATCAGCGTGTTTACACTGTAAAATACCAATTCGTGGGAGTACGAAATTTCAGGCGTGGTTAATTTTTCCATCCCATGAACCACCTTTATGGCGTTGTCACTGTGGTAATGCGTGCCTTGACAGAGAGAGTAAATTAATCTCAATATCAGAACTCCTAGATATGCAAGATCAACTAACGGAAGATGAAAAGAAATCCTTTATATCTTGTTTGCCAATCATCTTTACGGAAACTTCTCAATCAGAAGTGACGGCTCTTAAATTGCGGTCATTGTTTAATAAATTACCTTCTGAAATAGGCAGTTTTAGTGAAGAATATTATCATTAATGTTCTATCTGAAAGCGTTAAAAGTGCTATTCCCTTAATAATCCTTTCACTCTACTAAACTATACATTAAAATGATTAGTAGACCGGCAGAATTAGGTACCGTCAAGACTGTGTAAACTCTTTAAGAAATAAATACTCTAAGCAATTAAATGGATGAAAGTAACTGAGCAAATCCTCTATGTATTCTTTCAAGATGTCGACTGTTATACTCGCTTACTCGTGCATAGAAAAATCAATCAAGAGAATCTTCTGTAGGGAATTGTTCCTTTCGGTTTGTATACCGCTTTAAATGCTTATTGAAATTTTCAATAATATTGGTGCTGTAAAGACTACGTTGTATGCTTTCAGGAAACCGCTGTAAAAGTAAATAAGTTTGTTACAACTGGACAACATCCCCTTGTAATCGAGTGATATTTTCTAGCCCAGGTTTCTAAGAAGGCCACCAATGCATTAGTAGCAGCTCTTTTCGGTTGTACTAGAGTAACAGGGTTTTAAATCATCTAAAAACTAGGTCCAATATCCTGTTTTCTAACGTGCACCCTTTGACGCTGCGAGAGATAGTACCCAGCAACGTTGGTAAAGACTATTAGAGAAGATATTTTGACACATCTCACCCAAACCTTTTAAAGCTATCGGAAAATAAATAGGGCTACCTTTTTACACCTTCGTTCTTTTCATCGATGTTATTAGAGACTCGTAGGCAGATATACTTTCAGTTGGAAACAAGGCATAATCGACAACCTCTTTACCAGACTTAGTAATCCCTATTAATACACATGTAATGCTTCTTTTGTACTGCATCTCTGCTGTACTGAAAGATAGGTAGCATCACAATAGGACCACCAGGATATTCTTCTTCTCTAGTTGGCGTTGATGAAAGCGCATCCACTTGCTCCTGTAGCTTAGATGTTATGTTAGATATAGTTTGGCGAGTATAATAGCAACCATACATTTTCCTCGATTAAATCAGCAATGTTCCTGCGTTGTAATTCCTTTCTGTACAGGTGAATAATCATATCTTCTAAATCACCATGGGTGCGATTATAAGGCTCAAGAATCCTATGGAACTCACCGTTACGATCGCGAGGGATCCTTACTGTAATCGGTCCGCGTGTAGTGTTTGCTACCCTTTCATAGTATCCATTACGGAATTACCAGTGGTTATAATCCATCGACTCTGAGTGCTTTTCATAACACATAAGAAATCTGTTAAGTCTTCTTTTGTAGCAGTATGATTACTAGTTTTTCAACTTTCAATACGGATTGCTCATTAATAGCACGTCGTTTACTGGTAGTGCATTTAACAAATTTGTGTTAGTATTAGTCAAGAGAACTGAACCTTCTTTCTGTGATTTTTATTTGACACTTAAATCTTTAAAGAAGTTCAGTTCTCTTTTCAATCACTAACTCAAAACATGTTTACACACAAAATATTTTACACTGTCCAATTTTTAGTGATATAATTGACAATTGGTATAAAATTGTGTAGTATATAATTCCGAGCTTTGACACTTTCAAGAATATAAAAGTCCTATGAAGGCAGTATTTTACTACTCTCCTAGGACTGTCGTCTAATTTTGTAAATGTAGTATTTGGCGACTTAATTAACAAGGTTATCTTCTTTGGAAACTTTTAGATGTCAGCAGTCGCTTTAGACATGGCTTTGTAGTCGGTGCGGTAGCCAAAGGCGTTGTGTGCAAGGCATCGGTTATGTCTCGTACGTGTCGTAGGCGGCATGTAAGCTGGTTTTTCAGGAATATGCCAGCTCATGTCCTGCAAGGTGGTGGTGACGATGGTGTGACATGTAAATTGGTTATTTAATTTCTTTTCTAATAGGCGGATACACCAAGAGTGCTGGCAGCTAGATAGAAAGTGTGCCTCGCATACGCATCTTCCTCGTTGTACACATGAACAGGTCTAGCAGAGAACTCGTGTTTCATAATTCTAAAGTTTTCTTCAATTTGCCAGCGTTGTTTGTTGATGCGCATAATTTTTCAGGGTCATCATTAATGTTAGTAATGACCGCATAGAACCCATCATATTGAGCTTCCTTCCAGAATGCGATTTTCATTCAAATTTCTACTACCGTTCTTTCTGGCAACTTCACCGTCTTTTTGTTAGGGCTGTTTTGGTAATAAATCGGCTAGGGCTATTCTGGTACTGGGACGACGGGTATCTCCGCCAGCGATCAACGTTTGTGCTCGTTGGACCTGGTTAGCCTGGAATCGTGGATTGGTATATGCTTTTGTACTTAGCGCGAGGCAACGCACCAAGCTCTCATGACCATCTGTTTCCCTACAGGCACTTCCTTGTAGAAAGCAGAATTAAAAATCACAGAATCCGTTTCATCTAATGTAGAAAATATTCATGAAAGTATCGCCACTAGCGGCTTTCGAAGAACTTCGGATTGAGTGCTGTCTGCAGTTCTTTTATGCGCGTTTCAAAGAATGGCAATGATATATTTTCGGTTTCCCTAAACTATCAAACGCACGGTTAGAAGCTGGCTACCAAGACCTGCATCAGTATGCAGAAGATAAACCCAGAGCAGCCAAAAGTCTCGGATAATTTTAGTTTCACAGTGCTACTAATGTGGTTTGTTCGCTTTTGGTTCCCAGGGAACATGTCAAACGCAAGAGGAATCCTATCGGCATCCACAAGTAGACCCATCGTGGCACTATTGGGTTTGGTCGATGTTCTTTTACTTTTACCATATTTTCTAAAAGAGTCCTCTCGTTCAATTTCGAAGAAACACTGGTGCAGTCATAGTACAAAACTGTCGTATTTTCTGGATAAATTAATTGGGAATTACGGCAACCTCAGCCTGAATGTGGTCGGACTCAGTAGTATAGATAGTGAGCGATACACATGCTCCAAGTGGTATATATAGGTGAGCCCTAACAAACTTTCACAGAAGTGAAAGCTCGACAACGTGCTAGCAGGTTCTAAAATTCTGTAGCAAAAATTAAATCCATAAGAATATTGAAGCGGCTAAGTCGAATTTGGCTTCTAGTTTAGCCACAATAGAACGACAAATAGTGTGTAATTTCACTGGTGGCAGATGGATTGCAAAACAACAGCCTACATCAAAACTCGATCTGTATCTTTTGTCGATTAATTCTGTGCTGTTGAGCTCAAGAGAAATAGGACCTTGCATTTCCCGGTATTTTGCGTATCTTTTAATGCCTCACCACGTGCCCATTCCATCATGGCGTCCTTGTCGCCACCCAAATCGTTCTAATAAATCTTCCAATCTGCCAAGATTTCGATAGCACGTTTACTTACTTTTCCTCGATCATTACGATACGATTCCATCAATACATATACATGTTTATATTTTCCACTTCCAGTAATTGCATGCACACGTATACTATCACTCTCCTTTATCTTATAAACAGCATATAATACTACAATTTATAACATTGACATAACAAGTTTTGGCTTTGATATGGGAAAACTTGAAATAGCATGTGATTTTGAAAGTGTCAAACTTCCGATTTATTTGACCTTAAATCTTAAAAGAAGTTCAGTTCTTTTTCAATACTAACTAAACATGTTTACACAAAATATTTTACACTGTCCAATCTAGGTTAGTGTAAATGTTTTGTGGGACAAAACAGCAAAAGCAAGGTCAACCTTTGTTACAATGAATGTATTCCACTAAATCAAAGTAAAGGAGACCTTCTTATGGAATTTATTTTACAACAAGTAGCAGATATTTGCACTGACTTTTTAACTATTCTGAAAACAAGATTTTTAATGAGGAGGAAATGTATTCATACTCCATCTTATGGAAGACTTTTCAACGTTAATTAATGGTATAGCAACTATGATGCTAGAGGGCTTTTTCGCCAAATTAGATGACAAAACTCTACGAACGTATTAAAGCAGGATATCATGTGCAAGAGAAAAGGTAGAGAACGAACGCTTTACGTACCAATAAGGGAGGAGACATTGCAAGAAGGTATTACAGATAAAGTAACTAGAGAGTATGTGTTATCTATTAGATGCATTATTGGGGACTACCTTTTCCTCTACAAACGAATCGGTTCCCACTGTGCCAGTGAAACTCATTAGGCATGTTACATCTGTGAGTTATGCTAGGCAGCAGTTTCCACCACAATCTAAACTTTCACGGCAGTCTGTCAAGAATTTAAAGTGCATAGCCTGCCAACGCCACCGACTAAACTGCAAAACGAGCTAGAACCAAAAGTCTGTTGAAACTGTGTATATTGAAGTGGACGAAGACTCATGTAAGCTTGCAAACAGGTAGGAGCATTATTAACATGAAGTTAGCCACTGTATATACGGACAAAGTGGATGTGGGTTCCAACTGCATGGAATTAGTCGAAAACATTCTTTCGCAGGGATTAGAAACGCCCGAAGAATTTTTGGATGCAGATAGACAGCTACTTGGCAGATGCGTATGGGTAGCCCTAAGGTGTATATTATTGGGATGGTGCTAGGTGGATTAAACGAGGCCTAGATGCTTCCCAAACAGTGAGTTTATTTTATGATAGATTTCATCTATTTAAAGTATATGACAAAGATTTGTGGAAAACGGAGCAGAAAAAGAGGTGTTTGTAAGCTTTAGAAACCAATGATAAAGCAAGATTTGAAAGCCTATGTAGAAACAATGAAAGAAACCCTATCCACATCGTATGAAACAGATTGTAGAAGGCGCCACGTCACATTGAGAACCAATGGGATTACGCACTAGGCCTAGCCTGCGTAGACCTGATATTCGTAGCAGTACAGAGGCACATGTGAGTCATACTTTTATCTGCACGCTTTGAGCTCACGCCCACTAGGTGGAGTAAAAAGGCAGAAACGATCGCTGGTCACGTGTACTAGCCGACAACAATGAATCTATCCAAGAGTTCGTGATGAAAGCATACAGAGGCGATAGCTCAATTATTTCGATGATGTAGAAACGTCCAAAAGTTCTATCTTCTGTGAAAGCAGCCGCTAGGAAAACAGTGGAAGCCATATCCATATTACGTACTTCTCAACACCTAGAACTGCAATCCCAGGTGTAGAAAAAGAAAAGTAACGGATGGTTACAAGCAACCAACATGGTGGACGTAGGATTCTTTAGTAACGAGGAACCCTTCTTTAAAGCTAGGCAATTATTTTTCCAACAAAAACTTGACACTACGTCATAGTGATATAATTGACAATTGGTATAAAATTGTGTAGTATAATCTCATTACAAGACAATAAACTGTCAGCTACTGGGGCGAGGCCTGTATTGCCCCAGTTTTTGTGATGATCTTAAGAAGGAATATAATGCCTATTTTTATGTAATGAATTCACATGCTTAATTGTATAATGAAATGACACCCATTAAAATTATTGTATCTGGTCATGAAAATGTGATTCGCTTTAATAATCGTCCTTTCAGAAATGAAAGAGAAACGTCTAGGATGTCTGGATTCTTAATTATAATAGTATCGTACGACCGGACGATACAGTATATCTATTAGGAGACCTAGCGTATCAGATTGCGTCGATGAGGCAAATGGCATACTCAAAACAGCTGAATGGACGAAAGTTTTGTTTAATGATTGGAATATACTGCAAAATTCATGATAGAGCGAGCCATTGCTCTGTTTTTATTAAACATCAAGAAGCGATGTGAAGAACATCAAAAGGTTAGAAAACGAAAGAATACTTTTCAAGTATATTTTAATTTGGTTATCAAGTGGTATTTAGATGTTTTTGTAGGCAGTTTCTATGCTGCATGGTATACTATAAAAACGAAAACGTTTTTATGAGGAAAGTATCCATGTCTTTATATCTGCAGAAGTTGGAAAATTTTAGGTCCTTTTATCATAGAACTCTATTTTCTATGTGGAAACTGGGGCTAGATTACGAATATATGGCACTACTAATACACACAGATTTAAACGGTTGAGACTTTTGCAAATCTGCTTTTATTTTGTGGAATGCAAATGGTAAACGAATGTAGAATTTATGTGTTTCACTTGTTAAAGGCACTCTATTTTGCAACAACGATCTGGAGTTAGAAGGACTTTGACAGACACTTTATGCGCAGTAATTCTAGAACCAACATATTTTTAGTCAAATTTTATAACAAATATTTCACCCACGAATTAAAATATACTGGAGATAGGGTTATACGCGTCTTTGCGAGTAAACAATCATATCATCGCGTGATGGTGAAGAACCAGTTTTGCCAGAACTCATTAATGCCGTTGCGTCTCGGACTCATACGAAAAATCAACTATTATTATTCTTTACTCAAACTAATAATATTTTAGAAGACAAAGCAGTTTTATGAATGGTTTGTGCTGGCGATGTTATCATTCCAAACACCGGATAAACTCCACCCATTAATTCTTAAGGAATTAAAACAGAATAAAGAATTAACTGAGAAAATTATACTATTTTATGCAAGCTGCTGATTTCGAATATTTTAGATGTTGGAGGTACGCGATCGCATCGACTCATGCACCCAGTGAGCTTTCAGCAAAGATGAGTGGCGAAGACGCAGACATTACTGCAGGAGAGTCTATAGAACAGCGTAGTGGCAGAAACTATATTGCACCCATCAAGGAGTAGATGGTGATACGTTTGTTTTGAACTTTTCAGAGGAAAGTGCAGGAACTAAAATATTGTTAATGTCGACTAGCAGCCTATACATTAAGAGAACAAGCTAGAACACAGTTCTTTAATCGATGAATTTGATGCATCAATACATATTAAATTGACAGAAGTGTTATTAAAATTATTTAATCAATGGAATCTAGGAAGTCAATTTATAGTAACCACTCATCTCACTTTGATTGTAATGGAAAAGCAGATGATGGTCTGATCAAATCTATCTTGTAGAGAAAGATAGATTTGGGAAAGTCGTATCTATATAGCTTTATTCGATTTTGATGATGTGGCATTGAAGAGTCGCGGATTATAAAGTATAAACGAGAATACTGTAAAGGGACTTTATGGAGCTCGATCAAATTATCAATGAGTTCGCTATTGCAGAAACCTTTAGGAGCAGAGTAAGAGAGGACCCAAAAGGAAACGAATTAGGTGTTCTCATATTGTAAACTGAGGTGAAACTGAAGAATGCTATATATCAGAATTTACACAGAAATATCGTTGTAGTGCTGTGAAGATAAAAAGATTAAACCTTTTGTGGAGCAGAAATCATCCATAGAGCAAGATGTTTTGGAAACACATGATAAAACAAAGGGTTAAACTTGCACTCAAGTATGGTCATAGATAAAGATATAGTTTAACGGAAGAGGGATTTAATAGTATTTTAGAAGATGCAAAGAATAAAAAGGGTATATAGGGTATCTCAACTCTGCTTTTGAAGTATGGTTACTAGCTCATTTTGAGCCAATTACAAAAGGGTTTCTCTCAGCAAATGAATTAAAGAAAACGATTGTCAAAAGTATTTACGAGGAGAATACAAAAGGAAAAGCTCAGTGCTAAGGGAAATAGTGGAAGATTTTGATGAAGTCTATTGAAAATACGAGAAAATGTGTATGTGAAGTTTCATATTATACTCAGTGTACTAATGTAAGTGAACTATGTCTGAGCTATGCGAGAAGATGGCACGATAAGTAAGGCTGACTGTTATATAATTGATCGATAAGTTTAATGTTGTATAACAACTCATTACTGGACAATAAACTGTAAAGTTTTTACTAGGGCGATGCCTGCAGTGCCCTGTCTGGCTCTTGTCAAATGGGGCTACTTATATAAAAAGAATACATAAAGTTACTATTAGATGCAGTAACGTACTCATCAATAATTAGCCGTGACAATTTGTATACGACAAAAGCGCTCCAATTAGAGCGCTATCCCAACGGGTAATATAAGGTTAGTTTTGGGATTCATGACCCAATTTGTACTTTTACAGTATAGTAATGTTAGAGTAGAATGTCAATCAGTCTGACTCCAGCATCACTTCCAAAATTGTATTTCCCCTTCACTCGTGTATAATAACAACTATAAAGATTTTAAGGATAAAGAATTAAACAGGAGGCATGGAATGAATCGATTCCAAATGGAACTAGCTGGTCGCACGGTTATCGATTGAAACTGGTGAGTTAAGCAAAACAAGCAAGTGGTTCTGCATTAGTACAATATGGTGATACGGTTGTTTTGGTTTACAGCAACGGCATCTAAAGAGGCAAAAAGATACGGATTTCTTTCCCTGTTAACAGTGGATTGCGAAGAGAAAATGTATGCTGCGTTGGTAGATTCTCAGGTGAGTTTCTATTAAACGCGAAAGGCGTTCACCTCAGAGTCTGCTATTTTAAATAGTCGCTTTAATTGACCGTCCACCTCGTCCTTTTATCTGGATAAAGGTAGCCGTAATGAAGCAAGGTCGTAGGCTACTGTATTATCTGTCGATCATGACCATGCACTGAAATCGTGCATTGATTGGCGCTTCTGGCGGCATTATCCATTTCCGATATCCCTTGGGCAGGTCCCATCGCTGGTGAGCGAATGGGTCTTGTAGATGGTAACATCGTAGTAAATCCAACAAAAGACACTAGAGCCAGACTACATATCAACATGGTAGTTGCTGGCACGAAAGACGCTATCTTGATGGTAGAAGGGGAAAGTTTTGAACGAAATTCCTGAAGATATCATCCCAGACGCCGATCATGACGGCTCACGAAGAAATCAAAACATCGTGGCTTTCCAAGAAACTATGGTAGCTGAAACGCTGGACATGCGAAACGCACATTCGATTAAAGAAGTAGGACCGGTGGTAGCAGAAGAAAGTTCGTGCCTATGCATATGCTAAATTAGATGCAGCGTACGCTGTGCAGATAGCGCGCAACTGGGAAGAGCAACAACAAGCTGTGTTCGAAGAAGTATTGGCTCATTTTGAGGAACAATTCCCAGAGCAAGCAGGCGATATCTATGCTACATTAGACATGGTGAAAGAAATCGTCGTACGTCATGGCGATTACGGTAGATCCGTCCAGATGGTCGTCACCTCAGATGAAGTTCGCCCTAGTTTCTTGTCGCGTTAGCGCACTGCCACGTACGCATGGTTCTGGCCTTGTTCGGCCACGTGGTCAAACACAAGTATTAAAACATCTGTACTTTGGCGCCAGCTTGTTCGGAAAACAAACCATTGAGGGCATTGGTCTGGCTACAGAAAAACGACACATCTTCATCATTACAATTTCCCATCTTTCTGTAGGGGAAACCCGTTCCTCCTCGTGGTCCTGGACGTCGTGAAATTGGTCATGGTGCGTTGGCTGGAAAGAGTCGTTACTAGCGGTTCTTCCAACAGAGGAAGAATTCTACATGCGATGCGTTTGGTATCTCGAAGTATTAGGAATCCACTGTTCTAGCCCATGGCCAGCGTATGCGTTCCACCTTGTCCTTGATGGATGCAGGGGTGCCTGCTACAGCGCCAGTAGCTGGGGTAGCTATGGGTCTCTTGTAACGCAGTATGAGCATTATACAATAATCTTAAACAGATATCCGCTGGGTATGGAAGATGCTTTAGGTGATATGGACTTCAGCAGCAGGTGCACGCCAAAGGTGTGTGACGGCTATTCAAATGGATATCAAAATTCCGCCTATCTCGTGAAAACTCTTAGAAGCAGTTTCCTTAGCACAAGCGCACAAAGGTCGTATGCACATCATGGGAAGAAAATGATGGAGCCATCCAAGCAACCACGTGAAGAAATGTCTAAATGGGCTCCTCGCATCGTAACGATACGAAAATCGATCCAGATAAAATCCGTGACGTTATCGGTACAGGAGGTAAAGTAAGTCATCCGTGCATCATTGAAGAAAACTGGCGCTAAAATTGACATTGAAGATGATGGCACCATTTCTACTAAGCCGCTGTAGGAAGCCGGAAAGCTGGCTGAAAAAGCAATCCAACATTACATGAACTTGACAAAAGAAGTAGAAGAGGCGAAGTGTGTACATGGGTAAAAGTCACCCGTTTGATGAACTTTCGAAGCTTTTGTTGAAGTATTGCCTGCAAAGAAGGCTTTAGTTCATATTTCAATTCAGCAAGAGAACGTGGAAAAGTGTGGAAGATGTAGAGAATGTGGGCGATGAAATTATGGTTAAAGTTATCGAAATCGATGACAAAGGTCGCATTAATTTGGTCTCCGCAAGGAACCATTGAAATAATCGAGGTGCACTTATGGCGTACTCGTGGATTTGAGCGTAGTGTCTCGCCTTTGAAGGCAAGTGCATCAATTTGCCGCAGCTGCAAGACTTCTGAAAGTGCAGGCTATGACATTGAATGTGCAGGAAAGTTCCGTTGTAGTAGGTCATCCCAAAGAAACGGTATTAATTCCTACAGGACTGAAAGCGTTCATGCATTATGATGAATATTTGGCGTATCCACGTTCGTCTCAAGCATGCATGGCGACTCAAACGAGGGTTGATGCTTTACAACAGTACACAGGGATTAGTCGACTCTGATTACTATAACAATGAAGATACCGAAGGTCATATTATGATTGCTGTGTACACATTACGTATCGCTCATACCTTGGAAAAAGGGAGAACGAGTAGCGCAAGGTATCTTCTCTAAATACTTGTTGACTAATGATGACGATGCTCGTGGTATTCGTACTGGTGGTATCGGTAGTACAGGAAATAAAATAACAACATATACTAAGGAATGTTTCATACTACTAGAGAGTTGTGCTGCTGCTTTAGGACCTCTAGTGTATGTCATTGAATTTCATTGTTGTAAATGGAGTATAATATAGTTTGATATAGTCTATCCCAGGAGGATGTACCGTGTTTACATATGCAAAACAACAATGGGAATTAGGTAAAAGAATATACGATACCATAGCTGGCGTGAAAAGCGACGTATGTTCACGGCCCGTTCCTATATATAGATCGCAACCGAATCAACTAGAATCTTACTGCTGCCGTATGGCAGTTATTCTAATTTTACCGCGATATCAAGAAGGAATCTGGGAAATTATTAACCGTGTATTCTTGTATAAAGACGATCAGCTCAAGAACGTTTGACGTGCATTACGCAACATTTTGATGCCTCACTCAAAAATATTTCACGGATGATGCGATTCGGTGCTTTGTATAGTCCTTCTTGAAAGCGGCATTCGCTTATGGTAATTTCTGGAAGAATTAGCTTTTAGAGGCGACTTTGCGTTTTATGACTCGTCAACGTAAAGAAGGCTCACTTAGTTTCAAGCTCTTAACCCATGAAGAGGGATGGAATCTATCATATCAACTTCCGATTAGTGCGAGTATCCATCGGGGACAACCATGTATTTGGGTGGGCACCATATATGGGTATAAAGAGGGCTTAGATAAGGCGAGTTAACGAAAATGCATTGGCTATCGTCCCACTTTATGTTCTTTTTATTACGCCAATTAGCTACATGCTTAGGGATCGAGACACATTGTACATGCAGTGTCAGATGAAGGATCTCTATACGAATACGCATTTAATTCGTTTCAACGTCGGGCAAATTAGTGAAATTTTGATGACTTTTCGAAGAAACCAGAGTGACATGCATGGGGAACAAGATTCCTGTTTCTTTGTGATTCCTTTAGCAGTAGGAACGTAAAACCTACGAAACAGCAAAACACATAAACGCAATATTATGTATCGCAAACGCTATGAAATGTTAGATACTTTTATAGAAGAAATTCAACAGCAAGGAAAGACCTTCTTGCGTAACCACAGGGAGAGGTGATGGCTAATATGAAATGTCCTCATTGTCATCATGACGTAAATCAGTGATAGATTCTGTCACGGACGATAATAATATCGCTGTCGTCGTCGAGAATGTATGAGCTCAGGCAAGCGATTTACGACCCATGAAGTTATCACCGGAAGATTTACCGATTATGGTGATTAAACGATCAGAAAAGACTATTCGATCGATCCAAATTGATGAATGGTTTGTGGAGCATCTTGTAGTAAACGAGGTATTTCTACAGATCAATTAGAATCGATTGTAAATGAGACGGAAAAGCAAATTCGCATGGAAGCAGAGCAAGAAGTGATCGATCGGAGCGAATTGGTGAAATTGTATTATCCTTTTGTTGGAAAGATGTAGACCAAGTTGGCATATGTACGATTTGCCTCTGTGTATCGGTCAATTTAATAATGTAGAAAGTTTCTTACAAGAATCATACGACCTATTGGACAATCATGGAAAGGATACAACACATGGAAAGTGAAGTTACATCCAATTATTAGTGCCCGTTTTTCTGCGACCCGCGTAGATACATTGAGTGCTACTATGCGAAGTGATGGGCGTTACAGTTTGCCCATGGCAGAGCGTTGTAAAGCAGCGCCAGCCAGCAGGCACAAAATTCTTATTTTGCGGTAATGGCATCCGCCGCGAGACTCAACATTTAGCAGCAGAATTAGCAGGACGATTTCAAAAGAGAGACGTTCTTTAGCTTCCCATTGCACCCACCACAGACACGTCTCATTTTGACAGCGCGTAGGCAAATGATTATGGATATGATGGAAGCATTTGCCCGACAAGTAGATGGCTTTAGGCCGTTCTGGAGATAGTTTTGATTGGTATTTCCAACATCTGGGAATAGTAAAAATGCGGTGGAAAGCCGTAGAATCTCGCTCGCAATATTGGACGCATACCTTTGGTTTCTTTACTGGTGAAGGTGGTAGGAAAGTTGGCAAAATTATGCGATTTAACCTTTGCAGCACCATCAAAAGTGACGGCTCGTATTCAAGAAATGCATATTTTAGCGGGTCATATTTTAAGTGTGAATTGCCAGGAAGAAGATTATGCCTAATCGTACATTACAATCCTTTTTATTGCATGATTTGCCACACAATGCGCGTGAGAGTCATCGGAGACCGTGTGGCTGCGACTCGCTATATTTTGGTGATGTGTAGCCGCATCTCTCCAGAATCTCCCGTGCCAGTCAATCTCAGTGTACAGCGAGAAACCGAAGTGCTAGGGTGTCGGCAAGGAATGCAGCAAATAATTTAGCTCAATTAGATCGCTGGGCGCATATGGCATCCCGTATTGGCGATGATGCACATGGTAAGATAGTGCGCCAATTATTAACAGATCATGGCATCCAAAGTACAGGCGTATCCTCTACCGGAAGAGGGGATTCCTACTACTACGAAAAACATCGCATACTAGGACAACAAATGATTCGCTTAGACAGAAGTGAATCAGCCTTATCCAGTGCTAGTGAAACATCGACCTTACTATTAGATGAGTTGCACAAAGGATTACAAGGTCTTGTCATTTCCGATTATGGAAAAGGGATTTGCCAAATCCATCTTCATTAAGCCAGCATTCAGTAAAACTCGTGTAGCTGGCATTATGACCATTGCATCCGAAGGGTTCTGACTGGTCAAAATATAACGGTGCTACTTGCATTACGCCCAATGTAGGAATCCCAGTGGTGCCCGTAGGCTATGAAGTGCCCAAATACAGATGAAGTTGGTTGTTACAGCACATTTGGATACCATGGAGCTAGACTTTATCATTGTTACGCGTTCGGCGAAAGGGACAATTTTAGTTCGTAAAGATGGTATGTATGTGGCACAATGCAGAAACAAAACAGCAAGATGTATTTGATGCGAGGAAAGGGCGATACGGTAGTGGCTATGATGCTTACTACATTAATTGCAGGCTTATCGATTCGAGCTGTTTAGTGGCAGCCAACGCAGCAGCAGGTGTAGTAGCATCTGTGGGAACCATCCACCATCGTCAAGAATTATTATTAGATTTATTGCTTTGCGAAAGCTAAAGAAGATAAAGAAAGGTTTATTCCGTAGATGCACCAGCCCAAAAGATAGCGTTTGTAGCATCGAGAGAAGTGGTCGTCTTACGAATGGTTGCTTTGACATTTGCTAATCGTGGCCAGTTTGACCCATTTAAAAGAGTGGCAACACTGGAAGCGATCATTTGCGGTAGCTCTTAATTCAGAGTGGGTTTCGGTACAAGGAGGTCGTCCAATTAACCATGAACTAGATAGAGCTCAGAAGATGAAAGTTCTTTAGGCTTTGTGGATGGGGTGGTCTTTTTGAAGAGGATACGCTAAAGGAAGTACTTTCACAGTTGCGACCTAACATATTGGTTAAAGGTGGAGATTACAAGTCAGAAGAGGTGATTGGCAAAGAGTTTGTAGAGGAGGTGCAAATCTGCTGTCCCAAGACGGATATTCCACAACGAAATCATTGAACGCATTCAAGGATTGTTAAAGGAAGGGAACTATGATTATTGTTACAGTGGTGCTGGATTTATCGGCTCCAATATTGTAAAACAGTTGAATAATAAAGGTCGTAATGACATTTTGGATTGTTGATGACGGATGGTCAGAAATCCGCAACATTGAAATGTTGGACGGTAGATTATATCGATGAAGATTTTGACATACTGCGGTAGAGCAAAAATACTTTCGACGTATCCCATCGAAGTGGTATTCCATGAAGGTGTTGTGCGGTCAATTATGAATTACGACAGCAGACATATGATGATAACTATGAAGGGCCCAAAACCCTTTTCATTACTGCCAAGAACGCCTGAGTTCCCTCATCTATGTCGTCATGCATCCACCTATGGACATGGGACCAATGATTTCGTGAGGACCCTGTATGTAACAAGCTCTGAAATCCATATGCGTATTCTAAATTGTCGCTCGACCGACATGTGGCAAAGTTTAGAAACCATTTACAATTATCAAATCTCAATGTGTGGGCTTTGCGCTGCCTTTAATGTATTTGGTCCGACGAAAACACATAAAGATAAACATGGCATCCTCGGTACGTCAAATGTATTATATATATTGATGGAAACTGGCGAGAATTACTGGTGTCTAAAGGTATCGACGGATATGGTGACGGTGAGCAAACACGTGATTTTATCTATGTCAACGACGTGGTTACACGTGAAACTTCTATTTCTGGGAGCATCCTGAAATTAGCGGTGTGTCTCAATTGTGGTACAGGCTGCAAGTTCGGTACGTTCAACGAATTTATGAAAGCTGTTATTTCCTTCGCAGGAAAAGTGCGAAATTCGTTATATCGATTTCCTGAAGTATTAAAAAGGTGGTAAATACCAAAAGCTATACGCAAGCAGATACTGCTAAATTTCACTAGCTGCTAGCTATGACAAAGGGTCTACGCCATTAGAACAAGCAGTCCATGAGTATTGTGCGTTATTACGTGATAATGAAGGGTATGTAAAATAATGAAAACTAGAAATGTATTATTTTTAGATCGTGATGGCGTCATCAACGTTGATGTAGGATAGTTTGAGCGACTCCACGTCAATTGGAATTTATTCCGGTGCTATTGAGGCTATGAAAAGCAGTTTCTCAAACACGTGGCTATGATATCATTGTGGTGACAAACCAAAGTGGTGTGGCGCGAGGATACTATACAGAGGAAGATGTGCAAGCGTTACATACTGAAATGTCCCGTCGTTTGGAAGCAGAAGGGGTACATATATTAGCCTACTATTACCGCCCACGCCACCCAGAAGGAACATGCGGAATAGACAAACAAGCCTGCGATTGATCGCAAGCTGAAACTCCAGGTACATGCTTACGCAAGCGCTTGAGGAGTGGAATGGACGTTGATGAAGTTTTAGCAGTGAGACACAACCATCCGATGTGCAGGCTGTCAGTTTATTGGCATGCGTGCTCATCCACGTTTGAAAGAAGAAAATTAATGACATTCTTAACACCACAAATCTGCCGAAGAAGGAAGAAAGCTGTTAGGTCTGTAATGCATAGAAAGGACATTCTATGAGGGATATCATAGGAGTGTTCTTTTCTTGTTACATGTTTGCAATTGCAACAGAGATGGAACATTTCACTATATATAATCTAACTGTTAACCGTAAGATCACATGATTGAGCAGAAGTTGCTGTTTTGTACTACCGCATACGAGGAACTAACTGCATAGTCTGATCGCAAGAACAGAACTGAGTTCCATAGTATTGGTTCGACTTATATCCTGGTAAAGGAAACAAAGTAACGAGCGAAAACACGGCAAAAAGAAACAGTGTTGCAAACAACAGCCGTCGTGCAAAGCTTTACGGCACGCCAATTAACGATTATTGCGGCTGGCAGGATTACGAACATCGTATTAGGTATGACAGGATGGGGCCAAAGACTCAATCCCACCAATTGGGTGCTACTATCTTGCACACATTCCAACCATTCCTAGGTGGTGCTGGCTGAAAAGGACCAAGGTAGGTATGTCAGTAGGCTTCGTCTCGAAAGTGCGCCAGTATGGCACAAAGGCTATATGCTGCACATCATAGTATCCCTGAACTGCATTTATGAATCCATATATTTCTGTGTTACCAAGCATGTTGACGGGTTTATGGGCAGCGTTAGCGTATACGTATGTGCCAATCAAGGTGAAAGCCATCTCCGTAATCGGTTTAGACGTAGCTCTAGGAACAGCGACAACACATCCCTTTGCTATGCACTGGCATCTGCACAATTTACGGGGTAGAATTTTGTTAAGGCAACACACATTGCACCAGAAACTGTATTTAATGTGGTCATGGGCATTGTATGGTCTCATGGTATTCAGAAGCTCTTTGTTATGGTAGTCAGGTAACCCCAGTGGCAGTGGCAGTGATTAAGAAGTTTTAAATGATAATAAAATTGAGTGTATAGACTGCTCATGCATTCAAGCACGGATTTTTAAATCGGATATAATCAAGAAGTGAATTAGCAAAGACCAATCACTTCTTGTTTTTTATGTGGAGGAGTGAGTATACCAAGGAATTGGAAAAACGATTAACCTATTTTGTGCTCTGGCGCCACCATGGTGGCTACTGCAGTTGGCATTGGTGGGCAGTGATACAAAAGCAAGCAGCACCAACTGAAAAATGAAAGTTGTTACTACGGTATTCTGTATATGATGTAGCAAAACAAGTAGAGACAAAGTAGATGTAAACTTGTATTAGTACCTCCAGGAGCAGAGCCACATGATTGGGAATCCAACTTCAAAAGATTTGAAAGAAATTGGTACGGCTAAAGTGTTCTTGTATAGCGGTGCAGGTTTGGAACCAACAGAAAAATTTTAGAAAAAGATGTGCTACAAAAATGCGCAACCAGTAGAATTATCTAAATCTGTTACTTTGTTGCCAGCTCCAGATGAAGACGAAGATGAACACGATCATGACCACGATAAAAGCGTACGACCATGACAAAGACATCATAAAGACGACAAAGATGACCATAATAAAAGCTCAAAAAGAAGATAAACATGAGCACGAACATGAACATGATGAGTTCGATCCATATGTATGGTTGATCCAATGAATGTTGCTAAAGAAGTAGATGGTTGCAGTTTTCTCTAAAGCAGACCCTACGAATGCAAAAATACTATGAAGTCACATCATAAAGGTACAAAGATTACAAGCCTTACACGGTAAATATGAAGAGTTTGGCAAAACACAACACGACAAACATTTAGTAGTTAGTCATATGGCATTTGGTTACTTAGCTTAACGCATACGGTTTTGAACAATTAGGTATTATGGGCGTATCTCCAGATGCTGAAACCAACACCAGAACGCATGGCGGATATTGTAGGTCACAAAGAACATAATGTAAAAGCTATCTTCAGCGAAGAATTAGTAAGCCCTAATTGGTAAACGCTATGCTGCCGAAACTGGCGTAAAAGTGTATGTATTGAACCCCGCAGAAGGTTTAACAGAAGAACAAGCACAAAAATGTGACATATCTTGGACATCATGGAAGAAAATCTTAAAGTGTTGATAAAGATTAGCACACTAATTCCTATTCCTTGTGCTTGCTTGAAACTGATATTATGATAACATATAGAGTAAGTTTGTGCTGAGGACGAAGATGTCAAACGTACCGCCAATTACACACTGAATCTCACAAAAACTGCTAAAACAGGCGGCTGTGGCGAATGTCAAACATCCTGTCAATCTGCTTGCAAAAACTAGCTGTACAGTAGGCAACCAAGTGTGCAAACAAAAGTAATCAGTAGATTAGTTAAAAGTTGTCGACCAACAGGGTCGGCAGCTTATTTGCTTTATATCACTTCAGGATTATATTAGAAAAATCCCCTGCATCTCGTACATCTAGGGGATTATGTATGCTAACCCTTTATATCTTTTAGCTTGTCTAAATTATAACATATGTACTTCAAAAGTACAATTTCTTGCATACTATAATTTTAGAAAAGGTATACTATATATTGATAGCTTTTCATACGTTGTGGGTATAAAGTGATATAATAAACTTTAGACTTTTAGTAAGTTAATGGAGGTATGAATGTTAGAATTACAACCGATGATTCATAAATTTAAAATGAAAGATAAGTTCTTTTCTCACTCGATGTAAATAGTGGCATTATCCATGTCATTGATGAGTTTATCGACCGTGTATTAGATATCTATAACGGTACCAACCGTGATGCTGTACATAGTGCGTTAGATGCCACAGAGGATGCAGCGGAATTAGATGAAATTATGGATGAGTTAGATGAACTCATTAAAAGAGGAAATGCTCTTTGCACCTATGTCAGCAGAGTTCAAAACTAGTGGTAGTGAAAAGCCAATAGTAAAAGCCTCTTTGTTTTAAACATCGCCCATGGATTGCAACTCAGCTGTAAATATTGTTTTGCTAGTCAAGGTGATTACGGCGGAGTGAAAACGAGAATTAATGAGTTTTGATGGCAAAGCGTGCCGTGATTTCTTGATTTCTATGAGTGATCCACGCCAACATTGTGAAATCGACTTTTTCGGTGGCGAGCCATTGTTGAACTGGGGATGTAGTGAACAAACTGTAGAATACATTGAATCTATCCGGGACAAACATGGTAAAATCTTTTAAATTGACATTGACTACTAACGGCATGTTACTCACATACAGGATAAAAATCGACTATGTGAATGAACATGACATGAGCTTAGTACTTTTCCCCAGATGGTCGTGAAGATGTCATAATAGTATGCGCCCAAGCCTGGGTGGTAGAGACATACGAAAACAGTGGCGAAAAACTAGTCAATGCTGTTAAAACAGCGTGAGGGACGTGAATATTATGTGCGTGGTACATACACGCGCTAATAACTTAGACTTCTGCAAAGACGTAGTTTATGTCCGATTTGGGCTTTTGGAGATCTATCTATGGAACCAGTGGTTGGCGAAGACGGCGCCTATGATGTTGCGTCCAGAAGATATGCCAATCATCGAAAAGAATATGAAAAATTGGCAGACTTATATTTAGAACGTCAACTAGCAGGTTGGGGGTGAGAAGTTTAATTCTTCCACTTCCGTATGGATTTATACCGTGACCATGCTATGGCAAAACGTTTGCGCGGATGCGGCGCTGGTCATGAGTATATGGTTGTCGCACCAAATGGAGATATTTACCCATGTCACCAATACGTGGTAAAGATGGCTATGTGATTGGTACTGTGTTTCGATGGTTTGAAAAACTACGACATACCAACGCAGTTTAGAAATACCACGTATTTACGAAAAGAAACCTGTGCCAACTGTTGCGAAATTCTTCTGCTCTGGCGGTTGCTATGCGAACAATGAAACATTAGGTGGGAGACCTTAGTACACCGTACGAATTGGGATGTAAATTACAGAAAAACGTATTGAATGTGCTATCATGATTCAAGCTGAACTGGATGCAGCGGAACTGACAAGAAAATCATTAAAATTATATAATAGAAGGGAGGCGGGTTCTATGAAAGCACACACTATACATGTAACAGGCATTGTACAGGGCATAGGATTCCGCCCCTAGGTTCAAACTAGCCCACGAATTAGAGTCGTAGGCACAGTAAGAAAATGACACGAGTGGTGTGGAGATACATACAGGGGATGAATGAGTTTTGCCAAATGTTCGTTGAACGATTACAATCTGATTTCCATCTGATCCATGGACGCATCGATACCCTACAAATAGAACCAACAGAGTTGCAGAAGTTAGATGCGTTTACCATCATCCTATCTCAAGGGGTAAAAGGAAATGCTTATTGGGGCCGATATGGCACCTTGCGAGGCATGTTTACAGGATATCAAGACCCAGAGAATCGACGCTTTCGCTATGGGTTTACAAATTGTACAAATTGTGGTCCTCGGTATACGATTATTGAAAGTACAATCCTATGACCGTGAGAAAAGCATCTATGAAAGTATTCTCTATGTAAAGAATGCCAAGCGGAATACGATGACCTCGAAGGGAGGCGGTATCATGCAGAGCCTAATGCTTGCGGGCAGTGTGGACCGATGTTTACATACAAGGTACAGATGGAACAGTGTTCGCCAGTGACAGGATGCCATAGAGCAAGCCAAAGAGTACATACAACAAGGAGCTATCGTGGCACCAAAAAGGCGTTGGGGGATATCATTTGCGTGCGATGCCTTGCAAGAAAACGCAGTACAAACCTTGCGACAGCGCAAAGGACGACCTAGAAAACCTTTAGCCGTCATGGCAGGATCCTTGGAAACAGCAAAGGAGTATGTGCATATATCTAACACAGAAGAAGAACTGTTGTTGAGCCCTGCAAGACCGATTGTGTTGTTGCGAAAGGTTGATAAGACTGTAGCGTCACAGAGGTTACCGGTTGCACCTAGTGTGGCCCCTGGTATGAATACATTGGGGAGTCCTTTTACCCTATGCGCCATATCACTATAGTTTAGTACCGTCTGATGCCTTATGGGTGATGACCAGTGCGAACCGCAGTGGTGATCCTGTATTATATGATGATGCGCAGGCATTGGATGAGTTACAGGGTGTTGCGGATTGTATACTAACACACAATCGGGGAGATTATCTCTTCTGTAGATGACTCTGTGGTGCAAGTAGTGCAGAATAACCCGATTCTAATTCGCCGTGCCGAGGATACGTACCTTTATCCATTCCTGTAGTAGCATTAGAGAAGAGCTCTCACCATGCTTGCCATGGGTGCGGATATGAAAGCCTTGCTATGAATCGAGGCTCTCATGCTATTCTCAGTCCTTACATGGGAGATATGGAACATCAGCGAGTACAAGACTTATTGTGGACTACGGCAAAAACGCTATGAAGAGTTGTTTCAGTTACAGCCTCACGTGGTCATCGTGGATGCCCATCCGAACTACTACACGTCGCAATGTGGAAGAGTCTATGCAGAGGAGCATCAATTACCTGTCATAGAGGTACAACATCATCATGCCCATGTGGCAGCGGTGATGGCAGAGTACAACTTAACAGAACCCGTCCTAGGCATTTGTTGTGATGGTACTGGCTATGGCACAGATGGGACCTCATGGGGCGGTGAGTTTTATATTGCCATCAAGCACATATGGAACGAATGGGCACATTTGAGTTATGCCCTTGCCAGGTGGTGAAGTAGCTGTACGAGAGCCGTGGCGACAAGCCTTGTGGTATGTGAATCAGCTCTTATCTCAACAGGAGCACCTACAGTGCTAGAACAGTGGAGCAATCACTGCCTAATGGTTGGCAATTATTAGAGAAAAATGATGCCACATATGCAGATGGTACAGTCTTCCAGCGGTGGTCGTTTATTTGATACTCGTAGCATCCTTGCTAGGCTTGGGACATGTTCATCTTCTATGATGCGCAACTTGCTATCGAGTTAGAGCAACTGGCGCTTTCAGAGAAGGGCACTATCCCAGACGACAGTTTGGACGGAGTTGCATTAGATACAATGAGTTTAGCACGTTCCGTCATAGAACAACTAGAACGGGGGTGAAAGTGTAACAAAAATCTCAGCGAACTTTCACAGAACTTTGATATATTATATAGACAGATGGCGAAACAATGTTGTGAAGAACGACAGATTTCGCACATTGTCTTGTGTGGAGGAGTATTCCAAAATCGCATTCTTCTAGAAGGTCTGATGCAAGAGCTGGGAATACATTAGTCCACGTTCCCTACCCAAAGCCCTATGAATGATGGCGGTATCGCTTTAGGGCACCATGGTTAGGAAGTTATATGAATAGATAGAGATACTTGTGTTTAGCAGTACCTGCACAATTGGTGCATATTAATGAATCGATCGGTACCGTGGAATTAACAGGGTACAACGAGAGTGTAGTCTGTTATTGGTGCCGGAAGAAAAATTGGAGATTGGCTATTAGTCCATGCGGGCTAAAAGCCGTACAAATTGTAGATGAGGAGGAAGCTATGTTTGACCCTTGAGGCATTCCGCGAATTAGAAGAACTTGAACAAGATTACTTTAACAGAAAAATCGAAGGTCGCAGCTAGTTTACTAGAGCGAATCCATGAATTACACAATCCACAGGAAACAGTACGGTTCATGGAAGTCTGTGGCACCCATACCGTGGCTATTTTCCGTGAAGGCATTCGCCAAATGCCACCGAAAGGGATTGAATCGGACCAGTGGACCTGGATGCCCAGTATGTGTGACAGACCAACAATATATGATCAAGCCTTGGCTTATGCAGCCAAAGAGGATATAGTGATTGCTACTTTTGGAGATATGTTGAAAGTGCCTGGCACCACAGGTAATTTGTGGCACAAAGAAGAGGGGCCCACATTGAGATTATCTATAGTCCAATGGAAGTGCTGTCCTTAAGTGAACAATATCCAGATAAGAAGATTGTGTTTTTTAGGTATTGATTTGAAAACTACTATCGCTGTCATAGCAGCTACTATACAGGCAGTGCATACAAAGGGAATTAACAATGTATTTTTCCTTGATTTCTGGCAAATTAGTACCCCCTGCATTGCGTGCTTTATTGAGTAATCCAGACCATCAAATTGATGGATTTCGTTGCCAGGCCATGTAAGCGTTATCATTGGAGAACAGCCGCATCAATTTTCTGGCCGATGAATATCATATGCCAAGCTGTATTGCTGGCTTTGATGGGGTAGAAATTTTAGCGGCTACTGTGAATTTGTTGGAACAACGAAAAGAACAAAAATTTTATGTAGGTAATACGTACCGTTCTGTGGTGGCAAAAACGGGCAATCCCTGCAGCACAACAGTTGATGGATACCTTATATGAACCGTCCGATGATGGCTGGCGTGGTATCGGTGTACCGCCCGCATCGGGTTTAAAATTGCGCGGAGAATGGTCTGCCCATGATGCATTAGTACAACCGCCTTTGGGAACATTTACAACTAGTGATGGACCGAAAGGCTGCCAATGTGGGTCTCGTCATCCAAGGGATGATTCATCCTGGATGCATGTCCTTTATTTGGTAAACTTTGTACGCCAGAGCATCCAGTAGGAGCTGTATCGGTATCTGTAGAAGGCAGTTGTTCAGTTTGGTATAAAATACGGTTTTTCCAGTGGTGGAAATGACCTGGGAGGAATAAATGGAACGTATTCGCTTAGTCCACGGTAATGGCGGTAAATTTAGCCATGAATTGGTGGACCAATATATTGTGAAATATTTTTCGAATCCAATATTAAAATGAATTACATGATGGTGCTGTATTTCCAGTTACATGGGACGTATGGCTATGAGTACAGATTCATGTTGTGACACCGCATATGTTTCCAGGTGGCAATATTGGTAAGTTGGCTGTATGCGGTACAGTAAATGACTTAGCTATGATGGGTGCAATCCTCAGTATTTGTCCCGTGGGGCTTATTTTTAGAAGAGGGACTGCCTATTTCACGTTGGAAACGGTACTACAAACTATGTCGGATATGGCACAACAAGCGGATATTTCTATTGTTACAGGAGATACTAAGGTAGTAGAAAAAGGGTCTGTTGATGGCATTTGATATCAATACTGCTGGTGTAGGTGTTGCACCTGAGTATGCGTACAGTTAGGCACTTCCTATATTGAAAGTGGCATGAAAGTTATCATTTCGCACCTTGGGTGACCATGCGATTGCTGTGATGGGCACATCGATATGGGGTAGATTTGCCCGATACGATCCAAACGGACTGTGCACCACTTCATGAGATGGCTCACAAGTTGCTAGAAACCTTTGGGTAAAGATATCGCTTTCTTCCGAGATCCTGCACCCGTGGTGGCTATAGCTACTACATTACAAGAAATTGCAAACTCTGCTCAAAGCGATTCGCTTGCAAGAATCTGCCATCCCTGTCCGTGAGGAAGTGCAAGCTGTATGCCAAGTGTTGGGCTAGCGATCCATTGTATTTAGCCAATGAAGGTAAATGATTGCCATTGTAAGCGCCGACATAGCTGATGATGTAGTACAGTTGATGCGGACTTTCACAGAAGGTCGGAGGCGGTGATTATCGGCGATGTGGTCAATGGCAATGCTGGTAAAGTAGGATTACAAACAGCGGTAGGTGGGATTCGCGCTCTGGATATGCTGGGAGAAGACCAAGTACCACGGATTTGCTAACAATTGTAATATTTCATGAAAAATCATGAACATCTCGTATACTTTGTTATAGAATAAAAATTTATTTTTGATACAAATGGAGAGGAAAAGGAGGATATTACGATGAAAAAGCAAAATCGTAGCTACTATGGTAGCATTCTCAGTAGCTACTGTAGGTGTTGTTGGAGTTCAACAAGCACAGGCATTTAATTTAGGAAGTCTAGTAGGGGGCGTATTGAAAAGTAGGAGGCGTGGGCTTTCTAGTAGATAAACACGGTGACTCTATTAATAACTTCGAATACCCTATTAAAGCAAACAATTTGAGTACTACGCATTCAACCAAAGTAGTTCCTATAGTGAGTCTTGGCAAAGGAGCTCATATCGGTGCGGCACAGGTAACAGGTCCTAGCAGTGAAGTGGAACGTGTTGAAGCAGTAGCACAACTAGAGGCTAGTTTTAATTCCGTAGCTCGCGTAAAGGACCAGTGCCGATTGATAGCACTAACCCAACGAAGGCTAATCGCATTCAAGGAGTTGGGCGTATCAGCGATTATAGATTTGAAGATTTATCGGATTAGCACGGGCTTGCTCAGTAGCTATCTATGTGTGTTAGTAGAGATGAGGAGATACTAAGGAAACGTTCTGCTGTATTAGGAGCTGTATTCGCTCTTTTAACAACAAGTGTATGGGCTGCACCAGACACAGTGTTAGAAAAAACAGAAGCTTTAGAAAGTACTGTGTATGGTAAAGTCCAAGTAGGTGCATTAACGATCGAAAGTACACCAATTGCAAGATACTATTTATGGTAAAAACAACAGGGTAGTATTACTGGGCAAGTAGACTCTTTTGTATACATCGGTAGAAGGTCAAGGTACAAAGATAACATTGCACCAAGAAGTGAATGCCTTTGAATGGATGTACTATGATGAAGTTCATAGTGGCTCATTGGTGGAACGGATTGGTGAAATGGAACGTGTCAATGGACTAGAATCTACGGGTCTTTGCAAAACGCGCAAGCATTGAAACAATCTATTTTTTGGTAATCAAATCGCATTGAAAGCAACATCAGGTACGATTGGTTCTGACAAGTATTTACTTTGGAATTAACAGAACCTGTTACATCCTCAAAATGTGAAATGATGTGGTACATGTCAAAGTAGCAGAAGATGTAATGGATGGTGAACATTGTTGATTCCTAAAGGAACTATAGGGACTGGTCATATTACAGAGATTACAAAAGCTCGATCCTTTGGTCGCAATGCTAAACTGGAACATTGTATTTGACCAATTACAAGGTATTGATGGTAACGTGTTTACTGCTATCCAAGGGGAAGAAGAAAGGCTACAAAACAAAAGGCGAATTAAAAAGCGGCTGGCGCTTCCTCGTAGCAGGAGCTGGCATATTGGGTCCGTGGGCCCATGGTGGGTGTGTCTTTGTAAAAGGAAAATCCATTGATTTGCCAGTAGGAAACACTTGTGTATGTACAGCCTGAATCTTCTGTTACAATTTCTGGTAATAGAACACATGGTGTGGATACTGGTGGGGTGAAAGCTCCGTGGAATTCCTGGGTGACGGCGCCGGAAAGCAGCGGCATCCAGTAGCGTCGAAGACAGCTGTGAAAGACAGAACCAGCCAAGTAGTACCAGATGATCTCGTTAACAGAAAAACCAGTCATCATTGTAAAAACGCGAGAAAGACTAGGAGATGGGCATGACAAAGATATTCTGTAACAGTCGCCGCTATCTTAATGGTATTGGCATGTACACAAGGTCATGCACAAACGGTAGATGTCACACAACCAGCGTTTTTGAAGAGACTACTAAAGCTAGTGGACATCCACTATGTAGAAAAAGCCTGTAGTGTCTGCAGTGTCTACAGATACACAATATGCACCAAATTTACAGGTAAAACCAGTTGCTCATAAAGACAAGAAGTCGCAAAACCAGTACTTCGCAGCCCGTATTGATGCTGATAAATGTATGACAATGACACAACCGTCGTGTATGGGCCAATGGTTCCGTGGAAGTGGAACGTGGATCAGCAATTATTATCGGACAAAATTGAAGGGAATACGAAAAGTCAACAATATGAAAGTGCAAACTCACAATGTTTCTTAGAAGATAAAGGGGACACAAAGATTTAAAAGGTTCTCATATTACTTGGTACAATGCGACTCACTGGTGAAGTCAGCACGTTGAAGGACGTATACGCTAAGTGCATCCCTATTGTAAAAAGCCGAAGCGAGGTGACTCGGATGGCAAAGACTGGACGCATTGAAAAGGTTGGTTAACGACGACACATGCTATCGCTTTCCAAAGGAGCACCTGATTATCGTGCAGAAGAATATATATTGAGGTATTCCTGGAGGATAAAGCAGTCATTCATAATGCAAGCTTTTTATATTATAAACGAATTATGCAGAAGAAACATACTGTGAAAATCTTTGACGACAAGATAAAAAGGGGAAGTTAGAGTATTTTCCTTTTGTGCCAAGACCAAAATATAAATTTCTTCTGATGGGCTGAGTTTGACGGGCAAACTGGATTATCCTATATCTTGAGCATAGCTGAACTTTTCTTGCATTATACAGCGCAAGCAATATTGGCTTTAAAACCGTCCTTTGATATGCTCATTTCGTGCTCTGGGGTGCAGCTAAAGTGGCGCACAGGTCGTGAGTCAGCTACGCTGGAATGCGAAAAAGTATGGGTGAAAAAGAGACCTGGAAGTATCTTTAGATACACATGCTTACCATATATGTAGTACGCCATTTACAGCACGAGGTGAGCTAGCTATGGTAATGGCAGGGCGAAGGGCATGTTACAGGAACCCATGCAAAAATATTATGGTGAACATCGCTACGACCCAGTTCATATGGGACGGAACACGGATGTTAGATTTTATGGCAGGTTACCAACGCGACTACTATGGACATAACTCATCAGTCCGTTCCATGCCCTATTGGGGTGAGGGCTACTACAGATAGGGCCACGTGAAGGAAAGTTTTGGGCTGGGTATCGTCAAAGTAATGTATCAGTGTTGGGCAGATTCACCGTATCCATTTGACCAAATTGATGTGAAGTACAATTCTATAATACGGGTTTAGTGTGCAAGCGACTCGCTTTCGCATCGTTTTAGCTTCATATACACAAAAAGACGTGCAAAATCATGCCTTGCGCTACGTAGATGTGACTGGCATCGAGATATGCACCTTTGAGGGGCTCATTAACGTATCGTATGAAACAAAAAAGAAAATGGGAATATACTTTTGTAGCAAAAGATTTTTAACCTATGGGGACACTATGTAAGTTAGAAAAGCGGTTATTCCAGCAGCAGTTTTGGTACACGCTTTGCCAGCCACTAAGGCACAACCGAGCATGTTGCCCATCGTGGATACACCGACTATACAATACATTGTGCAAGCAGTTTTATCGATTCAGGTATTGAAGACATTCTGATTACGGGACGTAAATAAACGTGCTATTAGAAGATCACTTTTGATACTAGTGTAGAATTGGAACAATTGTTACAACAACAAGGGAAGAAACAACATCTAGATATGGTAAGAAATTTGGCGAATATAAAGGTGCATTAATACTTCGTCAGAAATCGGCTCGTGGTTTAGGGATGCTATCTATTGTGCGAAGTCTTTTATAGGGGATGAGCCATTTTGCTGTTCTTTTAGGAGATGATGTGGTATATAACCCGCATATTCCATGTTTAAAGCAACTTATCGACTGTTATTATGCGATGAAGGAGTAACAATTTTAGGGACGCAGTTTGTAGCCCCAGACAAAAGTTAGCCTGGTATTGTGTCAGGACATGAAATTGAATCGAATGTGTACGAAGCAGTTGGCTAGTGGAGAAACCACCAATTGAATATGCTCCATCGAACTTGGCGGTTTTAGGTCGTTATATTTTTGACTCCAGACATATTTGATGAACTAGAAAACCTCACAAGGGCGGGCAATGAAATTCAGTTAACTGATGCTATTGCTAGACTTTTCATCAAGAATTTTAGCCTACTCCTATGAAGGTGTGCGCTATGATATAGGCTGATCGCTAGGGCTAGCTTTTAAAAGCCACAGTAGAATACGGACTGTGTAATCCACAGTTAGCAAGAGGCTTTTTAAAAACTATTTACAAGAACTAGACATTGATGCGGTTATGAAATGAATCGTAGCTCGCAGTTGGTAGGTTCTTTTGTCAAATGTGGAGAAGTTCACATAAAAAGCTCTTAGTGCTACCTATCTAAATAGGAAGTGAGTAATCAACGGATATTATGAGGTTACAACCTTGTGATATCCGTTTTTGCCTCTTAGTAGTTTCTTTTTACTATATAGTATGAAAAGGTTATTCTATTTCAGTATAACGATTCGGACACTGTATACATTGAGGTGTCATGAAAAGGTATAAGCATTGAATACATACACAATATATGATTGTTCTCATATGTGAAATACTTAATTAAATGTTGAATATAGAACATATACATACAGTATAATGAGTTAATATGAACGAGGAACATATGGCAACAAGATTAAAATGGAAACAGTCCGAAATTAAAGAAAATCCCCTTTTTTCTAAATTAAGAAGTACTATAGAAACTGCTTTTTATGGAAACAATGTGACACCTGTAAAGTCTATTGCACAGGCCTATGAGCTAGCAACGAAAGAACCTTGGCATGTCATTGTATTGATATGCCAGTATATCGCGCGGAAGAACAGGGGTTACCGCAAGATGCGAAAGTATTAGTTACAAACGATGGTAAAACGACAGGGCGTTATGCAAAAGCTCGTCGTATCATTGGCGATGAAGGTATTAATGAAGTAGAATTATGTGATATTGCAAGGGATGCGGTGTGCGATAGCCGGGCTATAAAGAATGGATTTCTTGCACAAGCCATCGTAGGGTTGGATGAAAGTTTCACAGCTCGTGCACACCCTACGGTTCCTAAAGAACATGCCCCTATCTCGTATTCGTGGGCAATCAATTTCAATTTTCTCATGCAGAAGTGAAACTTTGTACAGGGATAGTAAAAGAGATTCCCAGAAGGGGGATTTTTATTTACTCGCATCCTGACTATGTGGTGGAGATGGTCATCCAGGTGGATTAGCCATTTTCGATCCTGCTCATAACTGCGCTGATGATTTTAGGGGATGCTATTTTCGGAGAACAGCAAAAAGGGCACCCTTTACATTAGGATGGTCCTGGCAAATCGTTATGAGTTATGTGGCATGCCATGGTGGCATGAAACGACATAATTTGAAAGATGGTTCTTCCTATACGATTGGTGTATTTGGGGTTATCTGCATCTGTAATCAACATTGACCCATGAACAACATGGTGGAGAGGATATTTCGTATTACATGACGATGCGTATATCATTCATACAGAAGATTGTCGTCTTCCATAGCCTTAGAACCAACATATTTTGATAAATGCAAGACGACCGGTGAACATCCCGCTACAACTATTTGTTAACATTACAAAACGTGGGTGTAACCTTAGGGATGAAGATGGCAATAAAGTTGTGTTAGCAGGAAGATGCACGCACAACAATGGTCGCTATTAAATCCTCAATTCTGGACAGATAACGTGTGAACTTTCAGAGAGCATCCAGCGAAATGCCATCGTGTGGTTGATGAAAGATAAAACATTACCACCAATTTTATTGGACGATCCAATTTTGGCGGCTACTGCGGGAAGCTACTTTTGGCAACACGTCGTTCCACAGCAGATGGATGCGTTCGGCCGCATCCTAATGCATTGCTGGTCGAAACCCTCACGCCAATCCATTCCGCACCTATTCCTTACGTAACCGATTAAGTGAAAGCTGGCAAAAACCGTCTCACTCAACTCCGTAGATTGCTACATTATGAATAGCAGGTTTCTTCTGATAAAGAAAATTCCAAAAAGAAGTGACATTAGGGTTTGTTAGAAGGATTAGTTGAGTAGCTCCTAATCTTTGAACCATTTTATAAATATGAGAACCTCTGCAATATGTAAAAGTGGAAGGTTTTGAACCTGATTTTACAGTTCGTGAGTATCATCATATTTTGCATCAAAAGCATGAGTTCCGCTAGGATTACATTTGAAAAACTTAAAAGGAACAAAAGATGAGTTGCCAGGACGAAGTATTAGATGTATTACTCATTATGTAAGAATAGTGATGAATCAAACATTATCTTGTTCCGTAGCCTTTATTGGAACTAAGCTATTCGGCATGTTCTCTTTGCTGGAAACTTAATTTCTTCCCAGTTCACTTTAGGACAAGAAGTGAGGTCATGGCGGCTTATGGCCAGCTATTATAGGATAGTGACCGCCATCGGTCTTCCATTCTGGGTATTGTCGCTATGTGTCTCGTAGTAATGGCTTACAAGATTTAGTGAGCCGCGTACATCCTGTGTATGGTAAAAATCTTTACTTTGTTGTTATACATCACTATTGGTCCTGCATTTCGCCATTCCAAGAATCAAAGTACAGTATCTCTATACCATCGGATTTGAAACCATTCCTAGGGTGGTGGTGTCAATCCAGACCCTTTGCCTTAGGGTATTCTCCTGCAGTGTTCTTTTATTATTGCTACTTTTGTTCTCGGAATCCTGGTAAACTGATGACCCACATCGGTAAAGTGTTAACACCATTATTCTTAGTATTCCTGAGCATTTTATTAATCAGCTACCGTGGTTATACTCATGGGCGATTACACGTCAGTAGCGGCCACAAGGTGAATATGCTACATTACGCATTCTTTAAAGGCTTTTACAGAAGGCTATATACATACTTGACGGATTGGCATCTTTAGCCTTTGGTATTATCGTTATCCGTGCCTCACAAGGGTAGTCACAGAACCTAAGGACATTGGCTGTGGGCCTTGTGAGCTGCTGGTTTCGCAGCGTGCTCCATTATGACTGTTATCTACGGTTTCTTGGCGTGCAAGGTGGTGCTACTAGTGTAACTACATTAGGGTCTTGCATAAAATGGCGGTATCACTATGGCGCAAAATGAATGCGTTCTATTTTGACAATGTAGGGGCTGTGTTATTGGCGATTATCGTTGGCATTGGCTTCGTTTAAAAACTCAGCGTAGGTTTAATTGGTGCTTTCGTGGTGAAACATTTTGACTGAAATGTTCCCAAACACATTGCTACCGTGGCGTATGCATACGGTCAACAGCAGTGGGTTTTTAATTGCTAACGTGGGCTTAACACTATTGAACCCGCTAGGTCCCAGTGTTGATGTTCTTGTACCCATTGCTCTATTAACATCATCTCATTATCCTTGCAAGCGACTCTATCTTCAAAAGGAAGACAAGCGTATACATGACTGGACTACAGCATTCGCTTTATTTGCAGCATTAGGAGATGCGATGGGCACAGCGCCAGCATTTATCAAACCAATCTGATTCGTCCAATGGGCATTACCATATTATAGAATGCTACCATTTGCCTCCAATCGGCATGGGCTGGATTGTACCGCTCCCGTCATCGGTCTGTTATCGGTATGGTACATATTGCATTAGTGCGTAACATACATAGTCTATAATCGGTACAATACCCAGCAGATATTGTTAGAATTACTGCGTGGCGTGTCTGCAAAATAAATTAATAGTGTAGTATACATACAAATGACTAGGTCTTTTGGGTCTAGGTCGTTTTGTCCATATGGTGAAAGTAATTTTAATTTCATTCTATAATACACATAGGACATGTGTTTTTGGATACCTTAACATATGTTACATATAGTGGAGCGATCTCTGCAGAAATTGCGATTTGCGTATTTTATATTACTTTCACATGTGGTATAATCTGTATATCTTTCCCATAGAAAGACTGTAGGAGGTGGCGCGATGCTACCAAGGCGGTATAGTAGAGAGGAGATTTTATGTGGAAAAAGGACTGGCCCTGTTGGTGGTCTGTCTCGTGGATTCTTAGTATGGCATGAATCAGTCACTCTAGGAAGACAGGAGGAGGTGCAAGATGTACCGAGTAGGTACTGGTACTATGGAGCGGTCATCCTGCACTCGATGCAGCGAACAGAGGGGTTTCGTAGATGGATTGCGTGAAGAGGGATTTGGTGGACAATGCCTGCATATTGGACCAACAAAATGCCCAAGTAGCGATCAATCCAATCTAAACACATCATTGCCCAAACGACTTTGCAGGCACGCAATTCCGATTTCGGTAGGCCATTGCCACACCAGCGGTGCAGGGCTATGGCAAATGCTACGAAAGATATCTCCCGTCTTTAGGAACTGCGGTTACTAGCTATGCACAGCACGACTTGTGGATAGTGATGAACAATCCAGGTGGAATGCGTCGGGCACCATTGCAGATATGGTACCCATGGAAAACGGGTAGAATTAGTACACTCAACTAGTGCCGAATGCGATCGGCACCATCATTCATCCAGTGAAGCCAGATCTCACAATCAAGCTAGAGCGCTTTCGAGAAGAAGATACGGTATGAGGGACTAGAAATTACCGTCTCCACGTGAATGATGTACCACAAGCGGCGCGAACCAATTGACCATCATGATGCAAAAGATGCGGTACTTCAACGGAGGGCTATCATTGTCGTCCTATGCGAATATCGTCACCAGGCTTTAGCAGTGCCGCCACCTTGCCTGTGTGTTCCCATCTGATACGACATGGCTAAAAACAGGTGGCCTCGCAGCCTGGCGTAGATTTCTATAAATTAGGCGTTCAAAACGGGTCATATGGCGGCCTCGTGTACTTGTGGTGAAAGACACCCGGATAGTATGCCAATCGAAATGCAAGAGCCCATCAAATTTGTATTCAAACTCAAGAGGAAAGAGAACGCTTGCATATCCAGATTCTAGAGTCATTGCGACAACAGTAGTATAGTAGTGCAACCCTGAGTAGGAGTGATCGGCGATCAAACTTAATTATTAGCACCCATTGCACACAAGGCCCATTGCGGGCGTTGTTGGCATTTGGGTGTATTGTATTACTTTGCAGAATTTTAGACGCAGCTGATCGAACGGCAGAAGGTAGTTTCCATGCGGGCGCTGCCGCCATTTCTGCGGTATTGATTACCATGGAAGCCAATCCTGGCTGGCAGCAGTGATAGGCAGCAGGTATTGGCGGTATCATTGCCGTGTGCTGCAACGGGCCGAATCACGCACATCAATTCTGCACATTAGCTGGTATCTTAACCATGATTGCCTTTGTATTCCGTGAACTTGCATATTATGGGAAAAGCAAATATCTCCCTATTGCGTATGGATACGGCGTACTCCGCCATCCATATAGCATGGGCATTTCCCAATGCGGGTGGCGCTGATGTATCATCGGTGTGGTGGCACACCGTGGTGGGATCGTTCCTATTCTGGTTCTTCGGCACAGAGCTTGGCACATCCATCCGCGCTGCCACAGGTGTGAATCCACAAATGATCTGCGTGCCCAAGGTGAACACAGATTCCACGATCGTCTCCTTGGTTTATTATTATCCAATGGATTCGTAGCTGTGTCCGGGCTGATTGCGCAATCCTCAAGGCTTTGCCGCTGATATTGGCATGGGCGTAGGTACCATTGTTATCGCCGGCTTGGCATCAGCGAGTCATCGGGGGAAGTGCTATTTTGCCTCTTCCGTAGTGCGCAAACCATTCGGGCAATTCTTCCTTCGTATTGAGTTTAGTAGCTGCTGTGTCATTTCCGGTTCCTACTTATTTACCGTATTGATATAGCTACTGTGTTACACCGCATGCCGCCAAATGATTTGAAATTATTTACCGCTATCTTAGCAGCACGGCTGCCTTTGGTCCTTACCAACGTGGCAAAGGTACCTGTCGGTTAAGAGGAGGGTATGCTACTATGTTGGAATTGAAAAGGAATTGTGAAAGCCCTTCCATAAAGGCACGTGAACGCAGTTGCTACTCGTGGCATCGATTTATCGATCAGAAGACAGACTTCGTGGACTCGTTATCGGTGGTAATGGAGCTGGTAAAAGTGGTCGTTATTGAACCCATTGCAGGTGTATTCTCTTGTCGATGAAGGGTCGCCGCGTATCAATGATAAGCTGATGTAACGGCATATGGCGGAATGCCAAACGGGCCAAATACATTGGTCGCGTTCCTCGACATCCTATGCTGGGTACCGCTGGCAATATGCAAATTGAGGGAGAATATGCTCCTTGCCTTGCGCCGTGGCAAACAAATGGGATTGTCTTGGGCTTTCAAAGAAAAATGAAAGAGACTTGTTTAAACAACACCAGCCCGCCTTGGATTGGGCCTAGAACATCGTTTATCCCTCTAGTATGGGCTTGCCCAGTGGGGGACAACGTCAATCCATTACCTTGCTTATGGCGACCATGTAGAAACCAGAAGTGTTATTGCTAGATGAACATACGGCAGCCTCGGACCCGGACGGCGGGAAAAGTATTGCAGCTCACATAGATGAACTAGTCAAAGAACATCATTTGACTCACCTTTGATGATTACCCATAATATGCGTGATGCCTTACGATCTCGGTAATCGTTTAATCATGATGGATAATGGTAAAGTTATCTTATGATGTACGAGGAGAAGAGAAGTCTAGCTTAACCGTACAAGATTTATTAGAGAGCGCTGAAGTGGCTAGTGAAAATACTCAGTGACCGTATGATGTTGGGGTAAGTACTTTTACTTTTTACCACAAAGTATAGTAATATAGATACCGATGTATTAGCCTAGGGCGAGGTCATTGAGTCTCCGCCTCAATACTTTGGCCTATGGAATTGTAATTTTTAGAGGACATGAAATATGTTAACTCATGGTGGTGTTTAAAGCAGCTATTATTAAAGAATTCGCGTTGTTCACGAAGGTGACACTCGATCCCCAGAAGTACAAATCGCGATTTTAATCTAACCGCATTGTATACTTAACAGAAGCATTTAAAAGAACACAGATCATCATTCCGATCGTGGTCTTTTAAAATTAGTAGGTCAACGTCGTAACATGCTTGACTATCTTTCGCTCGTAAAGACATCGAACGCTACCAGTGATTTTAGAAAAATTAGGTTTACGTAAATACTTTAGATTCTACAAAAAGACAGTCTCTGGCCAGCTGTTTAGAACTTTTCTACATATACTATAGCTTGTTGGGCTAGTATATAAGGACTTTCTCTGGATAGTTTTTGTCTATCAGTAGGAGATAAGTAGTCTTTATATTGAGTGGTATTATATAAGCACTCACAGGGAGTCATTAAGGTGTATAGATTGATAGTGTAGTTTTGTATTAGCCAATATCGACTCAAGAAATGATCACAATGTTGGAAATATTGATGATATCCTAATAAGACTTAAAGTTTGTTTTATAAGTAAGAAGGAAGTGCTACATAAGGAAACCAGTAAGACAAAATAATATACTAGGTATATGGTTTAAGAGTAAGGTATCCTATACTATGTTGTTATCTATGATTGCATTAGCTATGAACGGGCAGAAGTGATGGTCATGAATGTACAAGGCGTAGAAGATGTCGTGGTGTTACCAGACGTAACGGTAACGGCAACGAGAACCTCACAAGATATTTCCAAAACGCCTAGTTCTATCTGTGGTGACAGCGAAGGATATTGAAAATCGAAAAGTGGATACGTGGTGGCGGATGCGATACAATTATTACGTGGTGAAAGTAAAAGTCAAGCCTGGCAGGTGAAATACAAATCCGTGGATTCGATTCTAAAATATATCGGTACTCATTGATGGCGTGCCGATGAACAATTTCTTTTCCAATAATACAAGGTGGATCTGAAAGTGATTCCCGTTCATTCTATTGAACGCATTGAATTAGTGAGAGAGAGCTAGTTCCTCCTTGTATGGTGGCAAAGGGGTAGCGGGCGCATTGGAGTATTATAACAAAAACAAATTGTACCGAAAGCAAATCGAAAAGGGATTCGTTGGCATGGCAAGGTGAATGGCGGAACGTATGGTACTTGGGACAATGAACTCAGGATTTGATGCCGTCGTATCTGATACGGTATCTATTGGTGTCTCAGCAGAGGAGCGCCGCACAAATGGGTTCCCAGGATGTAGACTGATAAGAGTAAAGCAATTACTAGCAAGGTACATGCTCTGCCACACCGGATGTGCCTCCTTAGAACAGCTGAAAAGCGGCAAATATGTATTAGGGAATCCGAATAAATCTTCAGCATTAATAGAAATCTATCTTCCCATAATACCTGGAAAGTAGGAGATGGGCGGAAACCTTTAACTTATCGTTATACCCATGCAAATCATAAGTATTCTTATCACAACCCAATAAGTACAGTCAAAGTGGAATGGCAAGGTTGCTTTTTGCTGGGATGTAAAAGTCAATGATACGCACGTACGTGGTTGAATGCACAATAGTTTTTAGGTCAGTGATGCAGAGCGAGAATATCATACTCATAGTTTGCAATATAATAATGAAGCTCGAACAAATTACAGATTTCCTGGGCTATTTAGATAGAAAAGAAAGGCTGGCTACTCTGTGCCAGACAAAAGCCACAACTGGTGATTATGGAGGGTTTGGGTTCTCATTCCTTCTATCCAGGAAAAGCCCATAATGTAGATGTGCAAGCGTGGGAACCTGAAGGAAAACACCAAATTGTGGGAGGTTTCAACTGGAAGAAGAACGATTCGACTGGGTTAAGAGAAACCTTGCTGCGGGCCATTGGCGATAAAATTGCTAAGGATCAGCACTTGGTGTTTGAATGGTGCTAGCGAAACCACATACAGCATCTTCGTACGATGGCTGGTTTTCGTGCAAGATACATATCGACCTAACAATGATGATTGGGCCATCTATGCAGGACTCTCGAAGTCGACCATTTTACAATACGACATCCCACGGGGAGTATAATCAAGAAAACGAAGACCTACGATGTGGTACATCATAATGATGGGTCTTTATGCAGAGTTGAGTCCAAAACTATCCGCAGAACGATACCCTTGATGATTCCACGAATGTGTATGCATCCCATGGTCACCCTTTGCACCGCCAACGTTGTATCAAGTGTACCGCTATGGACAAACATCGAAAACTCCTATTCACGCAAATCCAAATCTAGATCCAGAGCATTCCGATACCTTTGAATTTGGTTTATCTTGAATGAAAGTACAAAATTAAATGTAGCAGCCTTTATGTGAACAACAAAAGATAAGATTCAATATGTGAGCATTTAAAAGCGACCCATGGCGATGATGATTACAAAATATATTAATGTAGGTCTAGAACCTGTCACGGGTAGAAGTGGTAGAGTTTGGTCATAGGTTGTCATCTAAGTGGTCTGTAGCTTGGCAAATTATACATGGCAAATGGGAGAACTTCATAACCAAGCATTAGCTAATACAGATGTAAAAGATGAAAGCAAGCAAAACCCTTTGAGATTCCAAAACATTTATTTCATGGCAGGATTTGAATGCCAACAGGATAAGGCGTGGAATGCCTTGTGGGATATGCAACATGTGAGTGCACGCCAAGGTAAAGACTCTGCGGCTGGCGAGCCAGGATAGCAGAAGATAGCTACTTCTTATCCAATGTCTCTGTGAATTACAAAGTGTCCAGCAGCCTACCTTGCAAATTTAGCGTACAAAACCTATTCAATCGTGAATAATACACCAGAGAAGTTAACAGGTGGGCGTACATATGTAACGTAGGCATGAAATTCAAATTTAATAGTATATAGGGTAACTGAATACAGGACACTCAGCGAGAGTATCTCCTTTAGTTTGATGATAGGTAATATATAACTAATCGGAATAACGATTATGTAGGAAATGTGTACGGACCAATGGTATACTAATTGAAGAAAATGATATGTGTAACATGTTGTGATAGAGCAGTGAGACGTTAGGATAAAGGAGCATCGATGAGAGATAAGCATAGCGGGCCATAATGGCCAAGGCAGTAATTACAGGAGTTGTGGCTGAGCACTGTGTCCTTTGCTGAGGTGGCGGCCAGTGGACTCTCGACAAGGATAAACACAGCGAGAACAAATTACAGTGCAAACAGAAGGCTCGGGCCAAGTTGGAACACGTAAATATCATGAAATAGTGGAGCATCCCATCGGGTTGCAATACATATTCAAGTGCGTGGTGTAGGCTACACGATACAGCACTAGTACATCACAATGTATCGGGTATATACGTCCATGACGGTACCAAGCTGACAGTTCATATAAAGGACCAACAGTGACCATGCAAAATTCTACTCCTATGATTACCCTGATGAAATGGCACATTATTACATGAGTGGTAGACTATGCCGGCTTTGGTCGTAAACAGATCTTTGATGACCCAAAATATGACTAAAAGGTGGTCGTCTGGACCCACTGTGATTCAAGCCGTTGGTAATGGGGTACAGGCTAATAAAGATAGTTATATTACCTAGACGGTCTCAGAAAATAGAAAACAATGCTGTTCCAACAAGCAGATGTGTATGCTGCTATTGTAGAAGAAGGTAGCATTGGTATTGGTACGAGCCGATTGGCAGAGACCTACAGGCGTAATAGTTTCTTCGGAGGAACAGTCTAGCCAGCATCCGACAGTACAACTGATGGAAACCTTGGTGTGCCTAATAAAAACTATGGATTGAATCCCAATCCTGGACGTCATGGTTCGTATATTGTGATGAATTTAGGGACGAAGGACCTGTGTGACTGGGGCAGCATTAAATGAATTTGCTGGAAAGTGGAGATAACCCTCATCAATCAGGGGATTACCTTAGTATTATAATGCCACTCGGCATAATCGATGGATTGGGGCTAAGCGACATCGCAGTGACATGAAGAGTTACTGATAGCAACTGGTAAAGGATATACTCTCTACAGGGTGCTCATATTCAAACATTAATCGAGCGGTGATACGCCTGAAACGGCGGGGTACTATTTACCAAGAAGATGTATATCCTATCGTAGTAAAATGTTTTAAAAGGGTATATTAAAGTGGTAGACCATGTATCTAATGTATCGGATGGAGACGCGCCAATCTATGTAAACACTAATACCATCCTTGACCATTTCTCAAATAGCTATGCATATTTTGCATAGGAATCAAGAAAAAGCTTGCATACTATTATCAGTTTAGAGTATAATTGTAATGGAAGCATGACATACTGGTCATAAAAAGGTGGTTATATGAGTCGTGAGTCAAAGAAGGAAGAACGACAACAGTTATTGCGCGAAAACTGAATACAAGTCCCTTCACGACAGATGAGGGCCTGGCCATATTTTGGTGTTAGAGATTCCTACCTATCTGATCGGGATCGTTTGGCTCTAGGTATTCCTCCTGAATTACGTGAACGGATTAAGGCAATGGCACAGGAGCATTCTTGACGTATCGACATCACATGTATCGGGCAGATGTGGTAGGAGATGTCATTGATTTAGCAGTGCAGGACAATACGGCATCAGTGTTCTACGCACTACACAAGACATGCGTAATCGTCGGTTATGGTAGAGGCACAATATTTATATGCCCAAGCGGAAACCTTTTGGCGAGAGCTATGTAGGAGTACCCACGGTGATTGCTGGAGTGGGGAAACATTTAAATATGCAAAAGTCTTGTTAAGAGGATGTTAACTTGGCGGGCGAAAGCAGAGTTAGTGCGACAACGAGGAGAAAAATTTTATAAAAGTAACAACTGAAAGATAACATAAAAGAAGTATTTCGCGCTAAAATTCATTATGGAATCTGTGGTAGAATAAAAGGTGAATTGCGAAGATTGCAGTAGATGCTATGGGTGGCGATTTTGCCCTCCTCGAAATAGTCTTAGCTCCTATTGCTGGCCAGCACGAACACGATACCATGGATATCGTGCTTTGTCTGGTGATGAAAAACAAAATAAAAGAAATAGAGAAGAGAAGGTGAATTTCAGATAATCCAAGAATTTCCATTCATCATGCTAGTGGAAGTCATAGAAATGCAGGAGCATCCCAGTATTGCTTTGCGAAAGAAAAAGATGCGTCCATTGCAGTGGCGACACGGTTAGTTCGTGAAAAGGTTTGTGATGCGGTGATTGCACCTTGGTAGTACTGGGGGTGGCTGTGGCATCAGCTTTATTAGGATTAGGAAGAATTGAAGGAATTGAATGGCTTTAGGTGTTGCCAACCATTACCAACAGCGATGGTGTAACGATTATGCTAGATTCTGGGTGCTAAGTAGTAAACCAAAACATTTGGTGCAGGCTATCATGGGATATAACTATGTACAGTTATTCTTGGTAAACCTAATCCAACAGTGTGTGGATTGTTAAACATTGGTGGAGGAATCCACAAAGGAAATGATGTTGTTTTTAGAAACCCGTTACTACAAAAATCTAAAACAATTCTCAAAGGGAATGTGGAAGGTGTGATATTCCAAAAGGAACTGTAGACGTAGTAGTTGTGATGGATTTGTAGGCAATGTGGTGCTTTTGCAGAAGGGTTGTGTCTGTAGTACAAGATGTTCTAAAAGAAGGCATTAACAAAGTAGTATTATCTCTAAACTAGGAGCTTTATTAATTGTTCCTGTGTTTAAGAAAATAAAACGATTAGACACAGAAAATGGGAGCTCTATTAGGGTTAATGGTATTTATTATTTGCCATGGTAGCTATAAGGCAAAGAGTTAATGACAGCCATTAAAATTGTTGGAGATCTAGTAGAACGGAATTGATTGAAATATATTTTCAAGTATTGAAGAAGAAGTTAAATCTTAATATATGACAATGCTGAATAAGGTGGAATTATTGGTACCGTAGCTATGTGCCAGAAAAAGTCTTCAAATGTAGGTTTAGAAAGATGGTAGATACCAGTGACGCTTGGATTTAAGAGCGAATAGGCATTAAAGAGCGTCGAATTGCGCAGAAGGTATGAATGATCGGATATGGCCATTGCAGAAGGCAAAAGCCTTAAAGTTAGCTAACTTAACAGCAGAAGATTTGGATTGTATCATCGTGGCAACTTAACAGGTGACATGGCAATTCCTTCACAGCGTGTTTAGTGCAGGCTAACCTAGGTGCTGCGCGGCAGCCTTTGATTTGTCGGCGGCTTGCTCTGGTTGTTATTCCATGATTACAGCTAGCGTCGTAATCAATGCTGGGATTATTTAAGAATGTCCTTGTGGATAGGTGTTGAGGTGTTATCTCGCGTTGTAAAACTGGGAAGACCGCAATACTTGTGTATTATTTGGTGATGGCGAGGGCGTGCAGTTCGTCTCTTCTGTAGAAGAAGGGTGGTAGCCTTGTATGATATGGGGATGGACGGAAGTGGCGGAATGCATCTGTGTATTCCATCTGGAGGTACCGCATTGCCACCGACTACGGGAATGTTCGAAGAGGGGTTAACTTTCATTCATATGAACGGACAAGAAGTATATATTAATTTGCTGTTAAAAACAATGGGAAAACTGTATTGAAAGCTCTAGAAATGGCAACATGGAACTGAAGAATTAGATTTTATTCCCATCGGGCGAATAGTGTATTATCAAATTGCAGCGGATCGTTTGCATCTGACAGAAGATAGTATTTGTTAATTTGTCTAAGTATGGAAACACATCAGCAGTCCATTGCCATAGCTTTAGATGAAGAGTACGTGCAGGAAAATTACAAAGGTGATAATCTTGGTTGTTGTTGATTTTGGTGCAGGATTAACTTTGGGCAAGTCTAGTGTTGAATGGTGCTAAGGAGGAAAGATGATTAAGACTGATATTTTGTGATTTATTAGGGGATAGAGTATCCTGTTCTTCGTTGTGGTATGTGTTTGGTTAGGTCAGCTGAATTGCAGCTGCTGTATCTGGAAGCAGGCGGTTTGGGGAATTATTGGCAGGTTAGTATGTTCTTTGATGTATTCTCGTGCAGAAATTATAAATTGAAAGGAGCTTACTAGTAAACCATATGGTTGTAACATCGTGTTAATGTCCTATCAGAATGAAGTTATGGTAGTTGTTTAGAAGAACGCGCAAATTAGCGATGACAACTGGAGCAGGTAATCATTCATGGGTACCAGCTTTCAAAGAAATCGGTACTAAAGTAATTCCAGTAGTCAGTAATTATTAGCTAAACGTTTACTTCGCGGCGGCATTGATGCAGTCTTGCAGGGTGCAGAGTCTGTTCGGTGTAGGGTATTACTACTATGTTTAATTCTCAAATCGTAGATGCAGGACGCCTGTGATTGCAGCTGGTGGTATTGTTGATGGTCGAGGCATGGCAGCAGCTTAGCATTGGGCGCCAGTGCAGTTAAAATGGGTTCTCGTTTGTGTATCTGAAGAATGTATTGCCCATGAAAACTATAAGGAAGCTGTATTAAAAGCAGATCGCCTCTAGAGTCATACAGGCTTGACTACAGGTCATCCAGTTCGTATTTATTAGAATTTATTGGCTCGAAATATCAATCCTGAGTTCAGCGGAGAACCAGAAGTTTCTCTTGAAAATTTATGGTGCTGGTACACTTAGAAAAGCTGCTATTGTAGGGGGAACTAAAATGGTTCGTTTGTGATTGGACAAATTGGGTATGTTAATTGACATTAAACTGGTAACAATCATTCAAGATATTGTGCGTGGAAGTTAGAAGAAGTAATGTTGAACTAAAATCTGTTATCTGATAGCAGGAGGAAACCTTATGAAAACAGCATTTGTATTCCCTGGTCGTGGTCTCAAAAGTAGGTATGTTGAAAGACGAATAGGTTGATCCTATCGTGGGGTATCGTTTGCGCTAAGCAGATGGAAGGATTGGGATATTCCATTTCACAATTATGTTTTGAAGGTCCAGATACGGAATTAGTAAAAACAGAACACACAACTGCGATTTTAACAGCCAGTGTGGCATGCTATGAAATTTTTAAAAGAAAAGGCTTTACACCTGATATCGTAGGTGGTCATAGTTGCGGAATACAGCTGTTTAGTAGCTGCTGGAGTTCTGTTTTAAAGATGCTGTCTGGCGTAGTCATTAAACGGCGAATATCGTACAGTTGTTACTGGGCGAAGGGCGCTATGGCGGCGATCCCAGCATTACGACGAAGAAGTAGGTTCGCATCTGCGGAGAAGTGTGCACATTAGGGATTCGTACAAGCGGTTAACTTTAATCAAGCCCGTGACAACCGTAATTG
>BNJT01002498.1_pt1:132500-192975 | contig 192975 bp, 206 predicted proteins | sample 8540491 | NCBI WGS metagenome assembly BNJT01 (sample SAMD00202455, study PRJDB9452) | human saliva metagenome | host: Homo sapiens | reverse complement strand
AGAGCCAAAGCAGAGCGTGATTACCTTAACCGTAAACTCAAAGCTCAGTTCAAGTCAGCCGATGTCTTTGCGGCTAAGACCCTCATCACCCTAGGGGAAAGCGAAGTCGAAAGCGGACAAGTAACGGTCAAGAACAATCAAACCCGAGAAGAAGTGCAAGTGTCACTTGATACAATCAGCCAAAATTTCTCAGAAATCTTTGAAAAACTAGGATTTTAATAACAGAAAAACTGGTCAGAAAACTACTCTGACCTTTTTCTTTTGCAAAATGACAAAAATCATAAACTTTTTGACAAATATACTTGTCAAAAAGAAAAAGATGTGTTACAATGTAAGCAAGTTAAGAGAAAAGGAGAAAGGAATGCTTAAAAATCGTCTAAAAGAGCTTCGAGCTCGCGATGGTCTCAACCAAACCGACCTAGCTAAGCTGGCAGGGGTTTCCAGGCAGACCATCAGTCTATTAGAACGGGATGAGTACACCCCATCCATTATCATTGCCCTGAAAATATCTCAAATTTTCAACGAAACAGTCGAATCGGTATTTCGCTTGGAGGAGGACGAGTGATGAACAAGTATAAAGTGATTTATTATGTAGTTGCCATAGCTCTATTAGTCAGCGTATTTCTATTGATTGGGATAGACTTAGGCTGGTTTAGTCCCTATCAGAGTGACCAATTTATTTGGGCCTACTTTACTCTTATCCCAGTCGTTGACTGGATTGAAAAGAAATCAAAAAATCTAGCAAGTGAAAAAGGAGAATGAATATGAAAAAGAAAAAGAAACGTGGATTGTTATTTTTAATGTCTGTTGTCTCGGGAGCTTTCTTGTACATGTTTGTAGATATGTTGAAGGCTGGTGCCGAATTCCACGGAATTATGTTAGATGCAAAAATCTTGATACCATGGCTATCAGCCATTTGTTTACTATTAGGTTTCGTTGGCATTGTTTTGACGTTCGATTTCTTAAAGAAAAGCAGAAAATTTCACTCCTTGTATCAAGAGGAAATGGATGATGACCTGAATGAAATCTATTATGTGCAAATGTATCGGAATCTTGAGTTTGGAAACATTACTTCTAATATTACAAGTGTAGCGATTTTATTGGCTCTTGTCATCTCAGGTAGTGAAGTAATTGTACTCGATGTAAGTCGTATAACATTTTCCCTTTCCTTTTTGGAATTAGTGCTGTTCTTGCAGAGTCAAAAATATCTTTCTAAAACAATTGCGATCGTTCGTCAGTTTGATTTGGAACTTTTCGCTACACCAAAGGATGTCTTGAACTATATTAATTCTTATGATGAAGGGGAGCGTCAGGCTAATTTGGAACAGAGTTTTCAGATTTTATTCCAATTAAACCAATATGTCTTACCAATCTTGTATATTTTTCTTTTTATCGTTTCTTTATTGACAGGAGAGATTCAACTACTAGCCTTCTTGCTTGTAGGAGCAATCCATATTTATATCAATGTGATGCAGTTACCTATGGTAAAACGTTATTTCAAATAAAGGAGTTTCTATGATTCGTGTTGAAAATGTAAGCAAAAGTTTTGGGAGCAAAAAAGCTCTTCATCAGATTTCTTTTGAGATTAAGGAGGGTGAAATCTTTGGTTTTCTTGGTCCTTCTGGCTCAGGTAAAACAACCATGATCAACGTCTTGACAGGTCAGTTGGCTGCAGATCAAGGTAAAACAGTTTTGTTAGGCAAGAATTCTCAAGATTTAACCTCAAATGATTTGGAACAAATTGGTATTGTTAGTGATGGCAGTGGTTTTTATGAAAAGATGAGTCTTTATAAAAATCTTCTCATCTATGCTAAGTTATATGGTCTCAAGTCAGATAGAGTAAATCAGGTGCTCCAACAGGTTGGATTGGCAGATGCTAAAGATATTATCGCAGAAAAACTATCTACAGGAATGAAACAACGAATGTTCTTGGCTCGTGCCCTTCTGAATGCTCCTAAGATTCTCTTTCTAGATGAGCCAACCAGTGGCTTAGACCCTACAACATCTAAGATGATTCATACCCTACTTCAAGAATTAAAGCAGGCGGGGACAACTATCTTTCTGACCACGCATGATATGCATGAAGCAACTCTGCTTTGTGATCGCTTATCTCTTTTAAATAAGGGAAACTTAATAGAGTATGGAAGTCCGCAAGATATTATCCAGAAGTACCATGTGGATAAGCAAGTACATGTGGTTTATAATGATGGACGAGAGCAGATAGTCCCATTTGAAGAATTACCACATTTAGACACGACAGATTTGATGGTGGTTCACTCTTGTGAGCCAACTCTAGAAGAAATCTTTATCAGATTGACAGGAGAAAAGTTAGATGTTTAGAAAATTAAATGCCCTACTATGGTTAAGAGTGCAAGTTCTTATTAGCAATTCAACTTTGTTAGCGACTCTATTGATGCCTTTTGGTATTGCTGTTTTATATAATGAATTTTTAAATAAGAATGGACAATTGAGCCTATTTTTACTATCTGCTAGCTTGACGATGGTCTTGAGCATGGGAAGTGGTTATATGGTATCGATTATGATGGCAGAAGATAAGGAAAAACGAAATCTTAAATCACTCATCCTAAGTGGTGTGACAGCAACAGAATATACTTTCAGTATGCTTGTTCTCCCTATTCTGATAATGTTACTTGCTATGATTGTACTTCCCATCTATCTTAAAGTAGATGTATCAGGTTACCTATTTGCCTATGTTATCTATTTGGTCTTAGCAACTATTAGTGTTATTTTTCTCAACCTTCTAATCGGTGCGGTATCAGATACTCAATCTAAAGCGCAAGTTTATAGTATCTTCCCTATGTTAATTGTCTCTTTTTTACCTATAATTGCTCTTCAAAATGATACGGCTCAAAAAGTGTTGGATTATTCGTTCATCGGTCCTATTGTAAATCTTTTAAATAAAAAAGGTGGGGAAATATCTTTTTCTAATATCGGCATGTTACTTGCCTGGGTACTTGTGTTAGGAATAGCAAACCTCTTTGTATTGAAAAACAGTTATAAAGCAAGATAGGAGACTTTTATGAAATTACTTAAAAATTTTGGCTGGTTTCTTCTAGCTGTTCTATCCTTTTTCTTTGGCTATGGCTTCATTCAGGGGTTGGCGACTACTTCGCTTGCCTTAGGTGCTTCACCCTATGCTGTGACCTTGCTCTATGTGGCCTTGGCTGGAGTTTATGTGTACGGTATTTACAAATGGTATCAGAAAGGTCCTGTTCGTATTGAGAAGAGTGGCTTCAACCGATTTATTTGGGTTCCTGCCTTGGTTTGGTTCTTATCTTTGGTTGTCCAGTTTTTCTTGCCAAATGATCCTTCAGTAAATCAGCAAATAGCGACAGACTTGACCTTGTCTCAACCACTCTTCTCCTTCTTTGCGGTCGTTATTTGCTCCTTTGACGGAAGAACTTATCTTTAGAGGGATGTTGGCACGCTACCTCTTTCCTAAGCAGGACAATAGTAAACAAACTCTGATTTTTCTTCTGGTATCCAGTGTTCTGTTTACCTTGATTCATTTCCCAGGTGATGTGCAACAATTTTTTGTCTATTTTAGCCTTGGTTTTAGTTTGGGCTTGGCTTATATTAGCAGAAAAGGTCTGGTCTACAGTATTTCTCTCCACGCTTTGAATAATTTAGTCGGCTTTTTGATGATTCTCATGCTATAATAGAGTCAGGAGGTCACATGAAACGAGTAATTTTATTAGCAGTGATTCAAGCAGTTGTTCTATTTTTCATCATTGGGGGATTAGCTTATGCCTTCAAAGGTGATTTCTTCTATAGCCATCTCGCAGTGGTCTTTGCCCCTATTGCCGGTATCTGGCGTTTTGGGACAGCCTACACAACGGAAATCGTCCTGCCTCGAAAGGCAGCCGAAATCGCTGAAAAGCGTAAAGCAGGCAAAAATTCAAAATAAAAGAGTCCGATGAAGTTCATCGGATTTTTGTATGGGCGTTAATTTTTAAAGACTGGCAAACTTTTCTGATGATTTTCATGAAGAGCCTGCGCTTTTATGGTAAAATAGTAACAGAATAAAAGAGGAGAGAAAACATGAAACGTAGTATGTATGCTGGTCGTGTTCGTGAGGAACACATCGGACAAGAAATGACCTTGAAAGGATGGGTAGGCCGTCGTCGTGACCTTGGTGGTTTGATCTTTATCGACCTTCGTGACCGTGAAGGAATTATGCAGTTGGTTATCAATCCTGAAAAAGTCTCTGCAGAGGTCATGGCAACAGCTGAAAGCCTTCGTAGCGAATTTGTTATCGAGGTGACTGGACAGGTCGCTGCGCGTGAGCAAGCCAATGATAAGTTGCCAACTGGTGCAGTTGAGTTAAACGTGACAGCTCTGACAGTGTTGAATACAGCTAAGACAACCCCATTTGAGATTAAGGATGGCATTGAGGCCAATGACGATACGCGTTTGCGTTACCGTTACCTTGACCTTCGTCGTCCAGAAATGTTGGAAATCTCAAACTTCGTGCTAAGGTAACCCACTCTATCCGAAATTACTTGGATGAGTTGGAATTTATCGACGTGGAGACACCATTCCTTTCTAAGTCAACTCCTGAAGGAGCGCGTGACTATTTGGTGCCATCTCGTGTCAATAAAGGGCATTTTTACGCGCTTCCTCAAAGTCCGCAAATCACTAAGCAGTTATTGATGAATGCTGGTTTTGACCGTTACTACCAAATCGTTAAATGTTTCCGTGATGAGGACTTGCGTGGTGACCGCCAGCCTGAGTTCACTCAGGTCGACTTGGAAACGTCTTTCCTTACTGAGCAAGAAATCCAAGATATCACAGAAGGCTTGATTGCGCGCGTGATGAAGGAAACTAAAGGCATCGAAGTGGCGCTTCCATTCCCTCGTATGAAATACGATGACGCTATGGCTCTTTACGGTTCTGATAAACCTGATACGCGTTTTGACATGTTGCTTCAGGATTTGACAGCAGTGGTCAAAGGTGTAGACTTTAAAGTCTTTTCAGAAGCACCTGCTGTAAAAGCAATTGTAGTCAAAGGCGCTGCGGACAACTATTCACGTAAAGACATCGACAAGATGACCGAAGTAGCCAAGCAGTACGGTGCCAAAGGTCTTGCTTGGGTCAAGGTTGTTGATGGAGAATTAAACGGACCAGTTGCTAAGTTCTTGACTAGCATTCAAGCAGAATTGACAACAGCACTTGCTCTTGAAGATAAGGACTTGGTTCTCTTTGTGGCGGATACGCTTGAAGTGGCCAATGCAACTCTTGGTGCCCTTCGTGGACGTATTGCCAAAGAGCTTGGTTTGATTGACAATGATAAATTCAACTTCCTTTGGGTGGTTGATTGGCCAATGTTTGAATGGTCTGAAGAAGAAGGTCGCTACATGAGCGTCCACCATCCGTTTACCCTTCCACAAGAAGAGACTGCTCACGAATTAGAAGGTGATTTGGCTAAGGTTCGTGCCATTGCTTACGATATTGTCTTGAACGGTTATGAACTTGGTGGCGGTAGCCTTCGTATCAATCAAAAAGACCTTCAAGAACGCATGTTCAAGGCTCTTGGTTTCTCAGCCAAAGAAGCAAATGATCAGTTTGGCTTTCTTCTTGAAGCCATGGATTATGGTTTCCCACCACACGGTGGCTTGGCTATCGGACTTGACCGTTTTGTTATGTTGCTTGCTGGAGAAGAAAATATCCGTGAAGTTATTGCCTTTCCTAAGAACAACAAGGCAACTGACCCAATGACACAAGCTCCTTCAACAGTAGCTCTTAAACAACTAGAGGAACTCAGCTTACAAGTAGAAGAAGATGAAACAAGCAAAACGAATTAAGCGGTGGCGCTATTATCTGCGCCGCTTTGCTCATCAGATAAAAATTTTACGTGTCTTACAAAGCATCTCTCGCGAAAAATATGATGAGAAGATTTCGGCCTCTCTGGTTTATGGATTTTTATCAGCAGTAGCGGTCAATTTCTTTTTCCAACCAGGGCATGTGTATTCGAGTGGTGCAACAGGTCTGGCACAGATTATCTCTGCCTTGAGTAATCACTGGTTTGGTTTTCACATTCCGATTTCCCTGACCTTCTACGCCATTAATTTTCCTTTGATGGTCTTGGCTTGGTATCAGATTGGGCATAAGTTCACCGTCTTTACCTTTATCACGGTATCCATGAGTTCCTTCTTTATCCAGTTTGTCCCTGTGGCGACCTTGACGGAGGATCCTATTATCAATGCTCTTTTTGGGGGTGTTGTCATGGGCTTGGGGATTGGTTTTGCTCTTCGAAACAATATCTCCAGTGGCGGGACGGATATCGTCAGCCTGACCATTCGCAAGAAAACAGGTAAGAATGTCGGTAGTATTTCTTTCTTGGTAAATGGGACCATCATGCTGATAGCCGGTTTGACCTTTGGTTGGAAATACGCCCTCTACTCTATGATTACCATCTTTGTCTCTAGCCGTGTAACAGATGCGGTCTTTACCAAGCAAAAACGGATGCAGGCCATGATTGTGACCAATCATCCAGAGAAGGTAATTGAAAAAATCCATAAAAAATTGCACCGCGGAGCAACCATGATCCACGATGCAGAAGGAACCTATAATCACGAAAGGAAGGCAGTTTTAATCACTGTCATTACACGCGCAGAGTTTAATGAATTTAAACAGATTATGAAACAGGTGGATCCAAGCGCCTTTGTCTCTGTATCGGAGAATGTTCATATTTTGGGACGATTCGTTGAAACAGATAATTAATGACCAAAAAAACCAGCTCGAGCTGGTTTTTATTTTTCAATAATTTTGTGGGCAATCAACTGACGGTAACAAATTTGCTTATTGTTTTTAGCATCGTTGATAATCTGGAGGATAGTTTCAAGAGAAACACGACCAAGTTCTAGGCTATTAATATCAACATAGGCCGCCAAGTTGAGTTTGGGATTGACCGAGTCGAAGCTGAGAACAGGGACATCCAGTTGGTGCTTAGCGATATAGTCACAGACCCCTTCAGCTAGGAGGCTATCGGTTGTGATGATAGCATCAATCTGCGGGTCATGCTGAAAGAGGAGTTTACTAAATTGATACCCTTTTTCTTCTAGGAACTCCGTTGCAAAATAGGTTAAATTCCATCAATAGGCAGTTGGTATTGCTTGAGTGCGGATTCGTAACCAGTTAGACGGTCTTGTGTAACGAAGAGTTTCTTAGCACCTCCGATAAAGGCAATTCGTTTACATCCTTTTTTGATGAAATATTCGGTCGCATCAAAACCAGCTTGGACATTGTCATTATCGACAAGAGGGATAAAGGGTGAAATGGATTTTCCTAGAATGAGGAAGGGGAACTGTTCGTCTGCGACTAGCTTGACCAAAGGATCCTCCTCTTCGGCATAAAGGAAGATCAAACCATCCACACGTTTGCCGTAAACCATCTGAGAAATAGCTTTGAGTCGCTCTTTGGCGTCTTTACCTGTTGCAATCTGAATAGCATAGTGGTTTTCAGAAGCGACCTGGGCAATACCACGGAGGACAGATGGGAAGAAAGGATTTTGATAGAAGGCATCTGAGTCGTCAGGAAGGACCAAGCCGATAACTTGGGTATAACTACTTACCAAGCTACGAGCGTTGAGGTTGGGGTGGTAATTAAGCTCCTTCATAGCCTTGCGAACACGTTTTTTCGTTTCGTCGCTAATGGTTGATTTATTTTGAATAACACGGGTTACGGTTGAAGGTGAAACACCAGCAGCCTTGGCCACATCTTTAATCGTAACGGGCATAAAAATCTCCTATTTATGGTAATCTGGATCACGGAAATGCGTTTTATAAAAGATAGTGACCAGATATAGAACAAAAAGAATGTTTTGTACAGTGATGAGAGTTGTCATATTTTGGCCAAATAATCCCAAAATAAGCGTAATCAGAGTTGGTAATCCTAAACAGTTCAAGATAAAATGATAGCACTCTTTAAAGGTTCTAAATGAAAAGAGGCGTGATTTCTTAGTGATATAAAGGAGAAGACTGGCTCCTAGAGAGACGATAAAGAAATTCAAACCAAAGAGGAAGCTAGCACCGAGAACTAGGAAGAGACTGATATAGACACGATTCTGCTGGTACCAGTCTTTAGAAATGGCTTGGGTCAAGCTGTCCTTGCTTTTGAAACTCTCAGTCTGAATGGCTCGGTAAGAGACACGAGTCAGTTCTTTACCTTCCTTGCTGATGACTAGTTCTTTCGTATCGAAATGCAGCTGCAAGTCTTTAGGTAATTCCTTGTTTTGACTTGGACCGATCACAAGAGAAGGTGCTTGATTAGCTGTTCCTGTATAAGTTAATGTGCCATCAACAATTCTAGCATGCTCAGAGAGATCCTGAACAACATCACCTGTCAATGGTTCATAGACATTATCGATAAAGGTTTCTAGCGGATAAGTCTCCTGTGAGCTGTTTTGGATGGCAATGGGTACCATAGACAAGCTGATCAGGAAGATACTGGTAAAGAGCAGTTGAAACCAGTTGAGCCCGAAACGTTTGGACAGGGGCTTACGAAATCCCCAAATACTTGAAAAATATGAAAATGGATATGGAAGCATTTGTATCTTTCTAAAAGGTGTTTTCTATATGAGTATTATTATATAGAGAAATGTGCTTTATTTCAAGTCTAGGAGGGAAATTGCTTGCTACAAGGATAGTTTTATAGTTACAAGCTCCAAAATGAAAAAGGGTGGCGGGGATAGATTATCCCTTGTCGCCACCACTTGTAAGTCCTGAAACAAAGTTTTTTTGTAGGAAGAAGAAGAGAATACAGATTGGAAGAGCGATGAGGATAGCACCTGCTGAGAAGTAGGCAATCTTCATGTTTTTCGCATTGTTAACGAAGGTTTGGAGACCAACGGCAACAGTAAAGTATTCTTTCTCACGAAGCAAGAAACTAGAGAGGATGTAGTCCCCGAAAGGTCCCATGAAGGCCCAGAGAGCTTGTACAGCGATCATTGGGCGAACAAGTGGAAGAACAATTTGCCAGAAGCGGCGGAAGTGTCCTGCACCGTCTAGTTTGCAGATTCGTCTAGAGACATTGGCACTGTATCGAAGTAACCTTTCATGAGCCAAGCATTCATCGGGATACCTCCACCAACATAAAGGAAGATGAGGAACCAGCTGTGGTTAAGGGCGTTCAACATAAGTGCCATAACGAAGAAGGCTGTCAAAGCGGCCATGGTTGGCACCATTTGGATAATCAAGAAGAAGACCAAACTTTGTTTACGAGCCAAGAAGTTGTAACGGCTGTAAGCATAACCAGCAAGTACGATGATACTTGTTTGGACAGCCATGGTAATCAAGGCGATAATCAAAGTGTTGAGGTACCATGTACCGTATAAGGTTTCAGAGAAGAGACCTTGGAAGTTAGCAAAACTAAAGTCGACGTTGCTATCTAGTTTAAAGGCTACTACGTTACCAGTCTTGAAGGCAGACATGATAGTGATCAAAAGTGGATAGATAATCACAATTGATAGACCAATCAGGTAAAGGTAAGTAAGGGTTTGAGTCAGTCTACGTTTGAGTTTAATTGAGTTATTCATCTTAGACGTCCTCCATATCAAATGCGTGTAGTTTCTTGAATGCGATCATAGAGATTGAGATGACAATGATAGAGATAATCAAGGTAACAGCTGCCGCCATTGAGTATTGAGGAGATGTACCTGTTGTCAAACGGTAGATCCATGAGATCAAGATATCGGTTGAACCAGCTCCACCACCGACACTACCAGGTCCTCCAGCATTAAAGAGGTACATGATAGAGAAGTTGTTAAAGTTGAAGGTGTATTGGCTAATCAAAGTAGGTGCCGCAACGGCCAAGATCATTGGGAAAGTGATGTTGCGGAATTTTTGCCAAGCATTGGCACCGTCAATATAAGCTGCTTCGTAAAGGTCGTTAGGAATAGATTGCAAGATACCCAAAGTCAAAACGTAGATGTATGGGAATCCAAGCCAACCTTGCATCATAATCAAGGCTATCTTAGTCCAAGTTGGGTCTGTTTTCCAAGGAATAAGAGCCCCATCAAGGAAAGGAAGGAATTTAGCCAAGATTGGCAATACTTGAGTGTTGATGGCTCCGACACTATCGTTAAACATATTTGAGAATGTCAAGATAGTGATGAAGGCTGGAACAGCCCAAGGAAGAAGGAAATAACACCAAAGATACGTTTTCCTTTGATAAATGGTTGGTTAGCAATGATAGCTGTAAAGATACCAATTACGATTTGTAAAGTAGAAGCTGCCAAAGCCCATATGATAGTCCAAGAAAGAACGGCACCGAAGGCAGAACGGAAGGTACTCAAACTCCAGATGTTCGTAAAGTTCGTCAAACCAACCCAGTCCAACAACTTGTTTGGTGGCAAGTGTTGGAAGTCGTAGTTGGTAAAGGCAATCATCAAGGTTACGATAACTGGGAAGATAATCGCAAATGTCATGGCAACATAAGATGGAATGATCAAGAGGTAAGGGAAGCCATTTTCATAGATTCCTTTGATCATATCTTTTAGCGTAAGTGGTACTGGAATTCCATTGTTAATACGTTTTGCAATTGTATGTGCATCTTTTATATTTGAGAAATAAAAGAGTACATAAACGACTACAAAGATTAAATGGAAGGCACCACGAATCAGCATAAATAGGGAATTATCACGACCTGGTTTATCACCAAGAGTGATGAGATTGCTTAATTCAGGGGCTGCAAGTGCTAGGAAGTAAAGGACGAATACGATGGTTACACCAAGGAAGATAAAACCTTTGGCTTTTTGTTTATTGTAAATCTGTCCTAACCCAGGAATGATAGACAGCAGGGCTGCTTTACTAGGTTGTTGCTTTTCCATAATAACTCCTTTCATAGGATACTGGTTTTTAGATAAAACCTAAACTATATATGTTTTCTATTGATAAATTCAAAGGGGGATTTGAATTCCACCCCCCTTGAACAAATTTTTTATTCACCAAATTTTTGTTTGATTGTTTCTTTGATCAATGTTACAGCATCGTTAGCAGCTGTTTTAGCGTCTTTCTTACCACTTACAGAGTCAAAGAGCATGTTAGCAGCTGGTTCCCAAACTGCAGACATTTGAGAGATGTTTGGCATTGGTTGAGCGTTCTTGAACTGTTTGATAACAGCTGTTGTCAACTCATCGTTTTTACCTTCAGCGTATGAACGAGCTTCAGTGTTAGCTGGGATTTCGTTAGTTGCATCGTAGAAAGCTTTTTGTTGTTCAGTTGAAACAAGGAAGTCTACAAATTTTTGTGCGCCTTCAAGGTTCTTAGTGCTTGATGGGATAATCCAAGCTTTACCACCACCGAATGCTGCGTAATCTTTTCCATTTGGAAGAGTTGGAATAGTCGCAACACCGTAGTTTACTTTAGCATCTTTGAAGGCTTGAGCTTTCCAAGGTCCATCAATGATAGCAGCTGTTTTACCTTCTTGGAACTGAGTTTGGATTAAGTTTCCAGCAGCTGTACCATCTTGCATACCTTTAGGCCATTTTTCATACCAAGATTTAGCGTAGTTGATACCCGCGATAGAACCGTCGTTTGCAAGACCGATGTCTTTAGCATCTTTACCGTTTTGTCCGAATACGTAAGCACCGTTACCAGCAAGAAGTCCGTATGCATAGTAGAAGTTTGTCCAGTCAGCTAGGAAAGCAGAAGTTTTTCCATCTTCTCCAGCGAATGCGTATTTGCTATCTTTAGCAAGGTTTTCTAAGTCAGCAAAAGTTTTTGGAGCTTCTTTTACCAAGTCTTTGTTGTAGTACATAACAAGTGACTCGATAACGGCAGGAGCACCGTAAACTTTACCGTCAGCAGCTGTTACAAGAGATTTAGTTTTATCATCTGTTTTAGCGCCGTCGCTCAATTTAACTTCTGAAAGTTGTCCGTCAGTACCAAGGCTACCTACACGGTCGTATGGAGCCATCATAACGTCAGCAGCTTGACCTGATTGGTTATCAAGAGAAAGTTTGTCAAGGCCACCAAGTTGGTCACCAGATTTGATGTTAACTTTTGTTCCTGACTCTTTTTCGTAAGCTTTAGCAACTGTTTCAGCGAAAGCTTTGTATTGGTCTTCAACGTAAAGAGTGATTTCTTTCCCTGCAGATGAACCAGCATCAGCAGCTTTTTCAGCAGGTTTGCTTCCACAAGCTACCAAAAGCAAGCTAGCAAGTGTAACAGTTCCAAGCACCGCAGCGCTTTTCATGAATTTAGATGACATAGTGTATTCCTCCTAAAGAATAACAGATTTTATAATGAGGAAACGCAAACGTTTTCCTTTATGGGACTAGTATAGCACAAACAGAAAACGGTTGCAAGTATTTTTTGTAAAAACTTTAAAAAAATTCACGGAAATGGTAAGCGTTTTATTTGTTTATAATAGAAGAAAATCCAAAAATTGCTTTTATTTTAAATTTTTAAAAAAGTCGAGAAAACGATTGCCTAATTTACAACTGGAAACTAAAGAGATTTGTTACTTTATTTCCAGTTCATAAGATAAGTGAAACCCTTATTCTTATTTTGTTAACTTTCTGAAAGAATATATATACGGGTAAGAAGAAAAACTTTTTAAAAAATAATCAAAAAAGTTATTTAAAACCGCTTGCATTTATCAAGAAAATGCGATATACTGATATTAGCGCAAACGTTTGCGTTCGTAAAAATGTAATATCTAACTATAAACACATGAGGTGCTTATTATGAAAAAACGTCAAAGTGGTGTGTTGATGCACATTTCTTCTCTTCCAGGAGCATACGGAATCGGATCATTTGGTAAAAGTGCTTACGACTTCGTTGATTTCTTGGTTCGTACAAAACAACGTTACTGGCAAATCCTTCCATTAGGAACAACTAGTTACGGAGATTCTCCTTACCAATCTTTCTCAGCCTTCGCAGGGAACACTCATTTTATCGATTTAGATATCTTGGTGGAGCAAGGTTTGTTGCAAGCAAGTGACCTTGAAGGAGTTGACTTTGGTAGCGATGTGTCTGAAGTTGACTATGCTAAAATCTACTACGCACGTCGTCCTCTTTTAGAAAAAGCGGTGAAACGCTTCTTGGAAGTCGGAGATGTTAAAGACTTGAGAAATTTGCTCAAGACAACCAATCATGGCTTGAGCTCTTTGCTGAGTACATGGCTATCAAAGAGCATTTTGACAATCTTGCTTGGACTGAATGGCCAGATGCTGATGCTCGTGCTCGTAAAGCTTCAGCACTTGAAAGCTACCGTGAGCAATTGGCAGACAAGTTGGTTTACCACCGTGTGACTCAATACTTCTTCTTCCAACAATGGTTGAAATTGAAAGCTTACGCTAACGACAACCACATCGAAATCGTTGGGGACATGCCAATCTACGTAGCGGAAGATTCAAGCGATATGTGGGCAAATCCACATCTCTTCAAGACAGATGTCAACGGTAAGGCGACTTGCATCGCAGGATGCCCACCAGATGAATTTTCTGCAACTGGCCAACTTTGGGGTAACCCAATCTATGACTGGGAAGCAATGGACAAAGACGGCTACAAATGGTGGATTGAACGCTTGCGTGAAAGCTTCAAAATCTACGACATCGTTCGTATCGACCACTTCCGTGGTTTCGAATCTTACTGGGAAATCCCTGCTGGTTCTGATACAGCGGCACCTGGTGAGTGGGTGAAAGGTCCTGGCTACAAGCTTTTTGCAGCCGTTAAGGAAGAACTTGGTGAGCTAAACATTATCGCCGAAGACCTTGGTTTCATGACAGATGAAGTTATTGAATTGCGTGAATGTACTGGCTTCCCAGGAATGAAGATTCTTCAATTTGCCTTCAACCCAGAAGACGAAAGCATCGATAGCCCACACTTGGCACCTGCTAACTCAGTTATGTACACAGGAACTCACGATAACAATACGGTTCTTGGTTGGTACCGTAACGAGATCGATGATGCGACTCGTGAGTACATGGCTCGCTACACGAACCGTAAAGAATACGAAACAGTGCCACACGCTATGCTTCGTACAGTCTTTCATCAGTTAGCTTCATGGCAATTGCAACTATGCAAGATTTGCTAGAATTGGATGAGGCAGCTCGTATGAACTTCCCATCTACCCTTGGTGGAAACTGGTCTTGGCGTATGACTGAAGATCAATTGACACCAGCTGTCGAGAAAGGCTTGCTTGACTTGACAACAATCTATCGCCGAATCAATGAAAATTTGGTAGAATTAAAGAAATAAGATAATAATCAGGAGACAACTAAACATGTTATCACTACAAGAATTTGTACAAAATCGTTACAATAAGACCATTGCAGAATGTAGCAATGAAGAGCTTTACCTTGCCCTTCTTAACTACAGCAAACTTGCAAGTAGCCAAAAACCAGTCAACACTGGTAAAAAGAAAGTTTACTATATCTCAGCTGAGTTCTTGATTGGTAAACTCTTGTCAAACAACTTGATCAACCTTGGTCTTTACGACGATGTCAAAAAAGAACTTGCTGCTGCAGGTAAAGACTTGATCGAAGTTGAAGAAGTTGAATTGGAACCATCTCTTGGTAATGGTGGTTTGGGACGTTTGGCTGCCTGCTTTATCGACTCAATTGCTACTCTTGGTTTGAACGGTGACGGTGTTGGTCTTAACTACCACTATGGTCTTTTCCAACAAGTTCTTAAAAACAACCAACAAGAAACAATTCCAAATGCATGGTTGACAGAGCAAAACTGGTTGGTTCACTCAAGCCGTAGCTACCAAGTACCATTTGCAGACTTTACTTTGACATCAACTCTTTATGATATTGATGTTACTGGTTATGAGACAGCAACTAAAAACCGCTTGCGTTTGTTTGACTTGGATTCAGTTGATTCTTCAATCATTAAAGATGGTATCAACTTTGATAAAACAGACATCGCTCGTAACTTGACTCTTTTCCTTTACCCAGATGATAGTGACCGTCAAGGTGAATTGCTCCGTATCTTCCAACAATACTTCATGGTTTCAAACGGTGCGCAATTGATTATTGAAGAAGCAATCGAAAAAGGAAGCAACTTGCATGACCTTGCTGACTACGCAGTTGTCCAAATCAATGATACTCACCCATCAATGGTTATCCCTGAGTTGATTCGTCTTTGACTGCTCGTGGTATCGAACTTGACGAAGCAATCTCAATCGTTCGTAGCATGACTGCCTACACTAACCACACAATCCTTGCTGAAGCCCTTGAAAAATGGCCTCTTGAATTCTTGCAAGAAGTGGTTCCTCACTTGGTACCAATCATCGAAGAATTGGACCGTCGTGTGAAAGCAGAATACAAAGATCCAGCTGTTCAAATTATCGACGAGAGCGGACGTGTTCACATGGCTCACATGGATATCCACTACGGATACAGCGTTAACGGGGTTGCAGCACTTCACACTGAAATCTTGAAAAATTCTGAGTTGAAAGCCTTCTACGACCTTTACCCAGAAAAATTCAACAACAAAACAAACGGTATCACTTTCCGTCGTTGGCTCATGCATGCCAACCCAAGACTTTCTCACTACTTGGATGAGATTATTGGAGAAGGTTGGCACCATGAAGCAGATGAGCTTGAAAAACTCTTGTCTTACGAAGACAAAGCAGCTGTCAAAGAAAAATTGGAAAGCATCAAAGCTCACAACAAACGTAAATTGGCACGTCACTTGAAAGAACACCAAGGTGTGGAAATCAATACAAACTCTATCTTTGATATCCAAATCAAACGTCTTCACGAGTACAAACGCCAACAAATGAACGCTTTGTACGTGATCCACAAATACCTTGACATCAAAGCTGGTAACATCCCTGCTCGTCAATCACAATCTTCTTTGGTGGTAAAGCAGCTCCAGCCTACACAATCGCTCAAGACATCATCCACTTGATCCTTTGCATGTCAGAAGTTATTGCTAACGATCCAGCGGTAGCTCCACACTTGCAAGTAGTTATGGTTGAGAACTACAACGTTACTGCAGCAAGCTTCCTTATCCCAGCATGTGATATTTCAGAACAAATCTCACTTGCTTCTAAAGAAGCTTCAGGTACTGGTAACATGAAATTCATGTTGAACGGAGCTTTGACTCTTGGTACTATGGACGGTGCTAACGTGGAAATCGCTGAGTTGGTTGGCGACGAAAACATCTACATCTTTCGGTGAAGATTCAGAAACTGTTATCGACCTTTACGCAAAAGCAGCTTACAAATCAAGCGAATTCTACGCTCGTGAAGCTATCAAACCATTGGTTGACTTCATCGTTAGCGATGCAGTTCTTGCAGCTGGAAACAAAGAGCGCTTGGAACGTCTTTACAATGAATTGATCAACAAAGACTGGTTCATGACTCTTCTTGACTTGGAAGACTACATCAAAGTGAAAGAGCAAATGTTGGCTGACTACGAAGACCGTGACGCATGGTTGGATAAAGTCATCGTTAACATTTCTAAAGCAGGATTCTTCTCATCTGACCGTACAATCGCTCAGTATAACGAAGATATCTGGCACTTGAACTAATACTCTTCGAAAATCTCTTCAAACCACGTCAGCGTTGCCTTGCCGTACTCAAGTACAGCCTGCGGCTAGCTTCCTAGTTTGCTCTTTGATTTTCATTGAGTATAAGATACAAGATTTATACTAATACACTTTCCTATAAAGCGAATTTCGATTGAAATTCGCTTTTTTGATACTTGAATGGAAATAGACCTTAGATACTATATTTGAATGAGTTACTTATATAAGATAGTTGCTTAAAACTATTCCTTATCATTATTTTTATCTGAAAATTGTAAGAAAGTGTGTTAAAATGGAAACGTATACAAGTAGTTATTTGAATATCAAATTAGAATTTGAAGAGGCTTATTATGAGTAATTTAGAAATAGGGAAACGGATTCGCACTTTACGGACTGAAAGAGGATTGAGTAGAGAAGCATTTTGTGGAGATGAAAAAGAACTTACTGTTCGTCAGTTGGGTCGAATTGAAACAGGAAACAACTTGCCCAGCTTAGCAAAACTAGACTATATAGCTGGAGTGTTAGGAGTTCCGATATCTCAGTTAATTGATGAACGATTGCTAATCGCTCCTAAAGAGTATTTAAAACTAAAAACAAAATTGATCCGTCAATCTATTCATGGAGATGAAGAAAAAATCCACCAACGTGAAGATATCTTTGAAGACATTCAAGAACGTTTTTATGACCAACTTCCTGAGGATGAACAGGTAGCAGTTGAGGTTCTACAGGCTATCGATGATGTATATGTTTCTGAAAACTCTGAATTTGGAGAAGGTTTGATTGAGGAATATTTCAATCAAACTTTGCTACAAACGGAGTATTCTGTAAATGATTTATTGATTTTATATTTATATTTTTTATCAAGTGCTATTAGTTTCAAACGACATGATGAAATTTTTAAAAAAGTAAGAAATAATATCGTGACCATAATTGACTGTTCAGATAACACTTACATGCATCTACTACAAAGAGTATTAATTGCAATACTGTTGTATCAATTGAGAAACGAATACTACGAAGATATCTCCGTTATTTTTAGTTTTCTAAGAGAAATTATGATGGAAATTCAAGATTCAAACTTAAAACCAACGGTAGACTACTTGGAAGCCAAATATTACCTATACGGGGAAAAAGATAAAGAAAAAGCCCTACAATACTATGAAAAAGCTATCAATGGGGCAGAATTTTTTAATGATATGAATTTCAAAAATCGAGTGATAGAGGAGAGAAAAGAAGAGTTCCCTGATATATAAAAATCTCTTTGTTCGTTGTGGAGGTGGCTGATAAGCAGTCTAAGTAGCTTTTTTAATAAGAATTTAATATATTTGAAATAATAGATAGTAACAAATAGATAAGTACTTTTATTTTTGTGTGCAAAAGTCTATTTATAGAGGAATGAGATGAAAAATTTAGAAATAGGGAAACGGATTCGTACTTTACGGACTGAAAAAGGACTGAGTAGAGAAGCCTTTTGTGGAGATGAAAAGGAACTTACTGTTCGTCAGTTGGGCCGAATTGAAACAGGAAATAACTTACCTAGCTTAGCGAAACTGGACTATATAGCTGAAGTGTTAGGAGTTCCGATGTCTCAGTTAATTGACGAAGGATTGTTAATTGTTCCTAAAGAGTATTTAAAACTAAAAACGAAATTGATTCGTCAATCTATTCATGGAGATAAAGAAAAAATCCGCCAACGTGAGGCTATCTTTGAAGAAATTCAGGAACGCTTTTATGACCAACTGCCTGAAGATGAGCAAGTAGCAGTTGAAGTTTTACAAGCTATTGATGATGTGTATGTTTCTGAAAACTCTGACTTTGGAGAGGGATTGATTGAGGAGTATTTTGAGCAGTTACTTTTAAAAACAAATTATGATACTAATGATTTATTAATTTTACACTTGTATTTCTTAAAGTGTACTTTGAATGCTAAGCCAATTGATAATGTATTTGAAAATATCTATTCTAACATCTTGGAGCAAACTAATTTCTCTGATGCCAACAATATTCATTTGATTCAAAGGGTTATTGTATCAATTGTTTTATATCACTTTAATATTGAATATTATGATTTAATGCCTCAAACGCTAAGTGCTGTACGAGAAATAATAGATGAAGTCCAAGATTTTGCTTTACTACCTACAGTAGATTTTTTTGAAGCCAAATATTATATTCATACTAATCAGAATAAAGATCTTGCTTTAGACTACTATAATAAAGCAATAAACGGATCGGAATTATTAAATGATAAATCATTTAGGGATAGAGTGATAGAGGAAAAAATAAGGATTTTCCATAATTTCAATTTAAAAACAGGACATAAATGTCAGTGGACATTTATGTCCTGTTTTTTTACTCTCGTAAGGTATATACTGTTAGTGTAAATAAATTAAGCAGAACGCAATGCTAGAAACATTACTATTTAAACGGGATGTAGATTAGCAGGCGGGAGGAAACTATGGCAAAAACAATTGACTATTATATGGATGAAAAGTTTGTCAAGAAGGATTATCTGATTATCAAAAATAGTCTAGATAGCAGACGCCTATGTAAAGTAACACTTGATGAGAAGCTACTAAAGTTAGTTCTCTTGCTTCCAAATGAAATGAGAGAAATCAAAATGGACTCCAACTTAAAGCCTAGAATTAGAGTTGTTGACATAACCGATGGGAGTGAGTGAAGTTTCTAAAACACAATTTATCATTAGAAAGAGGTAATAAAATGATTAAGGTAGAAAGAGTTATAAAGCGATTTGGAGATAATGTTGCTTTAAATCAAATTAGTTTTTCAATAAATGAAGGAGAAATTTTTGGATTCCTAGGTCCATCTGGTTCAGGGAAAACAACAATGATCAATATTCTGACAGGACAGCTACAGGCTAACAGCGGAAAGACAGAATTATTAGGGAAAGATTCTCAAAAATTACTTCCGTCAGATTTTGAAGAGTTAGGTTTAGTAGGTGACACAAGTGGTTATTACGAAAAATTAAGTTTGTACAATAACTTGTTACTGTTTGCAAGACTATACGGAGTTTCAAAATCTCGAATTGAAGAAATTCTAAAACAAGTTGGTCTGTATGATAGTAAAGACACTCCAGCTGAGAAAACTTTCTACAGGAATGCGTCAACGAATGCTTTTAGCTCGTGCTTTAATCAATTATCCTAAAGTTCTATTTTTAGATGAACCTACAAGTGGGTTAGATCCCACCACCTCAAAGAAGATTCACAAATTACTACAGGAGTTAAAGGAAAGAGGAACAACCATTTTCTTAACTACTCATGATATGAATGAGGCGACTTTATTATGTGATAACCTAGCTCTTTTGAATAAAGGTGATCTTATTGAACAAGGAAGCCCAAGCGAAATTATCCAAAAATACAACACGGAAAAAAAGGTTGCAGTAACCTATAGTGATTCTACTAAAAAAGTAGTGCGCTTTGAAGACTTGCAGCAAGAAGATTATAAAAAAATGATGACGATTCACTCATGTGAACCCACTTTAGAAGATATTTTTATTAAATTGACAGGAGAAAAATTAGATGTTTAAGAGAATTTTAGCCCTTATCTGGTTGAGGACACAAGTATTATTAACAAACAAAAACACTTTGGTACAGGTAGTATTCCCATTCTTTCTGGTTCTACTCTTCCAAAATTTTATGAATACAGATGGCACTCAAGGGAAAACACTATTGTTTAGTTCTTTAACAATGGCATTCTCATTTTCTTCTGGGTCAATGATTTCAAACTCTATTGCAGAGGAAAAAGAAAAAAGAATTTTTAAAACACTCATTTTAAGCGGAGTTCGCCGTGGAGAATATCTTGTTTCCGTGTTGTTTTATCCTGTAATCTTTGCCTTAGCTTCAGTTATTTCCTTCCCTATTATGGTTGAAGTGGATTTCGCAAAAGATTATCCTGTATACCTTGTAGTAGCTTCTCTGGTAGCATTATGTACAATCCTCTTAAATCTAGTGGTTGGAGCTATTTCAGAGACACAAACGCAGGCTCAGGTTTATGGTTTGATTCCAATGCTTGGTCTCTCATTCTTGCCGATGTTTTCTCAAGTTAGCTCAGAGATCAAGAAATTTATGGATACAACTTTCTTAGGAGTCTATGTAGATTTCTTTAATAAACCAGATTTCAAGTTGAATTTTGACAGTTTGGGAATCACTTTTGCTTGGGTTGTAGCATTACTTGCCCTTAGTTATTGGGGGTTGAAAAATAAAAAAAAAGTACAGTTTGGAAAATTAACAATTAATCAACTTCAAAAACTAACTTTTTTTAAAGTTTAGTGTTAGTAAGCTTTGTAAGAAACCTAGTTTAAAACAGTAAACCAGCGCTTGAAATGCTGGTTTTTACTGTCTTCAGCCTTATATTTCTTCGTAGTTGATTAGCTCATATCCCTTGTATTCGCTTACATAAAGTATTATAATATGATTGTAGGAAAGAAGGTGTTTTTATGTGGAAAAAATATTTTTCAAAATATAAATGGACGGATTTATTTTGGATTTTATTTGTTATTTGACCTGCCTCTTGACGGGTAATAATACTCTTTTCCCCCTTACCCATCAAGAAATCTCTTATCATGGGTGCTTATTGGGAATTACACTTGCATTATATCACTTACTATTTATTGATAAGTTTGTTATCTCGAATCGAAAATAAAGATTAGAGCTTAGAATTGGTAAATTTCCTAAATTTTTCGGATAGATAGTTTAAAAATTGACACAAAAACCGCAGATCTTCTTGAAATGCGGTTTTTTGTGTCAATTATAGTACTTTCCCAACCAGAATCTCAGCCTCAATAGTAATCTCTGTCAGTTGGCTCCAGTCAATCTTGGTCTGATCAACGTGAAAGAGTAAGGGAGTCATGCTGAGTAGGGTTTGAAGCTGCTCTGCTGTGATAGTCTTAGTCAGAGAGGCAGTTTGGTTAGATAGGATGGTAAAGTGTTCTTGGAAATGATTTTTGATATCTTGGTTGGAATAGTCCTTGTTTGTCAGCTGGTCTTGTACCTTCTGACGAATTTCCTTGAGGTGATTTTCAGTTGGGATAACCTTTATCAAGATGCCGTCTTTGGATAAAACGCGACGAAATTCTCCATAGTTGGCAGGTGAGAAGATATCAAGCAGGATATCCATGCTAGCGTCTTTTATAGGAAGACGAGCTAAGTCACCCACAAACCAGTTGACTGCCCAGTTAGCTTCACTTTTAGCAGCGATTTGGACGGAATCTTTTGAAATATCGAAGGCATAGAATTTTTGTCAGGATGACTTTCTTGGAGTTTGCGAGAATAGAATCCCTCGCCACAACCGACATCTAAGACTGTGGTGCTAGTTTCTGAATTTGCTAGCAAGTCCGAAATATCTTCTAAAATAGCCTGATAAAATCCAGCTTCTAGGATTTGTTGACGGTTTTGAAAATTTTCCTTGTCGTAGTTAGCAGATTGCTTGATTTGAGGCGCCAGATTGACATAGCCAAATTTAGCCAAGTCAAAAGAATGGCGATTGTTGCATTTGAGACTAGTCTCTACCAGAGTCAGATTTTCTCGACAGATAGGGCAGGCAAAGGCAGTCGCAGAAGCAAAACGCTGGAGTTTGGGTTTGAGATTTATATTCATAGTTTAAGTGTATCAAAAGAGGCAAATGAAAGCAACTTTAGGAATAAGTAGATGGGAGATTCAGTAGAAATAAAACTAATTCTCCAATTTATAGAATGAAATTGCTTTTATATCTAAATTGCTATATAATAATGATAAGGAGGAAATAAGTATGTTAAAAGAAGTATTAACCGTTGCAAAAGTTGCGAAAAAATCATCACTCTTTTTGGGTGGTGTCGCATTTGGTACCCTTGGTTTGAAAATCTTAGCAAGTAAGGAAGCTAAAAAAGGTTATTCTAAAGCTTTGGCTAAGGCTTACAAGTTGAAAGACGAGCTAGATGCATCTGTTTCTGTTGTGAAGCAACATGGAGACGATGTCTTGCAAGATGCCAAATATTTGTACGAGCAAGAGAAAAAAGAAGAGCAATTAGATAGCCTTATAGGAGAATAATATGTCTTTTAAAGTGCTACATAGAGGATACCAACATATCCGACTATCATCATCTTTCTCGCTCACCTTGGATATTCAAGACTATCTTCGTTCCTTGGCGAGAGATGAAAAGGGGATTGAGTCTATCCAGTTTTACATGGATCAACAGCACTTTACTCTACGCATAAAAGAAGGCTTCTCCGTATTAGATAATGCAGAAGCCTTTTTAAAAAGAATTGATAAAGGGAAAGTTTCTGAGTTGATGACTCTTCCCATTCGTAGAGAAGAGAGTGCCTACTCTATTGTTTCAGGTGCAGCGATTAAGCGTGTGCTTTTTCGTAGTCTTGTACCGTCTCCTATTCGTTATATATGGACTTGTTATCAGGCTTTGGGTTATGTTAGAGAAGCCTATCAGACTCTAGCGCGTAAGGAACTAACGATGGAGGTCTTGGACTGTTCAGCGATTTTATTATCTTTGTTTATGAACCAATCCAAGACGGCAAGTAATATCATGTTTATGCTTGATTTGGGGAATCATTTAGATCAGTGGTCCTTGAAAAAAACTGCAACAGATTTAGAACAGAGTCTTCTTGCAAAAGAGAGCGATGTATTCTTAGTACAGGGCGATACAGTCGTTAGTATCAAGAGTTCCGATGTTCAAATAGGAGATGTTTTGGTCCTATCTCAAGGAAATGAAATTCTGTTTGATGGACAAGTAGTTTCAGGTTTAGGTATGGTCAACGAAAGTTCCTTGACGGGAGAGAGTTTTCCAGTTGAAAAAAGAGAGTCTGATTTGGTTTGTGCAAATACAGTATTAGAAACTGGAGAGTTACGCATTCGTGTAACCGATAATCAGATGAACAGCCGGATTTTACAACTGATTGAGTTGATGAAGAAATCTGAAGAAAACAAGAAAACGAAACAACGCTATTTCATCAAGATGGCGGATAAGGTCGTCAAATATAATTTCTTGGGGGCTGGGCTGACTTACCTATTAACAGGTTCTTTTTCTAAGGCTATTTCTTTCCTATTGGTCGATTTCTCCTGCGCTTTGAAAATCTCTACTCCTGTAGCTTATTTGACAGCTATCAAGGAGGGGTTGAATCGTGAAATGGTGATTAAGGATGGGGATGTTCTGGAGAAATATCTGGAAGTCGATACCTTCTTATTTGATAAGACTGGGACAATCACAACTAGCTATCCTATAGTTGAAAAGGTGTTACCTTTTGGGGACTATAGTGAGGAAGATATTCTCAGAATCAGTGCCTGTCTTGAGGAACACATTTATCATCCTATTGCTAATGCCATCGTCAAGCAAGCTGAGATAGAGGGAATTGAACATGAGGAAATGCATGGGAAACTCCAATATATCGCAAGCAAGGGGATCAAATCTCATATTGATGGCCAACCAGTTCTTATTGGGAATTATGTCTTGATGCAGGATGAGCAAATTCATATCAGTTCAGAACAAAATGCTTTAATTGAAGAGTACAAGAGTCACTACAATCTCTTATTCTTAGCCTACCAGAATGAATTAATTGGAATGTTCTGCATTCATACTCCTTTGAGAAAAGAAGCAAAAGCAGCCTTGGAGAAACTTAAGGCACAAGGGAAAAAATTGATTCTGGCAACAGGGGACACCTTGGTTAGGACAGAGGAATTAGTCAAAGATTTGCCCTTTGATCAGGTCTATACAGACTTGAAACCTGATGGGAAATTTGAGTTAGTAGAGGAACTGCAGAAAGCAGGTCACACTATTTTGATGGTTGGGGATGGGTTGAATGACTCAGCGGCTCTAACTCTATCAGATATCGGTGTGGTGATGAATGAGAGTGCAGATATTTCTAAGCAGATGAGTGATATCTTATTGTTAGATAATCGTTTGGATTTCTTCCAAGAGTTGGATTCGCTATCATCATCTTTGCAAACACTCATCAAGAAGAATATTCAAGATACCGTTGTCGTAAATAGTAGTTTGATTGGCTTTGGCTTGTTTAATTGGCTCAGTCCTTCAAATCTCTCTATCTTACATAATCTAACAACCTTACGTATTGTACTGCGTAGCCTGTCTATTAAGGGATAGGTGGGGGACTATTCACAGCAAAAAGGAGTTACCTTTCTCGAGGTTAACTCCTTTTTTATAGGTAAATGTTGAACAGTTTAGTAAGTCAATACAAAGTATTTTTTCTTCCCACGACGGATAACAGTCAGTTCGTTCTCTAACTTATCAGCGTCACTTAAGACATAGTCAAGGTCTTGGATGCGGTCGCCGTTGACGTAGATAGCTCCGTTTTGGACGTCTTCACGGGCTTGGCGTTTTGAGTTGACTACGCCAGATGAGACGAGCAGTTCCACGATATTGTGATTTTCATCTGCTTGAACTTGGTAGTTTGGTACACCACGAAGTCCTTGTTTGAGCTCTTTGACAGAAAGGTTTTTGATGTTTCCTGCAAAGAGTTGCTCAGTGATGTTGAGGGCTTCTTTGTAGGCTTCTTCTCCGTGAACAAGTGTAACGACTTCACGAGCCAAGACTTTTTGAGCCAAGCGTTCGTGTGGAGCTGCTTCAAATTGTTTACGGATGTCTTCAATCTCATCAAGTGACAAGAAAGTAAAAGATTTTCAAGAAGCGAACAGCGTCCGCGTCCATAACGTTCATCCAAAAATTGGTACATTTCGTATGGAGAAGTCTTTTCAGGATTGAGCCAGACGGCGTTTCCTTCTGATTTACCAAATTTCTTACCAGTTGCATCTGTGATCAATGGAACAGTGATTACGTGGCCAGTTTTGTCAGCTTTACGACGAAGCAATTCGGTACCAGCTGTCATATTTCCCCACTGATCAGAACCACCGATTTGAAGCGTTACGTTGTGGTCTTGGTTAAGAACGAAGAAGTCGTACCCTTGCATGATTTGGTAAGCAAACTCAGTGTAGGAAATCCCAGTTTCGATCCGTTTTTTCACAGACTCCTTACTCATCATGTAGTTGACAGTGAAGTATTTTCCGATATCACGGAGGAAGTCAATGAAGCTGATGCTGCCAAACCAGTCGTAGTTGTTGACCATGACAGCCTTGTTTTCGCCATTTTCAAAGTCAAGAAAACGAGAAAGTTGTCCTTGGATAGACTTGACCCAGCCATCTACTGTGTCTTTTGTTTGGAGACTACGTTCAGCATCTTTGAAGGACGGATCTCCGATGAGACCTGTAGCACCGCCAACGAGCGCATAAGGTTTGTGACCTGCTAGTTGCAAGCGACGACTTGTCAAGATTGCGACAAGGTGGCCTAGGTGAAGGCTGTCAGCAGTTGGATCGTAGCCAGTATAATAAGAAACTTGACCTTCTTCTAGGGCTTTACGCAAAGCTTCTTCATCAGTCGTTTGAAAAATCAAACCACGCTCTTTTAGCTCATCAAAAATGTGCATGTGTCTTTTCTCCTTTTTAAAATTATTGTTTCTAACTATTGTATCACAAACTTGGGCAATAGCCTAGCAGAATAGGGAAGAAAGTGGCTATTTTATTGAAAGTTTCCCTTTTGTGGTATAATAAATAGAGTGAGGAAATCCATGCAAAATCAATTAAATGAAATAAAACGAAAAATGCTGGAATTTTTCCAGCGAGTAAAATCAAACATAAATCATAAAAAATCAGAGAAAGTCTCAGAAGAGAAGAAGTCGGATGGAACAGGTGGGAAAATTCTGCCTATCTTAGGGAGCGTTTTAGCTGCTATCAAGGGAGTTTTGAATACTCTCTTTATTCTAGGTTTTATCGGTGGGCTTTTTGGTGCTGGTGTAGCTCTTGGTTATGGGGTTGCTTTGTTTGATAAAGCTAAGGTTCCGCCAGCGGAGGATTTGGTCAAGCAGGTTAAAAATATTTCTTCCATCTCAGAAATTGTTTATGCAGATGGGAGTGTCATTGCTTCTATTGAGAGTGACCTACTGAGAACTTCTGTCTCATCTGAGGAAATATCGGATAATCTCAAAAAGGCTATCGTTGCAACTGAGGACGAACATTTTCTTGAACATAAAGGTGTTGTGCCCAAAGCTGTGATTCGGGCTACTTTGGGAACCTTTGCAGGTTTGGGCTCATCTAGCGGGGGCTCGACCTTGACCCAACAGTTAATCAAGCAACAAGTGGTCGGAGATGCTCCGACTTTGGCTCGTAAGGCTACAGAAATTGTCGATGCCCTTGCCTTGGAACGTAGCATGAGCAAGGATGAAATCTTGACCACCTATCTCAATGTTGCTCCCTTTGGTCGAAATCATAAAGGGCAGAATATTGCAGGTGCCCAGCAAGCTGCTGAAGGGATTTTCGGTATCGATGCCAACAAGTTAAGTATTCCCCAAGCCGCTTTCCTAGCAGGTTTGCCACAGAGTCCGATTACTTATTCCCCTTATGAAAATACTGGAGAGTTAAAGAGTGATGAAGACTTAGAGCTTGGTTTGAAACGAGCCAAGGACGTTCTTTACAACATGTACCGTACGGGTGCTCTGACTCAGGAAGAATACGACCAGTACAAGGATTATAATCTCAAACAAGACTTCTTGCCATCGGGAACTGTCAATGCTGTTTCAAGAGATTACCTTTACTTTACGGCTATGGCTGAAGCGACAGACCGTATGTATGATTATTTAGTTCAGCAGGACAATGTCTCTAGTCAGGAGTTGAAAAAGGAAGCGATTCAAAAGGCTTATCATGAGCGAGCGGAGCAGGAACTAAGTACTGGCGGCTATAAAATCACTACAACGATCAATAAAAAAATCCATAACGCCATGCAAAATGCAGTTGCTAACTACGGTCGTTTGGTAGATGATGCGACTGGGCAGCCTGAAGTAGGGAATGTTTTGATGGACAATAAAACGGGTGCTGTTCTAGGATTTATTGGTGGTCGTAATTACCAGATAAACCAAAACAATCACGCCTTTGATACCAAGCGTTCTCCTGCCTCTACAACCAAACCTTTGCTGGCCTACGGTATTGCCATTGACCAAGGTTTGATGGGAAGTGCTAGTATCTTGTCCAATTATCCGACAAAATTCTCTAATGGCAATCCTATCATGTATGTGAACAGTCCAGGTACAGGCATGATGACTTTGGGAGAAGCCTTGAATTATTCGTGGAATATCCCAGCCTATTGGACTTATCGCATGCTTCGTGAGAAGGGTGTGGATGTCAAGGGTTACATGGAGAAAATGGGTTATGAGATTCCAGAGTATGGTATCGAAAGTCTGCCTATGGGCGGTGGTATTGAAGTCACAGTTGCACAGCATACCAACGGTTATCAGACCATAGCTAACAATGGTGTCTACCATCAGAAACATGTGATTTCTAAGATTGAATCATCTGATGGTAGAGTAATCTATGAATTCCAAGACAAACCAGTTCAAGTGTACTCGAAGGCAACAGCAACGATTATGCAGAGTTTGCTTCGTGAGGTGATTTCATCTCGAATCACTTCAAGTTTCCAAACAGACTTGGTTGCTATTAATTCAAACTTAGCTCGTGCAGACTGGATTGGTAAGACTGGGACAACCAATGAAGATGAAAATATGTGGCTCATGCTGTCAACACCAAGATTGACTCTAGGTGGTTGGCTAGGTCATGATGACAATCGCCCAATGGCTAAGGGAGCTGGGCATTATCGAAATGCCAATTATATGGCTCACTTGGTCAATGCTATCCAAGAGGCAGATCCTGGTGTTTGGGGTAATGAACGCTTTAATCTTGATTCTAGTGTGACTCAATCTCAGGTCCTCAGATCTACAGGACAGAAGCCGGGGCAAGTATCCGTTAATGGAAAAACGGTGGATCTTTCAGGTTCTACTGTAACGAGCTATTGGGCTAACAAGGCGGGAGCTCCTATGACCAGCTATCACTTTGCTATTGGAGGAAGTGAGTCAGATTATCAGAATGCTTGGTCAAGTATCGTTAGCACACTACCAACTCCTTCCAGCTCAAGCACTAGTTCAAGTAGCAGTTCAAGTGATAGCTCTAGCAGTACATCAAGTTCATCATCTACACAACCAAATAGTAGAAGATAGGAAAGTGGTATTGATTGCCACTTTTTTCTTTTGTCCTTTCGTGTTACAATAAAGGTATGAATCAGTATCAGAAAAAGATTGTTAAAGGAACCATTTATTCGCTCCTATCCGGCTTAATCTGGGGCATCTGTGGAATTTTAGGAGAATATTTTTTTACCCATTACCAGGTGTCTTCGGGTTGGATTACCTCTATGCGTTTGACACTGGCAGGGAGTCTTGTGCTCATTTGGTCTGCAATGCAATTAAAATCACAAGTGCTAGATATTTGGCGAGACAAGAAAAATTACCTGCCCTTTTTAGCCTATGCTATTTTGGGGATTTTCTCAGTTCAGTATTTTTTCTATCTCTGCGTAGAATACTCAAATGCAGCGACAGCAACTATTTTACAGTTTATCAGTCCAGTCTTTATCCTCTTTTACAATCGCTTGGTTTATCAAAAACGAGCGTCAAAAAGCGCTATTTTCTATGTTTTGATTGCCATGTTGGGTGTTTGCTTGATGGCGACAAAGGGAGATCTCTCTCAGTTATCCATGACGCCACTAGCCCTTATAACAGGTCTGCTGAGTGCCATGGGGGTTATGTTTAATGTTATCCTACCTCAGCCTTTTGCTAAGCGCTATGGTTTTGTTCCCACGGTTGGGTGGGGGATGATTTTGGCAGGTTTATTTAGCAATGTTCTCTCGCCAGTGCATCAGCTTTCCTTTACTCTTGATATTTGGAGTATCTTGATTTGCCTCACTATTGCTTTCTTTGGGACGGCTTTTGCTTTTTTTATTTCCATGAAGGCTGTGTCCTTGGTTTCTCCTTTGGTGGTTTCCGTTATCAGTGCCAGCGAACCTCTCTCTTCGGCTCTCTTGAGTGTTTTATTTTTAGGATTGGTAGTGGATTGGTCCCTTCTTCTAGCTATGGCCCTGATTATTTTGCCTATGATTTTCCTATCGATAGAAGAAGCGAAAGAAAGTAAATAAAAAGTCTTTTCTTAATTCTAAAAGTCTGTTATACTAGAATAGTCAATAAAACACGGGGAGATAGTTGTGAAGAGTGTTTTTAGGTTGTATCGGTAGGGACTTACTTTTACCGACAGCACCTTTTATCTCACATCCCTAAAAATCATCCCTAAAAACAAACAAAAAGGCTTCAAATTTGAGGCCTTTTTTGGTAGAATAGGTATCATTAAAATGAACTAGGAGGCGCCTATGACTGCTACAAAAATGAACGCACAAGAAATTATCCAATTTATCGCCAATGCTGAAAAGAAAACCAGTGTAAAAGTAACCTTTGAGGGACAACTCGCAACTGCTGTACCAAGCTCTGTTGTTAAACTAGGGAATGTCCTATTTGGAGACTGGAAGGACGTAGCTCCTCTTCTCGATGGCTTGGTAGAAAATCAAGACTATGTTGTTGAGCAAGATGCTCGTAATTCTGCAGTTCCCTGCTAGATAAACGTGCTATCAACGCTCGTATTGAGCCAGGTGCGATTATCCGTGACCAGGTTGAAATTGGTGACAATGCTGTTATCATGATGGGAGCTGTTATCAATATCGGTGCTGAAATTGGTGCAGGAACTATGATTGATATGGGTGCTATCCTTGGTGGGCGTGCCATCGTTGGGAAAAACAGTCACGTTGGTGCAGGTGCGGTTCTTGCAGGTGTGATTGAGCCAGCTAGCGCAGAACCAGTCCGTGTTGGAGACAATGTTCTCATCGGTGCCAATGCAGTAGTTATCGAAGGAGTCCAAATCGGTAGTGGTTCAGTTGTTGCAGCAGGAGCTATTGTTACCCAAGATGTCCCAGAAAACGTGGTAGTAGCAGGCGTTCCGGCTCGTATTATCAAAGAGATTGATGCCCAAACCCAACAAAAAACAGCGCTAGAGGATGCGCTTCGTACCTTGTAATTCTAAAAGAAAAATAGAGGCGGAACTCTTTTTCCAGCCTCTTTCTGCTATATAGGAGGACAGATAGATGTTAGATTTGATTCAGACTAGACGAGATTTACACCAGATTCCAGAGATTGGCTTGGAGGAGTTCAAGACTCATGCTTATTTGCTGGATGTGATTGAGAAATTGACTGCGGGCAAGGACTTTGTTCAAGTTCGTACTTGGCGGACAGGTATTTTGGTCTATTTGCAGGGAAGTCAGCCAGAGCAGACCATTGGTTGGCGGACAGATATTGATGGTCTGCCTATCGTTGAACAAACAGGATTTCCTTTCGCTTCTCAGCACCAAGGTCGTATGCATGCTTGTGGCCATGATTTTCATATGACTATTGCTTTGGGCTGCCTCGAGCGCGCCCTTGAGGAACAACCCAAGAATAATCTGCTTTTCTTATTTCAGCCCGCTGAGGAGAATGAAGCTGGTGGCATGCTCATGTATGAAGATGGTGCTTTTGGGGACTGGTTACCAGACCAGTTTTATGGTCTCCATGTTCGACCAGATCTGAAAGTCGGTCAGATTGCGACTAATACTCATACACTCTTTGCAGGGACTTGTGAGGTGAAGATTCGTTTTAAAGGTAAAGGTGGGCACGCAGCCTTTCCGCATGAAGCCAATGACGCCTTGGTGGCCGCTAGTTACTTTGTGACCCAGGTGCAGTCAGTTGTCAGCCGCAATGTTAACCCAATCGAGGGAGCAGTGGTGACCTTTGGTGTTTTTCAGGCTGGAACAACCAACAATGTCATCACAGACACAGCCTTTTTACATGGAACTATTCGCGCCTTGACTCAAGACATGAGCCTCTTGGTACAAAAGAGGGTCAAGACAGTTGCAGAAGGAGTTGCAGCTGCCTTTGATATGGAAGTTGAAGTCGAACTCAAACAAGGTGGCTACCTACCTGTTGAGAATAATCCAGCCTTGGCGCGTGAACTGATGGACTTCTTTGAAGAAAAAGAGGGAATTGAGTTGATTGATATCGAACCTGCTATGACAGGCGAGGACTTTGGTTATCTCCTTTCAAAAGTTGATGGCGTTATGTTTTGGCTAGGGATAGATAGTCCCTACGCTCTTCATCACCCTCAGATGAGTCCTAAGGAAGAAGCCTTAGATATTGGGGTGGATGCGGTCTCTAGTTTCCTGAAAAAGAAGGCAACAGAGTAGAGGGTTTGTCTATGAAATCGGAATTACGCAAGCAAGTCTTGCAAGAAATGAAGGCTTTATCTCAAGAACAAAAACAGGCTATAGACCAAGCTTTAACCGAGCGATTGTTACAACACCCCTTTTACCAAGAAGCTAAAATCATCGCAACCTATCTCTCTTTTCCGCACGAATTTCAAACGCAGGGATTGATTGAGCAGGCGCTGAAGGACGGCAAGAAGGTTCTGATACCTAAAACCTATCCCAAAGGTCGCATGGACTTTGTGGTCTATGATCCGCAGCAATTGGTGAAAACTTCCTTTGGTTTACTGGAGCCACAAGGAGATTTGGAAGTAGTAGATGCCTCTCAGATTGATTTGATTCATGTTCCTGGGCTGGTTTTTACGACGGAAGGATATCGTATTGGCTACGGTGGAGGTTACTATGACCGCTATCTGGAACATTTTACTGGTCATACATTGAGTGCGGTTTATTCTAGTCAAGTTCAGGACTTTATCCCTGAAAATCATGATATTTCTGTTCAGGAGGTTCTGATTGATGAAGGAAATCTTTGATAGACGTTACCCTGTGACGAGTTTTTTCCTCTTAGTGACGGCCTTGGTGTTTCTACTAATGCTGGTCACTACAGGCGGAAACTTTGACAGGGCAGACACCCTATTTCGATTTGGAGCCATGTATGGCCCTGCTATTCGGCTCTTTCCTGAGCAGACTTGGCGTCTCTTCTCTGCCATTTTTGTTCATATTGGGTGGGAACATTTCATTGTCAATATGCTTTCCCTCTATTATCTTGGTAGGCAAGTAGAGGAGATTTTCGGATCCAAGAAGTTTTTCTTTCTCTATCTATTATCTGGAATGATGGGCAATCTCTTTGTTTTTGTATTTAGTCCCAAATCCTTAGCAGCAGGAGCCTCGACTTCTCTCTATGGGGTATTTGCTGCGATTATTGTTCTTCGCTATGCTACGCGTAATCCTTATATCCAGCAGTTGGGGCAATCCTATTTGACACTTTTTGTGGTTAACATTATTGGAAGTGTTCTGATTCCTGGCATCAGCCTAGCAGGCCATATCGGTGGTGCAGTTGGTGGAGCATTGCTAGCAATTATCTTTCCAGTTCGAGGAGAAAGACGGATGTATAGTGCTAGTCAGAGACTGGTAGCGGCAGTGTTGTTCGTAGGACTTGCAGTCTTGCTTCTCTACAAGGGAATGGGATTGTGACGACTAATATATAAACTTGAATAAGAAAAAAGCTACTTAAAAAATGAGTAGCTTTTAATGTGATTTGGAACCATTCGAAACAACACAGCTCTAAAACCCTCGATAATGAGGATGCAAATGATCCACTGTTTTGGAACCATTCGAAACAACACAGCTCTAAAACATGAACCAGAGAATTTTATCCAACTCCTTGGTTTTGGAACCATTCGAAACAACACAGCTCTAAAAACATCTTCTGAATCTAGTAGTGCTGTCAACGTCAAAATGTTTTGGAACCATTCGAAACAACACAGCTCTAAAAACATGCATGGATAGTAGAAACTGCCTGGTTAATCAGTTTTGGAACCATTCGAAACAACACAGCTCTAAAAACAAAGAGTGCTTTTCTATTTATAGACATTTGTTTTGTTTTGGAACCATTCGAAACAACACAGCTCTAAAAACTAAATGTCGTGATTGCACGTTTGCTCATTGACGTTTTGGAACCATTCGAAACAACACAGCTCTAAAACCATCGCCTTGTTAAGCTGATTTAGAACCGGTTTTTGGAACCATTCGAAACAACACAGCTCTAAAAACATGATAGACACCAGTTAAAGTGCTTTCATCACTCAGTTTTGGAACCATTCGAAAACAACACAGCTCTAAAACATCTTGATACCTGTGACATCATCTGCAAGTGCTGTTTTGGAACCATTCGAAACAACACAGCTCTAAAAACTACACTGGTCATGGACGTTCAAATGACTTGATAGTTTTGGAACCATTCGAAACAACACAGCTCTAAAACACATGCGTATCCTGTTAGCACAGTCTGCGCCCACTGTTTTGGAACCATTCGAAACAACACAGCTCTAAAAACCGCACTATCACTGACAGCAGAAAGAGAGCATGTTTTGGAACCATTCGAAACAACACAGCTCTAAAAACTTAACCTACAGGTTTTCAACATATAATGCCGTTTTTGGAACCATTCGAAACAACACAGCTCTAAAACCATTCCGACAATGTCGCAAAGGAGTGTGTTTTGGAACCATTCGAAACAACACAGCTCTAAAACAGACTTCAGCAGAAAGATACATACCTATCGAGTTTTTGGAACCATTCGAAACAACACAGCTCTAAAAACTCATTTGAATAGCTTTTTATGATGGTCAGCTAGTTTTGGAACCATTCGAAAACAACACAGCTCTAAAACCAGCTTCCCATAAGGTTCTCGGCTGTTGGCGTTTTGGAACCATTCGAAACAACACAGCTCTAAAACAGATGAATATACTCAGCTCACCAGTTGTCGGTTTTGGAACCATTCGAAACAACACAGCTCTAAAACACCCAACGTAGCATGGACTTGAAACTCTTTGTTTTGGAACCATTCGAAACAACACAGCTCTAAAACCTCGTAGAAAAATTTTACTCACGAAATTTCGTAATCGCGCCATTCGTCCCAGCTAGACTTCAGTTCGCTAGATCCCAATTGTTACTTTTATTATACCATATTTTCGGGGTTCAAGAAATAGTCTTGATCCAATACATACTGCGGAAAATCATAGATTTTCCGAGGCTCAACAAACAAGACGGACAGTTGATTGAGTTGGACATACTCTATCAAATTTACTAACTCATCCTTTGATAGATAGGCGGATGCATTGATGAAAACAAGGAGTTTCTTTTTAGAAAGATATTTAAAAATCTGGACAATTTCTAGCATCTTTTCAAAAGGTGTATCACTAAGGGTTTCGACTTTGACACCAAGTGCATCTATTAACTCTAGAATGGTAATTTCATCATACTCTAGGTCTAACTCGTTTTCCAAACACTCAAATGCCAGCAATTCTGTAATCGTAGCAACCAACTTTTCAATCATGGACTTGACTTCGGGCTTGTCATTGAGTTGATTTTCTAAATCAGCATGTATCAGCTTGAGCATGGCAGGTGAGTTGAGATTGTATCCTAAGACATCCGTTATCACTAGTAACTCGGATTCTTTCAGAGCTTTTAGATTTCTATCAAACAACTTCAACTCTCCATCATCAGTGTACTGGTAGAATTGCTTGACTATAGTTGAAAAGGTAAACTGGTCTTCCAACACTAAAAAAGTTGCATTTTCAATAGTTAATGGTTCATCCAATAGTGGGAAATTAATCTTCATCTCTAGGCTCCTCTCCCAGAAAGACCAAGCGTGCGTCGGAGTTTGCTACGCTGGTATTTCGCTCGCCATTTAAGTAAATCATGCGAGAAAACTGCTTTTCTGTAACGGTTAAGAGAGTAATATTCCCTTTTTTAGGGTTATGAGTCTTGAGTCGCTCAATCATGGCGTTATTAGCAGAGTTATTGAGCAAGAGCTTGCTATAGATGGAGAATTGGTGCATGATAAATCCCTCATCTATGAGGAACTTCCGAAATCTCCGATAGGCCTTGCGTTCCTCTACGGTATCAACTGGCATATCAAACATTAAAATCATACGCATATATCGATAACTCATATCCTAAACTCAGGAACTCCTTTCTCAGGTTGATTGAGAGCTTGGATGACTTTCTTAGTATAGTCACTGATGATATTGGACAGGTACATATCTTTACCATTGTAGTGAAAGGTATTTGAGAAAATAGTAAAAAGTTCTCGTTTGATTTTGACAAAAGAACTGTTTCGATTTTCATAGACAATTCTGTCAATAATCGGACGGAAAGGCTCCATAATATCACTAGCTAGGTTGAATTGATTAAACTGATTGGTATGTTTCAAGCCAAACTGAGTCATGCAACCAGACAAAACAATCTCACGCGCAAACATACTCAAAATTAAGGTGTAGCCATAGTCCAAGGCAGCATTGACATCACTATCTTGCTCACGACTAAAATCATTTCCAAACAAGGTGTTGAAATAAATACGAGCTGCGTGTCCCTCACGGTTACTAGGATCAAAGAAATCCAACCCATGATAGAGATCGATGACGGACTGGCTCTTTTCCAGAAAACCACAACTCCCCAGATAAAAAGCCTGATTGAGAATCTTTTGTGCAATGATGGTTGTCCAGATTTCCGCCTTTACATCTTCATTCCAAGCAATTTGACGAGAGAGTTGTAAACTGGAATCGTGTCGACCATAATAGGGCATTAAGTATGCCGTTGGCAAGCGTTTATCATCACAAAAGATGACTAGAATATTTTCATCTACCAAGCGTTTAATCAACATGGTAGAGAGAACAATATCTGTCGTCTCCAAAAGTAGGATGTCCACCTCGGACAGGTGAATCAACTCTGTCCGAGAGGCATCTTTAAAAATCAAGTGCTTGTTCTTGTAGGAGAGTTTAGAGTGTGTATTGACTATAACGGTTCTCCATCCCATCAGTCTTCTCCCAGTTTGCTTAAGTCAATCCGAGTCTCGTAGAGACCAGTGATGGATTGGTGGATGAGGGTGGCGTTAAGGATTTCGGATACAGTTGTGTATCGTTTTCGATCAACATCTTTGCCCAAAAATTTAAAGGCAGCAGGAGCACCCAAAGCAGTAAAAGTCAACAAATTGATAAACGAATTTGCTAGAATTTCTATATCTGCTTGCTCATTGTCTGCATATAAGTTCTTGATTTTCTCTAGATTTGCATCTGCGAGGACATATTTTTGAGAGAACTCAGATACAAGATTTAATAAATCTTTAAATTCATATCGGTGTTTCTGGATGTATTCCAAATGTTCTGGCTCGTCTAGTTTATGGACGTTTTTAGAATGGTAGAGCAAGGTTGTTAAATATACTGGAAGCACTATTTCATTGCCTTTTTGAAGTTCTTTCGCACTTGCTAGCATCCGTCTGCGACCGCTTTCCAGTTCAAACAAACTATACTTAGGTAGGCAGAGGATGTTTTCTTTACGGACATTATGATAGCCTTTATTTTCAAGGAAAGTAATTGGATTCTTCTCAAAGGTGGCTTTTTCCATGATTGTAATACCAACTAGAGTCTTAACGGTCTTCAGTTTTTTCGCTTTCCCTTTTTCGATATCGGCAATAAGCAAGATTGAGTAGGCGATAACAGGGCTATCAAATCCTCCATATTTAGTAGTGTCCCAAAGAATCTCCTTTGTTTTTCGAGGGATTAGCTTATCAGAATTTCCTTTAGGAAGAATGGACTCTTTAGAGAAGCCGCCTGTTTGCACCTCTGTCTTCTTCACAATATTCACCTGCGGAAGTGAAAGAACTTTTTTAACTGTTGCGAAATCTTTTTCCTTATTCCAAGCGATTTCTCCAGTATCCTTAGAGTATTCGATATTCTCTCGTTTTACAATGGTTCCGTCTGCGTAATGTACCTCTTCTTTAAAGAAGTTCAACAGGTTTGAGTAGAAGAAATACTTTTCAGTTGCTTTTTCGACTTCTTTAGGATCTCTGGATCTGGAGATGTATCTCTTAAGATCGTACTTTTGATAGTCACCATAGACGAATTCGGGCTCTAGTTTAGGATATTTCTTAAGAATAGCCTTAGCCAACACTGCATTTAAGTAGGCATCATGCGCGTGGTGGTAGTCATTGATTTCCCGCACCTTGTATAACCCAAATTCTTTACGGAAGTTGGAAACTAGGTTGGATTTCAAAGTGATAATTTTGACGTTACGGTTATTCTTATCCTTCTCAGTCACTTCTTTATTGAACCGAGCATCCAAGAACTGAGCAACATGTTTTGTGATCTGTCGTGTTTCAACTAACTGACGTTTGATAAAGCCAACTTTATCAAGCTCATTTAGCCCGCCTCGCTCTCGCTCTGCTTTGGTTAGATTATTAAATTTACGTTCTGAAATCAATTTAGAATCCAATAACTGTTGCCAAAAAGTTTTCATCTTTTCAACTACTTCAAGACTAGGAACATTATCGGATTTCCCACGATTATCCTTTGAACTAGTCAAGACACGGTTATCGAGAGAATCATCCTTGATAAAGGCCTGTGGGATGATGTGGTCGATGTCATAGTTACTTAGTTGGTTGATTTCAAGAGGTTTCCCAGTATACATATCCCTCCCATTTTGGAGATAGTAGAGAAAGAGACGGTCGTTTTGGAGTTGAATATTATCTGTTGGATTTTCTTTTAGTATGTTTGAATCAAGTCCAGGTGCTAAATTTTTTAATGAATCTTCAATGCGCTTATATCTCTGTTGGGAATTCTTTTTTCCTTTAGCAGTAGTCTGATTTTCTCGTGCCATTTCAATCACAATGGACTCGGGAGCATGGCCCATAACCTTGATAAGTTCATCAACGATCTTGATACTTTGCAAAATTCCCTTTTTAATGGCAGGGCTTCCTGGGAGTTCTTGGACGACTTGCTTCACATCATTTGTCTTCCCAAACACTTGTGCTTTTTGGATAATTTCTTTGAAAGAAAGCCCGTCATCATGGATTAACTGCATAAAGTTACGATTAATCTCACCGTCATCAATCAAGTAGTCAAGAATCGTTTTGCCGCTTTTTTTATCACGGATACCGTTAATCAGCTTGGCAGAGAGTTTTCCACAACCAGTATAGTGTCAACGAGTTAGTGCTTTGATGACTTTTTCATCAAAGAGAGAGTCATATTGAGCAAGACGTTGCTTAATCATCTCACGATCTTCAAAGATAGTGAGCGTGTGGATGATATTTTCAAGAATCTCTTCATTTTTAGAATCATCCATAAACGCTTTATCTTTGATTATTTTGAGTAAATCATGATAAGTAGAAAGACTAGCGTTAAATTGTTTTTCAATTCCTTTTAGTTCGATTCCATCGTAGCCATCAACATTGTGTAGATAATGGATGATGTCTTTTTCAGTAACTTTTCTTTTATTCTCGGCTTTAAAAAATGTATCAAAAATATCTTTCTTTTGCTTTTTGTCTAAAAACTGATACCTTGTTAAACCTTCTGCAATAAATTTTACTTTTGTCAATTCATTATAGACAGCAAATGTTTCATACAAGAGACTATGCTTAGGCAAAACTTTTTCCTCTGGCAGATACAAGTCATAGTTAGTCATCTTATTGATGAAGTCTTCTGCAGAGTTTGCTTGGTCAACAATTTCTTCAAAATTCCAAGGTCTGATTGCTTGGTCAGAATTTCGAGTAAGCCAAGCAAAATCACGATTGCCACGAGCCAATGGGCCAACGTAGTATGGAATGCGGAAGGTCAAGATTTTCTCAATCTTTTCTCTGTTTTCATTCAAAAATGGATAATGTTCTCCTTGACGACGGAGAATGGCATTCATCTCTTGAAGATGAATTTGGTGAGGAATAGAACCATTATCAAAGGTGCGTTGTTTTCTCAAAAAATCTTCACGTTCAATTTTATCAAGGAAATAATCTGCTCCTTCGAATTTAGAGAGAAGATTTTTGATGTATTGTAAAATGCTTCTTGAGTAGTCTTACCATCAATATATCCAGCATACCCATCTTTAGATTGGTCAGAAAAAACTTCATCATATTTTGCTGGAAGATTGTTTTTGATGAATTGTTTTACACCTGCCAAGTCTTTTTGGTGGTTTTCATAGCGCTCAATCATAGATGCTGATAGTGGAGCCTTGGTTGAAAGATCTGTGACAGTTAAGATACCTGATAGAAGAATGGCGTCATAGAGTTTTTTAGCAACTAGGAAAAGGTCTGCAAAGTCATCTCCAATTTGTCCGAGTAAGTTTTCCAAATCCTCATCATAGGTATCTTTAGAGAATTGTAGTGGAGCTTTTTCTTCCAAGTCAAAATGTTTTTTAAAATCAGCCTGATTTCCTACAATTAACTTGAGAAATTCTGAAAAGAGACCAGTGGATTTTTCATCAGGAAATAGTTTTAGAACGCGTTCTCTCTTGGTAGATTTACTAATTTTATCAGTAAAAATTGCTTCTACTTGTGCATTTTGTCCACTAAGTGAACTTCCTTCAAAGGTGTTGTCGTAAATGCTTATAAACTCGTTAAAGATTTTTTGGATATCATTGTTTTTAATATCGAAAGATTCTTCATACAAAAAATGTCCGCGGTATTTAATCATATGCGCTAATGCTAGATAGATCAAGCGCAAGTCAGCTTTTTCTTTTGAGTCCGCAAGGTATTTTCTCAAATGATAGATAGTCGGGAAATTCTTATGATATTCTTTTTCTTCTTCCAAGGTAGCAAATAGGGTATTTACTTCCTCTTTTATCCTCAGGAACTAAAAAGGAGTCATCTAATCGATGAAAGAAACTACTATCCACCTTGCTTATTTCCTGAGAAAAGATTTCTTGAAGATAGCGAAGACGATTTTTTCGACGAGTATAGCGACGGCGTGCTGTTCGTTTGAGACGTCTATCTTCAGCAGTAGTTCCTTCATCAAATAATAAAGCTCCAATTAGATTTTTCTTGATAAAGTGTTTATCAGTATTGCCCAGAACTTTCATCTTTTTCGATGGCACCTTATAGTCATCCGTAATGACGGCCCATCCGACGCTGTTTGTTCCTATATCAAGTCCGATAGAGTAAGGGTTGTTGCTCATTTAGGTTTCTCCTTTGGGTTATACTCTTTAAGTTCTTATTAGTAAATTCTAATATATTAACTTTAGCTAAATTATATATCTTTTGACTATTAAAATCAAGAAATTGTAAAACGCTTTTAATATGTAAGTTTTTAATCTTATAAAATGAAGTGTTATTCTATTTTATAACAATTTATTCTTGCAATTTTTAATAGAAAAGTATACAATAAAAGTGTTGGAACTATTCGAAACAACACAGCAAGTTAAAATAAGGCTTTGTCCGTACACAACTTGAAAAAGTGCGCACCGATTCGGTGCTTTTTATTTTATTATACAAACTTATTGTGCCCGCATTTTTGTTAAAAAACAAATAATATCGTTGTACTTTCATAAAATATAAGTAGAGTAAGTAAGAAATCAGATTTTTTTAGATTATGGATGTTCTAAAGAATAGAAATATAAAAATAAGAACTGGGATAATTAACTATCCTAGTTCTTATTTTTATATAGAATATTCTTCTATTCCCCCTCAGATAACTCTTTCCCTAGTTGGATGATGTAATCTTTCAAGTCATCTTTGACTTGTGGGTGCTTGAGGGCGTAGTCAATAGATGTTTTCATAAAACCGAACTTATCCCCAACGTCGTAACGAGCTCCTGTAAATTCACGGGCAAAAACACGTTGAGTTTTATTGAGCGTATCAATAGCATCAGTAAGTTGGATTTCATTTCCAGCACCAGGAGTTTGATTTTCTAAGATATCAAAAATCTCAGGTGTGAGTAGATAGCGACCGATGATTGCCAAATCACTTGGTGCATCTTCGGGAGCTGGTTTCTCAACGAAAGTTTCGACGCTATAGAGACCATTGATTCCTTCTCCTTGAGGAGCTATAACCCCATATGATGAAACGTCTTCGTGTGGTACGGGCATGACAGCGATGGTTGATGCGTGTGTCTTTTCGTAATCATTCATCAGTTGTTTTGTTAAAGGAACGGCATTCTCATTTGTGATGTCCATAAGGTCATCACCCAGCATAACAACGAAGGGCTCATTCCCTACAAAAGCTTTGGCTTGTAGGACAGCGTCTCCAAGACCGCGAGGGTGAGTTTGGCGAATGAAATGGAGGCGCATACCAGTTGCTTCATCTACCAATTTTAACAAATCCGTTTTGCCTTTTTCCTTAAGATTGTATTCAAGCTCAAAGTTTGAGTCAAAGTGGTCCTCAATAGAACGTTTTGACTTACCAGTGACAACCAGAATATCTTCAATACCTGATTTAAGAGCTTCTTCTACGATAAACTGGATAGTTGGTTTGTCTACAATTGGCAACATTTCTTTGGCAAGGGCCTTGGTTGCCGGTAAAAATCGAGTCCCGAGTCCAGCGGCAGGGATGACTGCTTTTCTAACTTTTGATGTCATAAGAATCCTTTCTCTAGAGGGTTAAGACCACTCATTTTCTGCTTTAAATTCATTGTTCATGATGTCATAAATGGCATCTTTAATATTAGTTCCGTGATAGATAACTTGGTAAATAGCCTGTGTAATTGCATATAAACTCCAAGTTCTTGTGCTAGCTCATAGGCTGCTCGGGTCGTTGAAATTCCTTCAATCACCATGCCCATGTTGGCTTCGATATCAGCTAGGGATTCTCCACGACCAAGAGCATCTCCGGCTCTCCAGTTACGAGAGTGGATGGAGGTTCCCGTTACAATCAAATCTCCCACACCAGATAAGCCACTATAGGTCAATGGACTAGCACCAAGTGCTACCCCTAGGCGGGTAATTTCTGCCAAGCCTCGAGCGATGATGGCTGCCTTGGCATTGTCACCAAATCCCAGACCATGTAAAGCTCCGGCACCGACAGCAATAATATTTTTGAGAGCACCGGCAGTTTCGACTCCAATAACATCCGTATTGGTATAAAGTCGGAAGTAGTGATTGCTAAAGAGTTCTTGCACGTATTGAGCTGTTTGTAAATCTTTAGAAGCAGCAGTGATTAAAGTCAGGTCACGCACAATGGTCTCTTCCGCATGGCTAGGTCCTGAGACAACGACAATATCACTGCGGAGCTGTTCAGGAATTTCTTCTTCAAGGATGGTTGATAATCGTTTATGGCTATCAGGTTCTAATCCTTTTGATGCGTGCATGATAATAGCCTTATGTTCCAAGGTTTTTGCAACTTGTTGGGCAACAAGTCGTGTCACTTTTGTTGGGACAACAAACAAATCGCATCCACATCTTTCAGTGTCTCTGCTAAGTCAGTGTAGGCAATGATTTTGTCATCTAGAAAGACATCTTTAAAGTAGTGAGTATTAGTATGGTGTGTATTAATTTCATTGATTTGTTCGGGAATATTTCCCCAAATACGTACCTCGTGTCCATTGTCATTTAAGACTTGTGAAAGGGCAGTTCCCCAAGAACCAGGCCCCAAGACGGCGACGGTTTGTTTTTTCATGCTTTCCTCCTTAATAGAGTCCTTTTCATTATTCTATCATATTCTAGAGGATTTTGCACTTGCATTACTGGGGTAGTGGAGGATTTGTTATTTCAAAAATATATAAAAACCGAGGCTAAGTATTAAATTCTCAGTCTCGGTTTTGATATTCCTTAAAGAATAGCTAGGTTTATTTCAATTGATCGGTGATGTCTTTTGATAGCAACATTCCCAGATGATAAGTTTTATTGATGTAAGCAATGACATCATTGATATTTTCAGTAGTGTGAATTTTTTCTTTGATGTCAGTCCTAAATGTTTCATCCTTCAAAAGTTGTTCTTGGTAGAGCTTTTGCAGCCTCTCTTTCTCATATTTATTGAGCAGAAAAAGGAATACCAAGCTAATTACAACGAGGATATAAGCATATTGGCTCATAGGAAATCTCCCTGTATGATAAAGAAGTAGTAGTGAGTAGATTGAATTATTCAATTCAAAGTAGCAGAGCAAGTTAGCAAAACTTGATAAGATTTTTGATAGCCCTCTAAATCAAATCGATACTATTTGGTTAGGTGAATTAGTAAAGCGTTTAGGCAAGTCTCCCTAGTTACGACGTATTGTAATAGAAATCGATATTATTTCTATTACAATACTAGTGAAGCAGTTAGCTAGTCCGCATATAAGCGACTAGCGTCCAACAATTAGGAACTTTAGTTCCAATAACTTTAAGATTACGACGTTTTAAGACATAAATCAATCATATTTATGTCCCAGAACTAGTGAAGCGCCTAGCCAAATCTCTGATAGGATTTGGCGTTAGTTACTTAGATTGTTTTGCAATCAAGTAATTTAAATATTACGACATGAACCAAACCAAATCGATATTATTTGGTTTGGTGAGTTAGTGAAGCAGTTAGCTAGTCCGCATATAAGCGGCTAGCGTCTAACAATTAGGAACTTTAGTTCCAATTGTTAGTACTGAATCACATCTTCTCTGGCGCTTCTACTCCAAGCAAGCGAAGGGCTTCTTTGAGAACGACTGCGGTTGCGTAGCTGAGGGCTAGACGGCTGTCGCGTTCTGGACTTTCATCTAAGATGCGTGTATGTGCATAATATTTGTTGAAGGCTTGAGCCAGGCTAATTGCAAATTTAGCAATGATAGAAGGTTCAAAGTTATCTGCCGCACGGTTGATAATACGTGGAAAATCTTGGATGAGTTTAATGATTTCCCAACTTTCAGCATCATTCAAGCTATAGTTACCAGATGTTTCGGGTTTGAAATCTGCTTTGCGTAAGATAGATTGGATACGAGCGTAGGCATATTGAACGTAAGGTCCAGTTTCACCCTCGAAGGATACCATTGCCTCTAGGTCGAAATCATACCCATTTGTACGGTCGGTCTTGAGGTCATAGAATTTAATGGCTCCAACCCCAACAGCATGCGCTACTTGGTCTTTATTTTCAAGTTCAGGATTTAGCTTCAATTTGGGCTTTGGCACGGCTAACAGCCTCTGCAACTGTAGGCTCTAGCAAGATGACATTCCCTTTACGAGTAGAGAGTTTCTTCCCTTCTTTTGTAACCAAACCAAAAGGAACGTGAGTAATGTCGTTACTCCAGTCGTAGCCCATCTCTTGCAAGACAGCTTTGAGCTGTTTAAAGTGGGCAGATTGCTCTTGACCAACGACGTAGATAGATTTAGCAAATTGGTATTCGTTTTTACGGTAAAGGGCTGCAGCCAAGTCACGTGTGATGTAGAGAGTTGCACCATCAGATTTCTTGATGAGGGCTGGATGTTCAATTCCGTATTTCTCAAGATTCACAACCTGAGCACCTTCTGATTCAACAAGAAGGCCTTTTTCAGAAAGAATGTCTACAACCGCATCCATCTTATCGTTGTAGAAGGCTTCTCCGTTGTAGCTGTCAAATTCAACCTTCAGTTCATTGTAAAGGCGGTTAAATTCCACCAAACTTTCATCACGGAACCATTGCCAAAGAGCGAGAGCTTCCTCGTCTCCATTTTCAAGTTTACGGAACCATTCGCGTGCTTCTTCATCCAAGCTAGGGTCATTTTCAGCTTCAGCGTTGATGCGGACATAGAGTTTAAGAAGTTCATCGATTGGATGAGCTTTTACAGCTTCTTCATCGCCCCATTTTTTGTAGGCAACAATCAGCATCCCAAACTGTTTCCCCCAGTCTCCCAAGTGGTTGACCTTGACTGTTTGATAACCGATTTTTTGGAAAATATGTGATAAGCTATCTCCGATGACAGTTGAGCGCAGGTGACCAATAGAAAATGGTTTAGCAATATTGGGACTAGACATGTCGATAACAACATTTTCTTGTTTGCCAATATGTTGATCAGCATAGTGTTCTTTTTCAGTGATAACAGCTTGCAATACTTGAGCAGAAATGGCAGATTTATCAAGGAAAAAGTTAACGTAAGGTCCTGTTGCAACAACCTTTTCAAAGGCTTGGCTGTTAATTTTTTCAGCCAGTTCAGCCGCAATCATTTGAGGGTGCTTTACGTTCGACTTTTGCAAGAGAAAAAGCAGGGAAAGCAATGTCTCCCATTTCTGAGTTTTTAGGGGTTTCCAGTAAATTTAAAATAGCCTCTTGGTCCAGGCTATCAATGACGCTAGCCAACTCGCTAGCAATCAATTCTTTTGTATTCATTAAGAGCTCCTTTTTGGACTTTTCTACTATTTTATCACAATTTTAAAGAAAGAAGAAAAAATTTTTGAAATCTCCTATTTTTTTGGTATAATATAGTTATAAAATTAGTTATAAATATTCACATAAGAGGATTTTTATGAGAAAAAAGAGATCGTCATCAGTTAATAAAAAAATGATTACTGAGGAGAAATTAAGTACACAAAAAGAAATTCAAGATCGGTTGGAGGCGCATAATGTCTTTGTGACGCAGACAACTTTGTCTCGTGATTTGCGCGAAATCGGCTTGACCAAGGTCAAGAAAAATGATATGGTGTATTATGTACTAGCAAATGAGGCAGAAAAGATTGATTTGGTTGAATTTTTGTCTCATCATTTAGAAGGTGTTGCAAGAGCAGAGTTTACCTTGGTACTTCATACCAAATTGGGAGAAGCCTCTGTTTTGGCAAATATTGTAGATGCAAACAAGGATGAATGGATTTTAGGAACAGTTGCTGGTGCCAATACCTTATTGGTCATTTGTCGAGACCAGCACGTTGCCAAACTCATGGAAGATCGTTTGCTAGATTTGATGAAAGATAAGTAAGGTCTTGGGAGTTGCTCTCAAGACTTATTTTTGACAAGGAGAGACGGACAATGGCGACAGAAAAGCTATCACCCGGCATGCAACAGTATGTGGATATTAAAAAGCAATATCCAGATGCTTTTTTGCTCTTTCGGATGGGTGATTTTTATGAATTATTTTATGAGGATGCGGTCAATGCTGCGCAGATTCTGGAAATTTCCTTAACGAGTCGCAACAAGAATGCCGACAATCCGATTCCTATGGCGGGTGTTCCCTATCATTCTGCCCAACAGTATATCGATGTCTTGATTGAGCAGGGCTATAAAGTAGCTATTGCAGAGCAGATGGAAGATCCTAAACAAGCAGTTGGGGTTGTGAAACGAGAGGTTGTTCAGGTCATTACACCAGGGACAGTGGTCGATAGCAGTAAGCCGGACAGTCAGAACAACTTCTTGGTTGCTATAGATCGTGATGGAAATCAATTTGGCCTAGCTTATATGGACCTAGTGACGGGTGATTTTTATGTGACAGGTCTTTTGGATTTCACGCTGGTTTGTGGGGAAATCCGCAATCTCAAGGCTCGAGAAGTGGTGCTGGGCTATGACTTGTCTGAGGAAGAGGAACAAATCCTTAGTCGTCAGATGAATCTGGTACTTTCCTATGAAAAAAAAGGCTTTGAAGACCTTCATTTACTGAATTCACGATTAGCAGCTGTGGAGCAAGCGGCATCTAGTAAGTTGCTCCAGTATGTTCATCGAACCCAGATGAGGGAATTGAACCACCTCAAACCTGTTATCCGATATGAAATCAAGGATTTCTTGCAGATGGATTATGCGACTAAGGCTAGTCTGGATTTGGTTGAGAATGCCCGTTCAGGCAAGAAGCAAGGCAGTCTTTTCTGGCTTTTGGATGAAACCAAAACAGCTATGGGTATGCGGCTCTTGCGTTCTTGGATTCATCGTCCTTTGATTGACAAGGAACGAATCGTTCAACGTCAAGAGGTGGTGCAGGTTTTTCTCGACCATTTCTTTGAGCGCAGTGATTTGACAGACAGTCTCAAGAGTGTTTATGATATCGAACGCTTGGCTAGTCGGGTTTCTTTTGGAAAAACCAATCCCAAGGATCTCTTGCAGTTGGCGACCACCTTATCCAGCGTGCCACGGATTCGTGCGATTTTAGAAGGGATGGAGCAACCTGCTCTAACCTATCTGATCGCACAACTGGATGGAATCCCTGAGTTGGAGAGCTTGATTAGCGCAGCGATTGCTCCTGAAGCTCCTCATGTGATTACGGAAGGTGGTATTATCCGAACTGGATTTGATGAGACTTTAGACAAGTACCGTCGTGTGCTCAGAGAAGGGACTAGCTGGATTGCTGAAATTGAAGCAAAGGAGCGAGAAAACTCTGGTATCAGTATGCTCAAGATTGACTACAATAAGAAGGATGGCTACTATTTCCATGTGACCAATTCGCAACTGGGAAATGTGCCTGCTCACTTTTTCCGCAAGGCGACGCTGAAAAACTCAGAACGCTTTGGAACCGAAGAATTGGCCCGTATCGAGGGCGATATGCTGGAAGCGCGTGAGAAGTCTGCTAACCTAGAGTACGAAATTTTTATGCGCATTCGTGAAGAGGTCAGCAAGTATATCCAACGTTTGCAGGCTCTAGCCCAAGGAATTGCGACGGTTGATGTCTTGCAAAGTCTGGCGGTTGTGGCTGAAACCCAGCATTTGATTCGACCAGAGTTCGGAGAGGATTCGCAAATTGATATTCAGAAAGGTCGTCATGCTGTCGTTGAAAAGGTGATGGGGGCTCAGACCTATATTCCCAATACGATTCAGATGGCAGAAGATACCAGTATTCAACTGATTACAGGGCCCAATATGAGCGGAAAGTCAACCTACATGCGTCAGTTAGCCATGACGGCGGTTATGGCTCAGTTGGGTTCTTATGTGCCAGCAGAAAGCGCCCATTTACCGATTTTTGATGCAATCTTTACCCGTATCGGAGCAGCAGATGACTTGGTTTCAGGTCAATCAACCTTTATGGTAGAGATGATGGAGGCCAACAATGCCATTTCGCATGCGACTAAGAATTCTTTGATTCTCTTTGATGAGTTAGGTCGTGGAACTGCAACTTATGACGGTATGGCTCTTGCTCAGTCTATCATCGAATACATCCATGAGCATATCGGAGCCAAGACCCTCTTTGCGACCCACTACCATGAGTTGACTAGTCTGGAGTCTAGTTTACAACATTTGGTCAATGTCCACGTGGCAACTTTGGAGCAGGATGGGCAGGTCACCTTCCTTCACAAGATTGAACCAGGACCAGCTGACAAATCCTACGGTATCCATGTTGCCAAGATTGCTGGTTTGCCAGCAGCTCTCCTAGCAAGAGCGGATAAGATTTTGACTCAGTTAGAGAATCAAGGGACAGAAAGTCCTGCACCCATGAGACAAACAAGTGCCGTCACTGAACAGATTTCACTCTTTGATACAGCAGAAGAGCATCCTATCCTAGCAGAATTGTCTAAGCTGGATGTTTACAATATGACACCTATGCAGGCTATGAATGTCTTGGTCGAGTTAAAACAAAAATTATAAAGAATGAATTACTTGTCATTCTAGCTATATCAAGGAGACTTCTTTGACAATCCCCCACTTTTTTGCTAGAATAACATCACACAAACAGAATGAAAAGGAGCTGACACATTGTCGCTCCCTTTTGTCTATTTTTTAAGGAGAAAGTATGCTGATTCAGAAAATAAAAACCTACAAGTGGCAGGTCTTGGCTTCGCTTCTGATGACAGGCTTGATGGTTGCTAGTTCACTTCTGCAACCGCGTTATCTGCAGGAAGTGTTAGACGCCCTCCTTGCTGGGAAATATGAAGCTATTTATAGTATCGGAGCTTGGTTGATTGGTGTGGCCCTGGTCGGTCTGGTTGCTGGTGGGCTCAATGTTGTCCTTGCAGCCTATATTGCCCAAGGAGTTTCATCTGACTTTCGGGAGGATGCCTTCCGTAAAATCCAAACTTTTTCTTATGCCAATATTGAACAATTTAATGCGGGAAATCTAGTCGTTCGAATGACAAATGATATCAACCAGATTCAGAACGTGGTCATGATGACCTTCCAAATTCTTTTCAGACTTCCCCTCTTGTTCATCGGTTCCTTTATCTTGGCGGTTCAAACCTTACCTTCTCTGTGGTGGGTGATTGTTCTCATGGTAATCTTAATTTTTGGATTGACTGCCGTCATGATGGGAATGATGGGGCCTCGTTTTGCCAAGTTTCAAACCCTTCTTGAGCGCATCAATGCCATTGCCAAGGAAAATCTGCGTGGCGTTCGTGTGGTCAAGTCCTTTGTCCAAGAAAAAGAGCAGTTTACTAAGTTTACGGAGGTTTCAGACGAGCTTCTTGGTCAAAACCTTTACATCGGTTATGCCTTTTCAGTAGTGGAACCCTTTATGATGTTGGTCGGTTATGGGGCGGTATTCCTCTCTATTTGGCTAGTTGCAGGAATGGTTCAGTCGGATCCGTCAGTTGTTGGCTCCATTGCTTCCTTTGTCAATTACCTAAGCCAGATTATCTTTACCATTGTCATGGTTGGATTTTTGGGAAATTCTGTCAGTCGTGCCATGATTTCTATGCGTCGTATTCGAGAAATTCTTGACGCAGAGCCAGCCATGACCTTCAAGGATGTCCCAGATGAAGAGTTGGTCGGCAGTCTTAGCTTTGAAAATGTGACCTTTACCTATCCAATGGACAAGGAACCAATGCTGAAAGATGTGAGCTTTACTATTGAACCTGGTCAGATGGTTGGTGTCGTTGGAGCGACTGGTGCAGGAAAATCAACCTTGGCTCAATTGATTCCACGTCTCTTTGACCCGCAGGAAGGGGCTATCAAAATCGGTGGCAAGGATATTCGAGAAGTGAGTGAAGGAACCCTGCGTAAAACAGTTTCTATCGTTCTTCAACGTGCCATTCTTTTCAGTGGAACGATTGCAGATAACTTGAGGCAGGGCAAAGGAGATGCTACTCTATTTGAAATGGAACGCGCAGCTAATATTGCCCAGGCTAGTGAATTCATTCATCGTATGGAGAAAACCTTTGAAAGTCCAGTTGAGGAACGGGGAACCAATTTCTCAGGTGGGCAAAAGCAAAGGATGTCGATTGCGCGTGGGATTGTCAGCAATCCACGTATTCTGATTTTTGACGATTCGACCTCGGCCTTGGATGCCAAGTCAGAGCGCCTGGTTCAAGAAGCCTTGAATAAGGACTTGAAGGGGACGACAACCATTATCATCGCGCAAAAGATTAGCTCGGTAGTTCATGCAGACAAGATCTTGGTTCTAGATCAAGGACGATTGATTGGTCAAGGCACGCATGCAGACTTGGTTGCCAACAATGCCGTTTACCGTGAAATCTATGAAACACAGAAAGGAAAGGAGGAGTAAAATGAAGACAGTTCAATTTTTTTGGAATTATTTTAAAGTCTATAAGTTCTCATTTGTGGTTGTTATCTTGATGCTGGTTCTATCAACTCTTGCCCAAGCCCTCTTTCCGGTCTTTTCTGGACAAGCAGTGACGCAGCTAGCTAATTTAGTTCAAGCTTATCAAAATGGCAATCCAGAACTTGTTTGGCAAAGTCTATCAGGAATCATGGTCAATCTTGGTCTGCTAGTTTTGGTTCTATTTATTTCTAGTGTCATATACATGTGTCTCATGACGCGCGTAATTGCAGAATCGACCAATGAGATGCGCAAAGGCCTCTTTGGTAAGCTTGCTCGTTTGACGGTTTCTTTCTTTGACCGCCGACAAGATGGCGATATCCTATCTCGTTTTACTAGTGATTTGGATAATATCCTCCAAGCCTTTAACGAAAGCTTGGTTCAGGTCATGAGCAATATTGTTTTATACCTTGGTCTGATTCTTGTCATGTTTTCGAGAAATGTGACGCTGGCCCTCATCACCATTGCCAGCACACCAGTGGCCTTCCTCATGCTGATTTTCATCGTGAAAATGGCACGCAAATACACCAACCTCCAACAAAAAGAGATCGGGAAGCTCAATGCCTATATGGATGAGAGTATCTCAGGTCAAAAAGCCGTGATTGTGCAGGGAATTCAAGAGGATATGATGACAGGCTTTCTTGAACAAAATGAGCGCGTGCGCAAGGCAACCTTTAAAGGAAGAATGTTCTCAGGAATTCTGTTCCCTGTCATGAATGGGATGAGTTTGGTTAACACAGCTATCGTCATCTTTGCGGGTTCAGCTTTTCTATTGAATGATAAATCTATTGAAACAAGTACAGCCCTAGGTTTGATTGTTATGTTTGCCCAATTTTCCCAGCAGTACTACCAGCCTATTATCCAAGTTGCAGCTAGTTGGGGAAGTCTTCAGTTGGCCTTTACAGGGGCTGAACGGATTCAGGAAATGTTCGATGCAGAGGAAGAAATCCGACCTGAAAACGCCCCGACCTTCACTCAGTTGCAAGAAGGTGTTGAAATCAGTCACATTGATTTTTCATACTTGCCTGATAAACCTATTTTGAAAGATGTTAGTATTTCTGCCCCTAAAGGTCAGATGACAGCAGTTGTTGGTCCGACAGGGTCAGGGAAAACGACTATTATGAACCTTATCAATCGCTTTTATGATGTTGATGCTGGTGGTATTTATTTTGACGGCAAAGACATTCGTGACTATGATTTAGATAGTCTCAGAAGCAAGGTGGGAATTGTCTTGCAAGATTCGGTTTTATTTAGCGGAACGATTCGAGACAATATCCGTTTTGGTGTGCCAGATGCCAGTCAGGAAATGGTTGAGGCAGCAGCCAAGGCAACCCACATTCACGACTATATCGAAAGTTTGCCTGATAAATATGATACCCTTATCGATGATGACCAGAGCATCTTCTCAACAGGACAGAAACAATTGATTTCTATCGCTCGAACTCTGATGACAGATCCAGAAGTTCTCATTCTCGATGAAGCAACTTCAAACGTAGATACGGTGACAGAAAGCAAGATTCAGCATGCCATGGAGGCGGTTGTAGCAGGCAGAACCAGTTTTGTCATTGCCCATCGCTTGAAAACCATTCTCAATGCAGACCAGATTATTGTCCTTAAAGATGGAGAAGTCATTGAACGTGGTAACCATCATGAACTCTTGAAACTAGGTGGATTCTACTCAGAACTCTATCACAATCAATTTGTCTTCGAATAAGAAAAAAGTTGTCCTATGTGGGCAGCTTTTTCTTGTCCATAAAAAATATTTATCACGGCCTTTAAAAAAACATATTAGACGAAAGTTGTTTTGAGTGATATGATAGGACTATCGTTATACTCAGTGAAAATCAAAGAGCAAACTAGGAAGCTAACCGTAGGTTGCTCAAAGCACTGCTTTGAGGTTGTAGATAGAACTGACGAAGTCAGTAACATATATACGGTAAGGCGACGCTGACGTGGTTTGAAGAGATTTTCGAAGAGTATTAACATTCGAAAGGAGAGACATCATGCCTAGAACGGTTGTAGGAGTTGCTGCAAATCTGTGTCCAGTAGATGCAGAAGGCAAACATTCATTCATCTGTATCTTGTAGATTCGCAGAGAGCATTCGTCAAGTCGGCGGTCTCCCTTTAGTCATTCCTGTTGGTGATGAGTCAGTCGTGCGCGATTATGTAGAAATGATTGATAAACTCATCTTGACAGGAGGACAAAATGTCCACCCTCAGTTTTATGGAGAGAAAAAGACCATCGAGAGCGATGATTATAATCTGGTTCGTGATGAGTTTGAACTAGCTCTATTGAAAGAAGCGCTCCGTCAGAATAAACCAATTATGGCAATCTGTCGCGGTGTTCAACTTGTCAATGTTGCCTTTGGAGGAACCCTCAATCAAGAAATCGAAGGTCATTGGCAAGGACTACCTTTCGGAACATCTCACTCTATTGAGACAGTAGAAGGAAGCATGGTGGCCAAGCTATTTGGAAAAGAAAGTCAGGTCAACTCCGTCCATCGTCAAAGTATTAAAGATTTGGCACCTAATTTCCGTGTAACTGCTATTGATCCAAGAGACCAAACCATCGAAGCGATTGAGTCTATCGATGAGCACCGCATTATCGGTTTGCAGTGGCATCCAGAGTTTCTGGTCAATGAAGAAGATGGCAATTTAGAATTATTTGAGTATTTATTGAATGAACTGTAACGACTGGAACATCTAGTCGTTCTTTCTTTTATTATTTCAAAATTTTTGGAATGTGGAATTTTTACGCAAACGTTTGAATTCTGATAAAAATTGGAGAAATTCAACAAAAAAACTTGAAAAAAACGAAGGTAAGCGTTATGATAGAAAAGAAGAAATATTGGAGGAATAACATGTCACATATTAAATTTGATTATTCAAAAGTTTTAGACAAATTTGTTGCACCGCATGAAGTGGAGTACATGCAATCACAAGTAACAGCAGCAGATGAATTGATCCGTAAAGGAACTGGTGCTGGTAGCGACTTCTTGGGATGGTTGGACCTTCCTGAAAACTACGATCGCGAAGAATTTGACCGCATCTTGAAAGCTGCTGAGCAAATCAAGTCAGACAGCGATGTTTTGGTTGTTATCGGTATCGGTGGATCTTACCTTGGTGCTAAAGCAGCAATCGACTTCTTGAACCATCACTTTGCAAACTTGCAAACAAAAGAAGAGCGCAAAGCTCCACAAATCCTTTACGCAGGAAACTCAATCTCATCTACTTATCTTGCTGACTTGGTAGAGTACGTAGCTGATAAAGACTTCTCAGTAAACGTGATTTCTAAATCAGGTACAACAACTGAACCAGCTATCGCTTTCCGTGTTTTCAAAGAACTCTTGGTTAAGAAATACGGACAAGAAGAAGCTAACAAACGTATCTATGCAACAACTGACCGCCAAAAAGGTGCGGTTAAGGTTGAAGCAGATGCTAACGGTTGGGAAACATTTGTTGTTCCAGATGACATCGGTGGACGCTTCTCAGTATTGACAGCCGTTGGTTTGCTTCCAATTGCAGCATCAGGAGCTGACATCAAAGCCCTTATGGAAGGTGCGAATGCAGCTCGCAAAGACTACACTTCAGACAAAATCTCTGAAAACGAAGCTTACCAATATGCAGCAGTTCGTAACATCCTTTACCGTAAAGGCTATGCAACTGAAATCTTGGTAAACTATGAGCCATCACTTCAATACTTCTCAGAATGGTGGAAACAATTGGCTGGTGAATCAGAAGGAAAAGACCAAAAAGGTATCTATCCAACTTCAGCCAACTTCTCAACTGACTTGCACTCACTTGGTCAATTTATCCAAGAAGGAACTCGTATCATGTTTGAAACAGTTGTTCGTGTTGACAAACCTCGTAAAAACGTGATTATCCCTACTTTGGAAGAAGACCTTGATGGACTTGGTTACCTTCAAGGAAAAGACGTTGACTTTGTAAACAAAAAAGCGACTGACGGTGTTCTTCTTGCCCACACAGATGGTGACGTACCAAACATGTACGTGACCCTTCCAGAGCAAGATGCCTTCACTCTTGGTTACACTATCTACTTCTTCGAATTGGCTATCGCCCTTTCTGGTTACTTGAATGCCATCAACCCATTTGACCAACCAGGAGTTGAAGCTTACAAACGTAATATGTTCGCCCTTCTTGGAAAACCAGGATTTGAAGAATTAAGCAAAGAACTTAACGCACGTCTATAATATATAGAAGAAAAGAGTGGTTTGCCCACTCTTTTTACTCTCTTTATCCATAGAAATTGGACTCAGCCAAGACTTGTGATATAATATAGAGAGCAAAAAGGCAGATGCCTAGAGACTTTATAGGAGAAACTATGTCAAAAGATATCCGCGTACGTTACGCACCAAGTCCAACAGGACTACTACACATCGGGAATGCCCGTACAGCATTGTTTAACTACTTGTATGCACGCCATCATGGTGGAACATTTATCATTCGTATCGAAGATACTGACCGTAAACGTCATGTCGAAGATGGGGAACGCTCACAACTTGAAAACCTTCGCTGGTTAGGTATGGATTGGGATGAAAGCCCAGAAACACATGAAAATTACCGCCAGTCTGAGCGTTTGGACTTGTATCAAAAATTCATTGACCAACTGCTAGCTGAAGGAAAAGCCTACAAATCTTACGTTACAGAAGAAGAGTTGGCAGCCGAACGCGAACGCCAAGAAGCAGCTGGCGAAACACCACGCTACATCAATGAATACCTTGGTATGAGTGAAGAAGAAAAAGCAGCTTACATCGCAGAACGTGAAGCAGTTGGTATCATACCAACAGTTCGTTTGGCTGTCAATGAGTCAGGTATCTACAAGTGGCATGATATGGTCAAAGGTGATATCGAATTTGAAGGTGGTAATATCGGTGGTGACTGGGTTATCCAAAAGAAAGACGGTTACCCAACTTACAACTTTGCCGTTGTCATCGATGACCATGATATGCAAATCTCCCACGTTATCCGTGGAGACGACCATATTGCTAATACACCAAAACAGCTTATGGTTTATGAAGCGCTTGGTTGGGAAGCTCCAGAGTTCGGTCACATGACCTTAATCATCAACTCTGAAACTGGGAAAAAATTGTCTAAACGTGACACCAACACCCTTCAGTTTATTGAAGACTACCGTAAAAAAGGTTATTTACCAGAAGCGATCTTTAACTTTATCGCCCTTCTTGGTTGGAACCCAGGTGGCGAAGATGAAATCTTCTCTCGTGAAGAACTCATTAAACTTTTCGATGAAAACCGCCTCAGCAAGTCACCAGCAGCCTTTGATCAGAAGAAACTCGACTGGATGAGCAATGATTATATCAAGAATGCAGACCTAGAAACTATCTTTGAAATGGCAAAACCATTCTTAGAGGAAGCAGGTCGTTTAACTGACAAGGCTGAAAAATTAGTTGAGCTCTATAAACCACAAATGAAATCAGTAGATGAGATTATCCCATTGACAGATCTTTTCTTCTCAGATTTTCCAGAATTGACAGAAGCAGAGCGTGAAGTCATGGCGGGAGAAACAGTCCCAACAGTTCTTGAAGCTTTCAAAGCAAAACTTGAAGCGATGACAGATGATGAATTTGTAACAGAAAATATCTTCCCACTAATTAAAGCAGTCCAAAAAGAAACAGGTATTAAAGGGAAAAATCTTTTCATGCCTATTCGTATTGCTGTTTCAGGTGAAATGCATGGACCAGAATTACCAGATACGATCTTCTTGTTAGGTCGTGAAAAATCAATCCAGCATATCGAAAATATGTTAAAGGAAATCTCTAAGTAAGAAGGGTACAATAATGGACATCTGGGAAAAGATGTACGAAGAAGCACAGAAATTGCATAATCCACATGAAGTATCTGATTTTGTTTATGCTAATCATGTCGTTGCTGCAGTAGAAGCAGAAGATGGACAAATATTTACAGGATTCTGTATGGAGGGAACCTGTGGAGTATTCCATCTCTGCGCAGAGCGTGCGGCACTCTTTAATATGTACCAATTTTCAGGACAAACTAAGGTTAAAAAAGTCTTAGCCTTTCGAGACAAACCACCTTATGGTGGAAGTTCAGCCATGCCTTGCGGTGCTTGTAGAGAATTCCTTTTAGAGCTTAATGCTGAAAATAAAGATGCAGAATTCATGATGGACTATAATATAAGAAAAACAGTTAAAGTCGCAGAACTAATCCCATATTGGTGGGGAGAAGAACGTGCTTCTAAGTTTAATAATTAATAGAAGAGTCAGTATAATTCTGGCTCTTTTTACTTAATTTGAAAAAAATAGAAAAAGGTGTTGACAAAGTTAGAAAAGTGGGTATAATAGTAAGAGTTGAAAATAACAACTCTGGTCCGTTGGTCAAGGGGTTAAGACACCGCCTTTTCACGGCGGTAACACGGGTTCGAATCCCGTACGGACTATGGTATGTTGCGGATGAAATACTGATTGAAAAAAAGTTTTAAAAAAGTTTCAAAAAAGTGTTGACAAGAAAAAGCAGCTGTGATATACTAATATAGTTGTCACTTGAGAGAAGTGAGTGACAAAGACCTTTGAAAACTGAACAAGACGAACCAATGTGCAGGGCACTACAACTAAGGTTGTAGTACTGAACAATGAAAAACAATAAATCTGTCAGTGACAGAAATGAGTGAGAACTCAAACTTTTAATGAGAGTTTGATCCTGGCTCAGGACGAACGCTGGCGGCGTGCCTAATACATGCAAGTAGAACGCTGAAGGAGGAGCTTGCTTCTCTGGATGAGTTGCGAACGGGTGAGTAACGCGTAGGTAACCTGCCTGGTAGCGGGGGATAACTATTGGAAACGATAGCTAATACCGCATAAGAGTAGATGTTGCATGACATTTACTTAAAAGGTGCAATTGCATCACTACCAGATGGACCTGCGTTGTATTAGCTAGTTGGTGGGGTAACGGCTCACCAAGGCGACGATACATAGCCGACCTGAGAGGGTGATCGGCCACACTGGGACTGAGACACGGCCCAGACTCCTACGGGAGGCAGCAGTAGGGAATCTTCGGCAATGGACGGAAGTCTGACCGAGCAACGCCGCGTGAGTGAAGAAGGTTTTCGGATCGTAAAGCTCTGTTGTAAGAGAAGAACGAGTGTGAGAGTGGAAAGTTCACACTGTGACGGTATCTTACCAGAAAGGGACGGCTAACTACGTGCCAGCAGCCGCGGTAATACGTAGGTCCCGAGCGTTGTCCGGATTTATTGGGCGTAAAGCGAGCGCAGGCGGTTAGATAAGTCTGAAGTTAAAGGCTGTGGCTTAACCATAGTACGCTTTGGAAACTGTTTAACTTGAGTGCAAGAGGGGAGAGTGGAATTCCATGTGTAGCGGTGAAATGCGTAGATATATGGAGGAACACCGGTGGCGAAAGCGGCTCTCTGGCTTGTAACTGACGCTGAGGCTCGAAAGCGTGGGGAGCAAACAGGATTAGATACCCTGGTAGTCCACGCCGTAAACGATGAGTGCTAGGTGTTAGACCCTTTCCGGGGTTTAGTGCCGTAGCTAACGCATTAAGCACTCCGCCTGGGGAGTACGACCGCAAGGTTGAAACTCAAAGGAATTGACGGGGGCCCGCACAAGCGGTGGAGCATGTGGTTTAATTCGAAGCAACGCGAAGAACCTTACCAGGTCTTGACATCCCTCTGACCTCTCTAGAGATAGAGATTCCTTCGGGACAGAGGTGACAGGTGGTGCATGGTTGTCGTCAGCTCGTGTCGTGAGATGTTGGGTTAAGTCCCGCAACGAGCGCAACCCCTATTGTTAGTTGCCATCATTCAGTTGGGCACTCTAGCGAGACTGCCGGTAATAAACCGGAGGAAGGTGGGGATGACGTCAAATCATCATGCCCCTTATGACCTGGGCTACACACGTGCTACAATGGCTGGTACAACGAGTCGCAAGCCGGTGACGGCAAGCTAATCTCTTAAAGCCAGTCTCAGTTCGGATTGTAGGCTGCAACTCGCCTACATGAAGTCGGAATCGCTAGTAATCGCGGATCAGCACGCCGCGGTGAATACGTTCCCGGGCCTTGTACACACCGCCCGTCACACCACGAGAGTTTGTAACACCCGAAGTCGGTGAGGTAACCGTAAGGAGCCAGCCGCCTAAGGTGGGATAGATGATTGGGGTGAAGTCGTAACAAGGTAGCCGTATCGGAAGGTGCGGCTGGATCACCTCCTTTCTAAGGATAAGGAACTGCACATTGGTCTTGTTTAGTCTTGAGAGGTCTTGTGGGGCCTTAGCTCAGCTGGGAGAGCGCCTGCTTTGCACGCAGGAGGTCAGCGGTTCGATCCCGCTAGGCTCCATTGGTGAGAGATCACCAAGTAATGCACATTGAAAATTGAATATCTATATCAAATAGTAACAAGAAAATAAACCGAAAACGCTGTAGTATTAATAAGAGTTTATGACTGAAAGGTCAAAAAATAAGGTTAAGTTAATAAGGGCGCACGGTGGATGCCTTGGCACTAGGAGCCGAAGAAGGACGTGACAAACGACGATATGCCTTGGGTAGCTGTAAGTAAGCGATGATCCAGGGATTTCCGAATGGGGGAACCCAACAGGTACTACCTGTTACCCGCATCTGTTAAGGATGTGAGGAGGAAGACGCAGTGAACTGAAACATCTAAGTAGCTGCAGGAAGAGAAAGCAAAGCGATTGCCTTAGTAGCGGCGAGCGAAACGGCAGGAGGGCAAACCGAAGAGTTTACTCTTCGGGGTTGTAGGACTGCAATGTGGACTCAAAGATTATAGAAGAATGATTTGGGAAGATCAGCCAAAGAGAGTAATAGCCTCGTATTTAAAATAGTCTTTGTACCTAGCAGTATCCTGAGTACGGCGGGACACGAGAAATCCCGTCGGAATCTGGGAGGACCATCTCCCAACCCTAAATACTCCCTAGTGACCGATAGTGAACCAGTACCGTGAGGGAAAGGTGAAAAGCACCCCGGGAGGGGAGTGAAATAGAACCTGAAACCGTGTGCCTACAACAAGTTCGAGCCCGTTAATGGGTGAGAGCGTGCCTTTTGTAGAATGAACCGGCGAGTTACGTTATGATGCGAGGTTAAGTTGAAGAGACGGAGCCGTAGGGAAACCGAGTCTGAATAGGGCGCCTTAGTATCATGACGTAGACCCGAAACCATGTGACCTACCCATGAGCAGGTTGAAGGTGCGGTAAGACGCACTGGAGGACCGAACCAGGGCACGTTGAAAAGTGCTTGGATGACTTGTGGGTAGCGGAGAAATTCCAAACGAACTTGGAGATAGCTGGTTCTCTCCGAAATAGCTTTAGGGCTAGCGTCGACATTAGAGATTCTTGGAGGTAGAGCACTGTTTGGGTGAGGGGTCCATCCCGGATTACCAATCTCAGATAAACTCCGAATGCCAATGAATTATGGTCGGCAGTCAGACTGCGAGTGCTAAGATCCGTAGTCGAAAGGGAAACAGCCCAGACCACCAGCTAAGGTCCCAAAATAATTGTTAAGTGGAAAAGGATGTGGGGTTGCACAGACAACTAGGATGTTAGCTTAGAAGCAGCTATTCATTCAAAGAGTGCGTAATAGCTCACTAGTCGAGTGACCCTGCGCCGAAAATGTACCGGGGCTAAAACAATTTACCGAAGCTGTGGATACCTTTATAGGTATGGTAGGAGAGCGTTCTATGTGTGAAGAAGGTGTACCGTGAGGAGTGCTGGAACGCATAGAAGTGAGAATGCCGGTATGAGTAGCGAAAGACAGGTGAGAATCCTGTCCACCGTAAGACTAAGGTTTCCAGGGGAAGGCTCGTCCGCCCTGGGTTAGTCGGGACCTAAGGAGAGACCGAAAGGTGTATCCGATGGACAACAGGTTGATATTCCTGTACTAGAGTATGTAGTGATGGAGGGACGCAGTAGGCTAACTAAAGCAGACGATTGGAAGTGTCTGTCTAAGCAGTGAGGTGTGAAC
>BNJT01002498.1_pt1:0-130000 | contig 192975 bp, 206 predicted proteins | sample 8540491 | NCBI WGS metagenome assembly BNJT01 (sample SAMD00202455, study PRJDB9452) | human saliva metagenome | host: Homo sapiens | reverse complement strand
GGTTCGAATCCAGCTACCCCAGTTACTATTTGCCGGCGTGGCGGAATTGGCAGACGCGCTGGACTCAAAATCCAGTGTCCGCAAGGACGTGCCGGTTCGACCCCGGCCGCCGGTATAGTATAGAGTTAAGGAACGTTGTAAATCTTCGTTCCTTTTTTATATTATTTTTGCTATAATAATAGTTATTCAAATTTTATTTAGATTATGAAAGTGTAGGGAAGTATGTCTCGTTCTATCGATTTATTAAAACATCGGTATTTGAAAAATATTAAAGAAAACCCTGAATTGTTTGTTGGGATTGAGTTGGAATATCCTGTTACAAATTTGGAAGGGGATGCTACAGATGTTGAAGTTATCAAGCACTTATTCCAATATTTAGTTTCTTCTTTGGATTTTACTATCGAAAAGGTTGATGATTTTGGAAATCCTATACAGTTAGTGGATTCAGTAAGTCAGGATGCTATTTTATTTGAAGTTTCCTATACTACTATTGAGTTTGCATTTGGTAAGGCTGAAACGATACAAGAAGTTGAAGAACGTTTTAGTATTTATATGGAAGCAATCCAGAAGAAGTTAGCTGAATCCAATCATGATATTGTTGGCTGCGGCATTCATCCCAACTGGGATAAAAATAAGAATTGTCCAGTGGCTTACCCACGCTATCAGATGTTGATGGACTATTTGAATTTGAGTAGCAATGTGACTGAGTCAGACTTACATCATTTCCCTGAATATGGTGCTTTTATTTGTGGGAGTCAGGTTCAACTGGATGTTTCAAAATCTAATTACTTACGGGTGATTAATGCTTTTACTCAAATTGAAGCGGCTAAGGCTTATTTATTTGCGAACTCTGAGTTTTCGGGTGCGGATTGGGATACAAAAATTTCAAGGGATATTTTTTGGGAAGAATCCATGCATGGAATCTATCCAGAGAACGTTGGGGTTAATGCTAGACTCTTTAAAGATGAGGATGATTTTTTTGACTATCTAGATCATTCTGCAATTTTTACTGCGGAACGTGATGGGCAGACCTATTATTTTTATCCGATTCAGGCTAGGGACTATTTGGCTACATCTGAAATCCAAGCATACGCTCTTAATGGGGATGAGATTCTTATTTACCCTCAAGAGAAAGATTTTGAAACTCATCGTAGTTATCAGTACCAAGACTTAACGACTCGCGGAACAGTTGAGTTTCGTAGTGTGTGTACTCAACCTTTAGATAGAACCTTCGCTTCAGCAACTTTTCACTTAGGATTGTTGGTTAATTTAGATAAGTTAGAAGCTTACTTAGAAACAGCACCTTTCTTTAAAGAATTTGGGAGAAATTATAAGTTTTTAAGACGGCAATTTTCTAAAAAAAATCTTCTAGCTGAGGAAAAAACTGCGATTATTGAATTTTCCAAAGACTTACTCCTTCTAGCTGAGGAAGGACTGGAGATGAGGAATAAGCAAGAAATGACCTACTTACAGGCTTTGAAAGAAGAATTGGGCCTATAATTTCTCTTATAAAGGGAGAATTTTCTGAAAAATCATGATATAATGGAAGTGACTATAGATAAAGGATAGAGAGTAATGACATTAGTTTATCAATCAACGCGTGATGCGAAAAATACAGTAACTGCTAGCCAAGCTATTTTGCAAGGTTTGGCGACGGACGGTGGTTTGTTTACACCGCTTACTTATCCAAAGGTAGATTTGGACTTTGACAAATTGAAAGATGCTTCTTACCAAGAAGTGGCTAAGTTAGTTTTGTCAGCATTTTTAGATGACTTTACAGCTGAAGAGTTGGACTACTGTATCAACAACGCCTATGATAGCAAGTTTGATACTCCAGCTATCGCACCATTAGTGAAATTAGACGGGCAATATAACTTGGAACTGTTCCATGGTTCAACAATTGCCTTTAAGGATATGGCCTTGTCTATCTTGCCATACTTTATGACAACAGCTGCTAAGAAACATGGTTTGGAGAATAAGATTGTCATCTTGACAGCGACATCTGGTGATACTGGGAAAGCTGCTATGGCAGGCTTTGCGGATGTGCCTGGTACTGAGATTATCGTTTTTTATCCAAAGGATGGTGTCAGCAAGGTTCAAGAGTTGCAAATGACCACTCAGACTGGCGACAATACTCATGTTATAGCCATTGATGGTAACTTTGACGATGCGCAAACAAATGTGAAGCATATGTTTAACGATGTGGCCCTTCGTGAAAAATTAGCGGCCAACAAGTTGCAATTTTCATCAGCTAACTCTATGAATATTGGCCGTTTGGTGCCACAAATTATCTACTATGTTTATGCCTACGCTCAGCTTGTTAAAACTGGTGAGATTGTGGCTGGTGAACAGATCAACTTCACAGTACCAACAGGAAACTTTGGAAATATCTTGGCTGCCTTTTATGCTAAGCAAATTGGTCTGCCAGTTGGCAAATTAATCTGTGCTTCAAATGACAACAATGTTTTGACAGACTTCTTCAAGACACGTGTTTATGACAAGAAACGTGAGTTCAAGGTAACAACTAGTCCATCTATGGATATTTTGGTATCTTCAAACTTGGAGCGTTTGATTTTCCATCTTTTGGGTAATGATGCGGTTAAGACAGCTGAACTCATGAATGCTTTGAATAGCCAAGGTCAATATGAGTTGACTAATTTTGATACAGAGATTCTTGACCTCTTTGCAGCTGAATATGCGACTGAAGAAGAAACAGCGGCAGAAATCAAGCGTGTTTATGAGTCAGATTCTTATATCGAGGATCCACATACGGCGGTTGCCTCAGCAGTTTATAAGAAATACCAAGCTGCTACTGGAGATGTAACTAAGACAGTGATTGCTTCAACAGCTAGTCCATACAAGTTTCCAGTGGTTGCAGTAGAAGCGGTAACAGGGGAATCAGGCTTGACAGACTTTGAAGCTTTGGCTCAATTACATGACATTTCAGGCGTTGCAGTGCCACCTGCAGTTGATGGGCTTGAGATAGCTCCTGTTCGTCACAAGACAACAGTAGCAGCTGCTGACATGCAAGCAGCGGTTGAGGCTTATCTAGGACTTTAAGACAGAGGGAGTAAACTCGGTTGGGAAACCAACTGAGTTTCTTTTCATCAGGAGGAAGGATTGTTTAAGAAAAATAAAGATATTCTTAATATTGCCTTGCCAGCTATGGGCGAAAACTTTTTGCAGATGCTCATGGGGATGGTGGACAGTTATTTGGTTGCTCATTTAGGATTGATAGCCATTTCAGGCGTATCAGTAGCAGGTAATATTATCACCATTTATCAGGCGATTTTCATCGCTCTGGGAGCTGCTATTTCCAGTGTTATTTCAAAAAGTTTAGGGCAGAAGAATCAGTCTAAGTTAGCCTATCATGTGACTGAGGCCTTGAAGATTACATTATTATTAAGTTTCCTTTTAGGAGCTTATCCATCTTCGCTGGGCAAGAGATGATAGGACTTTTGGGGACGGAGAGAGATGTGGCTGAGAGTGGTGGACTCTACCTATCTTTGGTAGGCGGATCGATTGTTCTCTTGGGCTTAATGACTAGTTTGGGTGCCTTGATTCGTGCAACGCATAATCCACGTTTGCCTCTCTATGTGAGTCTCTTATCCAATGCCTTGAATATTCTTTTTTCAAGTCTAGCTATTTTTGTCCTCGATATGGGGATAGCTGGTGTTGCTTGGGGGACTATTCTGTCTCGTTTGGTAGGTCTTGTGATTTTATGGTCGCAATTAAAGTTGCCTTTTGAGAAACTGACTTTTACCTTAGATAAGGAACTATTGACCTTGGCTTTTCCAGCAGCTGGAGAGCGGCTTATGATGCGGGCTGGTGATGTCGTGATTATTGCCTTGGTCGTTTCTTTTGGAACGGAGGCAGTGGCTGGAAATGCAATCGGAGAAGTCTTGACCCAGTTTAACTACATGCCTGCTTTTGGTGTTGCGACGGCGACGGTCATGCTGGTAGCTCGAGCGGTTGGAGAGGATAATTGGGAAAGAGTAGCTAGTTTGAGCAAGCAAACCTTTTGGCTTTCTCTGCTTCTCATGTTGCCCTTGACGCTTAGTGTCTATGCCTTGGGCATACCACTGACTCATCTCTATACGACTGATTCTCTAGCGGTGGAGGCTAGTGTGCTAGTGACACTTTTTTCACTACTTGGAACCCCTATGGCGACAGGAACAGTTATCTATACGGCTGTTTGGCAGGGTTTGGGGAATGCTCGCCTTCCCTTCTACGCGACAAGTATAGGGATGTGGTGTATCCGCATTGGGACAGCCTATCTGATGGGGATTGTTCTTGGTTGGGGTTTGCCTGGTATTTGGGCGGGAACCCTTTTGGATAATGGTTTTCGTTGGTTATTTCTACGTTACCGTTACCAGCATTATATGAGCTTGAAAGGATAGGAAATGCAAAAAACAGCTTTTATTTGGGATTTAGATGGGACTTTATTGGACTCTTACGAAGCGATTTTGTCAGGACTTGAGGAGACTTTTGCTCAGTTTTCTATTCCTTATGATAAGGAGAAAGTGAGAGAGTTTATCCTCAAGTATTCTGTACAGGATTTGCTTGTGTGGGTGGCAGAAGAGCGAAAGCTAGATGTGGAAGTGCTTAATCAGGTGCGTTCCCAGAGTCTGGCTGAAAAGAATGCTCAGGTAGTTTTGATGCCAGGTGCACGTGATATGCTAGCTTGGGCAGACCAAGTAGGAATTCAGCAGTTTGTCTATACTCATAAGGGGGACAATGCTTTTACCATTCTCAGAGACTTGGGTTTGGAATCCTATTTTACAGAGATTTTAACCAGTCAGAGTGGTTTTGCTCGTAAACCTAGTTCAGAAGCGGCTACCTATCTGTTAGACAAGTATCAGTTGAATTCTGAAAAGACTTATTATATAGGAGATCGAACTCTGGATGTGGAATTTGCCCAGAATAGTGGGATTCAAAGTATCAACTTTTTAGAGTCATCTTATGGAGGCAATCATAGGATTCAAGGGTTAGCAGATATTCCTTATATTTTTGAAGGAGAGTGACGATAAGATTGTGTCAGTTTTGTGACAGAAATCTAACAAACTATTTCAAGTAACCGAGTTTGTTACAAGGAATAGACAGTTCTGTTAAATAGGCCCGAGAGGGCTTTTTTTCTGCTCTTTTTGTGTTATCATAGACAGGTACTCATTTGAAAGGAATTTGAAAGAATGAAGAAAAGAATGTTATTAGCGTCAACAGTGGCCTTGTCATTTGCCCCAGTATTGGCAACTCAAGCAGAAGAAGTTCTTTGGACTGCACGTAGTGTTGAGCAAATCCAAAACGATTTGACTAAAACGGACAACAAAACAAGTTATACCGTTCAGTATGGTGATACCTTGAGCACTATTGCAGAAGCCTTGGGTGTAGATGTCACAGTTCTTGCGAATTTGAATAAAATCACTAATATGGACCTGATTTTCCCAGAAACTGTTTTGACAACGACTGTCAATGAAGTAGAAGAAGTAACAGAAGTTGAAATCCAAACACCTCAAACAGACTCTAGTGAAGAAGTGACAACTGCGACAGCAGATTTGACAACCAATCAAGTGACCGTTGATGATCAAACTGTTCAAGTTGCAGACCTTTCTCAACCGATTGTAGAAGCGCCAAAAGCGGTAGAAACTACAAGTACAAAAGAAGTAGCAACAAGTTCAGAAGTTACAGAGACAGTGACTACTTCAGAAGAAGTGACAACATCTACAGAGACTTCTGTATCAGAGGAGCAAACATCCGAAATAAGCAATGCAGTTGCAGAAGTAGCTCCTCAGGTAACACCTCAAGCTGAATCAGCAGTAGAAGCAACTACAGCGCCAGTAGAAGAAAAAGCAACTGCAACAAGTTCAGAAGAAGAAAAAGAAGTAGCATCATCAAATGGAGCTAAACCAACAGTTTCTACTTATCAACCAGAAGAGACGAAAACAGTTTCAACGACTTACGCTGCACCAGCTACGCCCGATTATGCTGGATTGGCACTAGCGAAATCTGAAAATGCAGGCCTTCAACCACAAACAGCTGCCTTTAAAGAAGAAATTGCTAACTTGTTTGGCATCACATCCTTTAGTGGTTACCGTCCAGGAGATAGTGGAGATCACGGAAAAGGGTTGGCTATCGACTTTATGGTACCAGAAAGCTCAGAACTAGGGGATAAGATTGCGGAATACGCTATTCAAACATGGCCAGCCGTGGAATTAGTTATATTATCTGGAAACAACGTTTCTATGCTCCATTCGATAGCAAATATGGACCAGCTAATACTTGGAACCCAATGCCAGACCGTGGTAGCGTGACAGAAAACCACTATGACCACGTTCACGTTTCAATGAATGGATAAACCAGACTTGGTAATATCATTTTGAGGAATGAGATGTCGCTTTCGTGATAGGAAGCGAGTCTCGTTCGTTTTTTGTTTGTCATACTCTTCGAAAATCTCTTCAAACTACGTCAGTTTCGCCTTGCCGTAGGTATTGTTACTGACTTCGTCAGTTCTATCTGCAACCTCAAAACAGTGTTTTGAGCTGACTTCGTCACTCTTATCCACAACCTCAAAGTTGTGCTTTGAGCAACCTACGGATAGCTTCCTAGTTTACTCTTTGATTTTCATTGAGTATCAATATGAATGGAAAATGGGAAGTTAGAATTTTGTAATGCTTTAAGCAACATTCTTGTAATCTATTTTACTTTGCATTATAATTGATTAGTCAACTATTGATAAATCAATAAAAGGAAAGAAGAAATGATAGAGATTCAAGATCTGCTTTATCAACTCCGCTTGTCTGAGCAAGCGAGCACGCAATTATTTGAAAAAAGGCTTGGGATTAGTTTGACAAGGTATCAGATGTTACTTTTTTTGCTGGAGAATTCTCCCTGTAATCAAATAGCGGTTCAGGAGCGTTTGAAGATTGATCAGGCCGCCTTGACACGACATTTCAAGATTCTGGAAAAGGAAGGTTTGGTGGAGCGTCATCGTAATCCTGAAAATCAGCGAGAAGTGTTGGTGGAGGCTACGAATTATGCCAAGGAGCAGTTAGTGGTGAATCCACCTCTGCAGCATATCAAGGTTAAGGAAGAGATGGAAAGTATCTTAACAGAGTCTGAAAGAACAGAACTCAGCCGTTTATTAAACAAATTAGTTTTGGGTATTGAAAATATAGAAATTTAAGGAGAAATAGTTGTCAATTATTACAATCATTTTAGCAACGATTGTTGCTTTGGAGCATTTTTACATTTTTTATTTGGAAAGTATTGCAACGCAATCAGAAGCGACTAGTCGTGTCTTTAACATGGAAAAGGAAGAACTGGCTCGTCCGTCAGTAAGTTCACTGTTTAAAAATCAAGGGATTTATAATGCTCTACTAGGAGTTTTTCTCTTGTATGGCATTTATTTCTCACAGAATTTAGAAATTGTGACAATTTTTGTCTTATTTGTGATTGCAGCTGCGGCCTATGGCTCTCTCACAGCAGATAAGAAAATTATTTTGAAGCAAGGTGGACCAGCTATTTTGACCTTGATTAGTATTTTACTCTTTAAATAAATTTGAAGGTCAATCTTAGTCTTTCTAGTCCTTTTCACTCCAGAATAAGGGAAATATGTTATACTTGTTTTTAAGAAAAAGTCTCATTGAATTTGTTTTGAGGAGTTAGAAATGAAAGTATTAGTGACAGGTTTTGAGCCCTTTGGAGGGGAAAAGGTCAATCCAGCTTTGGAGGCCATTAAAGGTTTACCAGCTGAAATCCATGGTGCTGAGGTCCGTTGGCTAGAAGTGCCAACAGTCTTTCACAAATCGGCCCATGTATTGGAAGAAGAGATGAACCGCTATCAACCTGACTTTGTCCTTTGTATCGGCCAAGCTGGTGGAAGAACTAGCTTAACACCTGAACGAGTGGCCATTAATCAAGACGATGCACGCATTCCTGATAACGAAGGTAATCAACCGATTGACCTTCCCATTCGCCCAGACGGTGCCTCTGCCTACTTTAGCAGTTTGCCGATTAAAGCGATGGTTCAGGCTATAAAAAAAGAGGGATTGCCGGCCTCTGTTTCCAATACGGCAGGAACTTTTGTCTGCAATCATTTGATGTATCAGGCCCTCTATTTGGTAGAAAAGAAATTTCCACAGGTTAAGGCGGGGTTTATGCACATTCCTTATATGATGGAACAGGTGGTGAATCGACCGACTACCCCAGCTATGAGTTTAGTGGACATTATGCGAGGGATAGAAGCAGCAATCGACGCCATTATCGAATATGGAGATCAAGACCTCAAGTTGGTAGGCGGAGAAACTCATTGATAGAAAAAAGCTTGAGGGGTTACCTTCAAGCTTTTGGACGTTTTCGAGCCAGTACTGCTCGGTAAAAATTATTTTATTGATTTGAATGTAGGGGAGGAGTGAGAAACAAGCAATTCCAAAGGTAATCCAATTGAGGAAGTACCAAGGAAGGAGTTGTAAGTCTAGGACAAAGCGCTGAAACTTGTAGCCTTTCATCAGGAAACGGCTGGTTTTAAGGATTTGTCCTGGTCTAGCTTGTCCCAAGTCTAGGGTGTCACAGAGGAGAAATTCTACCTGTGAATAAGCATAGTATTGTGGAATATAGAGACTATTTCCTATAATCATTAAGAAGATACTTGCTAGAAAGTAGAGACCAAAGGTCAAGAGGAAACGCTCAGTTTCAATTGACGTGAGATCCAGATTAGGAAACTCAGGATGAAGGACAACGAATTTCTTTGCTAGAAAGCTACTGTAAAAGAGAAAGTAAATCCCGAGTAAGCTAGGAATGCTCCATAAAAAGAGATAGAAACGTTTGAGAAGGAGGGTCAAAAAGGTTTGTGAAAAGTACTCTTCGTTAAAGAGAGCGAGACTATTTTTGACGGATAGTTCTGTATCAGGATTCTTGATGAGTTTTAGCGTTGTATAAACTGAACTGGTCAGGAGGATTGTCCCGATAAAGGAGACTAATAGTGGAAAAAGGTAGGCTTGGAATACATGACCAAGCACGCTTAAAAAGGATTGCTCTAAAATAGACTCGTTGATGCGCTCTAAGGGATTGAGGAAGCCAGACAAGATGATCAGCATGCTGGGTAAGAGATAGACGAGAAAGAGGCGGGGATTTTCAGCTTGAAATTGTCTGGCCTGCAGACGAATGGTTTTTAAATCAATTTTTGGGTATTTCATTCTCTCATTATACCATAGTTCGTGACAGTTCCAGCTTTTTTTGATAAAATCATACAGTATGCCCTTGGGCACAAAGTATGAACTGGGACTGTCTTTCCCAGCTTCGGAGGTAAAAAATGTCAGATTCACCAATCAAATACCGTTTGATTAAGAAAGAAAAACACACAGGAGCTCGTCTGGGAGAAATCATCACTCCCCACGGTACCTTTCCGACACCTATGTTTATGCCAGTTGGGACTCAAGCTACTGTCAAAACTCAGTCGCCTGAAGAATTGAAGGAGATGGGGTCGGGAATTATCCTATCCAACACCTATCATCTCTGGCTTCGCCCTGGAGACGAACTCATCGCACGCGCAGGTGGTCTCCACAAGTTCATGAACTGGGACCAGCCAATCTTGACGGATAGTGGTGGTTTCCAGGTTTATTCTCTAGCTGATAGCCGTAATATCACAGAAGAAGGGGTAACCTTTAAAAACCATCTCAATGGGTCTAAGATGTTCTTGTCTCCAGAAAAGGCCATCTCTATCCAAAATAATTTAGGCTCAGACATCATGATGTCCTTTGACGAATGTCCTCAGTTTTATCAACCTTATGACTACGTTAAGAAATCAATCGAGCGTACCAGTCGTTGGGCTGAGCGTGGTTTGAAGGCTCACCGTCGTCCACATGACCAAGGTTTGTTTGGAATTGTACAGGGGGCAGGCTTTGAAGACCTTCGTCGTCAATCGGCTCATGACCTTGTCAGTATGGATTTCCCAGGCTACTCTATCGGTGGTTTGGCAGTGGGAGAAACCCACGAAGAGATGAATGCTGTCTTGGACTTCACAACCCAACTGCTGCCTGAAAATAAACCTCGCTATTTGATGGGTGTGGGAGCGCCAGATAGCTTAATCGATGGGGTGATTCGTGGGGTGGATATGTTTGACTGTGTCTTGCCGACTCGTATCGCTCGTAACGGAACTTGTATGACCAGCCAAGGGCGTTTGGTTGTCAAAAATGCCCAGTTTGCTGAGGATTTTACGCCACTGGATCCTGATTGTGATTGCTATACATGTAAGAATTATACACGCGCCTACCTTCGTCACCTGCTCAAGGCTGATGAAACCTTCGGTATCCGCTTGACTAGCTACCACAATCTTTACTTCTTGCTTAATCTGATGAAGCAAGTGCGACAAGCCATTATGGATGACAATCTCTTGGAATTCCGTGAGTATTTTGTGGAAAAATATGGCTATAATAAGTCAGGCCGTAATTTCTAAAATGGAATGGATATAAGCTAAAAATCCTAAGTTTTCTCTTGGGATTTTTCTTCTTTTTTTGATAGAATAAAGTGTACAATGAAAGGAAGAATAAACTCGTATGCGCATTAAATGGTTTTCCTTGATTAGGATTACAGGTTTACTACTGGTACTCTTGTATCATTTCTTTCAGACCATCTTTCCTGGAGGATTCTTTTGGTGTAGATGTCTTTTTCACATTTTCAGGATTTCTGATTACGGCTCTACTTATCGAAGAATTTTCTAAAAAAACTATGAGATTGATTTGATAGGATTTTTTTAGAAGACGTTTTTATCGGATTGTGCCACCTGTGGTTTTGATGGTCTTGGTGACCATGCCCTTTACCTTCCTAGTTCGCCAAGACTATGTTGCTGGGAATTGGAGGTCAGATTGCGGGTGTCTTAGGCTTTATGACCAACTTCTACGAACTCCTAACAGGTGGGAGTTATGAATCTCAGTTCATTCCTCATTTGTTTGTTCATAATTGGAGTTTGGCTGTGGAGGTTCACTACTATATTCTTTGGGGATTGGCAGTTTGGTTCTTATCCAAACAGGCTAAATCAAATGGTCAGTTGAGAGGGATGGTCTTTCTCTCATCTGCTGCTGCCTTCCTGATTAGTTTCTTCTCCATGTTTATTGGTAGTTTCCTAGTGACCTCTTATTCCTCTGTTTACTTCTCCAGTTTAACTCATGTCTATCCCTTCTTTTTGGGAAGTATCTTAGCAACTATTGTAGGTGTTCGTCAGATGACTTCCCTCGTCAAGCAGTTGGATAAAATCTGGAATTTACGCAAGACCCTTTTAGTTTTGGGAGGAGGTTTTGGCTTCTTACTCATTTTGACCTTCTTTGTCAAATTCACTTATCTTTTTGCCTATCTTATAGGCTTCTTGCTTGCCAGTCTTGCAACTCTTGCTATGATTCTGGCGGCGCGTGTTTTACATGAAAAGACTCCTAATATGCAGGAACCGAAGATTATCAGCTTTTTAGCGGATACTAGCTATGCAGTTTATCTCTTCCATTGGCCTTTCTATCTCATTTTCTCACAGTTGACATCAAATCTTCTTGCTGTGTTACTGACTCTGATTTTTCTTATGGATTCTCTAGTCTTTCATTTTATATATTGGAACCTTGGATTGCAGGCAAGAATACACCTATTATACAAACTCTTCGTCCCCTGCCTTATATTCGCGCAATTCTTGCAACAAGTACAGGAATCTTGGCATTTATTGTCTTCTTAGTGACTTTCTTGGCACCACAAGTGGGAGCGTTTGAGACAGATTTAACTGTCAATGGCTTGAAGCAAGCTGCAACCAATATTGGGCAGACCAAGGTAATGGCAGAACGGGCAGATGCAAACAGTTTGGGGATCGCTGATGGCACTATGTTAATTGGTGACTCGGTGGCTTTAAGGGCAAATACAGCCCTGCAGACAGCCCTTCCTGGTGCACAGATAAATGCACAAGTCAGCAGAACAACTAAGACAGCCAATGAAATCATGCTAAACAATAGCCAGAATAAATTTCTACCAAAGATGGTGGTTATTGCAACAGGTGTGAATAATCCTGAAAATTACAAGGAAGATTGGGATAGTATCGTGAAAAATCTTCCTAAGGGACACCATATGGTTTTGGTGACTCCTTATGAGGGAGATAAGACAAAAGAGACCTATGCCATCGTTGAGAAGGCTGCTGCCTACATGAGAGAATTGGCAGAGAAGACTCCTTATATCACGATAGCAGATTGGAATCAAGTTGCTAAGGAACATCCAGAAATTTGGACTGGAACAGACCAAGTCCATTTCGGAAGTGACAATAGTAAAATTGAAGCAGGAGCTAAATTGTATGCAGATACCATTGCTACAGCCTTACAAACGGCTCAAGACAAGCCAGTCAAATCAAAATAACTTGTATTAATAACTTGTATTAAAAAGAGAAGAGTTGGAGAAATCCAGCTCTTTTAAAATATCTCTAGAAAATAGGTCTATACCATTTACAAATGAATCAGAAAAGTTTATAATGTAATTGACATAATAAATATCAAAAGTAATCTTTTAAGGAGGTCATTATTATGCCTAATTACGTTAAAGCGGATCAGTTTTTCTATCCATTTGGCATTCGTCGCGGTGGGTACTTAGAACTTGTTGATGGCAAATTTGGGAAACATGTGGATCAAATTCCTGAAGGAGCAGAGGTTCTTGACTATACTGGTTATAGCATTGCACCAGGTCTTGTGGATACTCATATTCATGGATATGCAGGTGTAGATGTGATGGACAACAACATTGAAGGGACATTGCATACTATGAGTGAAGGACTTCTTAGTACCGGTGTTACCAGTTTCTTGCCCACAACTTTAACAGCCACTTATGAGCAATTGCTTGCAGTCACTGAAAATCTTGGAAACCATTATAAAGAAGCAACAGGTGCTAAGATTCGTGGGATTTATTATGAAGGTCCATATTTCACAGAAACTTTTAAGGGGGCACAAAATCCAACTTATATGAGAGACCCGGGTGTTGAGGAGTTTCATTCTTGGCAGGATGCTGCAAAAGGGATGCTAAATAAAATCGCTATTGCACCAGAACGTGATGGGGTGGAAGATTTTGTACGTACTATTACAGGTGAAGGTGTGACAGTTGCACTTGGACACTCAGATGCGACATTTGAACAAGCTAAGAAGGCAGTTGATGCTGGAGCTAGTGTATGGGTACATGCCTATAATGGGATGCGTGGTTTAACACACCGCGAACTAGGTATGGTAGGAGCTATGTATGAGCTCCCACATACTTACGCAGAATTGATTTGTGATGGTTATCACGTAGATCCAAAGCTTGTGAGATTTTACTTAAGCAAAAGGGGACAGAAAACATCGCTCTTATTACGGACTGTATGACAGCTGGTGGGCTTGAAGACGGTGACTATATGTTGGGAGAATTCCCTGTTGTAGTAGCAAATGGAACTGCACGTCTCAAATCTACTGGTAATTTGGCAGGTTCTATCCTCAAACTTAAAGATGGTATGAGAAATGTAGTCGAGTGGGGTATTGCAAATCCACACGAAGCGGTCATGATGGCCAGCCTTAACCCAGCAAAATCTGTTAATATTGACGATGTCTGTGGACAAATTCGTGAAGGTTATGACGCGGACTTTATCGTACTAGATAAAGATTTGGAATTGGTAGCAACTTACCTAGATGGTGTGAAACGTTATCAAGCATAAGAGAGAAAGCAGAAGTTAGAGACTAGCTTCTGCTTTTTTATTTATTAAAAAATTAAGAGATGAGCATATTTCTTTCCTTGTCTGGCGGAATTGGTTATAATATACGGTACAAAGGAATGAATGAATATGTATCGTGTTATAGAAATGTACGGAGATTTTGAACCGTGGTGGTTCTTAGAAGGTTGGGAAGAAGATATTGTAGCTAGTAAGAAATTTGACCAGTATTATGATGCTCTCAAATACTACAAAACTTGCTGGTTTAGATTGGAACAGGGATCACCTCTTTATAAAAGTAGAAGTGATTTGATGACTATTTTTTGGGATCCAGAAGACCAACGCTGGTGTGATGAATGTGATGAGTATTTACAACAATACCATTCTCTGGCTCTTTTACAGGATGAGCAGGTTATCCCAGATGAAAAACTACGCCCAGGCTATGAAAAACAAACAGGTAAGGAAAGGCACCGTTCTTGCCGTATGAAATTAAAATAGAGAAAAAGTAACTTTTTTGGAGTTGCTTTTTTATTTTTTCCAAATCTTTGCGAATAGTATAGGTGAGGAGGTAAGTATGGTTCAAGAAATTGCACAAGAAATCATTCGTTCGGCTCGGAAAAAAGGGGCGCAGGATATTTATTTTGTTCCTAAGTTAGATGCCTATGAGCTTCATATGAGAATAGGAGACGAGCGCTGTAAAATTGGTTGCTATGATTTCGAAAAATTTGCGGCCGTCATCAGTCATTTCAAGTTTGTGGCAGGTATGAATGTTGGGGAAAAGCGACGTAGTCAGCTAGGTTCTTGTGATTATGAATATGACCAGAAGATGGCATCCTTACGTTTATCTACCGTAGGCGATTATCGAGGGCATGAGAGTTTAGTCATTCGCTTGTTGCATGATGAGGAGCAGGACTTGCATTTGGTTTCAGGATATTGACGAATTGGGCAAGCAGTACAGGCAACGAGGACTCTATCTTTTTGCTGGCCCAGTCGGAAGTGGTAAGACGACCCTGATGCATGAATTGGCCAAGTCCCTTTTTAAGGGACAACAAGTCATGTCCATCGAAGACCCTGTTGAAATCAAGCAGGAGGACATGCTCCAGTTGCAGTTGAACGAAGCAATCGGGTTGACCTATGAAAATCTAATCAAACTTTCTTTGCGTCATCGACCAGACCTCCTGATTATCGGAGAAATTCGGGACAGTGAGACGGCGCGTGCAGTAGTCAGAGCCAGTCTGACAGGGGCGACAGTCTTTTCAACCATTCATGCCAAGAGTATTCGAGGTGTTTATGAGCGCCTGTTGGAGTTGGGTGTAAGTGAGGAGGAATTGGCAGTCGTTCTGCAGGGAGTCTGCTATCAAAGATTAATCGGGGGAGGAGGAATCGTTGACTTTGCAAATAAAGACTATCAAGAACACCAGCCAACTAGCTGGAATGAACAGATTGACCAGCTTCTTAAAGATGGACATATCACAAGTCTTCAGGCTGAAACGGAAAAAATTAGCTACAGCTAAGCAAAAAAATATCATCACCTTGTTTAACAATCTCTTTTCCAGCGGTTTTCATCTGGTGGAGACCATCTCCTTTTTAGATAGGAGTGCTTTGTTGGACAAGCAGTGTGTGACCCAGATGCGCACGGGCTTGTCTCAGGGGAAATCATTCTCAGAAATAATGGAAAGTTTGGGCTTTTCAAGTGCCATTGTCACTCAGTTATCCCTAGCTGAAGTCCATGGGAATCTCCACCTGAGTTTGGGAAAGATAGAAGAGTATCTAGACAATCTGGCCAAGGTCAAGAAAAAATTAATTGAAGTAGCGACCTATCCTTTGATTTTGTTGGGTTTTCTTCTCTTAATCATGCTGGGGCTACGGAACTACCTACTACCACAACTAGATAGTAGCAATATTGCCACCCAAATTATCGGCAATCTGCCACAAATCTTTCTAGGCATGGTAGGGGTTGTTTCCGTACTTGCCTTTTTAGCACTCACTTTCTATAAAAGAAGTTCTAAGATGCGCGTCTTTTCTATCTTAGCACGCCTTCCCTTTCTTGGAATCTTTGTGCAGACCTATTTGACAGCCTATTATGCGAGTGAATGGGGGAATATGATTTCGCAGGGAATGGAGTTGACGCAGATTTTTCAGATCATGCAGGAACAGGGTTCTCATCTCTTTAAAGAAATCGGTCAAGATCTGGCTCATGCTCTCCAAAATGGTCGAGAATTTTCTCAGATGATAGGAACCTATCCTTTCTTTAGGAAGGAATTGAGTCTCATCATCGAGTATGGGGAAGTCAAGTCTAAGCTGGGGAGTGAGTTGGAAATCTATGCTGAAAAAACTTGGGAATCCTTTTTTACCCGAGTCAACCGCACAATGAATTTGGTGCAGCCACTGGTCTTTATCTTTGTGGCTCTGATTATCGTTTTACTTTATGCGGCAATGCTCATGCCCATGTATCAAAATATGGAGGTAAATTTTTAAAATGAAAAAAATGATGACATTCTTGAAAAAAGCTAAGGTTAAAGCTTTTACACTTGTGGAGATGTTGGTGGTCTTGCTCATTATCAGCGTGCTTCTCTTGCTCTTTGTACCTAATTTGACCAAGCAAAAAGAGGCGGTCAATGACAAAGGAAAAGTTGCTGTTGTTAAGGTGGTGGAAAGCCAGGCAGAACTTTATAGTTTGGAAAAAAATGAAGATGCTAGCCTAAGAAAGTTACAAGCAGATGGGCGAATCACAGAAGAACAGGCTAAAGCCTATAAAGAATACCATGCTAAACAAGGCACCAGTCAAAGCGTTGCAAATTAAAGCATTTACCATGCTGGAAAGTCTCTTGGTTTTGGGTTGTGTGAGTCTCCTTGCCTTGGGATTGTCTGGTTCTGTTCAGTCCACTTTTGCAGCGGTAGAGGAGCAGATTTTCTTTATGGAGTTTGAAGAACTCTATCGGGAAACCCAAAAACGCAGTGTAGCCAGTCAGCAAAAGACAAGTTTGAGCATAGACGGACAGACCATTAGTAATGGCAGTCAAAAATTGACTGTTCCCAAAGGGATTCAGGCACCATCAGGACAGACGATTCACTTTGACCGAGCTGGGGGCAATTCGTCCTTGGATAAGGTTGAATTTCAGACCAGCAAAGGAACGATTCGCTATCAGTTATATCTAGGAAATGGAAAAATTAAACGCATTAAGGAAACAAAAAATTAGAGCAGTGATTTTACTGGAAGCAGTAGTAGCTCTAGCTATCTTTGCCAGCATTGCAACTCTCCTTTTGGGACAAATTAAGAAAAATAGGCAAGAAGAAGCAAAAATCTTGCAAAAGGAAGAAGTCTTGAGGGTAGCTAAGATGGCCTTGCAGACAGGTCAAAATCAGGTAAAGATAAACGGAGTTGAGATTCAGGTGTTTTCTAGTGAAAAGGGATTGGAGGTCTACCATGGTTCAGAACAGTTGTTGGCTATCAAAGAGCCGTAAGGTCAAGGCTTTCACTCTGTTAGAATCCCTGATTGCCCTCATTGTCATCAGTGGAGGCTTACTCCTCTTTCAAGCCATGAGTCAGCTTCTCATTTCAGAAGTTCGCTACCAGCAGCAAAGCGAGCAAAAAGAGTGGCTCTTGTTTGTGGACCAGTTGGAGGCAGAATTAGATCATTCGCAGTTCGAAAAAGTGGAGGGCAATCGCCTCTATATGAAGCAGGATGGCAAGGAAATTGCGATAGGTAAGTCTAAATCGGATGATTTTCGGAAAACCGATGCCAGTGGACGAGGTTATCAGCCTATGGTTTATGGCCTCAAATCTGCGCAGATTACAGAGGACAATCAACTGGTGCGTTTTCGTTTCCAGTTCCAAAAAGGCTTAGAAAGGGAGTTCATCTATCGTGTGGAAAAAGCAAAAAGTTAAGGCAGGAGTCCTCCTCTATGCAGTCACCATGGTAGCCATCTTTAGTCTTTTGTTACAATTTTATTTGAACCGACAAGTCGCCCACTATCAAGACTACGCTTTAAATAAAGAAAAGTTGGTTGCTTTTGCTATGGCCAAGCGAACCAAAGATAAGGTTGAGCAAGAAAGTGGGGAACAGGCCTTTAATCTGGGTCAGGTGAGTTATCAAAATAAGAAAATAAGCTTGGTGACAAGGGTTCGTACACAAAAGAGTCAATATGAGTTCCTATTTCCCTCAGTCAAAATCAAAGAAGAGAAAAGAGATAAAAAGGAAGAGGTAGCGACCGATTTAAGCGAAAAAGTGGAGAAGAAAAAATCAGAAAAGAAGCTTGAAAAGAAAGAGAATTCCTAGCTAATCAAGATACTTTGTGTTAAACTAAAAGCATGAAACATGATTTTAACTACAAAGCAGAAACTTTCAATTCCCCTAAAAATATATTTCTTGCAAACTTGGTATGTCAAGCAGTCGAGAAACAGATTGATGTTTTATCAGACAAAGAAATTTTAGATTTCGGTGGTGGCACGGGTCTGTTAACCTTGTCCTTAGCCAAACAAGCCAAATCTGTAACATTAGTGGATATTTCTAAGAAAATGCTGGAGCAAGCTCGTTTGAAAGCGGAGCGACAAGAAATCAAGAATATCCAGTTTCTGGAGCAAGATTTACTGGCAAATCCCTTGGAGCAAGAGTTTGATCTCATTGTTGTTTGTCGGGTTCTTCACCATATGCCTGATTTGGATGCGGCTCTCTCACTGTTTCATCAACATTTGAAGGAAGATGGACAACTCCTCATTGCCGATTTTACCAAGACGGAGACCAATCATCATGGATTTGAATTGGTTGAACTGGAAAACAAGCTAATTGAGCATGGTTTTTCATCTGTGCATAGTCAGATCCTCTATAGCGCTGAAGACTTGTTTCAAGGAAATTACTCAGAACTCTTTTTAACAGTAGCCCAAAAATCACTCGCCTAGTCAGGGAGTGATTTTTCTATAAGGATGGAAAAAAGGAGGGAAATTTGATAAGATAGGAATATGGATTTTGAAAAAATTGAACAAGCTTATACCTATTTACTAGAGAATGTCCAAGTCATCCAAAGTGATTTGGCGACCAACTTTTATGACGCCTTGGTGGAGCAAAACAGCATCTATCTGGATGGTGAGACGGAGCTAAACCAGGTTAAGGAGAACAATCAGGCTCTTAAGCGTTTAGCACTACGCAGAGAAGAATGGCTCAAGACTTACCAGTTTCTCTTGATGAAGGCTGGGCAAACAGAACCCTTGCAGGCCAATCACCAGTTTACGCCAGATGCTATTGCTTTGCTTTTTGTGTTTATTGTGGAAGAGTTGTCTCAAAAGGAGGAGATTACGATCCTAGAAATGGGTTCTGGCATGGGAATTTTGGGCGCTACTTTCTTGACCTCGCTTGCTAAAAAAGTGGATTACTTGGGAATGGAAGTGGATGATTTGCTGATTGATTTGGCGGCTAGTATGGCAGATGTGATTGGTTTGCAGGCTGGCTTTGTCCAAGGAGATGCCGTTCGTCCACAAATGCTCAAAGAAAGTGACGTGGTCATCAGCGACTTGCCTGTCGGCTATTATCCTGATGATGCCGTTGCGTCGCGACATCAAGTTGCTTCTAGCCAAGAACATACTTACGCCCATCACTTGCTCATGGAACAAGGTCTAAAGTATCTCAAGTCAGACGGATACGCTATTTTTCTCGCTCCGAGTGATTTATTGACTAGTCCACAAAGTGATTTGTTGAAAGGCTGGCTGAAAGAGGAGGCGAGTCTGGTTGCCATGATCAGTCTGCCTGAAAATCTCTTTGCCAATGCCAAACAATCTAAGACTATTTTTATCTTACAGAAGAAAAGTGAAATAGCAGTAGAGCCTTTTGTTTATCCACTTGCTAGCTTGCAAGATGCAAGTGTTCTAATGAAATTTAAAGAAAATTTTCAAAAATGGACTCAAGGTACTGAAATATAAAATAGATTTTGTTATAATAGATGAAAACGCTTAAAAGAGGAGTCTTGTTATGACAAACAATTGCAATCAATGCAGGAAGTTCAAGTTTGAAATGGCAATTATACTTAATGCCAGAGGAAAAAGTGTTAGCCAAAGGCTTGATTGAACGTATCGGTTTGAAAGATTCAATTTCAACTGTAAAATTTGATGGTCGTTCTGAACAACAAATTTTGGATATCGAAAATCACACACAAGCTGTTAAAATTTTATTGGATGACTTGATTCGTTTCGATATTATCAAGGCTTACGATGAGATTACTGGTGTTGGCCACCGTGTTGTTGCAGGTGGAGAATATTTCAAAGAATCAACAGTTGTTGAAGGGGATGTTTTAGAAAAAGTTGAAGAGTTGAGTTTGTTGGCTCCTCTCCACAATCCAGCCAATGCAGCAGGTGTTCGTGCCTTTAAGGAATTGTTGCCAGACATTACCAGCGTAGTTGTTTTTGATACTTCATTCCACACAAGTATGCCAGAGAAAGCTTATCGCTATCCGTTACCAACAAAATATTACACAGAAAACAAGGTTCGCAAATACGGTGCTCACGGTACAAGCCATCAGTTTGTAGCAGGAGAAGCCGCAAAACTCTTGGGCCGTCCATTAGAAGACTTGAAATTGATTACTTGCCACATCGGTAATGGCGCTTCTATTACAGCTGTTAAGGGTGGTCAATCTGTCGATACTCAATGGGCTTCACTCCACTCGGTGGTGTGATGATGGGGACTCGTACAGGGGATATTGACCCAGCCATCATTCCTTACTTAATGCAATATACAGAGGACTTTAACACGCCTGAAGATATTAGTCGCGTCCTTAATCGTGAATCAGGGCTTATGGGTGTTTCAGGTAAATCTAGTGATATGCGTGATGTGATTGCTGCTATGGAAGAAGGGAATCATGACGCCACTTTAGCCTATGAAATGTATGTTGATCGTATCCAAAAACATATCGGTCAATACCTTGCAGTCTTAAATGGAGCAGATGCTATTATCTTTACTGCAGGTATTGGAGAAAATGCAGCTGTTGTACGTAAGGATGTTATCTCAGGAATTTCTTGGTTTGGTTGTGATGTTGATGATGAAAAGAACGTCTTTGGCGTGACAGGAGACATCTCAACAGAGGCAGCGAAGATCCGTGTTTTGGTTATTCCAACTGATGAAGAATTGGTCATTGCCCGTGATGTTGAACGTTTGAAAAAATAAGTAAAACTAGAAAAAATATTCCGTACAAGGAGTTTTATATGAATAATTATTTTAAAAAAGCAATCGCGTTTTTTTCGACTTTGTTGATTTTAAGCGCTACTATTGTGCCGTCAACTGTAGCTTTTGCGAATAGTTCAGATTATGAGATATCATTCACTCAAGAAGAACTTCAAATTATAGGTAATGGCCTTACTGATGACAGTATAGCTAAAATTGAAGGGATGCTAATGGTGTTACTATTCCAAGCTATAGAATTGAAGGTCGTTCTGTCCAAACTCAAGCTGTAAAAAAAGCTATTAAGGCTGTTATAAAGAAACGCAATGCAATAGTTAATTTGGTTGGGAAATATGTTGGTAGAGATGCTGCGGTATCTGTTGGAGCTTCTCTTGATACAGTTATGCCGGTTTTGAGGGACTTACAATACTGGAGTGATTTAGCTTATGGAACGGTAGAAGGGCAAGTGAAAAATGCGTTAGTAGATTCTGGTATGGCTGACTCAACTGCTTCTACTATAGCTTATTGGATTAGATTAGCTTTAGAATGGGTGCTCTAAATATGAATGACGACTTAATTGAAGAGCTAGAATATAAAAGATATTTGTCTAATAATTTGTTGATTGCAGTTTGCGAAAAATTACATATTTGCTCAAGAGAATATTTTATTTTAAAGTATAATTTATCTCTTTCTGAAATAAAATATATTGATGAAGTGTTTAAGTTTTGCGTTGTAAATGATATAAGAGATTTTCCGTCTTTTAAAAATGAAATTCAAAAAAAAATACCACGGTTTACTTCGGATAATATCTTCGAATTGTTGTTAGAAGCTTACGAGTTTCATCAACCAATTTCAAGAAAAATTTTAGATAGTACTCAGTAGAGTTTAATTAGATTTGATTTTTTTAGTTAGATTGCTATTAATTAGCATCTAATTTGCACCCTTTTCGGAGGGTGCTTTTTTGTGCGTTGATTCGCACGACTGCTCTCTGCAAGAGTCCCTCGGAGGAGCGTTTGCGTTTTGATGCTTGTGTCAAAACTGCAAAAACGTATGATTCTTTCTAATGAGATGTTTAGTCACTTTTCATTATAGATTTTATGGGATTTTTTTCTACAACAAAATAGGATCCATAATATCCATAGGGGATTTACCCACTACAAATATTATAGAGCCTGAAATTGTCCAAAACCTTGCTATGATTGGCTTTTTTGAAAAATATGGTATAATATATTGGATTGAAACCAAAATAGTACACTACAGCTACTAAAATATTTTTAGAAATTAATTTAACTTTCCTAATTGATTTGTTCACATCTTATTTCAATCTACTGTAGTAGTAATTTAAAGAGGGAGTTAGATTTTTTGATTTTAAAAGGATTGAAGAATTAAGAAATTGTATTTTTTAAGAAACTAACCAAAAAGTAACCAAGGAATGTATATTTTTAGTCAATGAATATAGAATAAAGTAGATCAGGAAGATGGTCTATTTTATTTTGTATTTACTGATATATAAAAAGTTGAATCGTTTTTCTAAAAGTGATACAATAGATATACAAGATAAAAAAAGGAGAATTGCTATGTCACAAATTGCTGTAAGAGTAGATGATGAATTGAAAAAAGAAGCGACTGCAATTTTTAATGAGTTGGGTTTGGATATGACAACTGCTGTAAAGTTGTTTTTGAAACAAAGTGTTTTGACTAAAAGTATTCCTTTTAAGCTTGATCTGTATGAAAGAGAGTATACAAAAGAAGAAGTGGAACAGGCAAAAAAAGATATTCAAAGATTAGTGAAAGAAAAGTCAAAACTGGTTAAACTTGATTTTAGTAAACAAGAGGATATTGATAAATTCTTTGATGAATAATGATTACATATTAGGGAGGCAGAATGGAAAAAATAGAAGAATATTCAATATTGATTGCAAGAATTGAGTATGCTGATGGAACTGGTTCAAAGTCACGTCCTGCGATGGTAATTGAGTTTAATGATGAAGTTATTAAAACTTATCGCTTGACTACAAAATATGAAAATAAATCAGATAGAATTAAGTCAAAGTATTTTGAAATTATTGATTGGTTTAGAGCAGGTTTAGAAAAACCTTCTTGGATTGATACTGTTCAAGCATATGAACTAGATAGGAAAAAAATCAAAATTCAAATTATAGGGAATTTGACTGATAGAGATATAGTTCGTTTGAAAGATTTTTTATCTAATGTTGATTAGGAGATAGAATATGGAAATTAAGGAAATAAGTTATCAGGATAGACTTCCAAAAAACATGGTTTCAAAGTTTAATTATTTTGTGAAGGACTTTTTGAAAGAGTATCCTGATCAGTTAGATAAGATGGATTTTGATGAAAATATAATAATTAACAAAGAATATGAGGCGGATTTAGAAGTTTATTTTGTTGAATTCATGTTGTGTAAAAAGGGAAAAGGCGGATTTTTTTCTCTATCAAGGACGGATAATGAGTTATTTGTGTCTGTTAATGATGAACTTTGGGGAACTGTGATTTTAGAGTAAAAAGCGAAGGAAAATCAAATGTTCCTGGATATTTAATTCGTTTTTTGGGTCAAAATAGGCAACCAGGTATTCAAGATCTGTTCGGAAATAGAAAAAAATAACACTATCATTAGATGAGCCCACTGAAAAAGTCATCAACTTGATGGCTTTTTTGTTATACTAGAGATGAGGTAAAATCATGCTTGATAATCAGTTAACTATGGATGTCAGTCCTTATTCTAGTTTGTATAATATCGTTGTTCCTAAAACCCACTTTTTACGTCAGCTAACTGAACTCTGTGATTTTAGCTTTATTTATGATGAACTAGAAAAGAATTATCATCCCGATTTTGGGCGTAAAGCTTATTCACCGATTATGATGTTCAAATATCTCTTGTTGAAAGATATTTATAAGTTATCAGATGTCGATGTGGTGGAACGTTCCTTGTCAGATATGGCCTTTAAATTTTTTCTTGGTCTAGCTCCGGAGGATTCTGTTATCGAACCCTCCTCTCTGACAAAATTTAGAAAGCTAAGAATGAAAGATAACAATCTGTTTGATATATTGATTCAGAAGTCTGTTCAAATTGCACTCGAACACAACTTGATTAAGAGTAAGATCCTCATTGTGGATGCGACTCACACCAAAGCTCATTATAATCACAAGAAGCCCCAAGAAATTCTTAGGGAACGTTCAAAAGCTTTACGTAAAACGATTTATCAACATTCAGAAGATATCAAAATAGAATTTCCAAAGAAACCTCAGGAAGATAAGCTTGAAGCAGAGTTGACCTATACAGAGGAGTTAATGGCTGTGGTTGAAAAACACGAGGAACTCTTAGCCCTACCAGCTGTTTCTCAAAAGTTCAATTACCTAAAAGAAGCTGTTGAGGACGACTTAGAATATTTGGAAGCATCTGTTAAGGAGGAGGCTAGACTTGGACATAAGACAGCCGACACCTCTTTCTATGGATATAAAAGTCATATCGCTATGACGGATGAACGGATTATTACTGCTTGTGTGGTCACTTCTGGAGAACAAAGCGATGGGAAATATTTACCTGAGTTATATGCCAAAACAAAGGAAAATAGTCTGGACATCGAGACTATTATTGGTGATGCGGCTTATTCAGGAAAGGACAACATTCAACTAGCTCGCAAAGAAAAGATTCATTTGGTGTTAAAACTGAATCCTTCTGTTTCAAAAGGTTACCGTAAAGAAGAGGATGCGTTTGAGTTTAATAAAGACGCAGGGCTATTTGTCTGTCCAGAAGGACACATGGCTGTTCGCAAAGCAAGGACAGGGAAAAAATATCAAAATAAGAATCAAGTTATCACTCATTACTTTGACATTGAGAAGTGCAAGAATTGCCTTTCCAAGGAAGGGTGTTATCAGGAGGGGGCAAAGTCTAAAACTTATTCAATAACCATTAAGAGTAACGACCATCTTTTCCAGAAGAAATTTCAGGAAACACCTTATTTCAAAGAAATGGCCAGACATCGCTATAAAATCGAAGCGAAGAATGCCGAACTAAAACAGAGACATGGCTTTGATGTCGCACGGGCATCAGGTCTTTTCAACATGGAGTTACAGGCAGCCACAAGCATCTTCGTGGTCAATATGAAACGAATTATGACCTTAATAAATACAAAATAACCGAGGAATTCGCTCAAATTGATGAGTGATTCCTCGGTTTTCATTTCATTAAAAGTAAGAGGCTTACTTTTTCAGTGGGCTCGTCAGAAATGGCTTGTTTTTTTGTCGTTTTAAGGAGTAGAAAATGGAAGAATTATATAATAATTTTCCTGATATTTGTGTGTCAAAGAAGGATTTAAAAGCAAATTATTTTCCTTCGATTAGTATTAAAACTATTGAAAGACGATTAGATGAAAGTCAAAAGACGAAAGAATTTAAAGATATATCTTTTAGGACAGGACAAAAAGTATTGATTAATGTGAGGGGATTTTATCTATTTCTTCTGCATAGAGAGAGAGTTAGATATATTTGATTAGAAAAAATGATATACTATAGTTATTGACTAGGGATATACTCATTTTTAAAAGGAGTATAAAATGTTTTTTAGAGAATTGGAGAATGGAAAATATAGATATTATGAAAAATATTTTGATTTAGAAGAGAATAAATGGAAACAAGTTTCTATAACTTTAACTTCTAAGACAAGGCAAGCTCAGAAACAAGCAAGAATTTTGCTGGATGAGAAAATAGAAAAAAAGAGGGAGAAAATAGAAAAAAAGAGGGAGAAAATAGAAAAGAAGAAGGAAGTAGTTAAGGATATTACAGTTAAACAAGCCTACGAAGAATATATGAAAATTCGTGAAACAGAATTAAAAAGAAGTACGTTTAAGTCTCAGAAATATACTATTATAGGTGAAGTCAGAAAGTTAGAGAATTACTTATTAGTAGATGTGACAAGTCATATAGTTCAGAATATATTGTTGGAGCTGGAATGTTCTGCGGCTCATAGAAAAAATAAGAAAGTTTTATTGAATCTGTTTTTTAAGTATTGTTTAGATGTTGGTTATATAATGGAGAATCCTGTTGAAAAGGTTGTCTTACCAAAAAGAAAAAAGAATGTAAAAGAGATTAGGAGAAAACAAAATAAGTATTTAACAAGGGTTCAAATGTTTCAGTATTTGAATTTTTTAGAAAAGGAAGAAAAGAATCAGCGAGTGCGTTTAATTGTTGAATTTATGTATTTGACAGGCTTGCGGTTTGGAGAAGTCTTGGCTTTGACTATAGACGATATTGATTTTGAGAATAAAACGTTAGAAGTTAAACATACATTACATACAAGCGGAAGTAAGGCTGAGATATTTTTAGATAGTCCTAAAAGCTTAGCTTCTTATCGAGTTGTTGGTATTAGTAATCGAGTAGTAAGTATTATAAAAGAGTATCTTCTTTTAGAAGGTGAAGGAAGATTCATATTTACGAAAAATGGAACTCCTTTTATGATTACAGGGTTTAATAACTTTTTAAAAAGTAGTTTTAAAAAAAGTAAAATTGAAAAAGAAGAAGATTTTGTATTAACTACTCATGTTTTTAGACATTCTCATATTAGCTTACTCGCAGAATTAGAAGTTCCGATTAAAGCAATTATGGAGCGAGTTGGTCATACGAACGAGAAAATGACTTTGGGAGTCTATACTCATGTTACTGAGAAAATGAAGTCAAATATAACTGAAAAATTGGATAAATTGGATTTAAAAGACTAACCAAAAAGTAACCAAGTAATGGCTGGAAGTGGTAAAAACTGTCTATAATGTTTGAGGTAAGAATTTTTGGAAATAGTCTTTCTGTCTATAATTGACGGTATTTGTCTAGCTTTTATTGAGGGAAATTGTTATAATAGTAGTAATTTAATAGATGGAGTTGAGTTTTGAAGAAAAACTTTCGTGTAAAAAGAGAGAAAGATTTTAAGGCGATTTTCAAGGAGGGAACAAGTTTTGCTAACCGCAAATTTGTTGTCTACCAATTGGAAAACCAGAAAAAACATTTTCGAGTAGGTCTATCAGTTAGCAAAAAACTGGGGAATGCCGTCACTAGAAATCAAATCAAACGACGGATTCGGCATATTATCCAGAATGCAAAAGGGAGTCTGGTAGAAGATGTCGACTTTGTTGTCATTGCTCGAAAAGGGGTCGAAACCTTGGGATACGCAGAGATGGAGAAAAATCTACTCCACGTATTAAAATTATCAAAGATTTACCAGGAAGGAAATGGGAGTGAAAAAGAAACTACAGTTGACTAGTTTGCTAGGAATGTCTTTATTGATCATGACAGCCTGTGCGACTAATGGGACAACTAGCGATATTACAGCCGATTCGGCTGATTTTTGGAGTAAATTTGTTTACTTCTTTGCGGAAATCATTCGCTTTTTATCGTTTGATATCAGTATCGGAGTGGGGATTATTCTCTTTACGGTCTTGATTCGTACAGTCCTCTTGCCAGTCTTCCAAGTGCAAATGGTGGCTTCTAGAAAAATGCAAGAAGCTCAACCACGTATTAAGGCGCTTCGAGAACAATATCCGGGTCGAGATATGGAAAGCAGAACCAAGCTAGAGCAGGAAATGCGTAAAGTCTTTAAAGAAATGGGTGTCAGACATTCAGATTCTCTTTGGCCGATTTTGATTCAGATGCCGGTTATTTTGGCCTTGTTCCAAGCTCTATCAAGAGTTGACTTTTTAAAGACTGGTCATTTCTTATGGATTAACCTTGGCGGTGTGGATACAACACTTGTTCTTCCGATTTTGGCAGCTGTATTCACCTTTTTAAGTACTTGGCTGTCTAATAAAGCCTTGTCTGAGCGAAATGGCGCTACGACTGCGATGATGTATGGGATTCCAGTCTTGATCTTTGTCTTTGGAGTCTATGCTCCGAGCGGAGTAGCGCTCTACTGGGCAGTGTCCAATGCCTATCAAGTCTTGCAAACCTATTTCTTGAACAATCCATTCAAGATTATCGCAGAACGTGAGGCGGTAGTACAGGCACAGAAAGATTTGGAAAATAGAAAAAGAAAAGCCAAGAAAAAGGCTCAGAAAACGAAATAATAAGGAGGAATCTGGTAATGGTAGTATTTACAGGTTCAACTGTTGAAGAAGCAATCCAGAAAGGATTGAGGAGTTAGATATTCCAAGAATGAAGGCTCATATCAAAGTCATTTCTCGTGAAAAAAATGGATTTCTTGGTTTATTTGGTAAAAAACCAGCTCAGGTTGACATTGAAGCTATTAGTGAAACAACTGTCATTAAAGCAAATCAACAAGCTGTAAAGGGTGTTCCTAAAGAAATTAATGAACAAAATGAACCAGTTAAAACAGTCAGTGAAGCAACCGTTGATTTGGGTCATGTTGTAGAAGCAATTAAAAAGATTGAAGAAGAAGGCCAAGGGGTTTCTGATGAAGTCAAGGCTGAAATATTGAAAAATGAAAAACATGCTAGCACTATCTTAGAGGAAACAGGTCATATTGAGATTTTAAATGAATTACAGCTTGAAGAGGCTGGCCTCGAAGAAGTAGAAATTCCCACTGTTGAGAGTCAAGCTGAACAAACTGAAAGTCAAGAATTAGAAGATTTGGGCTTAAAGGTTGAACCAAGCTTTGATATTGAACAAGTAGCTATGGAAGTAACGACTTATGTTCAAACGATTATTGATGACATGGACGTTGAGGCGACGATTTCAAATGACTATAACCGTCGTAGTATCAATCTACAAATTGATACCAATGAGCCAGGTCGTATTATCGGTTACCATGGCAAAGTCTTAAAGGCCTTGCAACTATTGGCTCAAAATTATCTTTATAACCGCTATTCAAGAACCTTCTACATCACAATCAACGTTAATGATTATGTTGAACACCGTGCAGAAGTCTTGCAGACCTATGCGCAAAAATTGGCGACTCGTGTTTTAGAAGAAGGCCGTAGTCATCAAACGGATCCAATGTCGAATAGCGAACGTAAGATTATCCACCGTATTATTTCACGTATGGATGGCGTGACTAGTTACTCTGAAGGTGACGAGCCAAATCGCTATGTCGTTGTAGATACAGAATAAGTAAAATCAGGTTTATCCTGATTTTTTGCTAGCTGGAGGAGATTAAACGGATGTTAAATGAAATAAGAAATTATCTAGAATTTGCTGGTTTGCAGTACCGTAATCCAGATAAAGCTGGGGAAGAACGAGAGAAAATGCTGGAATTGCGCCACAAAGGCCAAGAGGCTCGAAAGGCCTTTACAGAATTGGCTAAAGCATTTCAAGCAAGTCGTCCAGAATGGCAACTCCAAAGAACGAGTCAGTGGATGAACCAAGCGCAGCGCTTGCGACCACACTTCTGGGTCTATCTACAGAGAAACGGACAAGTGACAGAACCTATGTTGGCTTTACGTTTATATGGAAGTTCTTCAGATTTTGGAGTATCACTAGAAGTCAGTTTCATCGAGCGTAAGAAAGACGAGCAAACTTTAGGCAAGCAGGCCAAGGTCCTAGAAGTTCCAGTAGTAGAAGGGATTTATTATCTAGTCTACTCTGATGGTCAAAGTCAAAGATGGGATGCGAACGAAGAAAATCGTCAAATTTTAAGAAATAGACTATCCAATCAGGAAGTCCGTAAAGTGTTAGTTAAGGCAGATGTTTCTTTTATAGAAAATCAATCATTAGAAGTGATTTTAGAAAAATTAGAAGAAGCTTATGAACGCTTGCTTCCCTATTATCAGGCGACTAGAGGATAGCAAATAGAATACTTATTTACGTCGAATTGTTTAATTGCTATTCTATGTATTTTTTCATATAATAGTAAAATAGAATGTGTGATTCAATAATCACCTCAAATAGAAAGGAAATTCTATGTCAAATCTATCTGTTAATGCAATTCGCTTCCTAGGTATTGACGCTATCAACAAAGCCAACTCAGGTCACCCAGGTGTGGTTATGGGAGCGGCTCCGATGGCATACAGCCTCTTTACAAAACAACTTCGTATCAATCCAGCTCAACCAAACTGGATTAACCGTGACCGCTTTATTCTTTCAGCAGGTCATGGTTCAATGCTCCTTTATGCCCTTCTTCACCTTTCTGGTTTTGAAGATGTCAGCATGGATGAAATCAAGAGCTTCCGTCAATGGGGTTCAAAAACACCAGGTCACCCAGAATTTGGCCATACAGCAGGAATTGATGCTACAACAGGTCCTTTAGGTCAAGGGATTTCAACTGCCACTGGTTTTGCCCAGGCAGAACGTTTCTTGGCAGCCAAATATAACCGCGAAGGCTACAATATCTTTGACCACTATACTTACGTTATCTGTGGAGACGGAGACTTGATGGAAGGTGTCTCAAGTGAGGCGGCTTCATACGCAGGTTTGCAAAGCTAGATAAGTTGGTTGTCCTTTATGATTCAAATGACATCAACTTGGATGGAGAGACAAAGGATTCCTTTACAGAAAGTGTTCGTGACCGTTACAATGCCTACGGTTGGCATACTGCCTTGGTAGAAGATGGAACAGACTTGGAAGCCATCCATGCTGCTATCGAAACGGCTAAAGCTTCAGGCAAACCATCTTTGATTGAAGTGAAGACTGTCATTGGATATGGTTCTCCAAACAAACAAGGAACGAATGCTGTACATGGTGCCCCTCTTGGAGCAGATGAAACTGCAGCAACTCGTCAAACCCTTGGTTGGGACTACGAACCATTTGAAATCCCAGAACAAGTATATGCTGATTTCAAAGAACATGTTGCAGACCGTGGTGCATCAGCTTATCAAACTTGGACAAAGCTAGTTGCTGATTATAAAGAAGCTCACCCAGAATTGGCTGCAGAAGTAGAAGCCATTATCGACGGACGTGATCCAGTTGACGTGACTCCAGCAGACTTCCCAGCTTTAGAAAATGGCTTCTCTCAAGCAACTCGTAATTCAAGCCAAGATGCCTTGAATGTTGTGGCGACTAAGTTGCCAACTTTCTTGGGTGGATCAGCTGACCTAGCTCACTCAAACATGACTTATATCAAGACTGACGGACTTCAAGACGATGCCAATCGATTGAACCGTAACATTCAGTTTGGTGTTCGTGAATTTGCCATGGGAACTATCTTGAACGGGATGGCCCTTCACGGTGGACTTCGTGTATACGGTGGAACTTTCTTCGTCTTCTCTGACTATGTGAAGGCAGCTGTCCGCTTGTCAGCCTTGCAAGGTCTTCCTGTGACTTATGTCTTTACCCATGACTCTATTGCGGTAGGGGAAGATGGCCCAACGCACGAACCAGTTGAGCACTTAGCAGGTCTTCGTGCCATGCCAAATCTGAATGTTTTCCGTCCAGCAGATGCGCGTGAAACGCAAGCAGCTTGGTACCTTGCAGTGACAAGTGAGAAAACACCAACTGCCCTTGTCTTGACACGTCAAAACTTGACTGTTGAAGAAGGAACAGACTTCGACAAGGTTGCAAAAGGTGCCTATGTTGTCTATGAAAATGCAGCAGATTTTGATACCATCTTGATTGCGACAGGTTCAGAGGTTAATCTTGCTGTCTCAGCTGCCAAAGAATTGGCTAGTCAAGGTGCAAAAGTCCGCGTAGTCAGCATGCCATCTACAGATGTCTTTGATAAACAAGATGCAGCTTACAAGGAAGAGATTCTTCCAAATGCAGTTCGCCGTCGTGTTGCAGTCGAAATGGGTGCAACTCAAAACTGGTACAAATACGTTGGTCTCGATGGTGCCGTTCTCGGTATTGATACCTTCGGAGCCTCTGCCCCAGCACCAAAAGTATTGGCAGAATATGGCTTTACTGTAGAAAATCTTGTAAAAGTCGTTCAAAACTTGAAATAATCCTAAAAATCAGGGCGCAAGCTCTGGTTTTTCTTACTAGAAAAGCAAGGTACAACCTTGTAAAAGTAGCTGAAATTTGATATAGTAGTCCTATGTAAAAGACAAAGGAGAAACTAATGAATCCAAATTATACATTTTTAATCATACTAGTCCTTATGATGGGCTTGATGTTCTTTACGCAACGTTCTCAAAAGAAACAAGCACAAAAACGTATGGAAAGCTTAAATAAACTGCAAAAAGGCTATGAAGTGATTACAATCGGTGGACTTTATGGAACAGTTGATGAAGTAGACACTGAGAAGAGAACAATTGTCCTTGATGTAGATGGAGTTTACTTGACTTTTGAACTAGCTGCTATCAAAACCGTATTGCCGCTGAAAGAAACAGCTTCACTCGAAGGCGCAATTGAAAAATAAGACGGGATTACGAACTCCCGTTTTTCTATAAAAGAAAGGAAATGGGATGAAAAAACTAGTCTTTGTCTGTCTGGGAAATATTTGCCGTAGCCCTATGGCTGAGTTTGTTATGAAATCAATGACAGCTAATTATGAAATCCAAAGTCGAGCGACGTCCTCTTGGGAACATGGCAATCCGATTCATAACGGAACTCAAGGGATTTTTCAACAGTATGAGATTTCTTATGATAAATGCAAGACATCGCTTCAGATTAGTAAGGAAGATTTTGAAGCCTTTGATTATATTATCGGGATGGACGCTTCAAATGTTTCTGACTTACGTCAGATGTGTCCAGCAGGCTTGCAAGATAAGATTTACTCATTTGCATCTGAAAGTGTTCCAGATCCTTGGTATACAGGAGATTTTGAGGAAACCTATCGACGTGTTCAAGAGGGGTGCCGAGCTTGGTTAGAACGTTTAGAAAAGGAGAGTGAAGGTGGAAAATCTTAAGAATTTTTACGACAAGTATCATGTCTATCTGACTCGTCCACGTTTAGAGCTTTTAGCAGTAGTTGCCATTGTTTTCTGTGCTGTACTCGTCTTTTTTCTAAATATTCCCGGAAAAGGTGTTCTAAAACTTGATAATGGAACGATTGTTTACGATGGTAGTCTTGTCCGTGGTAAAATGAATGGTCAAGGAACCATCACCTTCCAAAATGGAGACCAATATACAGGTGGTTTCAACAATGGAGCCTTCAATGGAAAAGGTACTTTTCAATCTAAAGAAGGTTGGACCTACGAAGGTGATTTTGTAAATGGTCAGGCTGAAGGAAAAGGAAAACTAACAACAGAACAAGAAGTTGTTTATGAAGGGACTTTTAAACAAGGCGTTTTTCAACAAAAATAAAGTCTCCTGACAAGGAGGTTTTTTTACAAGAAAAAAGAAAGCGCTTCCCAACCCTTTATTAGGTTTGTGAAATAAAAAATTTTTTGTTGTTATTTCACAATCATCTAGTTAAAAGCTGATACTATAACCTATTTGAGAGTGATTTCACAATATCGCAAAAATTCTTTGTGAAATGTTTATGAAACTGTTTACAAAACATAAAAAAAGAGTTATAATAAACTTGTGAAAAAATTAACAAAGGATAAAATCCTTAAAGGCTATGGAGGATAATATGGCTGATAAAAAAACTGTTACACCTGAGCAAAAACAACTCGCTGCTGAAAAGCATGTAGACGGACTAGTACAAAAAGCTTTGGTTGCGCTTGAAGAAATGCGCAAGTTGAACCAAGAACAAGTTGACTACATCGTAGCGAAAGCTTCAGTTGCAGCTCTTGATGCGCACGGTATCCTAGCACAACATGCAATTGAAGAAACTGGTCGTGGTGTATTTGAAGACAAGGCGACAAAAAACCTTTTTGCCTGTGAACATGTTGTGAATAACATGCGCGGAGTTAAAACTGTCGGAGTTATCGAAGATGATCCTGTTACAGGATTGACTAAAATTGCAGAACCTGTCGGTGTTGTGTGTGGTGTCACTCCAACAACAAACCCAACATCAACAGCAATTTTCAAATCATTGATTGCTTTGAAAACACGTAATCCAATCGTGTTTGCCTTCCACCCATCAGCTCAAGAATCATCAGCCCACGCAGCACAAATCGTTCGTGATGCCGCTATCGCAGCTGGAGCGCCTGAAAACTGTGTTCAATGGATTACAGAGCCATCTATGGAAGCAACTGGAGCGCTTATGAACCACGAAGGTGTTGCTACTATCCTTGCAACTGGTGGTAATGCCATGGTTAAAGCGGCATATTCATGTGGTAAACCAGCTCTTGGGGTAGGTGCCGGAAACGTTCCTGCCTATGTAGAAAAATCTGCTGACCTTCGTCAAGCTGCCCATGACATCGTTATGTCTAAATCATTTGATAATGGGATGGTCTGTGCATCAGAACAAGCAGTTATCATTGATAAAGAAGTGTACGACGAATTTGTAGCAGAATTCAAATCATACCACACTTATTTTGTAAATAAAAAAGAAAAAGCACTTCTTGAAGAATTTTGTTTTGGTGTGAAAGCAAACAGCAAAAACTGTGCTGGTGCTAAACTAAATGCAAACATCGTTGGGAAACCAGCAGCATGGATTGCAGAACAAGCAGGATTCAGTGTTCCAGAAGGAACAAACATCTTGGCTGCAGAATGTGAGGAAGTAGGACCAAAAGAACCATTGACTCGTGAAAAATTGTCACCAGTTATTGCTGTCCTAAAAGCTGAAGACACAGAAGATGGTCTTACAAAAGCTCGTCAAATGGTTGAGTTTAACGGACTTGGTCACTCAGCAGCTATCCATACAAAAGATGAAGAGCTTGCTAAACGCTTTGGTACAGAAATCAAAGCTATGCGTATTATCTGGAACTCTCCATCTACTTTCGGTGGTATCGGTGACGTTTACAATGCCTTCATCCCATCATTGACACTTGGATGTGGTTCATACGGACGTAACTCTGTTGGTGATAACGTGAGCGCTATTAACCTCCTAAACATCAAGAAAGTAGGGAAACGTAGAAATAATATGCAATGGTTTAAAGTTCCTTCAAAAATTTACTTCGAACGCAATTCTATCCAATACCTTCAAACATGTGAAGATATTGAACGCGTTATGATCGTTACGGATAAATCTATTGAAAAACTCGGTTTCGTTCAACGTGTTATCGACCAATTGAACGCACGTAGCAACCGTGTAACTATCCAAGTCTTCTCAGATGTTGAACCAGATCCAGACATCACAACTGTAGAACGTGGTGCTGAGGTAATGAAAGCATTTGAACCAGACACAATCATTGCTCTTGGTGGTGGTTCACCAATGGATGCAGCCAAAGTAATGTGGCTCTTCTACGAACAACCAGAAATCGACTTCCGTGACTTGGTCCAAAAATTCATGGATATTCGTAAACGCGCCTTCCGCTTCCCATCACTTGGTAAGAAAGCGAAGTACATCGGTATCCCAACAACTTCAGGTACTGGTTCAGAAGTAACACCATTTGCCGTTATCTCTGATAAGAAAAACAACCGCAAATACCCATTGGCTGACTACTCATTGACACCAACTATTGCGATTGTTGACCCTGCTTTGGTTGAATCAGTTCCAGACTTTATCGCTGCTGATACAGGTATGGACGTCTTGACTCACGCGACTGAAGCCTACACTTCAAACTTTGCTAACGACTATACAGACGGTATTGCGCTTCAAACAATCAAACTTGTCTTTGAATGGTTGGAAAAATCTGTTAAGACAGCTGACCCAGAAGCTCGTGAGAAAATGCACAACGCGTCTACAATGGCTGGTATGGCCTTCGCCAATGCCTTCCTTGGTATGAGTCACTCAATGGCTCACAAGATTGGTGGTGTTCACCACACTGTTCACGGACGTACAAATGCTATCTTGCTTCCATATGTTATCCGTTACAACGGAACTCGTCCCATCTAAGACTACTACATGGCCTAAATACAACTACTGGAAAGCTGATGAGAAATTTCCAAGACATCGCGAAAATGCTTGGCTTGCCTCACTCAACTCCAGAAGAAGCAGTTGAAGCATACGCTAAAGCTGTTTACGAACTTGGTGTTGCAGTAGGTATCAAGATGAACTTCAAGGATCAAGGAATTGATGAAAAAGCTTGGAAAGACAGCTTGCATGAAATTGCCTTTGCTTGCTTATGAAGATCAATGTTCACCTGCAAATCCCACGCTTGCCAATGGTAGCTGACATGGAAGAAATCATGGCAGATGCTTACTATGGCTATGCAGAACGTCCAGGACGCCGTAAATAATCGTTTATCAGCCTAGAGGCAGGAATTTCCTGTCTCTTTTTTTGTAATTCTATTTGAAAAATGGTATAATAATCGCATATATTTATTTGAAAATCAAATCTTTTATAATCATGCGAGGGGCAAGTGAACAAGATAAATGAGTTAGGGGATAAAGTGCGACTTTTAAGAGAGGAGAAAGGACTTAGTCGTCCAGTTTTTTGCGGGGATGAGTCCGAATTATCAGTCCGTCAGTTGGTGAGAATCGAAAAAGGAGAATTTCGCCCGACTATAAAAACACTAGAATATATTGCAGAACGATTAGAAATTCCATCCTATGTCTTGATGCCAGACTATAAGGAATTACCCAAGCGTTACCAAGAATTAAAATACTTTCTTCTTCATCATCCTGACTACGGAGACAAGGAGTTGCAGGAACAAAAGGAAGAATATTTTGATGAGATTTTTGAGTGTTTTTATGATGACCTGCCCCGTGATGAGAAGATGATAGTGGACTGTCTTCAGGCAATAGATGCAGTGAGAGCGACTAGTAATTCTTTATACGGAAGTGGTGTGATTGAGGACGGTCTTCAAGACTTACTATCCAGAGATGTATATAAGGGCTGAGGAATTGTTGAAATTGAGACTGTATTTTCTTTGTCAGTTAATGGATGGTTTAAACGAGGGTGAGATAAAAAAGTCTGAGCATGAAACTATTCTTTATTTTCATGACAAATTAAGTTCTCAGGTTGATAAGATAGAGTTCGATTGTTTGGACTTACTTAGAGATTCCTTGTTAGCTTCTTTAACTTGTATAGAGATTATGGGGTTGCTTCATTATTTTAAGAGGGCAGTCGAGACCTTAAATAAAATAGGGCAAAAAACACGAGATTTTCAAAAACAACCGATTGTCTTGATGGTGGAGTGGAAATATTATATTCAGATGGATTATGATACAGCCAAAAAAAAGTATGAAGAAGCAAAAATGATGGCGAGGATGTTTGGCAATGAGAAGTTAGTCGTTAGTTTAGATAATGAATGGAGCGAAGACTTAGAAAGGTATTGTTAAATGATTTATAGGAGTGACATTTCTGTCATTGGGGAAATGTCGCTTTTTTGTTAAAATGAATTTGTAAATAAATAAGAAAGGGATTTGCTATGGTTAAGATGTTGTTTTTGCTACTTATCATTGGTGGGTGGTGGGGCTGAGTTTAGAGGTTTGATATGCTAGAATTTGAACGAATAAATAATGTTTTATTGCCTAGCATGTCAGAAGTTGGAGATGTACTGCTCATTCGACAAACGCTATCAACTCTTCTTCAAGTGGAAATAAGAGTTAACGGCTATTTATTGGATTTGATTACAATAAAACCCCAGATATTAAAAGTCTATCCATTAGTCGGTATAGCAAATAATGCACTTATTATTGTACGAGAAGTAAATGAGGGACTTGATATGACGTTGGAGTGTAATAGAACATTTAGAGATTTTGATTTTTTTAGAAAATTAAAATAGAAATTTAAAAAGGAGAAATAAAATATGTGGCGTTGGGTATGGAAAATAGTAAAATGGATTTTGATTAATTTAATGTGGACAGCTATTTGGGGCTGGGTTCAACAATGGTTTAGTAAATAGGAGGAATTATTATGTGGCGTTTCGTATGGAGAATTATCAGATGGATTATTATTGACTGGATTTTAACAGCAATTTGGGGCTGGATTAAACAGTGGTTCTAGTTTAGAAATTAATAGAACAGAGTTGAATTTTACATAAAATATTAGTAAAATTAGAAATTAATATAAAAAAATAATTGATAGTTATGTCTCAGTTTGAAAATGGGCATTCTCAAAAAGATTATAGACATAACTATCAACTATTTTAATTATAATATAAAAGGAGAAAAAATGAAAGTAGAGAACATTTCGTATAGGATAAATAGTAGGATACTGTTTAACAATATTTCTTTTGATACTTCAAATTCAGGTCTGACACTGATTACTGGAAAAAATGGCTCAGGAAAGTCAACATTATTGAAAGTATTACTAGGAATTGTTCAACCATATTCTGGCTCATTGATTTCTGAAGAAAAAGTTAGCTATGTTCCAGATTCTTCGGACAACTATTTCATTGGTTTATCTCCTAATTTATTATTCGGATTTTTACAGAAACAATTTTTTATTGAAACAAATTTGTTCGAAGAGCGGTTAAGAGAATTACGAGAACAATTTTATTTGAATGAGAAATTAATGACACAAACAATTCAATCATTGTCATTAGGAGAAAAGAAAAAAGTAATGCTTATAGCAGCATTTTTATTGGATTCGGACCTGTATGTTATGGATGAACCTTTATCAGGTTTAGATCAAATTTCGGTTGAAAATCTGCTTCAATTGATGGAGCAAAAGATAAATCTAGGCAAACACTTCATTATTGTAAGTCACGAGAGGCAAGAAATTTTACCGACAGTTGATCAGATTATTTCTTTGTAGAGGAAAGTTATATGGAAAAGTTTTATTACTCTATTACTCTATTATTCCTATCTCGACAGGGATACTGGAATGATTCGAATAATGTCAAGGAATTATCGTTGTTTCAATCGACATACAAATATTTTCTTTCATCTGTTAGTTTGATTTTTATATTTTGTTTTGCTAAACAAGAAGTTTATAAGCTATTAAGTGAAAATCAAATTTGGGGTATCCTATCATACTTTGAATTAGTAAAAATACTTGTTCCTGCAATTTTGTTATTAGGAATAATTTATGAAAATATTTATGTTTTAAAAACTAAAACAGAGAGTACAATGAGGATATTTTTCAATATCACAGGGAGAGAATTTTGGAATATAGTATTTTTAAAGAATTTAATTCTAGTTTCCCCCATCTTAGTAGTTATTTTTTTCTATGATATTTCTTTAGGAATATTTGCGTGCCTACTTGTTTTTTTACTTAATAGTATATTTTTTATACCGAAAATCAGGTATGTTAGGCCAAGGTTTAAAAAATCGTTCAGTATGACCTATTTATTATCTGTCGTTGATGGTTTGACGGTGTTTAAAGCGATGACTATACCTGTATTTTCAACTTTTATGTTTATGTTCATGTGGTTGGTTTTACCAGATTTTTTAGGAATTGATATATCGAATAAAGCGATGATATTGAATACAGCTTTATTTTCAGGGACAGTATTTTTTAGCAATAAAGGGATAAATTTTTATTTTCTTACTTTAAATAAGGACTTCCCTTATCTGAAGGCTGTGGGGGTCAATCTTAATAAGTTTATAAAAAAAAGAATTTGGTCTTTAAATTTTATTAGTATCTTAGTTCCGTCGATCTCGCTATATGTCTTTTTAAATTATCTGGGGTACGGTTTTATAGATATTTCCCTATTTCTTTTCGGAGTTTCTCTAGCATATTTTTTATGCCAAGGGATACAAATGTTAGAGATAATTATATTTAGAAAGTATCATTTCAAGAATGCGAAAGAATTAGATGCTTTTTCAATTCCTATAAATACAAGGATAACGTTGTACATTATTCGCTTCGTACCAGTTATGGTTTGCTTATTATTCAATCAAATTAAACTATTTGGTTTATGGGGCTTGATATTGTTAAATATAGTTTATATCAGTATTATTTATTGTAGTTTATATCGATATATGTTGTCAAAAGTAATTAAAGGAGATAATCATGTCCATTTTATCCATTAAAAATATTTCAAAGTTTTACGCCTTGGATGGTAAACATCAAGAGCAGGCTTTAAAGAATATAAATCTGCAGATTGCAAAAGGTAAAATTACAGCGATTTACGGTCCATCAGGCTGTGGTAAAACCAGTCTACTAAACATCATCAGTGGTTTAGATAGACAATATGAAGGAGATTTAGAGTTTAAAGGGGAATCACTCCGTGACTTATCAGAGATTGAACTAACTCAATTTCGTAAAGATAAGATTGGATTTGTGTTTCAAAACTTTAACCTCATTCCTCATCAGTCTGTCTTGGACAATGTCAAATTACCTCTCTATGTCAAAGATTTATCTGACAGGGAGATGACAATGATTGCAAAGGAGCAATTAAGTAACTTGGGCATGGAGCCTTTTATGGCTAAAAATGTTAAACAGCTTTCTGGCGGGCAAAAGCAACGTGTAGCAATCGCGCGTGCCTTGGTGAATCAGCCTGATATGATTGTAGCAGATGAGCCAACGGGTTCGCTGGATTCTCAATCCCAAGAAATGGTATTGGAAGTATTTAAAAATTTAGCCCAAACAGGGAAAACAGTGTTGATTGTAACCCATAATCCAGAGGTTGCCGAATATGCAGATGTGATTATCAAAATGAAGGATGGTGAAGTCGTTGAAGAAGTCAAAAAATAAAGGATTGTCATTGAAAAATAAATTCAAACTTTCTTTAAATAACTTTATGGAAAGAAAGTGGCGTAACCTATTGATTGCGCTAGCAACCTCGATCGGTTTTGTAGGAGTCTTAATTTCTTTCGGATTGGGAAATGCATTGATTTCGATGATTGATGAAAATACGAATGGAGGTCAAATCCCTTCTCAAGTTCAGATTGCTTTAAACACAAAAAATGTTGGACGAGGCTTTTTGAACCAAGATGATAAGAACTATATCACGGATACAGTTGGGAAGAAGCTATTAAATATTTGGAGAGTCCTTTTGGGATGAACATGTCAAATATGACTATAGATGGGCAAGAAATGGATCTGAGTCAAACGATGCCTTCTTATGCTCAAGTAGTGAGTCTATATGAGGATACAAGTATCTCTGTTAGTAGTAATGAAAAGGACAAAGTGGTAGCTGGATCCCTCTATACTGATGCAAATGAACAGGGCTTGACAATTCCAATCAGTTTACTAAAAAATTGGAATGAACAGACAGGAAACAATCTGACAGCTAGTGATGTTATTGGCAAATCAGTCTCAGCAAGTATTGTAGAAAATGATGCCGAAGCTAGCAAGACTGCTCAATTTCAAACGAAGATTGTGCGTGTAATCAATGATGAAGATGACATGGAGGACAGTAACAGTTTTATGCCTTCTAATCAAATGGAAGCAATCTTGAAAGAAGCTGGATTTACAAAAGCTGTATCTTATTTTATCTTGGAACTCAAAGATCCATCACAGACAAAAGTAGTAACAGAAGAATTACAGAAAAATAAGAAGTATACTGTGCTTTCTCAACAGAAGGTTCTTGATATTGTGATTACTTTTATTCGTGTCATTCAGGGATTGTTGATTGTACTTTCATCACAAGCTATTGTGGTAGCAGCGGTCATGATTGGTATCATTATTTACATCAATATCATGCAACGTTCTAAGGAAATAGGTGTCATGAAGGCAGTTGGTTATCAGAATCGTGATGTCAAAGGAATTTTTATTTATGAGGCTATCTGGATTGTAGGCATCGCCTTGTTACTGGCCTTTTTGGTTGCACAAGGGGTGGGAAGTTTGGCGAATGCGGTTGTAAATCACTTTTACCCATCCATCACTAAGGTTTTTGAATTAAATTTGTTATCTGTTTTAGGAACTCTAGCTTTCGCTCTCTTGCTTGGTTATGTATCAGCCTACTTCCCGGCGCGTAAAATTAGTAAAATGGATCCTGTAGAATCGTTACGCTATGAATAGTAAGGGATTCCTTGATTTACAGTTTAAAAAAGAAACTGGTAAATTCCCAAACTAACTTCCACTGCTAATCCAAGTGGAAGTTAGTCTGATAAAAATCATAAAAACCAGTAGAATTCCGTGTCAGGGTAAGTTCCACTGGTTTTAATACTGCTTGATTTCATCGCTTTTGTAGCCGAAAGGAATCGGAAAAAAGAGCGCACAAAAACCTCTCATCTGAAAGCGTTTCAAATTAAGTTCCGCTATGGTGGAAGTTAGTGTGAGACGTTTGAATGGGTTTTTAGGTTAGTTTTTAGAACTTATGTTGGAGTAATGTAGAAGACTGACAGACGTCTTCTGCAGGTATTTTAGAAATACCGAGAAGCTTAGGAATCTCTTCTCCATAAGTAAAGGCAAAAAGTTCATAGGCTGACTTTCCATTCAAAGCAACGCGTTTGACGCTGTTGACATGCGAACAAACTAGATTGATGTCCTCCTGAGTTAAGTTGTCAAAAGAAGTTCCCTTAGGTAGAATGTCGCGAATTAGTGTGTGATTTTTCTCAATTCTCCCTTTCTGGTCAGAGCGATTAGGATCACAAAAGAAAAAGTTTACTCTCTCCTCGAACATCCATTTCGATGTCATCAACCCTGGCAAACTCTCCACCATTATCTGTGAGGATGACAGGAAAGAGTTGACAGAAATCTTTATCCGCTTGGTGAAGGGTGTTCTTGATATCATAGAGGTGTTTAGTAACCTCAAGGGCAGTTTTATTATCCAGAAGCCTAGCGAAGATAAAGTTACAGAAAGAGAGATTGAAGGTGAGTAGTACTTTACCTCCCATCCTGCCCATAACGGTGTCCATTTCCAGCCAAGAGTCTAGTTGATTCAGTGCTAAATAGTTTTGGAAATCCTCATAGGAACGTCCTTTTTTTAGCTTCTTTAGGGATGGAAGGTAGCTTACTTTTCCGTCTTTCTTTGAATTTAACGGCTCTGACTAGGTCAATAGGAGCGATAGATAGGTATCCTTTTCGGATATGTCGATAGACAGTTGAGGAGCTGACATCAAGGTTATGAGTTTTGAGGATATGATAGATGTGTTGTCCCTTTTTAACCCCATCAGAAATGACTTTGTCCATGTCCCAGAAGGTCTTGGAATTGAGGGGAGTTCCTTCACGAGATTCAACAAGAGTTTGTTCGTATTGTTTTTGAGCTTGTTTAGCGAGGTAGAAAATCTTCTTATAGCCACAATTTTGTCTTCTTTTAGGACAGTCATTACAGACAAAGGGAGCTTTATCAAGTAGAGGGCAAGGAAGGTTATGGCATGTAGACTCTCGGACTTGTCTGTTTCGTTTGACTTCTTTGGAAACAGTAGTTGGGTCTTTTAGAATAAGTTGTCCGATAGCTTTGAAGGTTTCACCGCGCTCTAAGCCTAATTGAATATCATTACGGTCTGAAAGGGTAAGGTGTTTATGTTTTGTCATAGTAGACCTCATTTCTAACTCAAACGTCTCATACTTAATTCCACCATAAATTCGTTTTAGACTAATTTCCACTTCGGTTGGGCAAATGGAAGTTACTTTGAGAAGTTACCTAAAAAAGAAACTAACATAGAAAAACAATGCCCGTACTTGCAATTAAACTTAAATAGTTATATAATAGGTTTGTTGAAAGGTGATTTGTAGTGATTCAAGTTACTCTTTTCACAATAAAAATTTCATGATTTTCATAAGGAGGAAATCACTAATGGTAGTTAAAGTTGGTATTAACGGTTTCGGACGTATCGGTCGTCTTGCTTTCCGTCGTATCCAAAATGTAGAAGGTGTTGAAGTTACTCGTATCAACGACCTTACAGATCCAGTTATGCTTGCACACTTGTTGAAATACGACACAACTCAAGGTCGTTTCGACGGTACTGTTGAAGTTAGAGAAGGTGGATTTGAAGTTAACGGTAAATTCATCAAAGTTTCTGCTGAACGTGATCCAGAACAAATCGACTGGGCTAACGACGGTGTAGAAATCGTTCTTGAAGCTACTGGTTTCTTTGCTAAGAAAGCAGCTGCTGAAAAACACTTGCACGCTGGTGGAGCTAAAAAAGTTGTTATCACTGCTCCTGGTGGAAACGACGTTAAAACAGTTGTATTCAACACTAACCACGACGTTCTTGACGGTACTGAAACAGTTATCTCAGGTGCTTCATGTACTACAAACTGCTTGGCTCCTATGGCTAAAGCTCTTCAAGATAACTTTGGTGTTGTAGAAGGATTGATGACTACTATCCACGCTTACACTGGTGACCAAATGATCCTTGACGGACCACACCGTGGTGGTGACCTTCGCCGTGCTCGCGCTGGTGCTGCAAACATCGTTCCTAACTCAACTGGTGCTGCAAAAGCTATCGGTCTTGTAATCCCAGAATTGAACGGTAAACTTGACGGATCTGCACAACGCGTTCCAACTCCAACTGGATCAGTTACTGAATTGGTAGCAGTTCTTGAAAAGAACGTTACTGTTGATGAAGTGAACGCAGCTATGAAAGCAGCTTCAAACGAATCATACGGTTACACAGAAGATCCAATCGTATCTTCAGATATCGTAGGTATGTCTTACGGTTCATTGTTTGACGCAACTCAAACTAAAGTTCTTGACGTTGACGGTAAACAATTGGTTAAAGTTGTATCATGGTACGACAACGAAATGTCATACACTGCACAACTTGTTCGTACTCTTGAATACTTCGCAAAAATCGCTAAATAATTCATGAGTCGATAAAAAAGCAAGGCCTATTGGTCTTGCTTTTCTTATATGGAAAAATGGATGACACAATCATCCATTCTTTTTTAATTCTCTTTCGAAAGTATCTGAAAGGGCATTGAAGCTTAATTTCTCTAATGTAAGCGGATGGGTAAAGGAAAGTCGAAAAGCGTGGAGCATAAGCCGACTTGTTTTTGATTTGCTATTATAGAGAGGGTCGCCTAAAATAGGGAAGTTATGATGCGAAAGGTGCACACGAATTTGATGTGTTCGACCGGTCTTTAGCTTGCAACGAACCAAGGAAGTTTTGTTTGGAAATTGCTTTAATCTGCTTACATGCGTTTCAGCATATTGTCCATTTTTTGTATCAACTATTCGCTTTCTGCGATCATGGCGATCACGTCCGATTTTGTCCCTGAAAACAAGCTCTTTGCTGCTGATATTTCCATCAACTAGTGCCCAGTATTCCCTAGAAATCTCTTTTTTCTCCAGTAAGCGATTGAGAATAGGCAGGATAAAAGGATTTGGCAAAGAGAACCAAACCACTGGTTTCCATGTCCAGACGATGAACGACATAACAGGTTTGGTCAACGTAGGCACTGACATGGTTAAGAAGAGCAATTTCGTTTGGTTGGTTACCATGTGTTTTCATACCCTCAGGTTTGTGGACAATAATCAAGTGTTGGTCTTGATAAACTTCCTGAACTAAGTCTGGGTTTCCCCAAGGGATTTCTTTTGCGGGATAATCTTCCTCGTCAAAAGTCAATTGGCAAACATCTCCAGGATTTACCGTCTCGTTCCAGTGAACTTCTCGCTGATTAATCAAAATGTGTTTCTTGATTCTCAAAAAATGGCGGATTTTTCTAGGGATTAGGAGTTGTTCCTCAAGTAGTTGCTTCACCGTCATTTGAGGTAAAGAGGCAGGTAATGTAAAAGTGAATTGCATACAGATATTGTAACAAAAAAAGCCATATTTGGATAGGAAATAGCTAAATTCTTGTCTTCCTATGATGAAGATGATAAAATAAACGCATGAAATTAGATAAATTATTTGAGAAATTTCTTTCTCTTTTTAAAAAAGAAACAAGTGAATCAGAGGATTCTGGGGTCTACTAACTTGCGTCGTTCTCGCAGTGATAGAAAAAAATTAGCCCAAGTAGGGTCCGATTCGAAAATTCTGGCGTCGCTATCATCTAACAAAGATTGTCCTTATACTAGGTTTGAGTGCAGGCTTGCTAGTTGGAACCTATTTGTTTGCTGTAGCCAAGTCAACCAATGTCAATGATTTGCAAAATGCCTTTGAAAAACTCGGACTCTCATTTTTGACCGTGAAGAAAAAGGAGGCTGGTGCCTTGTCTGGTCAAAAAGGGAACCTATGTTGAACTGACTGACATCAGTAAAAATTTGCAGAATGCCGTTATTGCGACAGAAGATCGTTCTTTTCTATAAAAATGACGGGATTAACTATGGTCGTTTCTTCTTGGCAATTGTCACTGCTGGTCGTTCAGGTGGTGGTTCTACTATTACCCAACAGCTGGCTAAAAATGCCTATCTATCGCAGGATCAAACTGTCGAGAGAAAAGCGAAAAGAATTTTTCCTTGCCTTAGAATTAACAAAAAAATATAGTAAGGATCAGATCTTTAACCATGTACCTTAACAATGCTTATTTTGGAAATGGTGTGTGGGGTGTAGAAGATGCGAGTAAGAAATACTTTGGAGTATCTGCATCAGAAGTGAGTCTGGATCAAGCTGCTACTCTGGCAGGTATGCTCAAAGGGCCGGAATTGTATAATCCTTTAAATTCTGTAGCGGATTCTACTAATCGTCGCGATACTGTTTTGCAAAATATGGTTGCAGCGGGTTATATTGATAAAAATCAAGAAACCGAAGCTGCAGAAGTTGATATGACTTCGCAATTGCACGATAAGTATGAAGGGAAAATCTCAGATTATCGCTATCCTTCTTATTTTGACGCGGTGGTTAATGAAGCTGTTTCTAAGTATAATCTAACAGAGGAAGAAATCGTAAATAATGGCTACCGCATTTATACAGAGTTGGATCAAAACTACCAAGCGAATATGCAGGTTGTCTATGAAAATACAGCGCTATTCCCGAGGGCAGAGGATGGAACATTTGCTCAATCAGGAAGTGTCGCTCTCGAACCGAAAACAGGAGGAGTTCGTGGAGTTGTCGGTCAAGTTGCTGACAATGATAAAACTGGATTCCGGAATTTCAACTATGCAACTCAATCAAAACGTAGCCCTGGCTCTACAATTAAGCCTTTAGTTGTTTATACGCCAGCAGTTGAGGCAGGTTGGGCTTTGAACAAGCAGTTGGATAACCATACCATGAAGTATGACAACTATAAGGTAGATAACTATGCAGGAATCAAAAAGAGTCGAGAAGTTCCTATGTATCAAGCCTTGGCAGAATCGCTTAATCTACCTGCTGTTGCCACTGTTAATGACTTGGGTGTCGACAAGGCTTTTGAGGCCGGAGAAAAATTCGGACTCAACATGGAGAAGGTCGACCGTGTTCTTGGTGTGGCTTTGGGAAGCGGTGTTGAAACCAATCCTCTTCAAATGGCTCAAGCATATGCTGCCTTTGCAAATGAAGGTTTAATGCCGGAAGCTCATTTTATTAGTAGAATTGAAAATGCTAGTGGACAGGTTATTGCAAGCCATAAAAATTCACAAAAACGGGTGATTGATAAGTCTGTAGCTGACAAGATGACCAGTATGATGTTGGGTACATTCACGAACGGAACAGGTATTAGTTCATCACCTGCAGACTATGTCATGGCAGGGAAAACTGGTACAACTGAAGCTGTTTTCAATCCGGAATACACAAGTGACCAGTGGGTAATTGGTTATACTCCGGATGTGGTGATTAGTCATTGGCTTGGTTTTCCGACCACGGATGAAAATCACTATCTAGCAGGTTCTACATCAAACGGTGCAGCCCATGTCTTTAGAAATATTGCAAATACCATTTTACCTTATACGCCAGGAAGTACCTTTACAGTCGAAAATGCCTATAAGCAAAATGGAATTGCACCAGCTAATACAAAAAGACAACTACAAACCAATGATAATAGCCAGACAGATGATAGTTTGTCTGATATTCGAGGTCGTGCGCAAAGTCTAGTAGATGAGGCTAGTCGGGCTATCTCGGATGCCAAGATTAAGGAAAAGGCTCAAACAATATGGGATTCGGTAGTCAATCTATTTCGCTAAGATGCTTGTCAAAGCCTGGCTTTCTTGTTATAATAGATAAGATGGAGGCGTTATGGCACTAAAAAAAGCAAGCCTAGCTTGTGCGGTTTGTGGTTCGAGAAACTATTCAATCAAGATCAGTGGAAACCCCAAGCCTACACGACTAGAAGTAAATAAATTTTGTAAGCATTGTGGCAAGTACACTACACACAGAGAAACGAGATAGGAGAGAGCGATGCGTTTTATTGGAGATATTTTTAGACTTCTTAAAGACACAACATGGCCAACTCGCAAGGAAAGCTGGAGAGATTTTCGTTCTATCATGGAATACACAGCTTTCTTTGTAGTAATTATTTACATTTTTGACCAGTTGATTGTTTCAGGTTTGATTCGATTTATTAACATTTTTTAGAAGATTAGTGGAGTTATTTACACTAGAGATCTTCTATTATGAAAGGAAATATCATGGATAGTTTTGATAAAGGGTGGTTTGTTTTACAAACTTATTCTGGTTATGAAAATAAGGTAAAAGAAAATCTATTACAACGTGCACAAACCTACAATATGTTGGATAATATTCTACGCGTTGAAATTCCAACACAAACAGTGCAAGTTGAAAAAAATGGAAAGAGAAAAGAAGTGGAAGAAAATCGCTTTCCAGGTTATGTTCTTGTAGAAATGGTCATGACAGATGAAGCTTGGTTTGTTGTTCGAAACACACCAAACGTTACAGGATTCGTTGGATCTCACGGAAATAGATCAAAACCAACTCCATTATTGGAACAAGAAATCCGTGATATCTTAGTTTCTATGGGACAAACTGTACAAGAGTTTGATATTGATGTTGAAGTTGGTCAAACTGTACGTATTATTGATGGTGCTTTTGCAGACTATACTGGTAAGATTACAGAAATTGATAATAACAAAGTGAAAATGATTATCTCTATGTTTGGTAATGACACAGTTGCAGAAGTAAACCTAAACCAAATTGCAGAATTATAACCCCGAGAGAGGCATGTCCTCTCTTTTTTGTGCAGTTGAGGAGCTAAAGGGGACAGAATAGGTGAAATAGTCCCAATTAGCTTCTTTATTTGTTAAACTGTATCTAGAAAGGGGAAGATTATGTTTAAAGAATTGTATGAAAAAGTGCAGGGGATTGTATATAAGTGTAGAAATGAATATTACCTTCATTTATGGGAGTTATCGGATTGGGACCAAGAGGGAATGATTTGCTTACATGAATTGATTAGTAGAGAAGAAGGAATAGTAGAAGATATTCCTCGTTTAAGGAAATATTTTAAGACCAAGTTTCGGAATCGAATCTTAGACTATATCCGTAAACAAGAAAGTCAAAAACGGAGATATGATAAAGAACCGTATGAAGAAGTAGGTGAGATCAGTCATCGTATAAGCGAGGGAGGACTCTGGCTAGATGATTATTATCTCTTTCATGAAACATTAAAAGATTATAGAAGTAAACAAAATAAAGAGCAACAAGAAGAGTTAGAACGCGTCTTAAGACAATGAACGCTTTCGAGGTCGTCAAAGAGTCCTAAGAGACTTACGTATTGTGTTTAAAGAGTTTGATATTCGTACCCACTAGGAAGTCATGCAAAAAAGGGTAAATTCCCAAACTAAGTTCCACCGCTAATCCAAGTGGAAGTTAGTCTGATAAAAATCATAAAAACCAGTAGAATTCCGTGTCAGGGTAAGTTCCACTGGTTTTAATACTGCTTGATTTCATCGCTTTTGTAGCCGAAAGGAATCGGAAAAAAGAGCACACAAAATCCTCTCATCTGAAAGCGTTTCAAATTAAGTTCCGCTATGGTGGAAGTTAGTGTGAGATGTTTGAATGGGGTTTTAGAAATGCCAAGAAGTTTAGGAATCTCTTCTCCATAAGTAAAGTCAAAAAGTTCATAGGCTGACTTTCCATTCAAAGCAACGCGTTTGACGCTGTTGACATGCGAACAAACTAGATTGATGTCCTCCTGAGTTAAGTTGTCAAAAGAAGTTCCCTTAGGTAGAATGTCGCGAATTAGTGTGTGATTTTTCTCAATTCTCCCTTTCTGGTCAGAGCGATTAGGATCACAAAAGAAGAGTTTACTCTCTCCTCGAACATCCATTTCGATGTCATCAACCCTGGCAAACTCTCCACCATTATCTGTGAGGATGACAGGAAAGAGTTGACAGAAATCTTTCTCCGCTTGGTGAAGGGTGTTCTTGATATCATAGAGGTGTTTAGTAACCTCAAGGGCAGTTTTATTATCGAGAAGTCTAGCGAAGATAAAGTTACAGAAAGATAAATTGAAGGTGAGTAGGACTTTACCTCCCATTCTCCCTATAACGGTGTCCATTTCCAGCCAAGAGTCTCAGTTGATTTAAGTGCTAAATAGTTTTGGAAATCCTCATAGGAACGGCCTTTTTTGGCTTCTTTAGGGATATGGAAGGTAGCTTACTTTTCCGTCTTTCTTTGAATTTAACGGCTCTGACTAGGTCAATAGGAGCGATAGATAGGTATCCTTTTTCGGATATGTCGATAGACAGTTGAGGAGCTGACATCAAGGTTATGAGTTTTGAGGATATGATAGATGTGTTGTCCTTTTTTTACACCCTCAGAAATGACTTTGTCCATGTCCCAGAAGGTCTTGGAATTGAGGGGAGTTCCTTCACGAGCTTCGACAAGAGTTTGTTCGTATTGTTTTTGAGCTTGCTTAGCGAGGTAGAAGATTTTTTTAAATCCACAATTTTGTCTTCTTTTAGGGCACCCATTACAGACAAAGGGAGCCTTAGCGAGTAGAGGGCAAGGAAGGTTGTTAGAGGTAGAGTCTCTAACTTGTCTGTTTCGTTTGACTTCTTTGGAAACAGTAGTCGGATTTTTTAGAATAAGTTGTCCGATAGCTTTGAAGGTTTCACCGCGCTCTAAGCCTAATTGAATATCATTACGTTCTGAAAGGGTAAGGTTTTATGTTTTGTCATAGTGGACCTCATTTCTAACTCAAACGTCTCACACTTAATTTCACCATAAAAATCCGTTTTAGACTAATTTCTACTTCGGTTGGGCAAGTGGAAGTTACCCATGTAAAAAAATTGAAAAAAATTAGAAAAAGTAGTTGACAAAGTTTAAAAAGTCGGTATAATAGTAAGAGTTGAAAACACCAACTCAGGTCCGTTGGTCAAGGGGTTAAGACACCGCCTTTTCACGGCGGTAACACGGGTTCGAATCCCGTACGGACTATGGTATGTTGCAGATGAAATACTGATTGAAAAAAATTAAAAAAAGTTTCAAAAAAGTGTTGACAAGCGAAAGCGACTGTGATATACTAATATAGTTGTCGCTTGAGAGAAGCAAGTGACAAAGACCTTTGAAAACTGAACAAGACGAACCAATGTGCAGGGCACTACAACAACTGTTGTAGTACTGAACAATGAAAAAACAATAAATCTGTCAGTGACAGAAATGAGTGAGAACTCAAACTTTTAATGAGAGTTTGATCCTGGCTCAGGACGAACGCTGGCGGCGTGCCTAATACATGCAAGTAGAACGCTGAAGGAGGAGCTTGCTTCTCTGGATGAGTTGCGAACGGGTGAGTAACGCGTAGGTAACCTGCCTGGTAGCGGGGGATAACTATTGGAAACGATAGCTAATACCGCATAAGAGTAGATGTTGCATGACATTTGCTTAAAAGGTGCAATTGCATCACTACCAGATGGACCTGCGTTGTATTAGCTAGTTGGTGGGGTAACGGCTCACCAAGGCGACGATACATAGCCGACCTGAGAGGGTGATCGGCCACACTGGGACTGAGACACGGCCCAGACTCCTACGGGAGGCAGCAGTAGGGAATCTTCGGCAATGGACGGAAGTCTGACCGAGCAACGCCGCGTGAGTGAAGAAGGTTTTCGGATCGTAAAGCTCTGTTGTAAGAGAAGAACGAGTGTGAGAGTGGAAAGTTCACACTGTGACGGTATCTTACCAGAAAGGGACGGCTAACTACGTGCCAGCAGCCGCGGTAATACGTAGGTCCCGAGCGTTGTCCGGATTTATTGGGCGTAAAGCGAGCGCAGGCGGTTAGATAAGTCTGAAGTTAAAGGCTGTGGCTTAACCATAGTACGCTTTGGAAACTGTTTAACTTGAGTGCAAGAGGGGAGAGTGGAATTCCATGTGTAGCGGTGAAATGCGTAGATATATGGAGGAACACCGGTGGCGAAAGCGGCTCTCTGGCTTGTAACTGACGCTGAGGCTCGAAAGCGTGGGGAGCAAACAGGATTAGATACCCTGGTAGTCCACGCCGTAAACGATGAGTGCTAGGTGTTAGACCCTTTCCGGGGTTTAGTGCCGTAGCTAACGCATTAAGCACTCCGCCTGGGGAGTACGACCGCAAGGTTGAAACTCAAAGGAATTGACGGGGGCCCGCACAAGCGGTGGAGCATGTGGTTTAATTCGAAGCAACGCGAAGAACCTTACCAGGTCTTGACATCCCTCTGACCGCTCTAGAGATAGAGTTTTCCTTCGGGACAGAGGTGACAGGTGGTGCATGGTTGTCGTCAGCTCGTGTCGTGAGATGTTGGGTTAAGTCCCGCAACGAGCGCAACCCCTATTGTTAGTTGCCATCATTGAGTTGGGCACTCTAGCGAGACTGCCGGTAATAAACCGGAGGAAGGTGGGGATGACGTCAAATCATCATGCCCCTTATGACCTGGGCTACACACGTGCTACAATGGCTGGTACAACGAGTCGCAAGCCGGTGACGGCAAGCTAATCTCTTAAAGCCAGTCTCAGTTCGGATTGTAGGCTGCAACTCGCCTACATGAAGTCGGAATCGCTAGTAATCGCGGATCAGCACGCCGCGGTGAATACGTTCCCGGGCCTTGTACACACCGCCCGTCACACCACGAGAGTTTGTAACACCCGAAGTCGGTGAGGTAACCGTAAGGAGCCAGCCGCCTAAGGTGGGATAGATGATTGGGGTGAAGTCGTAACAAGGTAGCCGTATCGGAAGGTGCGGCTGGATCACCTCCTTTCTAAGGATAAGGAACTGCGCATTGGTCTTGTTTAGTCTTGAGAGGTCTTGTGGGGCCTTAGCTCAGCTGGGAGAGCGCCTGCTTTGCACGCAGGAGGTCAGCGGTTCGATCCCGCTAGGCTCCATTGGTGAGAGATCACCAAGTAATGCACATTGAAAATTGAATATCTATATCAAATAGTAACAAGAAAATAAACCGAAAACGCTGTAGTATTAATAAGAGTTTATGACTGAAAGGTCAGAAATAAGGTTAAGTTAATAAGGGCGCACGGTGGATGCCTTGGCACTAGGAGCCGAAGAAGGACGTGACAAACGACGATATGCCTTGGGTAGCTGTAAGTAAGCGATGATCCAGGGATTTCCGAATGGGGGAACCCAACAGGTACTACCTGTTACCCATATCTGTTAAGGATGTGAGGAGGAAGACGCAGTGAACTGAAACATCTAAGTAGCTGCAGGAAGAGAAAGCAAAAGCGATTGCCTTAGTAGCGGCGAGCGAAACGGCAGAAGGGCAAACCGAAGAGTTTACTCTTCGGGGTTGTAGGACTGCACAATGTGGACTCAAAGATTATAGAAGAATGATTTGGGAAGATCAGCCAAAGAGAGTAATAGCCTCGTATTTAAAATAGTCTTTGTACCTAGCAGTATCCTGAGTACGGCGGGACACGTGAAATCCCGTCGGAATCTGGGAGGACCATCTCCCAACCCTAAATACTCCCTAGTGACCGATAGTGAACCAGTACCGTGAGGGAAAGGTGAAAAGCACCCCGGGAGGGGAGTGAAATAGAACCTGAAACCGTGTGCCTACAACAAGTTCGAGCCCGTTAATGGGTGAGAGCGTGCCTTTTGTAGAATGAACCGGCGAGTTACGTTATGATGCGAGGTTAAGTTGAAGAGACGGAGCCGTAGGGAAACCGAGTCTGAATAGGGCGCCATAGTATCATGACGTAGACCCGAAACCATGTGACCTACCCATGAGCAGGTTGAAGGTGCGGTAAGACGCACTGGAGGACCGAACCAGGGCACGTTGAAAAAGTGCTTGGATGACTTGTGGGTAGCGGAGAAATTCCAAACGAACTTGGAGATAGCTGGTTCTCTCCGAAATAGCTTTAGGGCTAGCGTCGACATTAAAGATTCTTGGAGGTAGAGCACTGTTTGGGTGAGGGGTCCATCCCGGATTACCAATCTCAGATAAACTCCGAATGCCAATGAATTATGGTCGGCAGTCAGACTGCGAGTGCTAAGATCCGTAGTCGAAAGGGAAACAGCCCAGACCACCAGCTAAGGTCCCAAAAATAATTGTTAAGTGGAAAAGGATGTGGGGTTGCACAGACAACTAGGGATGTTAGCTTAGAAGCAGCTATTCATTCAAAGAGTGCGTAATAGCTCACTAGTCGAGTGACCCTGCGCCGAAAAATGTACCGGGGCTAAAACAATTTACCGAAGCTGTGGATACCATTTATAGGTATGGTAGGAGAGCGTTCTATGTGTGAAGAAGGTGTACCGTGAGGAGTGCTGGAACGCATAGAAGTGAGAATGCCGGTATGAGTAGCGAAAGACAGGTGAGAATCCTGTCCACCGTAAGACTAAGGTTTCCAGGGGAAGGCTCGTCCGCCCTGGGTTAGTCGGGACCTAAGGAGAGACCGAAAGGTGTATCCGATGGACAACAGGTTGATATTCCTGTACTAGAGTATGTAGTGATGGAGGGACGCAGTAGGCTAACTAAAGCAGACGATTGGAAGAGTCTGTCTAAGCAGTGAGGTGTGAACTGAGTTAAATGCTTAGTTCTGTAACATTGAGCTGTGATGGGGAGCGAAGTTTAGTAGCGAAGTTAGTGACGTCACACTGCCAAGAAAAGCTTCTAGCGTTTAAACATACTCTACCCGTACCGCAAACCGACACAGGTAGTCGAGGCGAGTAGCCTCAGGTGAGCGAGAGAACTCTCGTTAAGGAACTCGGCAAAATGACCCCGTAACTTCGGGAGAAGGGGTGCTGACTTTAAGTCAGCCGCAGTGAATAGGCCCAAGCAACTGTTTATCAAAAACACAGCTCTCTGCTAAATCGTAAGATGATGTATAGGGGGTGACGCCTGCCCGGTGCTGGAAGGTTAAGAGGAGTGCTTAGCGCAAGCGAAGGTATGAATTGAAGCCCCAGTAAACGGCGGCCGTAACTATAACGGTCCTAAGGTAGCGAAATTCCTTGTCGGGTAAGTTCCGACCCGCACGAAAAGGCGTAATGATTTGGGCACTGTCTCAACGAGAGACTCGGTGAAATTTTTAGTACCTGTGAAGATGCAGGTTACCCGCGACAGGACGGAAAGACCCCATGGAGCTTTACTGCAGTTTGATATTGAGTGTCTGTACCACATGTACAGGATAGGTAGGAGTCTATGAGATCGGGACGCCAGTTTCGAAGGAGACGATGTTGGGATACTACCCTTGTGTTATGGCCACTCTAACCCGGATAGGTGATCCCTATCGGAGACAGTGTCTGACGGGCAGTTTGACTGGGGCGGTCGCCTCCTAAAAGGTAACGGAGGCGCCCAAAGGTTCCCTCAGAATGGTTGGAAATCATTCGCAGAGTGTAAAGGTATAAGGGAGCTTGACTGCGAGAGCTACAACTCGAGCAGGGACGAAAAGTCGGGCTTAGTGATCCGGTGGTTCCGTATGGAAGGGCCATCGCTCAACGGATAAAAAGCTACCCTGGGGATAACAGGCTTATCTCCCCAAGAGTTCACATCGACGGGGAGGTTTGGCACCTCGATGTCGGCTCGTCGCATCCTGGGGCTGTAGTCGGTCCCAAGGGGTTGGGCTGTTCGCCCATTAAAGCGGCACGCGAGCTGGGTTCAGAACGTCGTGAGACAGTTCGGTCCCTATCCGTCGCGGGCGTAGGAAATTTGAGAGGATCTGCTCCTAGTACGAGAGGACCAGAGTGGACTTACCGCTGGTGTACCAGTTGTCTTGCCAAAGGCATCGCTGGGTAGCTATGTAGGGGAAGGGATAAACGCTGAAAAGCATCTAAGTGTGAAACCCACCTCAAGATGAGATTTCCCATGATTTTTATATCAGTAAGAGCCCTGAGAGATGATCAGGTAGATAGGGTTAGAAGTGGAAGTGTGGCGACACATGTAGCGGACTAATACTAATAGCTCGAGGACTTATCCAAAGTAACTGAGAATATGAAAGCGAGAGGTTTTCTTGGTTTGAATAGATATTCAATTTTGAGTAGGTATTACTCAGAGTTAAGTGACGATAGCCTAGGAGATACACCTGTACCCATGCCGAACACAGAAGTTAAGCCCTAGAACGCCGGAAGTAGTTGGGGGTTGCCCCCTGTGAGATATGGAAGTCGCTTAGCTCTAGGGAGTTTAGCTCAGCTGGGAGAGCATCTGCCTTACAAGCAGAGGGTCAGCGGTTCGATCCCGTTAACTCCCAAAGGTCCCGTAGTGTAGCGGTTATCACGTCGCCCTGTCACGGCGAAGATCGCGGGTTCGATTCCCGTCGGGACCGTTTAAGATAACGGAAGTTATTTTAGACTCGTTAGCTCAGTTGGTAGAGCAATTGACTTTTTAATCAATGGGTCACTGGTTCGAGCCCAGTACGGGTCATATATGCGGGTTTGGCGGATTGGCAGACGCACCAGATTTAGGATCTGGCGCTTAACGGCGTGGGGGTTCAAGTCCCTTAACCCGCATTAAGATATAATAAATGAGCCGGCTTAGCTCAGTTGGTAGAGCATCTGATTTGTAATCAGAGGGTCGCGTGTTCAAGTCATGTAGCCGGCATTTTTAGATAGAAGAAAACAGTGCGAACGTAGTTCAGTGGTAGAACACCACCTTGCCAAGGTGGGGGTCGCGGGTTCGAATCCCGTCGTTCGCTTAGAGAGGCCGGGGTGGCGGAACTGGCAGACGCACAGGACTTAAAATCCTGCGATTGGTAACGATCGTACCGGTTCGATTCCGGTCCTCGGCATAAACTAATGAGCACCCTTAGCTCAACTGGATAGAGTACCTGACTACGAATCAGGCGGTTAGAGGTTCGACTCCTCTAGGGTGCATTTTTCTTTTTAACTCGGGAAGTAGCTCAGCTTGGTAGAGTACTTGGTTTGGGACCAAGGTGTCGCAGGTTCGAATCCTGTCTTCCCGATTAATTATCTGGATACTTAAGGTATCTTTTTTTCTTCTTTGTCAACTGTAGTGGGTTGAAGAAAAGTTAAGCTCTAGAAAGGACAAATTTAGTCCTTTCTTTTTTTTCTACAACAAAATAGCCTCCATAATATCCATAGGGGATTTACCCACTACAAATATTATAGAGCCTCTTTTTTTATGTTTAGAGCCATATTATTTATCTTAAGGGAGAATCAGTTTGGTTCTCTCTTTTTTGGGTAAAAGTAATTCATGTTATAAAATGATAGTCAATTAAAATTATAGTATTTTTTGTTGCTAGGCTTTTTAATAAATACTGTTGTGTAGGTATACACATTGAAATGAAAGATTTTTTATAAATCTTACTAATTTTTAAGAAAGCAAAAAAAAATCTTTTGGCACAACGTATAATATATGTGCTTATAGGATAAGAATTTCAGTTCTTGAGTTTTTAAATGAGTATTATTTTACGTTATAGTATGAATTGGATTTCATATCACTTTGAAGGAAATGAATATAGATTCTTATCTATTAGTGTTTTGTTGTGTAGTGTTTCTTGATTCTTTTAAACAGAACCTTTTATGACATTTGTCATATTTCCTAGTGACAGAAGCATCTAGCTCTGCTAACTTCAAAAGTCTATAATTGAAGTATGAAATGGAGGAAGAAAAAATGAAACATAAAGTAATTGTCGCGATGAGTTTAGTAGCAGCAGGAGTCATGACTTATCTCATGTTCTCAGGATTGGATGAAGATTTCTATCATTTTCCTTGGGAGCTATTTGCAGGATTTGGAATGATGTCTTGGCTTATCCGAGAAGGTTTGAAATTAGTCTCAGATGTGAAAAAGGAGTTTGAAAAATGAAAAAAGCGTTTCTCTATCTTTTTATTGGACTATCACTAGTGGTATGGTTGGTAGAAATGTTTACAGGTTGGTTTGATCAAGCCTTCCTTCACCAATTCATCCGTGGTGCCTGGGGATTGGGATTTATGATTTTTATCGCCTTTCCTATGGGAAAGGAGTGGTTGAAAGGAGAATATCATGAACATGATTAAGGTAGAAAGCCTAAATAAAAACATCAAGGGCAAGGCTATTTTGAAGGATATTTCCTTTGAGATAGCTGAAGGTGAATGCGTCGCCTTGATTGGGCCAAATGGTGCTGGTAAGACGACACTCTTGGATTGTTTGCTTGGAGATAAACTGGTCACCAGTGGACAAATATCTATCCAAGGATTTCCAGTGACGAGCTCTAAGTTAGACTATACGAGATCCTATCTTCCTCAAGAAAATGTCATCGTTCAGAAATTAAAGGTCAAAGAGTTGATTGCTTTCTTTCAAAGTATTTATCCAAATCCCTTGAGCAACCAGGAGATTGATCAACTATTGCAGTTTGACAAGCAACAAAAAGAGCAATTTGCAGAAAAATTGTCAGGTGGGCAAAAGCGTCTTTTCTCTTTTGTCTTGACCTTGATTGGTCGACCAAAACTTGTCTTTTTAGATGAGCCAACTGTGGCCATGGATACCTCAACCCGCCAACGCTTTTGGGAAATTGTTCAGGATCTAAAAGCTCAGGGAGTTACCATTCTCTATTCGTCCCATTACATCGAAGAGGTAGAGCATACAGCGGACCGAATCTTGGTCTTGAATAAGGGAGACTTGATTCGCGATACAACACCTCTAGCCATGCGCAGTGAGGAGATTGAAAAGCACTTTATCCTTCCTCTAGCATATAAGGAAGTTGTCGAACAGTCAAACTTGGTTGAAAACTGGTCACAAAAACAGGATGCTCTACAAGTAGTCACACGCGAAGCAGATGCTTTATGGGAACTATTAGTCCGAGCAGGATGTAGGATTCAAGAAATTGAAGTCAATAATCGTAGCTTGCTGGATACAATCTTTGAAGAAACACAAAAGGGAGATGACTAAGATGAAACGATGGATCGCACTAAACAAGATAGAATTTCTATTGACCAAACGACAATTAGTCTATTATCTATTATCCGTAGGGATGCCGACAGCCTTCTATTTATTCTTTTCAGGCATGTACCAGGACACACCAGGTGGACCGGCTAATTTTATGCGCGACTACCTCATCTCCATGACGGCTTTTTCCATGATGTCGACAGCTATGTTTTCATTCCCAGCTGTTTTACATACCGATAAAATCAACAACTGGCAGAAAACATTGCGCCATACCCCTGTAAATATGGTAGAATATTATCTATCAAAGATAACAAGTATGATGGTTGATTATTTGGTCTCAATTTTGGTTGTTTTCTCAGTTGGGCACTTGGTCAGAGGTGTGGATATGTCTTTAGGAAGCTGGATTGGGGCTGCGTTCTTGCTGATAGTAGGAAGTGTAGCTTTTGTAGCGCTTGGCTTGACCTTGACACTCTTGCCTTCTAGTCAGCTGATGTCTGTCGTGGGCAATCTTCTCTATCTAGGATTGGCTGTTTTAGGCGGACTCTGGATGCCCGTCTCTTTATTTCCAGACTGGATGCAAGCAATCGGGAAGTGCCTACCAACTTATCAGTTGATGGAGTTGCTCAAGACCTTCTTAAACGAGGGTAGCATCAATCTATCAGCCACAGTTTATCTACTTGTTTTTTCAGCAGTTTTGTTTGGTTTGACCATTTACCTTCAAGGTCATAAGGAGAATGCTTAATGCTTAAAAGACTGAAAAGCATACACTATATGTTTTGGGCCAGTTTAATTTTTATGATTTTCCCCATCCTACCTGTAGTGACTGGGTGGCTTTCTGCCTGGCATTTATTGATTGATATTCTATTTGTAGTGGCATATTTGGGTGTTTTAACAACTAAGAGCCAGCGCCTATCTTGGCTATATTGGGGCCTCATGCTGACTTATGTAGTTGGGAATACTACCTTTGTTGCTGTTAATTATATCTGGTTCTTCTTTTTCCTATCCAATCTCTTAAGTTTATCATTTCAACGTAGGTGGTTTAAAGTCTTTACATGTCTGGACTTTTCTTCTTGCTCAAGTCCTTGTTGTGGGCCAACTGTTTGATTATTCAGAGAATCGAAGTTGAGTTTCTATTCTATCTACTTGTAATTCTTGCTTTTGTCGATTTAATGACTTTTGGATTGGTTCGGATTCGGGTTGTGGAGGATCTGAAAGAAGCGCAGGCCAAGCAAAATGCCCAGATAAATCTATTGCTGGCAGAAAATGAACGTAGTCGTATCGGTCAGGATTTGCATGATAGTCTGGGACACACCTTTGCTATGCTTAGTGTCAAGACAGATTTAGCCTTGCAGTTGTTTCAGATGGAGGCTTATCCACAGGTGGAAAAGGAATTAAAAGAAATTCACCAGATAAGCAAGGATTCCATGAATGAAGTGCGAACCATTGTGGAAAATCTGAAATCACGGACCTTAGCATCAGAACTTGAAACTGTCAAAAAGATGCTAGAGATTGCTGGAATTGAGGTGGAAACGGCTAATCAACTAGATACCGCTAGCCTTACTCAGGAATTGGAGTCAACGGCTTCCATGATTTTGCTTGAGTTAGTGACCAATATCATCAAGCATGCTAAAGCGTCTAAAGTCTACTTAAAATTAGAACGGACAGAGAAAGAACTCATTCTAACAGTGAGAGATGATGGCTGTGGCTTTGCTTCTATAAGTGGGAATGAGCTCCATACAGTTCGAGATCGTGTCCTTCCATTTTCGGGAGAAGTAAAGGTAATTAGTCAGGAACAACCGACAGAAGTTCAGGTTCGACTAGCTTATAAGGAGAGAAACTAGATGAAAGTATTAGTCGCAGAAGATCAAAGTATGTTGCGAGATGCTATGTGTCAATTGCTCAGGCTTCAATCGGACGTGGAGTCTGTCCTTCAAGCAAAGAATGGGCAAGAAGCAATCCAGCTATTAGAAAAGGAATCAGTAGATATCGCCATTCTTGATGTCGAAATGCCTGTTAAGACAGGTCTTGAAGTCTTGGAGTGGATACGAGCAGAAAAGCTTGAAACAAAGGTGGTTGTAGTGACGACCTTCAAGCGCCCAGGGTATTTTGAGCGTGCGGTCAAGGCTGGAGTGGATGCTTATGTATTAAAGGAACGAAGCATTGCAGACCTCATGCAAACCTTACACACCGTTCTCGCAGGACGTAAGGAATATTCGCCTGAATTGATGGAAGTGGTGATGACTCATCCCAATCCATTAACAGAGCAAGAAATCGCAGTTTTAAAGGGAATCGCTCAGGGCTTCTCTAATCAAGAGATTGCAGATAAACTTTATCTATCCAACGGAACAGTCCGGAACTATGTCACCAATATTCTTTCGAAACTAGATGCAGGTAATCGAACAGAGGCAGCTAATATCGCGAAAGAATCTGGTTGGTTGTGATGATATAATATTTTTTGAACATTATATGCTAAAGTTGATGGGATTGAATGGAACAATACTAACTTTAGGAGAGGGGGGATTCCTCCTTTTTCTTTTTTGGGGGAGCACTACAAAAGAGCTAAAATGGTAAATTCCCAAACTAACTTCCACCGCTAATCCAAGTGGAAGTTAGTCTGATAAAAATCGTAAAAACCAGTGGAATTCCGTGTCAGGGTAAGTTCCACTGGTTTTAATACTGCTTGATTTCATCGCTTTTGTAGCCAAAATGAATCGAAAAAAAGAGCGCACAAAATCCCCTCATCTGAAAGCGTTTCAGATTAAGTTCCGCTATGGTGGAAGTTAGTGTGAGACGTTTGAATGGGGTTGAAGATTAGTTTTTAGATTTTATGTTGGAGTAATTTTGAAGACTGACAGACGTCTTCTGCAGGTATTTTAGAAATGCCTAGAAGCTTAGGAATCTCTTCTCCATAGGTAAATGCAAAGAGCTCATAGGATGACTTTCCATTCAAAGCAGCACGTTTGACACTGTTGACATGCGAACAAACGAGATTGATGTCCTCTTGAGTTAAATTGTCAAAAGAAGTTCCTTTAGGTAGAATGTCACGAATTAGTGTGTGATTTTTCTCAATTCTCCCTTTCTGGTCAGAGCGATTAGGATCACAAAAGAAGAGTTTACTCTCTCCTCGCACATCCATTTCGATATCATCGACCCTGGCAAACTCTCCACCATTATCTGTCAGGATGACAGGAAAAAGTTGGAAGAAATCTTTGTCAGCTTGGTGAAGAGTGTTCTTGATTTTATAAAGGTGTTTGGTAACCTCAAGGGCAGTTTTATTATCCAGAAGTCTAGCGAAGATAAAGTTACAGAAAGAGAGATTGAAGGTGAGTAGTACTTTACCTCCCATCCTGCCCATAACGGTGTCCATTTCCAGCCAAGAGTCTAGTTGATTCAGTGCTAAATAGTTTTGGAAATCCTCATAGGAACGTCCTTTTTTAGCTTCTTTAGGGATGGAAGGTAGCTTACTTTTCCGTCTTTCTTTGAATTTAACGGCTCTGACTAGGTCAATAGGAGCGATAGATAGGTATCCTTTTCGGATATGTCGATAGACAGTTGAGGAGCTGACATCAAGGTTATGAGTTTTGAGGATATGATAGATGTGTTGTCCCTTTTTAACCCCATCAGAAATGACTTTGTCCATGTCCCAGAAGGTCTTGGAATTGAGGGGAGTTCCTTCACGAGCTTCAACAAGAGTTTGTTCGTATTGTTTTTGAGCTTGTTTAGCGAGGTAGAAAATCTTCTTATAGCCACAATTTTGTCTTCTTTTAGGACAGTCATTACAGACAAAGGGAGCTTTATCAAGTAGAGGGCAAGGAAGGTTATGGCATGTAGACTCTCGGACTTGTCTGTTTCGTTTGACTTCTTTGGAAACAGTAGTTGGGTCTTTTAGAATAAGTTGTCCGATAGCTTTGAAGGTTTCACCGCGCTCTAAGCCTAATTGAATATCATTACGGTCTGAAAGGGTAAGGTGTTTATGTTTTGTCATAGTGGACCTCATTTCTAACTCAAACATCTCATACTTAATTCCACCATAAAAATCCGTTTTAGACTAATTTCCACTTCGGTTGGGCAAGTGGAAGTTACTTTGAGAAGTTAGCTAAAAAATTTTACCACTTACAAAAAAGAAAAATATCTTGACAACCAATGGAAAAATTTGTTACAATAATAGACGGTACTTTTTACTTTTGGTCTCTCAAGAGTGTACAGGGACGTGCTGACAAATGTTGCAAAAGTACACACAGATGATAGCTGTCACCAAGTGTATCATCACCAAAAATAAAAAAACACAGGAGAATGTAGATGCCTACAATTAACCAATTGGTTCGCAAACCGCGTAAATCAAAAGTAGAAAAATCTAAATCACCAGCTTTGAACGTTGGTTACAACAGTCATAAAAAAGTTCAAACAAACGTTTCTTCACCACAAAAACGTGGTGTTGCAACTCGTGTTGGAACAATGACACCTAAAAAACCTAACTCAGCCCTTCGTAAATTCGCTCGTGTACGTTTGAGCAACCTTATCGAAGTTACTGCCTACATCCCAGGTATCGGACACAACTTGCAAGAGCACAGCGTGGTTCTTCTTCGTGGTGGACGTGTAAAAGACCTTCCAGGGGTACGTTACCATATCGTCCGTGGTGCACTTGATACTGCAGGTGTTAACGATCGTAAACAAAGGCTGTTCTAAATACGGTACTAAACGTCCAAAAGCATAAGGAAAGGGGATAAAGAGAAATGAGTCGTAAAAATAGAGCTCCAAAACGTGACGTATTGCCAGATCCGCTTTACAATTCACAACTAGTTACTCGTCTTATCAACCGCGTTATGCTTGATGGTAAACGTGGTACAGCTGCTTCAATCGTTTACGGTGCCTTTGAGCAAATCAAAGAAGCTACTGGAAACGATGCACTTGAAGTATTTGAAACAGCTATGGAAAACATCATGCCTGTACTTGAAGTACGTGCACGTCGTGTTGGTGGTTCTAACTACCAAGTCCCAGTTGAAGTTCGTCCAGAACGTCGTACAACACTTGGACTTCGTTGGTTGGTAACAATCGCTCGTCTTCGTGGTGAGCACACAATGCAAGACCGTCTTGCAAAAGAAATCTTGGATGCTGCTAACAATACTGGTGCAGCTGTTAAGAAACGTGAAGACACTCACCGTATGGCTGAAGCTAACCGTGCATTCGCACACTTCCGTTGGTAATATAGGATGCGAAAGCGTTAAGAAAGTCCCAGAGAAAATAGGGAATCAAAGCAGGTTGCGATTGCAACCAATGAGATTCATCTTTTTCTCTAGACTTTTAGCTTGAGCTCAACTCAACTAACTTGGACTTTTAGCCCGAGTTCGATTCAATTTGTAAACCTACAAGTTGAAACCAACAATAGCATGAAAACATTGAGAACGGGTAGGTCCTGCCTATCCGTTTTTATTAAAATCGTGTTATAATAGAATAGAAATCAAAATAAATAGGAGAAACAAACCTCATGGCACGCGAATTTTCACTTGAAAAAACTCGTAATATCGGTATCATGGCTCACGTCGATGCTGGTAAAACAACAACTACTGAGCGTATTCTTTACTACACTGGTAAAATCCACAAAATCGGTGAAACTCACGAAGGTGCGTCACAAATGGACTGGATGGAGCAAGAGCAAGAACGTGGTATCACTATCACATCTGCTGCGACAACAGCTCAATGGAACAACCACCGCGTAAACATCATCGACACACCAGGACACGTGGACTTCACTATCGAAGTACAACGTTCTCTTCGTGTATTGGATGGTGCGGTTACAGTTCTTGACTCACAATCAGGTGTTGAGCCTCAAACTGAAACAGTTTGGCGTCAAGCAACTGAGTATGGAGTTCCACGTATCGTATTTGCCAACAAAATGGATAAAATCGGTGCTGACTTCCTTTACTCTGTAAGCACACTTCACGATCGTCTTCAAGCAAATGCACACCCAATCCAATTGCCAATCGGTTCTGAAGATGACTTCCGTGGTATCATCGACTTGATTAAGATGAAGGCTGAAATCTATACGAACGACCTTGGTACAGATATCCTTGAAGAAGATATTCCAGCTGAATACCTTGACCAAGCTCAAGAATACCGTGAAAAATTGGTTGAAGCAGTTGCTGAAACTGACGAAGAATTGATGATGAAATACCTCGAAGGTGAAGAAATCACTAACGAAGAATTGAAAGCTGGTATCCGTAAAGCGACTATCAACGTTGAATTCTTCCCAGTATTGTGTGGTTCTGCCTTCAAGAACAAGGGTGTTCAATTGATGCTTGATGCGGTTATTGACTACCTTCCAAGCCCACTTGATATCCCAGCAATCAAAGGTATTAACCCAGATACAGACGCTGAAGAAACTCGTCCAGCATCTGACGAAGAGCCATTTGCAGCTCTTGCCTTCAAGATCATGACAGACCCATTCGTAGGTCGTTTGACATTTCCGTGTGTACTCAGGTGTGCTTCAATCAGGTTCATACGTATTGAACACTTCTAAAGGGAAACGTGAACGTATCGGACGTATCCTTCAAATGCACGCTAACAGCCGTCAAGAAATCGACACTGTTTACTCAGGTGATATCGCTGCTGCCGTTGGTTTGAAAGATACTACAACTGGTGACTCATTGACAGATGAAAAAGCTAAAATCATCCTTGAGTCAATCAACGTTCCAGAACCAGTTATCCAATTGATGGTTGAGCCAAAATCTAAAGCTGACCAAGATAAGATGGGTATCGCCCTTCAAAAATTGGCTGAAGAAGATCCAACATTCCGCGTTGAAACAAACGTTGAAACTGGTGAAACAGTTATCTCAGGTATGGGTGAGCTTCACCTTGACGTCCTTGTTGACCGTATGCGTCGTGAGTTCAAAGTTGAAGCGAACGTAGGTGCTCCTCAAGTATCTTACCGTGAAACATTCCGCGCTTCTACTCAAGCACGTGGATTCTTCAAACGTCAGTCTGGTGGTAAAGGTCAATTCGGTGATGTATGGATTGAATTTACTCCAAACGAAGAAGGAAAAGGATTCGAATTCGAAAACGCAATCGTCGGTGGTGTGGTTCCTCGTGAATTTATCCCAGCGGTTGAAAAAGGTTTGGTAGAATCTATGGCTAACGGTGTTCTTGCAGGTTACCCAATGGTTGACGTTAAAGCTAAGCTTTACGATGGTTCATACCATGATGTCGACTCATCTGAAACTGCCTTCAAGATCGCGGCTTCACTTGCCCTTAAAGAAGCTGCTAAATCAGCACAACCAGCTATCCTTGAGCCAATGATGCTTGTAACAATCACTGTTCCAGAAGAAAACCTTGGTGATGTTATGGGTCACGTAACTGCTCGTCGTGGACGTGTAGATGGTATGGAAGCACACGGTAACAGCCAAATCGTTCGTGCTTACGTTCCACTTGCTGAAATGTTCGGTTACGCAACAGTTCTTCGTTCTGCATCTCAAGGACGTGGTACATTCATGATGGTATTTGACCACTACGAAGATGTACCTAAGTCAGTACAAGAAGAAATCATTAAGAAAAACAAAGGTGAAGACTAATCAGTCCTCCCTCTAGAAGGAAGTCACTTAGTGGCTTCCTTTTGTCTTTAGAAAATACCTCTAAATATGGTAAAATAGTAGGAGAATAATGTGAGGAAAATGAATGTCAAATAGTTTTGAAATTTTGATGAATCAACTGGGGATGCCTGCTGAAATGAGACAGGCTCCTGCTTTAGCACAGGCTGATATTGAGCGAGTTGTGGTTCATAAAATTAGTAAGGTATGGGAGTTTCATTTCGTCTTTTCTAATATTTTACCGATTGAAATCTTTTTAGAATTAAAGAAAGGTTTGAGCGAAGAATTTTCTAAGACAGGCAATAAAGCTGTTTTTGAAATCAAGGCTCTGTCTCAAGAATTTTCAAATCAGCTCTTACAGGCCTATTATAGAGAGGCTTTTTCTGAAGGGCCATGTGCTAGTCAAGGTTTTAAGTCCCTTTATCAGAATTTGCAAGTTCGTGCTGAGGGGAACCAACTCTTTATTGAAGGTTCCGAGGCGATTGATAAGGAACACTTTAAGAAGAATCATCTTCCTAATTTATCTAAACAACTTGAAAAGTTTGGTTTTCCAACTTTTAACTGTCTGGTAGAGAAGAATGATGTTCTGACTCAGGAGCAGGAAGAAGCCTTTCATGCTGAAAATGAGCAGATTGTTCAAGCTGCCAATGAGGAAGCGATCCGTGCTATGGAGCAACTGGAACAGATGGCACCTCCTCCAGCGGAAGAGAAACCAGCCTTTGATTTTCAGGCCAAAAAGGCTGCGGCTAAGCCAAAGCTAGATAAGGCGGAGATTACTCCTATGATTGAAGTGACGACGGAGGAAAATCGTCTGGTCTTTGAAGGGGTTGTTTTTGATGTGGAGCAAAAAGTGACCAGAACAGGGCGTGTTTTGATCAACTTTAAAATGACGGACTACACTTCAAGTTTTTCGATGCAAAAGTGGGTTAAGAATGAGGAAGAGGCTCAGAAATTTGACCTAATCAAGAAAAATTCTTGGCTCCGAGTTCGTGGGAATGTGGAGATGAATAACTTCACACGTGATTTGACTATGAACGTGCAAGATGTGCAGGAAGTTGTTCACTATGAGCGGAAGGATTTGATGCCAGAAGGTGAGCGTCGGGTTGAGTTTCACGCTCATACTAACATGTCGACCATGGATGCTCTACCAGAAGTAGAGGAGATTGTTGCGACAGCTGCTAAGTGGGGACACAAGGCGGTTGCCATCACGGACCATGGGAATGTCCAGTCCTTCCCACACGGCTATAAGGCGGCCAAAAAAGCGGGAATACAGCTAATCTATGGAATGGAAGCCAATATCGTGGAGGATCGTGTCCCTATCGTCTATAACGAAGTGGAGATGGACTTGTCGGAAGCGACCTACGTGGTCTTTGACGTGGAAACGACGGGTCTATCAGCCATCTATAATGACTTGATTCAGGTTGCGGCCTCTAAGATGTACAAGGGGAATGTCATTGCTGAATTTGATGAATTTATCAATCCTGGGCATCCCTTGTCAGCTTTTACTACTGAGTTGACTGGGATTACAGATGACCATGTCAAAAATGCTAAACCACTGGAACAAGTTTTGCAAGAATTCCAAGAATTTTGTAAGGATACGGTCCTAGTCGCCCACAATGCGACCTTTGACGTTGGCTTTATGAATGCCAACTATGAGCGTCATGGTCTTCCTAAAATTAGCCAGCCAGTTATTGATACGCTGGAGTTTGCTAGAAACCTCTATCCTGAGTATAAACGTCATGGTTTGGGGCCTTTGACCAAGCGTTTTGGTGTGGCCTTGGAACATCACCATATGGCCAATTACGATGCGGAAGCTACTGGTCGTCTGCTCTTTATCTTTATCAAAGAGGTAGCAGAAAAACATGGTGTGACCGATTTAGCTAGACTTAACATTGATTTGATTAGTCCAGATTCTTATAAAAAAGCTCGGATTAAGCATGCGACCATTTATGTCAAGAATCAGGTAGGTTTAAAAAATATCTTTAAGCTAGTTTCTTTGTCCAATACTAAGTACTTTGAAGGAGTGCCACGAATTCCGAGAACAGTTCTAGATGCCCATCGGGAAGGGTTGATTTTAGGTTCAGCTTGCTCAGAGGGTGAAGTTTTCGATGCAGTTGTTTCTCAAGGTGTGGATACGGCGGTTGAGGTGGCCAAGTATTATGACTTTATCGAGGTCATGCCACCAGCTATCTATGCACCATTGATTGCCAAGGAGCAGGTCAAGGATATGGAGGAGCTCCAGACCATTATCAAGAGTTTAATAGAGGTCGGCGACCGTCTTGGCAAGCCCGTTTTGGCTACGGGAAATGTCCACTATATTGAACCAGAAGAAGAGATTTACCGCGAAATTATCGTCCGTAGTTTGGGCCAAGGGGCGATAATTAACCGTACCATTGGTCACGGTGAGCATGCCCAACCAGCTCCTCTTCCCAAGGCTCATTTTAGAACGACTAATGAGATGTTGGATGAATTTGCCTTCTTGGGAGAGGAATTAGCTCGGAAATTGGTTATTGAAAACACTAATGCCTTGGCAGAAATCTTTGAACCCGTTGAGGTGGTTAAGGGTGACTTGTACACGCCTTTCATTGATAAGGCTGAAGAAACGGTCGCTGAGTTAACCTACAAGAAAGCTTTTGAGATTTATGGAAATCCGCTGCCAGATATTGTTGATTTGCGGATTGAAAAAGAATTGACTTCCATTCTGGGGAATGGATTTGCTGTGATTTATCTGGCTTCGCAGATGCTGGTACAACGTTCTAATGAACGGGGCTATTTGGTGGGTTCTCGTGGGTCTGTCGGATCTAGTTTCGTTGCGACCATGATTGGGATTACAGAGGTCAATCCTCTCTCTCCTCACTATGTCTGTGGTCAGTGTCAATACAGCGAGTTTATCACAGATGGTTCTTACGGTTCAGGATTTGATATGCCCAATAAGAACTGTCCAAAATGTGGTTACAAACTCAGCAAAAACGGACAGGATATTCCTTTCGAGACCTTCCTTGGTTTTGATGGAGACAAGGTTCCCGATATTGACTTGAACTTCTCGGGAGAAGATCAGCCTAGCGCTCACTTGGATGTACGTGATATTTTTGGTGAGGAATATGCCTTCCGTGCGGGAACAGTTGGTACGGTGGCTGCTAAGACTGCCTATGGATTTGTAAAGGGATACGAGCGAGACTATGGCAAGTTTTATCGTGATGCAGAGGTAGAACGCCTCGCTCAAGGTGCTGCTGGTGTCAAACGAACGACAGGACAACACCCGGGGGGAATCGTTGTTATTCCGAACTACATGGATGTCTATGATTCACACCTGTCCAGTATCCAGCAGATGATGTCACGGCTGAATGGCAGACCACTCACTTTAACTTCCATGATATTGATGAGAACGTCCTCAAACTCGATGTACTGGGACATGATGATCCGACTATGATTCGAAAACTGCAGGACTTGTCTAGTATTGACCCCAATGAAATCCCTATGGATGACGAAGGTGTGATGGCCCTCTTTTCTGGGACGGATGTGTTAGGGGTAACACCTGAGCAAATTGGAACGCCAACGGGCATGCTGGGGATTCCTGAGTTTGGAACCAATTTTGTCCGAGGCATGGTAGATGAGACCCATCCGACGACTTTTGCAGAATTGCTTCAGTTGTCAGGGTTGTCTCACGGTACCGACGTTTGGCTTGGCAATGCCCAAGATTTGATTAAGCAAGGAATTGCGGACCTGTCGACCGTTATTGGTTGTCGGGACGACATCATGGTTTACCTCATGCATGCGGGTCTGGAACCTAAGATGGCCTTTACCATCATGGAACGGGTACGTAAGGGATTGTGGTTGAAGATTTCCGAAGAGGAACGAAATGGCTATATCGAAGCTATGAAGGCTAATAAGGTGCCAGAGTGGTATATCGAGTCCTGTGGGAAAATTAAGTACATGTTCCCTAAAGCCCATGCGGCAGCCTACGTTATGATGGCCTTGCGTGTGGCCTACTTCAAGGTTCACCATCCCATTTATTATTACTGTGCTTACTTCTCAATCCGTGCCAAGGCTTTTGATATCAAGACCATGGGTGCGGGCTTGGATGCCATCAAACGCAGAATGGAAGAAATCTCTGAAAAACGGAAGAACAATGAAGCCTCTAATGTGGAAATCGATCTTTATACAACTCTTGAGATTGTCAATGAGATGTGGGAACGAGGTTTCAAGTTTGGAAAGCTCGATCTCTACCGTAGTCAGGCGACAGAGTTCCTTATCGATGGGGATACCCTCATCCCACCATTTGTAGCAATGGATGGTTTGGGAGAGAACGTTGCCAAGCAGTTAGTGCGAGCGCGTGAAGAAGGAGAATTCCTCTCTAAAACAGAGTTGCGCAAGCGTGGTGGACTCTCATCAACCTTGGTTGAAAGATGGATGAAATGGGGATTCTGGGCAATATGCCAGAGGATAACCAGTTGAGTTTGTTTGATGAGTTGTTTTAAGTGCTAGTAATGGAGGATATTTCATGAAACTAAGAATTTTTGCGGAAGATAAGCCGGCTGAGAAGGTATTTGAATATCAATTAGAACTTGCTGATCAGACGATTCTTGTATCGACAGCACTCTTGTCTAGTGCTATTGCTTTAGCAGGATTATTCTCTGCTTTGAAAGAAAAATAAACAAATAGAAAAGGAAGAATAGAATGGTTTTACCAAATTTTAAAGAAAATCTAGAAAAATACGCGAAATTGTTGGTTGCGAACGGAATTAACGTGCAGCCTGGTCACACTTTGGCGCTTTCTATCGATGTGGAGCAACGTGAGTTAGCGCATTTGATTGTCAAAGAAGCCTATGCTTTGGGTGCACATGAGGTGATCGTTCAGTGGACAGATGATGTCATTAACCGTGAGAAATTCCTCCATGCTCCGATGGAGCGTCTGGACAATGTACCAGAATACAAGATTGCTGAGATGAACTATCTCTTGGAAAATAAGGCTAGCCGTCTTGGAGTTCGTTCATCTGATCCAGGTGCCTTGAACGGAGTGGATGCTGATAAGCTTTCAGCTTCTGCTAAAGCTATGGGACTTGCCATGAAGCCAATGCGTATTGCAACTCAATCCAACAAGGTTAGCTGGACTGTAGCAGCCGCTGCTGGACTTGAGTGGGCTAAGAAAGTCTTTCCGAATGCTACGAGCGATGAAGAAGCAGTCGATCTCCTTTGGGACCAAATTTTCAAAACTTGCCGTGTCTACGAAGCAGATCCTGTTAAGGCTTGGGAAGAGCATGCAGCTATCCTTAAGAGTAAAGCTGATATGCTCAATAAAGAGCAATTTTCAGCCCTTCACTACACAGCGCCAGGGACAGATTTGACCCTTGGATTGCCGAAGAACCACGTTTGGGAATCAGCAGGTGCTATCAATGCACAGGGTGAAGGATTCTTGCCAAATATGCCGACAGAGGAAGTCTTCACAGCGCCTGATTTCCGTCGCGCAGATGGTTATGTAACCTCTACAAAACCGCTTAGTTATAATGGAAACATCATAGAGGGAATTAAGGTGACCTTCAAGGATGGACAAATCGTAGATATCACTGCTGAGAAGGGCGATCAAGTCATGAAAGACCTTGTCTTTGAAAATACGGGTGCGCGTGCCTTAGGTGAATGTGCCTTGGTGCCAGATCCAAGCCCAATTTCTCAGTCAGGCATTACCTTCTTCAACACCCTTTTCGATGAGAATGCTTCAAACCACTTGGCTATCGGTGCAGCCTATGCGACTAGTGTCGTTGGTGGGGCAGAGATGAGTGAAGAAGAGCTTGAAGCTGCAGGGCTTAACTGTTCAGATGTTCACGTAGACTTTATGATTGGGTCTAGTCAAATGGATATCGATGGTATCCGTGAGGATGGGACACGTGTACCACTCTTCCGTAACGGAGATTGGGCAAATTAAGGAGATAATATGTTAGGAAGTATGTTCGTTGGTCTCCTAGTGGGATTTTTAGCAGGCACTTTGACCAATCGTGGAGAGCGAATGGGATGTTTTGGAAAAATGTTTCTGGGATGGATTGGTGCTTTTATAGGCCACTTGCTTTTTGGGACTTGGGGACCGATAATAGCAGGAACTGCCATTATTCCGGCAGTACTAGGTTCCATGATTGTCTTAGCGATTTTCTGGAGACGAGGAAGTTAATTTCTTAAATCTGATACTCAATGAAAATCAAAGAGCAAACTAGGAAACTAGCCGCAGGTTGCTCAAAGCACTGTTTTGAGGTTGTAGATAGAACTGACGAAGTCAGTAACATATATACGTCAAGGCGACGTTGACGCGGTTTGAAGAGATTTTTGAAGAGTATGAAACGAAAAGGAGGTTGGTCATTGTACCAGCCTCCTTTTGATATGATATAATAGTTCTATGAGATTAGATAAATTTTTAGTTGCCTGCGCTGTAGGGAGTCGGACAGAGGTTAAAAACTTTCTTAAGGCTGGGCGCGTGACGGTAAATGGTAAAAAAGAGAAATCAGCTAAATTGCAGATTGATGAAAAAATAGATGAGATTCGCTTTGACGGGCAAGTGTTGGAGTATGAAGAGTTTGTCTATTACATGATGAACAAGCCTCAAGGTATTATTTCAGCGACTGAGGATCCCAAGTACAGAACCGTTCTGGACTTGTTAGATGACTTGGCTCGGAGCAAGGAAGTTTTCCCAGTGGGGCGCTTGGATATTGACACGCATGGTCTTTTGCTCTTGACCAATGACGGCAAGCTTGCCCATGCTCTTCTTTCACCCAAGCGTCATGTAGACAAGACGTATCAGGCTCAGGTCAAGGGAATGATGACCCAAGAAGATGTGGAGACATTTGCCAAGGGAATTCCTCTTAAAGACTTTACTTGTCAGCCTGCTAAACTGGAGCTTGTGTCCATAGATCCAGAAAAGAATCAAAGCCAAATCCGTGTGACCATTGCAGAAGGGAAGTTTCATCAGGTCAAGCGTATGGTGGGCTACTGTGGCAAGGAAGTAGTAGACTTGCAACGTTTGACTATGGGAACGCTAGTATTGGATGAGAACTTGCAGAGAGGAGAATGGCGTCGCTTGAGCAAGGAGGAATTAGAAATTCTCCGTGCTAATATTATTTAATTTAGTTTAATACTCAATGAAAATCAAAGAGCAAACTAGGAAACTAGCCGCAGGCTGTACTTGAGTATGGCAAGGCGACGTTGACGTGGTTTGAAGAGATTTTCGAAGAGTATAAATTTGAAAAAGGTGAGGGACAATGTCCTCTCCTTTTATGTTTTTCAGTTGCTTCCTTTGTGAAAAGAGTTATAATAGACTGTAGAATAAAAGGAGGAATCTATGAACGCGATTCAAGAATCATTTACAGATAAACTATTTGCCAACTATGAAGCAAATGTCAAATACCAAGCGATTGAAAATGCTGCCAGCCACAATGGAATTTTTGCAGCTCTAGAACGTCGTCAGAGCCATGTAGACAACACACCAGTTTTCTCATTGGATTTGACCAAGGACAAAGTTACTAACCAGAAAGCATCTGGACGTTGCTGGATGTTTGCAGCTCTCAATACTTTCCGCCACAAACTCATCTCGCAATACAAATTGGAAAACTTTGAGTTGTCACAAGCCCATACTTTCTTCTGGGACAAGTATGAGAAATCAAACTGGTTCTTGGAGCAAGTCATTGCGACTGCAGACCAAGACTTGACGAGCCGCAAGGTTAAATTCCTACTCCAAACACCTCAACAAGACGGTGGTCAGTGGGATATGGTGGTGTCTCTTTTTGAGAAGTACGGTGTCGTGCCCAAGTCAGTTTACCCTGAGTCTGTTTCATCTAGCAGTAGCCGTGAGCTAAATGCCATTCTCAACAAATTACTTCGCCAAGATGCTCAAATCTTGCGTGACTTGCTTGCTTCTGGTGCTGACCAAGCGACTGTTCAAGCTAAGAAAGGAGACCTCTTGCAAGAAATCTTTAACTTCCTTGCTATGTCATTGGGTCTCCCACCACGTAAATTTGACTTTGCTTATCGCGATAAAGATAACAACTACCAAAGCGAAAAAGGTATCACACCACAGGAATTTTATAAGAAATATGTTAATCTTCCACTAGAAGACTACGTTTCTGTTATCAATGCTCCAACTGCTGACAAACCTTATGGCCAATCTTACACAGTTGAGATGTTGGGAAATGTGGTTGGTAGCCGTGCAGTTCGTTACATCAACGTTCCGATGGAGCGCTTGAAAGAATTAGCGATTGCCCAAATGCAAGCAGGAGAGACTGTTTGGTTTGGTTCAGATGTCGGTCAGCTCAGCAACCGCAAAGCTGGAATTCTTGCGACAGATGTTTATGACTTTGAATCAAGCATGGATATTAAACTCACTCAAGACAAGGCTGGACGTTTGGAATATAGCGAAAGCTTGATGACCCATGCTATGGTCTTGACAGGTGTGGATTTGGACGAAAATGGCAAATCAACCAAGTGGAAGATTGAAAACTCTTGGGGAGACAAAGTCGGTACAGATGGCTACTTCGTTGCCTCAGACGCTTGGATGGACGAATACACTTACCAAATCGTTGTCCGTAAAGAATTGCTGACAGAAGAAGAACAAGCTGCCTATGAAGCAGATCCAATCGTACTCGCACCATGGGATCCAATGGGAGCCTTGGCAGAATAATACTCTTCAAAAATCTCTTCAAACCACGTCAGCTTCCATCTGCAATCTCAAAACAGTGTTTTGAGCAACCTGCGGCTAGCTTCCTAGTTTGCTCTTTGATTTTCATTGAGTATAAAAGCATAGAAAAAGGAATCAGGTTTAGAACCTGGTTCCTTTTAAGTTGCTTGATTACATGATACCGAAGAAACGAGCTGCGATACCTACTGCAAAGAGTGCAAGGATGATTGAGATAGGTGATACTTTTTTCTTAAGCAACCACATGCAAAGGAAAGTAAGGAGAAGTCCCATCAATCCTGGAATCAATGAGTTCAACTGACCTTGAAGGGTTTGTGGTTGAATCTTATCTAGGCTCAATCCACCAAGTGCTTGACCAAGGATACCTTTCAATTCAGCACCTGATACAGGACCTTCTGGGAAGTTGATGTAGGCACCTTCAGCTAATTGTTTACCTGGAAGGTTAACAGTGAAGTTGATCGATACCCAACGTTGTACAAGAACGGCAAGAATAAACATACCAAGGATAGAAGCACCTTTAGTGATGTCTTTCAAGATACCACCAGACATGTCTTTAGTGATTTCAGATCCAGCTTTGTAACCAAATTCTTGTGTGTACCATAGGAAGGCCATACGGATCGCATTCCATCCGAAGAAGAAGAGAAGTGGACCAACCAAGTTACCAGATGCAGCAAGTGATGCACCAAGAGCTCCAAGGATAGGACGAACTGTAAACCAGAATACTGGGTCACCGATACCAGCAAGAGGTCCCATCATACCGATTTTAACCCCTTGGATAGCAGCGTCGTCGATTTCAACACCGTTTGCACGTTCTTCTTCAAGTGCAAGAGTAACCCCCATGATTGGAGCAGCTACGTATGGGTGAGTGTTAAAGAACTCAAGGTGACGCTCAAGAGCAGCAGCTTGGTCTTCTTTAGTAGTGTACAATTTTTTGATAGCTGGGATTAATGAATAAGCCCAACCCAAGTTTTGCATACGCTCGTAGTTCCAAGAACCTTGAAGGAATTGTGAACGCCACCAAACTTTTTTACGATCTGATTTTGATAGTTGAAGTTTTTCAGTCATGATTGTTCCCCTTTCTAGTAGTCTTCTAGGATATCACCGATTGGGTCGTTAGAAGTTGCAGCTCCTCCGCCACCGTTACCACCTTGTTTTGAAAGGTTAAGGTAGATGAAGGCAAGGGCAACACCGACTACACCAAGGGCAATCAAAGTCAATTGAGAAATGGCAGCAAAAGCAAACCGAGTGCGAAGAATGGCCATACTTCACGAGTTGCCATCATGTTGATAACCATAGCGTAACCAACGGCAACGACCATAGCACCACCGACAGCCATACCACCATTCAACCAGTCTGGCATCAATTTAAGAGCATCTTGAACGGCAGAAGCTGGGATAGCGATAAGGAAGGCTGCAGGGATAGCAATACGAAGACCTTGAAGAAGAAGTGCGATAAAGTGAGCACGTTCAACAGCTGCAATATTTCCTTCTTTAGCAGCAGCATCTGCAGTGTGAACCAAACCAACTGAGATTGTACGAACAATCATAGTCAAGAAAAGTCCAGCTACGGCAAGAGGGATAGCTGTTGCTGTTGCAACGGCAATACCTTCAGTAGTAAAGTTACCACCTTTGATCAAGATGATTGCTGCGGCAACAGATGCAAGAGCAGCGTCAGGAGCTACGGCAGCTCCGATGTTTGCCCAACCAAGGGCGATCATTTGAAGTGATCCACCAAGCATAACCCCTGCTTCGAGGTTACCAGTTGCAAGTCCGATAAGGGTACATGCGACGATTGGTTGATGGAATTGGAATTGGTCGAGGATACCTTCAAGACCTGCAAGGAAGGCAACAACTACAACCAAGACAGCAGAAATAATTGAAATATCTGACATGGTTTTATTCCTTTTCTATTTAATGATAATAAAGTGAAAAATTTTCTTAGAATTCTTCGATAGTTATTGATTTCTATTATTGAACGTTGGCTTTGTTAATCAAGTCAAACAAATCTTTTTTGGTGTCGTTTGGTACTTTACGTACGTCAAATTCAACACCGAGGTCACGCATTTTTTCAAATGTAGCAACGTCTTCTTTGTCCATAGACAAAACGTTGTTGACCATTGTTTTACCTGTTGAGTGAGCCATTGATCCTACGTTAAGGGTCTTGATTGGCACGCCACCTTCGATTGCACGAAGGGCATCTTGAGGTGTTTCAAACAAGATAAGGGCATGTGTTTCTCCAAAGCGTGGGTCTTTTGAAACCTCGATCAATTTTTGAATTGGAACCACATTGGCTCTGACATTACTTGGAGCCGCTTGTTTAATCAATTCTTTACGAAGATCGTCGTTGGCAACGTTATCTGAAGCAACGATGATACGGTCTGCTTTTGAATCTGGAGTCCAAGCAGTTGCAACCTGACCGTGAAGTAAACGAGTGTCTAGACGGGCAAGATTGATTTTCAGTTTACCGTCACCGATAACAGTTCCTTCTGGGATAGCAGCTTGGGCAACTGGAGCAGCTGCAGCACTTGCAGCACTTGCAACTTCTTCAACTGGATTTAACTCTTCTGGAAGAGCTTTGATGCCATCTTTGGCTTCTTTGATAATATTCGCAGCGACTTTTTCCACACCTGCTGTAGCGTCCATCAGGCGCTCTGTATAGGCTTGGATTAACATCGGTAAGTTAAGTCCTGTGATGATGGCAAACTTACGATCAGGATTTTCTCCCATCACGCGGCTAGCTTGGTTGAATGGAGAACCACTCCAAAGGTCAGCCAAAACTAGCACCTCATCTTCTGCGTCAAATGCAGCCACAGCGTTGTTAAATTTAGCATATAGGTCATCTGGACCTTCATTTGGCATAAAGGTTACAACTTGAACCTTTTCTTGTTCACCAAAAATCATAGATCCTGACTGATGAATACCTGCAGCGAATTCACCGTGGCTCGCAATAATGATTCCGATACTCATTATTGTCATTCCTCCTTATAAAATGTTGTGCCCATTGTTTAAGAAAACTTTAAGACTAAAATAGTATAAACCGTTTTCATAAAAAAATCAACTATTTGATATAGAATTTTTTTTAAAAACAAAATACACATATTTTGAAATATTGATATATAAATATTTTCGAGGAGAGAATATTTTTTATTTTAAAAATTTAATATAAAAAAGTTGGAAGAAGCTTCCAACTTTTAAAATAGGTTTTTATTAAATTAGTGGGTGAAGTCAAGTACCATACGTCCTTGGATTTGACCTTTTTCCATTTCGTCGAAAACGGCTACCGCATCTTCTACTGGACGTTTTTGAACAACTGGAACTACCAAACCTTCTGCTCCGAATTGGAAGGCTTCTTCCAAGTCTTTACGAGTTCCTACAAGAGAACCGATGACTTGGATTCCATCTAGAACTGTTTTCACGATACTAAGTTCCATCATTTCAGAAGGAAGACCAACAGCAACGACGCGACCACCCGCACGAACTGAGTCAACAGCCTGATTGAAGGCAACTTTAGATACAGCAGTTACGACAGCTGAATGAGCTCCTCCATCAGTTTTTTCCCTGATGAGTCCTGGTACATCTTCAACTTCGAGGCCGTTAATCACGATGTCAGCACCTACTTCTTTTGCAAGGGCAAGTTTGTCGTTGTTGATATCAACTGCGATGACATGAGCATTGAATACTTTTTTAGCATATTGAACTGCGAGGTTACCAAGTCCACCAGCACCGTAAAGAACTACCCATTGACCTGGTTCAACTTTGGCTTCTTTAATAGCCTTATAGGTTGTTACACCAGCACATGTGATAGAAGAAGCTTGGGCTGGATCAAGTCCGTCAGGAACTTTGACAGCATAGTCTGCAGTTACGATACATTGTTCAGCCATACCACCATCTACTGAGTAGCCAGCATTTTTTACTGTACGGCAAAGGGTTTCACGACCAGTTGTACAGTATTCGCAAGTGCCACATCCTTCAAAGAACCAAGCAACGCTGACGCGGTCACCGACTTTAAGGCTTTTCACATCTGGAGCAATCTCTTTAACGATACCAACACCTTCGTGACCTAGGACACGTCCTGGTACCTGACCGAAGTCGCCATGGGCAACGTGGAGGTCAGTGTGGCAAACACCACAGTATTCAATTTCTACAAGTGCTTCCCCAGTTTCAAGTGGACGGAGTACTTTTTCCTCAATAGCAACACCAGTGCTTTCTGGATTTACAACAACAGCTTTCATAGCTATCCTCCTTGATATTGGCCGAGAACAGGGACAACGGGACTGGATTGATTTTGTGTCAACAGAGTCGAGTGTGACGAGCTCTCTTGTATTTATACGTGAAGTATATCACAAAAGAAAGCCCTTTCCAAGGTTTTGGAGGAAAAAGTAGAATAATCGATTAACCGGTTGATGAGACTGTGAAAGAGCACAAAGACCAGCTCGCAAGCTGGTCAGTATGGACTATAAGAATAAGTCTTGCAGGGTTTTGGCAACCCCATCTTGGTCATTGGTCAGGGCAATTTGCTCATCTGCATAGGGGAGTAGCTCTGGGTTGGCATTTTTCATGGCATAGCCTTTTCCAGCAAAAGCGAGCATTTCGGTATCATTGTGTTCATCTCCAAAGGCAATCAAATCCATTTTATCACGATTCATTACCTTGAGTAAGTAGTCCAAAGCAAAGGCCTTATTGACTCCTTTGGGTGTACACTCAAGGATATTGAGCGGACCTCCCCAGGTATTAATAGACAGTTGATGCTGGTAGAAGGCGTTCATTTCTTTTGCCAGGGCATACTTATCACTGGCTCTGGTCTGCAAGAGGATACAGTTAGGATCCTTGGTCACCAATTCAGGCTTGAATTGGTCTTCAGGCCGGAAAGCTTCTACGCCAAATAGTTTGGGATTGGCAATTTCTTCATTAGGATTTGTAATGTAGAATTTTTTACGATATTCTCCAGCTATAAAATCGGCTTGAATGTCCTCTGAACGTTGAACCATGTCTAAAAGATATTTTTTGTCTACAGTCAAACACTTTTCAAAGTCCCAAACTTGGTCTGGTAAATGAGTAAGGGAGCCGTTGAAATTAATCATAGGAGTGTCTAAGCCTAATTCATGGTAGAAATCTTTTGACATGCGGTAAGGGCGACCTGTCGTAATAATAACCTGATGGCCTTTTTCAGCAACTTTTTTAATGGTTTCTTTGGTAAAGTCAGAAATCTGACTGTCTGAGTTGAGCAGGGTTCCATCTAGATCAACTGCAATAATTTTTTTCGTCATATAAACCTTTCTAGTGTCTTTCCAGATAAGATGTTTACTATTATAACAAAAAGCAGGCAGAAAAGCAGATTCCAAACAAAAAATTAAATTCCATCATTTTATTAAATAAATCAAACAAAGATATTGAAAAAGTGAATGATAAATGATATAATTCTATTATTGTTCGTAAAAATTAAAAGGAGATTGATAATGGACAAACTATTTAAACTAAAAGAGAACGGTACAGACGTTCGTACAGAGGTTCTCGCTGGTTTAACAACTTTCTTTGCAATGAGCTATATTCTCTTTGTAAACCCACAAATTCTTTCGCAAACAGGAATGCCTGCTCAGGGTATCTTCCTAGCAACGATTATTGGTTCTGTGGTAGGAACTCTTATGATGGCTTTTTATGCTAACTTACCATATGCCCAAGCACCAGGTATGGGACTGAATGCTTTCTTTACCTTTACAGTTGTCTTTGGACTTGGTTATTCTTGGCAAGAAGCTTTGGCTATGGTCTTCATTTGTGGTATTATTTCATTGATTATTACTTTGACAAATGTACGCAAAATGATCATTGAATCCATTCCTACTGCTCTTCGTTCAGCTATTTCAGCCGGTATCGGTGTCTTCCTTGCTTACGTAGGGATTAAGAATGCTGGCCTTTTGAAATTTACGATTGATCCAGGCAACTATACTGTTGTAGGAGAAGGGGCTGACAAAGCTCAAGCAACGATTGCAGCAAACTCTTCAGCGGTTCCAGGATTGGTTGACTTTAATAATCCAGCTGTTTTGGTGGCTCTTGCAGGACTTGCCATTACTATCTTCTTTGTCATCAAAGGGATTAAGGGAGGGATTATCCTTTCTATCTTAACAACAACAGTTCTTGCAATTGCAGTAGGTTTAGTTAATATTTCTAGCATTGATTTTTCAAATAATCACTTGGGTGCTGCGGTAGAAGATTTGAAGAAAATTTTTGGTGCAGCTCTTGGTTCGGAAGGTTTGGGAGCTTTGATTTCAGATACAGCTCGCTTACCTGAGACTCTTATGGCTATTCTTGCCTTTTCATTAACAGATATTTTCGATACAATTGGTACTCTAATTGGTACTGGTGAAAAAGTTGGAATCATTGCTTCTAAAGGTGAAACAATGAATCAGTTAAATTGGACAAAGCTCTTTATTCTGATTTAATTGCTACAACAATTGGTGCAGTAGCTGGTACTTCAAACGTAACGACTTATGTTGAGTCTGCTGCAGGTATCGGTGCAGGTGGACGTACTGGTTTGACAGCCTTGGTCGTGGCAATCTGTTTTGCAATCTCAAGCTTCTTTAGTCCACTTCTAGCGATTGTACCAACATCTGCTACAGCTCCAATCTTGATTATCGTTGGGATTATGATGTTGGCTAGCTTGAAAAATATTCATTGGGATGATATGTCTGAAGCGGTTCCTGCTTTCTTCACATCTATCTTTATGGGATTCAGCTACTCTATCACTCAAGGGATTGCAGTTGGTTTCTTGACTTACACTTTGACTAAGATTGTCAAAGGTCAAGCTAAAGATGTCCATGTCATGATTTGGATTTTGGATGCCTTGTTTATCCTTAACTATATCAGCATGGCCCTATAAAATAATTACCCAGGGGGGATTTCCCCCTTTTTTTAATACAAAGTCTAGGAGATGAATGATGGAAGAGAAAAGTATGTGGAAAGAATTGTTGAATCGTGCAGGCTGGATTTTGGTCTTTTTGCTGGCGACAATTTTATATCAGATTCCTTTAGCGGTTACTGCTATTTTAACTCAAAATGCAGTACCACTGTTACAGTCAGGACTGATAGTTGCTGGTATTTCAATTGTAGTGTTGGTACTATTTATTTTTGGAGCTCGTAAAACGCAGTTAGCAAGTTTTAATTTTTCTTTTTTTAGAGCTAAGGATTTGGCACGTTTGGGCTTGAGTTATTTAGTTATTATCTGTTCAAATATACTTGGTTCTATCTTGTTACAACTGTCAAATGAGACGACAACAGGTAACCAGTCTCAGATTAATGATATGGTTCAAAATAGTTCTTTGATTTCCAGTTTCTTCTTGCTAGCCTTACTTGCTCCGATTTGTGAGGAAATCTTGTGCCGTGGGATTATTCCTAAAAAGGTTTTCCGAGGTAAGGAGAGCTGGGGATTTGTAGTTGGTACGATTGTCTTTGCTTTATTGCATCAACCAAGTAATTTACCTTCTTTATTGATTTATGGAGGTATGTCGATCGTTCTGTCTTGGACGGCTTACAAGACCCAACGTTTGGAAATGTCTATCTTGCTTCACATGATTGTTAACGGAGTAGTCTTTTGCTTGTTTGCACTTGTGATTATTGTTAGTAGAACCTTTGGTGTGCCTATTTAAGGTTCTCTACTTTAAAAAGTTAAGGGCAATATTTTTAAAAAAATGGGAGAAATGGTTCTGCTAAATGGAAGCAATTTTTTTCTTGAGGGAGAAATTACCTCCTTCAACTGTGAAAAAAAGATGAATGCAATCGTATCCATCTTTTTTTCTTTTTTTATGGTAAAATAGAAAAATAATATGATGAAAAGCCTTGAGGGAGTGACCGATATGTCAAGTAAAGCCAATCATTCAAAGACAGCTATTTGCGGAATTATCAATGTAACCCCAGATTCCTTTTCGGACGGTGGTCAATTTTTTGCTCTTGAGCAGGCACTCCAGCAGGCTCGTAAATTGATAGCAGAAGGAGCCAGTATGCTAGATATCGGTGGAGAATCAACTCGGCCGGGAAGAAGTAGCTATGTTGAGATAGAAGAGGAAATCCAGCGTGTTGTTCCAGTGATTAAAGCGATTCGCAAGGAAAGTGATGTCCTCATTTCCATTGATACTTGGAAAAGTCAGGTGGCAGAGGCTGCTTTGGCTGCTGGTGCCAATCTAGTCAATGATATCACTGGTCTCATGGGTGATGAAAAAATGGCCCATGTGGTTGCTAATGCTGGTGCGAAAGTAGTCATTATGTTTAATCCAGTCATGGCTCGACCTCAGCATCCTAGCTCACTCATCTTTCCTCATTTTGGTTTTGGTCAAGCTTTTACAGAGGAAGAGTTAGCTGACTTCGAAAAATTGCCAATCGAAGAGTTGATGGAGACTTTCTTTGAACGAGCACTAGCGAGAGCAAATCAAGCTGGGATTGCACAAGAAAATATCCTGTTGGATCCGGGAATCGGCTTTGGTCTGACTAAGAAAGAAAATCTGCTTCTTTTACGGGACTTGGATAAACTACATCAGAAGGGCTATCCAATCTTTCTTGGAGTGTCGCGCAAACGGTTTGTCATCAATATTCTTGAAGAAAGCGGTTTTGAAGTCAATCCTGAGACAGAACTTGGTTTCCGCAATCGGGACACAGCTTCGGCTCATGTAACTAGTATCGCTGCGAGACAGGGTGTAGAAGTGGTGCGCGTGCACGATGTAGCCAGTCACAAGATGGCGGTTGAAATTGCGTCAGCTATTCGATTGGCAGAAGATGCGGAAAATCTAGATTTAAAACAATATAAATAAGATGAAAGAATTTGAAAATAATCAGTGGATTGCTCACTATCGGACGGATCAACCGCATTTTGGCTTGGAACGAATGGTGGAACTATTAGCTTTGCGTGGCAATCCCCATCTCAAACTCAAGGTCATCCATATCGGAGGAACCAATGGCAAGGGTTCAACCATTGCTTTTTTGAAAAATATGTTGGAAAAGCTAGGGCTGAGAGTTGGTGTATTCAGCTCGCCCTATCTCATTCATTATACAGACCAGATTAGCATCAATGGGGAGTCTATCCCAGAAGCGAGACTCGAAACTCTCATGGCAGACTATCAGTCTTTGCTGGAAGGGGAATCGGCTACCAATTTGCAGGGTACAACCGAGTTTGAGATTATCACAGCCATAGCCTATGACTACTTTGCCTCAGAGCAAGTAGATGTGACCATCATGGAAGTGGGCATGGGTGGACTCTTGGATAGCACCAATGTCTGCCAGCCCATTTTGACAGGAATTACGACCATTGGATTGGATCATGTAGCCTTACTTGGGGACAGCTTGGAGGCCATAGCAGAGCAGAAGGCTGGTATTATCAAACAAGGTATTCCCTTGGTAACAGGTCGCATTGCTCCAGAAGCGCTAGCTGTGATTGACTCTATTGCGGCAACTAAAAATGCGCCGAGAATACGATATGATAGATATTATCAGGTCAGTCATCAAAAGAGTGTGGTGACAGGGGAAATTTTTGACTATGCAAGTGCTGTCAGACAAGGTCGTTTCCAGACTGGCCTGCTTGGTTTGCACCAGATAGAGAATGCAGGGATGGCCATAGCTTTACTTGATACTTTTTGTCAAGAAGATGGTCGAGAACTAGCAAGCAATGACTTGCTTGCTCAAGCTTTGGAAGAAACAAGGTGGCCGGGACGTTTGGAAATCGTGTCTAGAGAGCCCTTGATGATTTTGGATGGGGCTCACAATCCCCATGCTATCAAGGCTTTAGTGGCAACCTTACAAGAACGCTTTGCGGATTATCATAAGGAAATCCTCTTTACTTGTATCAAAACCAAGGCTTTGGAGGATATGTTGGACTTGCTGGGGATCATGCCGAATACCGAGCTTACCCTGACACATTTTGACGATAGTCGGGCGACTGATGAAAGCGTGCTGAAAGAGGCAGCTAAGTCTAGAAATCTCAGCTATCAAGATTGGCAGGATTTTCTAGAGCAAAAATTGACAGATAAAAAAGAAGAGAAAAAAACAGTTAGGATTGTCACAGGTTCCTTGTATTTCTTGAGCCAAGTGAGAGCCTATCTGATGGAGAGGAAGAACGAGAATGGATACACAAAAGATTGAAGCAGCTGTAAAAATGATTATTGAGGCTGTGGGAGAGGACGCTAACCGCGAGGGCTTGCAGGAAACACCTGCTCGTGTGGCTCGTATGTACCAAGAGATTTTTTCAGGTCTTGGTCAAACAGCGGAGGAACATTTGTCAAAATCCTTTGAGATTATTGACGATAATATGGTGGTAGAAAAGGATATCTTTTTCCATACCATGTGTGAACACCACTTCTTGCCATTTTATGGGAAAGCGCACCTTGCCTACATCCCAGATGGACGTGTGGCAGGTTTGTCTAAGCTAGCCCGTACGGTTGAAGTTTATTCAAAAAAACCACAAATTCAAGAACGTTTGAATATCGAAGTGGCCGATGCCTTGATGGAGTATCTAGGTGCTAAAGGAGCCTTTGTTGTCATTGAGGCGGAACATATGTGTATGAGCATGCGTGGTGTCAGAAAACCAGGCACTGCAACCTTGACGACCGTAGCTCGTGGTCTATTTGAAACAGATAAGGACCTCCGCGATCAGGCTTATCGTTTAATGGGACTGTAAAAAAGAATCCGCTTTGGGCGGATTTTTCTAGAAAGGAATCATTATGGATCAACTGCAGATTAAGGATTTGGAAATTTTTGCCTATCATGGTCTTTTTCCTAGTGAGAAGGAATTGGGGCAGAAGTTTGTTATTTCCGCAATCCTATCCTATGATATGACCAAGGCGGCTACAGACTTGGATTTAACAGCTTCTGTCCATTACGGAGAACTGTGTCAGCAGTGGACGGCTTGGTTTCAGGAAACGAGTGAGGACTTGATTGAAACGGTAGCCTACAAACTGGTAGAACGTACCTTTAAAGCTTATCCTCTTATCCAAGAAATGAAGTTGGAACTCAAAAAACCTTGGGCGCCAGTGCATTTGCCGCTAAATACTTGCTCGGTAACCATTCATCGCCGCAAGCAACGAGCCTTTATCGCCCTAGGAAGCAATATGGGAGATAAACAAGCAAACTTGAAACAAGCCATTGAGAAAATGCGAGCTCGAGGTATCCATATTCTCAAAGAGTCCAGTGTCTTGACGACGGAGCCTTGGGGTGGTGTGGAGCAAGATAGCTTTGTAAATCAAGTGATTGAAGTAGAAACATGGTTGCCTGCCCCAGTGCTATTAGAGACCTTGTTAGCCATTGAGTCAGAGATGGGAAGGGTGAGAGAAGTGCATTGGGGACCTCGTTTGATTGATTTGGACTTGCTCTTTGTAGAGGACCAGGTCATTTATACAGATGACCTTATCTTGCCTCATCCTTACATAGCGGAACGCCTTTTTGTACTCGAGTCCTTACAGGAACTTGCGCCTCATTTTATCCATCCTACCTTAAAGCAACCGATCCGCAACTTGTATGATGCTTTGAAAAAATAGAAAAACTCTAGTTTTCAGTCGTTTGCAACTGAAGGCTAGAGTTTTTATACTCTTCGAAAATCTCTTCAAACCACGTCAGCTTCCATCTGCAACCTCAAAACAGTGTTTTGAGCAACCTGCAGCTAGCTTCCTAGTTTGCTCTTTGATTTTCATTGAGTATTAAAATAGGTCATTTTCTTCTGGGAGGAGGATAGTTTCTCTACCGTCCATATCTAAAACCAGTACTCTCGGGGGATAAAGAGGGTCGAAAGGATGGTTAAAGTCAAAATCAATAGCTGTAGGGAGGTGTTGACTTGAAAAATGGAAGGTAATTTTTCCTTGGTTATTAAGCAATTGAAACTCGAGTTCTTCTTCCAATTCAAAGACATTTTTTAAGAAGTGGTCAATAATATACCAAAAAGAGTCAATGACATCATCAGGTAAACTGGTAACAATGCCAAAACTAGCCGACCGCATATGGGTATTGGTAAAAGCCATATCTTTTCCTCCTTTCTTTTCCCTTATCATACAGCAAATAGGATTAAAAATCAAGAAAAGGTGATTTTTTCTTCATAAACATAGTTTTCTATGAAATTTTTGGTAAATTCCCAAACTAACTTCCACTGCTAATCCAAGTGGAAGTTAGTCTGATAAAAATCATAAAAACCAGTAGAATTCCGTGTCAGGGTAAGTTCCACTGGTTTTAATACTGCTTGATTTCATCGCTTTTGTAGCCGAAAGGAATCGGAAAAAAGAGCGCACAAAATCCCCTCGTCTGAAAGCGTTTCAGATTAAGTTCCGCTATGGTGGAAGTTAGTGTGAGACGTTTGAATGGGTTTTTAGGTTAGTTTTTAGAACTTATGTTGGAGTAATGTAGAAGACTGACAGACATCTTCTGCAGGTATTTTAGAAATACCGAGAAGCTTAGAAATCTCTTCTCCATAAGTAAAGGCAAAGAGTTCATAGGCTGACTTTCCATTCAAAGCAGCACGTTTGACACTGTTGACATGAGAACAAACGAGATTGATGTCCTCTTGAGTCAAATCGTCAAAAGAAGTTCCCTTAGGTAGAATGTCGCGAATTAGTGTGTGATTTTTCTCAATTCTCCCTTTCTGGTCAGAGCGATTAGGGTCACAAAAGAAGAGTTTACTCCCTCCTCGCACATCCATTTCGATGTCATCGACCCTGGCAAACTCTCCACCATTATCTGTGAGGATGACAGGGAAGAGTTGACAGAAATCTTTATCGGCTTGGTGAAGAGTGTTCTTGAGCTTATAGAGGTGTTTGGTAACCTCAAGGGCAGTTTTATTATCGAGAATCCTAGCGAAGATAAAGTTACAGAAAGAGAGATTGAAGGTGAGTAGTACTTTATCTCCCATCCTGTCCATAACGGTGTCCATTTCCAGCCAAGAGTCTAGTTGATTCAGTGCTAAATAGTTTTGGAAATCCTCATAGGAACGTCCTTTTTTAGCTTCTTTAGGGATGGAAGGCAGCTTACTTTTCCGTCTTTCTTTGAATTTAACGGCTCTGGCTAGATCAATAGGAGCGATAGATAGGTATCCTTTTCGGATATGTCGATAGACAGTTGAGGAGCTAACATTGAGGTTATGAGTTATGAGTTTTGAGGATATGATAGATGTGTTGTCCCTTTTTAACCCCATCAGAAATGACTTTGTCCATGTCCCAGAAGGTCTTGGAATTAAGGGGAGTGCCTTCACGAGCTTCTACAAGAGTTTGTTCGTATTGTTTTTGAGCTTGCTTAGCGAGGTAGAAGATTTTCTGATAGCCACAATTTTGTCTTCTTTTAGGGCATCCATTACAGACAAAGGGAGCCTTATCGAGTAGAGAGCAAGGCAGATTATTGCACGTAGACTCTCGGACTTGTCTGTTTCGTTTGACTTCTTTAGAAACAGTAGTCGGATTTTTTAGAATAAGTTGTCCGATAGCTTTGAAGGTTTCACCGCGCTCTAAGCCTAATTGAATATCATTACGTTCTGAAAGGGTAAGGTTTTATGTTTTGTCATAGTGGACCTCATTTCTAACTCAAACGTCTCATACTTAATTCCACCATAAAAATCCGTTTTAGACTAATTTCCACTTCGGTTGGGCAAGTGGAAGTTACTTTGAGAAGTTAGCCTATGAAATTTTTTTCAAACAATCTTCAAAAAATGCTTGAAAGTGTTTACAAATAGTGATAAAATGGAATAAGTAGAATCATGAAAACGAAATTTTCATACCGTCTCTTTTTTGGAGTCTCGTGAGGTATGATATAGAAAGGAAATGGAATGAATACAGACGATACAGTAACGATTTATGATGTCGCCCGTGAAGCAGGAGTTTCAATGGCGACAGTTAGCCGTGTAGTCAATGGCAATAAAAATGTAAAAGAGAATACTCGAAAAAAAGTGCTTGAGGTGATTGACCGTTTGGATTACCGCCCAAATGCAGTGGCGCGTGGTCTTGCAAGTAAAAAGACAACCACTGTCGGTGTCGTGATTCCAAATATTACCAATGGCTATTTCTCAACGCTTGCTAAAGGGATTGATGATATTGCTGAAATGTACAAGTACAATATCGTCCTTGCTAACAGTGATGAGGATGATGATAAGGAAGTTTCAGTGGTCAATACCCTGTTTTCTAAGCAAGTGGATGGTATCATCTTTATGGGCTACCACTTGACTGAAAAAATTCGGTCAGAGTTTTCTCGCTCTCGGACACCAGTTGTTCTTGCCGGGACAGTGGATGTAGAACATCAACTTCCAAGTGTCAATATTGACTACAAACAAGCTACGATTGATGCGGTGACCCACCTTGCTAAAGAAAATGAGCGTATTGCTTTCGTTAGCGGTCCACTAGTGGATGACATCAATGGTAAGGTTCGTTTGGTTGGCTACAAGGAAGCCTTGAAAAAAGCAGGTATTTCTTATAGCGAAGGATTGGTATTTGAGTCTAAATATACTTATGAAGATGGCTATGCCTTGGCAGAACGCTTGATTTCATCAAATGCAACTGCAGCAGTTGTAACAGGTGATGAATTGGCAGCAGGTGTCTTGAACGGCCTTGCTGATAAGGTGTGTCAGTACCAGAAGAGTTTGAAATCATTACTAGTGATGATTCGCAAGTCTCTCGCTTTACCCGTCCAAACTTGACAACTATTGCCCAACCTCTTTATGACCTTGGAGCTATTAGTATGCGTATGTTGACTAAGATTATGCACAAGGAAGAGTTGGAAGAACGTGAAGTTCTCTTACCTCATGGTTTGACAGAACGTCGTTCAACACGAAAACGTAAATAGAAAAAATCAGGGAATCGTGAAGATTTCCTGATTTTACTTTCTAGAGAAGAGACTTAGCCTTCCATATAGTCTTTCAAAGCTTGTCCTTTTAGTCCAGCATTGAGAGCGATGAGGAGCTTCAAGCGAGCTTTTTGAGCGTTGAGTTCTTTAACAAAGAAGACACCAGATTTTTGCAACTGCACGCCTCCACCTTGGTAGGCATAAACAGGTTCTGCTATACCGTTAAAGCATCGTGAAACAAGGGCGACTGGGATTCCTTTTTGCAGAAGGCTTTCTAATTTTTGAGCCGTTTCTTTTGGGATATTACCAGCTCCGAAGGCTTGGATAATCAAACCATCCAATTGTTCCAAATCTAGCATATCAATCAGCTCATCTGTCATACCAGCATAAGCAGAGATGATAGGAACCAAGCCTTGTATGTGATCAAGGTCAAAGCGGACGCGGGGTTCAGCTGTTTTAAAGTAGAGAATTTCCTGTTTCATGATGAGACCAAGGGGGCCATGTGTTGGAGTCTGGAAGGTACTGACATTGGTCGTATGTGTTTTGGTAACATACTTGGCGGCATGGATTTCATCGTTCATAACGACTAAAACTCCTTTGTCAGCAGCCTTGTCATCGCTAGCCACTCTTAAAGCACTCAGATAGTTATAAACACCGTCACTGCCGAGTTCATTGGAGCTGCGCATAGCACCTGTTAGAACGATAGGCATACGGGGAACTTCCATGGTATCAAGGAAATAGGCTGTTTCCTCTAAAGTATCGGTCCCGTGTGTGATTACCACTCCATCGTAGTTAGCAGCTTCCTCTTTGATTTTTTGGTAGAGAGCCAGCATATGCTTGGGTTTGATATGGGGGCTTGGTAGGTTAAAAAAGTCCAAGGCGTGGACTTGGATTCCTTCAAGAGGGTTGGACACATGATTCATGGGATTATCTGAACTCGTCACAACAGCGCCAGAAGCATCGGCCTGCATGGAAATAGTCCCACCCGTATGTAAAACAAGGATTTTCTTAGGCATGATTTACTCACTCTTTCTGAAATGTGGTATAATCATTGTATCACAAAAGGGGAGATTGGGATAGGATGGAAGTCAAAGCTGTTTTTTTTGATATCGATGGAACCTTGGTCAACGATCGCAAGAGTGTTTTGAAATCCACTAAGGACGCGATTAAAATTGTCAAAGAACAAGGGGTGCTTGTCGGCGTAGCGACAGGTCGAGGACCTTTTTTTGTTAAGGAATTGATGGACGATTTGGATCTGGATTTTGCGGTAACCTACAATGGCCAGTATATCTTTACTAAAGACAGAGTCTTGTTCACGAGCCCTATTTCCAAGTTACATTTGCGCCAGCTCATTACGTATGCTAAAAAAGAGGGCAAGGAGATTGCCCTAGGGACCAAGGATGCCATGCTGGGTTCTAAAATCATGTCCTTTGGTTTGGGTTCTTTCTCAACGAATCAGTCGCTTCGTTCCCTCTGTTTTAACCAGGACGGTGAGTCATTCCTTTAATCGTATGGTCAGCAAGGTTGTTACCCAAAAGGAAGAAGACCTGCTTCATCTGATGAATCAGCCTATCTACCAAGTCTTGATGCTGATGACGCCAGAGGAATCTGAGAAGGCAGCAGCTGATTTTGAAGACTTGAAATTGACACGTAGCAATCCTTTTGCTGCGGATGTCATTAATCAAGGAAATTCTAAATTGGAAGGTATTCGTCGAGTTGGGAAAGAATATGGTTTTGACCTCAACCAAGTCATAGCCTTTGGTGACTCAGATAACGACCTAGAAATGCTGGCAGGTGTCGGTATGTCTGTTGCTATGGGAAATGGTAGTAGCAGTGTCAAGGAAGTGGCTAAGCACATTACCACCAGCAATCAGCAAGATGGAATCCATAAGGCCTTGGAACATTTCGGTGTTCTAGCCTCAGAAAAAGTCTTTGTCAGCCGTGACTATCACTTCAATAAGGTCAAGACCTTCCACCACATGATGGATGAACGGACCCAAGAAGAACCTCGAGTTTGGGATTTAGAAGGTGCAACCCACAGGGCTGGTTTTAAAATAGAAGAATTGGTGGAGTTTGTTCGAGCAGCCAGTCCTTCTGAAGAGGATTTTGGTCAAGCTCTATCGCAACTTCATCAGGCCCTTTATAAGGCAGCAGATAAAGTAGCCAAGAAGACGCCAGCCCAGGAAGATTTGGTGGGGCAAGTGGATGCTTTGATTGACACGCTTTACTTTACCTACGGTAGTTTTGTCTTGATGGGGGTGGACCCAGAACGTATTTTTGATATTGTCCATCAGGCCAATATGGGGAAAATTTTCCCAGATGGCAAGGCTCATTTTGATCCAGTGACCCACAAAATCTTAAAGCCAGATGATTGGGAAGAAAAATATGCTCCAGAACCTGCTATTAAAAAGGAACTGCAGCGTCAGCTCAAGGCTTATGAACGCCATAAAGAGAGAAATAAACAGTAAACAAAAAGGAGCTTTTGGCTCCTTTTCTTCGTGATTATAAGGTCTTTTCTTGTTCTCTCACAACCAGCAAATCGACCTTAGCATGGCGGAGAATGTATTCAGATGAAGAGCCGACCAAGAGGCGTTCAAAGGCGTTGAGACCAGTTGCGCCAACGAGGATGAGGTCCACTTCCTCAGCATCAGGAATAGTACGTGCCAATAGGGTCTTTGGATTTCCCATTTCAATGACGATATGAACATCTGCCACACCAGCATCTTTAGCACGTTTTTCGTACTCTTTCATCAGACTTTCAGCGTCGACTTGGAGTTCTTCGTAAACTTCAGCATCAAAGGTGGATACGCTTTGGAGTGCGCGTGTGTCAATGACATGTGCGATGGTGAGTTTAGCGTCGTTTCGTAGAGCAGAATGAACTCCCTTGACAAAAGCCAAGTCCGCTTCTTTAGAACCATCGATTGCGACCATGATATTTTGGTAACGTTGTGCCATAATGAAACCTCCTGAAATTTTCTTACTATAATTGTAAACCTTTTCACTATAGAAGTAAAGCAAAAAAAGTATTTTTCGAAAGAATGTTAGCGCTTAAAATCTATATAAATATATGATAAAATAAAAGAAAGGATAGCAGGAAATAAGTGAAGGGAGGGATAATGATGAAAAACGCTTTTCAAAAATCAAATTTCCTTTATTATGGAATCATCCTAGTGTCGGTCTTGGTAGAAGTTATCATGGTTTGGCAATTAGATAGGTTGATTCCGCTTCTCTATCCAGGTTTTGTTGGCTTTTTAGTCTTTCACCTACTCTACCATTTGCTATTATTCCTGGTTGCAAAACGAAGTGGTCGCTGGGATTACTTGATGATATGGGGACTTTTCATCATGTTCAATTTTCTCTATGATTCCTTTTTAGGCTTGCTTTTTCTAGGTTTATCTTTTGGTATGTGATGTGTCTTTGCAAAACACCTGCTATCTCCCCTGTATTGACCTCGCTTTTAGTGAGGTTTTTCTTCTATATGAACCTAGTAACATATTTCAGTAAACTTGTCGCATTCTCTTTCTAGTGGTATAATGTTACTATCCTGAAGAATTGAGGAAACAAGATGAAAGAATATAACAAGTCTAGTAAGTTAGAGCATGTTGCTTATGATATCCGTGGCCCTGTTTTGGAAGAAGCCATGCGGATGCGAGCAAACGGAGAAAAGATTTTACGTCTGAATACAGGAAATCCAGCAGAATTTGGTTTTACAGCGCCAGACGAAGTCATTCATGACTTGATTATGAATGCGCGTGATAGTGAAGGTTATTCTGACTCCAAGGGGATTTTCTCAGCCCGTAAAGCTATCATGCAGTATTGTCAACTGAAGAAATTCCCAAACGTAGATATTGATGATATCTACCTTGGAAATGGTGTCAGTGAGCTGATTGTCATGTCTATGCAGGGGCTTTTGGACAATGGGGATGAAGTCTTAGTTCCAATGCCAGACTATCCTCTCTGGACGGCCGCTGTCAGTCTAGCTGGAGGAAATGCTGTTCACTATATCTGTGATGAAGCTGCAGAATGGTACCCAGATATTGACGATATCAAGTCAAAAATTACTTCCAATACCAAGGCAATCGTCCTTATCAATCCAAACAACCCAACTGGAGCCCTTTATCCTAAGGAACTCTTGTTGGAGATTATTGAGATTGCCCGTCAAAATGATTTGATTATCTTTGCGGATGAAATTTACGACCGCATGGTCATGGATGGGCATGTGCATACGCCTGTGGCTAGCTTGGCACCAGATGTTTTCTGTGTCAGCATGAATGGTCTATCAAATCCCACCGTATTGCTGGTTTCCGTGTGGGTTGGATGGTCTTGTCTGGACCTAAGACTCATGTCAAGGGCTATATCGAAGGGCTCAATATGCTATCCAATATGCGCCTTTGTTCTAACGTTTTGGCCCAACAAGTCGTACAAACTTCCTTGGGTGGTCATCAATCAGTCGATGAATTGCTCCTTCCTGGTGGACGAATTTACGAGCAAAGAAACTTCATCTACAATGCCATTCAAGATATTCCAGGTTTGTCTGCGGTTAAACCCAAGGCGGGACTCTATATCTTCCCTAAAATCGACCGCAATATGTACCGTATCGATGATGATGAGCAGTTTGTCCTTAATTTCTTGAAACAGGAAAAGGTCCTCTTGGTTCATGGTCGAGGCTTCAACTGGCAGGAACCAGACCACTTCCGTATCGTTTACCTTCCTCGTGTTGATGAACTAGCCCAAATCCAAGAAAAGATGACTCGTTTCTTGAAACAGTATCGTAGATAGGGCTTTCATAGGAAAAGGGTAAATTCCCAAACTAAGTTCCACTGCTAATCCAAGTGGAAGTTAGTCTGATAAAAATCATAAAAACCAGTAGAATTCCGTGTCAGGGTAAGTTCCACTGGTTTTAATACTGCTTGATTTCATCGCTTTTGTAGCCGAAAGGAATCGGAAAAAAGAGCGCACAAAAACCTCTCATCTGAAAGCGTTTCAAATTAAGTTCCGCTATGGTGGAAGTTAGTGTGAGACGTTTGAATGGGTTTTTAGGTTAGTTTTTAGAACTTATGTTGGAGTAATGTAGAAGACTGACAGACGTCTTCTGCAGGTATTTTAGAAATACCGAGAAGCTTAGGAATCTCTTCTCCATAAGTAAAGGCAAAAAGTTCATAGGCTGACTTTCCATTCAAAGCAACGCGTTTGACGCTGTTGACATGCGAACAAACTAGATTGATGTCCTCCTGAGTTAAGTTGTCAAAAGAAGTTCCCTTAGGTAGAATGTCGCGAATTAGTGTGTGATTTTTCTCAATTCTCCCTTTCTGGTCAGAGCGATTAGGATCACAAAAGAAAAGTTTACTCTCTCCTCGAACATCCATTTCGATGTCATCAACCCTGGCAAACTCTCCACCATTATCTGTGAGGATGACAGGAAAGAGTTGACAGAAATCTTTATCCGCTTGGTGAAGGGTGTTCTTGATATCATAGAGGTGTTTAGTAACCTCAAGGGCAGTTTTATTATCCAGAAGTCTAGCGAAGATAAAGTTACAGAAAGATAAATTGAAGGTGAGTAGTACTTTACCTCCCATCCTGCCCATAACGGTGTCCATTTCCAGCCAAGAGTCTAGTTGATTCAGTGCTAAATAGTTTTGGAAATCCTCATAGGAACGTCCTTTTTTAGCTTCTTTAGGGATGGAAGGTAGCTTACTTTTCCGTCTTTCTTTGAATTTAACGGCTCTGACTAGGTCAATAGGAGCGATAGATAGGTATCCTTTTCGGATATGTCGATAGACAGTTGAGGAGCTGACATCAAGGTTATGAGTTTTGAGGATATGATAGATGTGTTGTCCCTTTTTAACCCCATCAGAAATGACTTTGTCCATGTCCCAGAAGGTCTTGGAATTGAGGGGAGTTCCTTCACGAGCTTCAACAAGAGTTTGTTCGTATTGTTTTTGAGCTTGTTTAGCGAGGTAGAAAATCTTCTTATAGCCACAATTTTGTCTTCTTTTAGGACAGTCATTACAGACAAAGGGAGCTTTATCAAGTAGAGGGCAAGGAAGGTTATGGCATGTAGACTCTCGGACTTGTCTGTTTCGTTTGACTTCTAGCTTTGAAGGTTTCACCGCGCTCTAAGCCTAATTGAATATCATTACGTTCTGAAAGGGTAAGGTTTTATGTTTTGTCATAGTGGACCTCATTTCTAACTCAAACGTCTCACACTTAATTCCACCATAAAAATCCGTTTTAGACTAATTTCCACTTCGGTTGGGCAAGTGGAAGTTACTTTGAGAAGTTAGCTTCATAGGAAAAGCTCGAAAACATTTGCCTTGAGCTATTGACAAAAGTGAAAGAATCAGATAGAATAGTAAAGTATGTTTAGTAACTGATCACTTTATAGCCGGCTAAACGAATACAAAATCTATGAGGAGGTATTCATCGTGAAACGTACTTATCAACCAAGTAAACTTCGTCGTGCGCGCAAACACGGATTCCGTAACCGTATGTCAACTAAAAACGGTCGTCGCGTATTGGCAGCTCGTCGTCGTAAAGGACGCAAAGTTTTGGCTGCATAATCCAAACGAATTCTATCAAAAATCAGTAGGAACTCGAGTCTACTGATTTTTATTTTTGTAAAAAAGTACAAAAAACTTTATATTTTTGCTTGAATAGTGTATAATATTTCACATACTGTAAAAATTGGAGAATAATCATGAAGAAATCAAAAAGTTATGCTTTTTTTGGAGCTATGGCTTTGACAGCAGGTCTAGTTTTAGTCACGTGTGGGTCATCTCAATCAAGTAATGCAGACAAGACTTACTCTTATATCTTTGTCAATAACCCAGATACCTTGGATTATATTACCTCTACACGAGATTCTACATCTAGTATCACAACTAACTTGATTGATGGTTTGTTGGAAAATGACCAGTACGGCAATCTCATCCCGTCTATGGCTGAGTCGTGGACTGTGTCAAAAGATGGTTTGACCTACACTTATAAGATCCGTCAGGGGGCTAAATGGTACACTTCTGAAGGAGAAGAGTATGCGGATGTAACAGCTCATGACTTTGTGACTGGTCTTAAGTATGCGGCTGATAAAAAGGCTGAAAACTTGTACTTGGTACAAGATTCTATCAAAGGGCTAGCAGACTATGTTGAAGGGAAATCATCTGATTTTGGAACTGTTGGTGTTAAGGCAGTGGATGATTACACACTACAATACACCCTCAATCAACCTGAGACTTATTGGAACTCTAAAACAACAGCAAGTATTCTTAGTCCTGTAAACGAAGCTTTCTTGAAGTCTCAGGGAGATGACTTTGGAAGTGTGACACCATCAAGCATCTTGTCAAATGGTCCTTACTTATTTAAATCATTCACATCCAAATCTTTGATTGAACTTGACAAAAACCCTAATTACTGGGATAAGGACAATGTTAAAATCGAGAAAGTGAAACTCTCTTTCTTTGACGGTTCTGACCAAGATAGTATTACAAGAGGATTTTTGGAAGGCAACTACACAGATGGTCGTATCTTCCCAACAAGTTCAGTCTTTGCTGAACTTAAGAAGGGAAATGAGGACAAGATTACCTATACACCGCAAAACTCAGTTACTTTCTATTATCTTTTCAACGTGAATCGTCAAAGTTACAAGCAGACTATGAAACAGTCTGATAAGGAAAAAGACAGATTCACGCGCAGCTATGCAGAATAAAGATTTCCGTCAGGCTATCAACTTTGCCTTTGACCGTCATGCCTATGCGGCACAGACAAATGGTGAAGATGGAGCAGACCGTATCTTGCGTAACACAGTTACACCGAGTAACTTTGTCCAAGTTGGCGATAAGAACTTCGGTGATATTGTCAATGAAAAAAATTGTCAACTACGGTAAAGATTGGGCAAATATCAACTTAAACGATGGTAAGCAAGCCTTCTTGAATCCTGAAAAGGCACAAAGAGAAATTTGCTAAGGTACCAAAGAAAGTCTGCAAGCTCAGGGAGTAACCTTCCCAATTCATTTGGATATGCCAGTTGACCAGACTGCTAAGTTGGATGTGCAACAGGCTGGTTCCTTCAAGCAAACAGTAGAAACCACTCTTGGTAAGGAGAATGTAGTCATTGATGTTATCCAACTTTCTCCAGATGAAAAAGACCAAGCAACCTACTTTGCAGATACAGCAGAACAAAAAGACTACGATATTGACGTCTCAGGATGGGGTGGAGACTACTCAGATCCTAAGACTTACCTAGCGATTCTAGATCCAGAGACTGGTTCTCAGTTGAAAAACATGGGCTTGTCTGAAGGAAAAGACAAGGAAGTTAAGGATAAGATTGGTCTTGCTGACTACAAGAAACTCTTGGATCAGGCAGACGCTGAAATCACAGATACTCAGGCTCGCTATGAAAAATATGCTGAAGCCCAAGCTTGGTTGACAGATAGTGCCCTCTTCCTACCAGTTCAAAGTGGCGGAGCTAATCCAATCTTTCGTAAGACAGTACCGTTTACAGGTCCATTCTCATTTGTTGGTCATAAGGGAAATGCGGACAACTACAAATATGTTGAATTGCAAAAAGAGCCAGTAACTGCTAAACAGTACCAAGAACTCTATGAAAAATGGCTGAAAGAAAAAGCTGAGTCAAATAAAAAAGCTCAGGAAGATTTAGCTAACCACATTCAATAATATGCCTAGTCATTCTTTTCAGTTAATACTCAATGAAAATCAAAGAGCAAACTAGAAAGCTAGCCGCAGGCTGCTCGAAGCAGTGCTTTGAGGTTGTAGATGAAACTGACGAAGTCAGCTCAAAACATGGTTTTGAGGTTGCAGATAGAACTGACGAAGTCAGTAACATATATAAGACAAGGTGAAGCTGACGTGGTTTGAAGAGATTTTCGAAGAGTATAAGCATAGTGACTGGATTTAGAAAAAGGCCTTACCAGATGCTTCTTGGTTCTGGTAGGGCCTTTTCTTTATTCTTTTAAGTGATAAGAGTAGCTAGCTACAACGACGTCCTGGTGCCAACGAAGGGCGTATTTGAGTTTGAGACTCATCTGATTGTGCAGGATATTCTGCCAAGGTTTATTAGGGATAAACTGGGGGACGAGGACAGTGACTGTATAGTTCTTTTTCTGAGCTTCCTCGGAAATCCGTTTGACATACTTGACAGTAGGGGTGATGATGTCGCGGTAGCTGGTCTTGATATTTTTCAGAGTAATGGTTGGGAAGTAATCGGCAAATTCTTGGAGAATTTCTTGATCTTTTTCTGCTGTTTCCTTGGTAGAAATATGCATGGCTAGGACTTCGTCACCAATACTTTGAGCGTAGTTAATGGCTCCGACGCTGACTCGGGTGACATTTCCCACTAGAACCAGAACAAGATTGCCGTCGTAAGTACGTTTTTCGATTCCTTCATAGAGTCGCAGTTGTTGGGCTACTTTTTGGTAATGACTGTGAATTGCCAAGAAGAGTAGGGTGAGTACGAGAATAATCGGGAAGAAGGGCCAGATATCACTGAGACGGAAAAAGAGCAAGATTAGTACAATCGCGTAGCAAATGATTGCTCCAAGGATATTAGCAAGAGCAGGTTTTAAGAAGTTGGCCCCTTTTTCCTTTTTCCAATGACGAATCATTCCAGTCTGAGATAGGGCAAAGGGAACGAAGACCCCGATAGTATAAAGAGGAATCAAGCGTTCGGTATTGCCATTAAAAATGAGAAGAAGAATCATAGCCCCAAAAGCCAGAGTTAAAATTCCATTGGAGTAGCCTAGGCGGTCTCCTTTTTCCATAAAGAGATGGGGCATGTATTTGTTTTTAGCCATGTTGTAAGCTAGCATAGGGAAGGCCGAAAAGCCAGTATTTGCAGCTACGGCTAAAATCAAGGCTGTGGAGAATTGGAAGATATAATAGCCAAGGTGACCTAAGAAAGAAGTACCAAGGATGCCTTGAGCCATCTGTGAAAGAATAGTTTCTCCGTGTTGAGGCATAATCCCCATCCAGTAGTTTAGGAAGGTGATACCAGCAAAAAGAAAACCTAAAATCAGTGACATAATGGTCAAGGTTTGAGCAGCATTCTTTTCTTTTGGAGCCTTGAAAAAGGGAACGGCATTTGAAATAGCTTCAACCCCTGTCAGAGAGGCAGATCCGCTGGTAAAAGCTCTTAGAATGAGAACGATAGACAGGCTCGGAACAGCATGCCCAATAGGTGAAGTTGCCTGATAGCTGAGAGAACCTGTCACTAGTTGAAAGATTCCATAGAGCAGGAGAAAGACAGTGCTGATGATAAAGAGATAGACAGGAATCATCAGTGAACTGGCAGATTCTTTTAAGCCCCGTAAGTTCATGAGCATGAGCAAGCAAACCAGAAAAATGGAGATGTGGAGGTTGTAAGGGTGAAGAGCAGGGAGAGCTGCTGTGATAGCGTCAGCTCCAGATGCAACAGATACCGCTACGGTCAGCATATAGTCAACCAGAAGACTACCTCCAGCGATCAAGCCAAGTTGGGGAGATAGATTTTCTCGAGTAACCATATAGGCCCTTCCCCCTTGAGGATAGGCATGGATGATTTGACGGTAGGAAACGGTCAGGCTAGCTAGGAGCAGGAGGACAAAGAGGCCGATAGGAAGGCTCCACCATATCGCAAGAGGAGAGAGACTAGCCAAGACGAGGACTACTTGCTCAGGTCCATAGGCAATGGAGGACAGAGCGTCGCTTGACAACATGGCCAGTGCCTGCATTTTTCCCAGCAGACCTCCCTCGCCTTCTGTTAAGGACTTAAGAGGACGACCGATAAAGGTCTGTTTTAATTTTGTAAACATAGTTGTTTCCTTTGTTGAAAAATTCAATAAGTGTTATTATACTGCTTTGGAAAAAGAGCGTCAAGAGATGATGATGGGTTTTAGAATATTTTTTTACAGATGAGGAGAGAGGTCAGTTTTTTGCTATAATAGTAGATAGAAAACGAGGTTAGAAGAGATGATTTTTGATACACATACACATTTGAATGTAGAAGAATTTGCAGATCGTGAGGCAGAAGAAATTGCCTTGGCTACTGAGATGGGTGTGACACAGATGAATATTGTTGGTTTTGATCAACCGACGATTGAGCGTGCCTTGGAGTTGGTAGATGAATATGACCAACTTTACGCGACTATTGGTTGGCATCCGACAGAAGCTGGGACGTATACAGAGGAGATTGAAGCCTACTTGCTTGATAAGCTCAAGCATCCTAAGGTTGTGGCTTTAGGTGAAATTGGTTTGGATTATCATTGGATGACAGCGCCAAAAGAGGTGCAGGAGCAGGTTTTTCGCCGTCAGATTCAGCTATCTAAGGACTTGGATTTGCCTTTTGTTGTCCATACCCGTGATGCGCTGGAAGATACCTATGAGATTATCAAAAGTGAGGGCGTTGGTCCTCGAGGTGGTATCATGCATTCTTTTTCGGGAACTCTTGAATGGGCAGAGAAGTTTGTTGCGCTTGGCATGACTATTTCCTTCTCAGGAGTGGTGACTTTCAAGAAGGCAACTGACATCCAAGAGGCTGCTAGAGAACTTCCTCTGGACAAGATTTTGGTGGAAACAGATGCGCCTTACTTAGCACCTGTACCCAAGCGTGGTCGTGAAAATAAAACAGCCTACACTCGCTATGTGGTGGACTTTATAGCGGATTTACGTGGGATGACGACAGAAGAGCTGGCGGCAGCAACGACTGCAAATGCAGAACACATTTTTGGATTGGACAGCAAGTAATGAAAGAAAAAATTTCCCAAGTTATCGTGGTGGAAGGGCGAGATGATACGACCAATCTCAAACGTTACTTCGATGTAGAGACCTATGAGACACGAGGTTCTGCCATCAATGAGCAAGATATTGCACGTATTCAGCGTCTACATGAGCTTCATGGAGTCATTGTCTTTACAGACCCAGATTTTAATGGGGAGCGGATTCGTCGCATGATTATGACGGCCATTCCAACAGTTCAGCATGCCTTCCTCAAACGAGATGAAGCTGTTCCCAAGTCTAAGACCAAGGGGCGGTCTCTAGGGATTGAGCATGCCAGTTATGAAGACCTGAAAATGGCTCTAGCTCAGGTGACAGAACAATTTGAACATGAGAGTCAGTTTGACATTAGTCGTAGCGACTTGATTCGACTTGGTTTTCTAGCAGGGGCAGACAGCCGTAAGCGACGAGAATATCTGGGAGAGGCTCTCCGAATCGGCTATTCTAACGGCAAGCAACTCCTCAAGCGCTTAGAGTTGTTTGGGGTTACCTTGGCAGAAGTGGAAGAAGCTATGAAAAGTTATGAGTAGGAAAGATGTGATTGTTACAATTTTTTGAGCTTCACAGTATTTTTCGAAGCAGGTAGAAGAGGAGGCGTCTGATGTTAATTGGTCAAAAAATTAAAGAGATTCGGATAGAAAAAGGAATTAGTCGTCCAGATTTTTGTGGAGATGAGCACGAACTGACAATTCGTCAATTGTCGAGAATTGAAAGTGGAGCTTCGCAACCGAGTTTACCCAAGTTAGACTATATTGCTCGTCGTTTAGGAGTTCCAGCTTATAGCCTTATGCCGGATTTTTCAGCTCTTCCTTCTGCTTATTTAGAATTGAAATACCAGATTTTACGTGAACCAATCTATGGTAAAGAAGAGGAATACGATAAAAAAGAAGCGTGTTTGGAAGAGATTTATAAAATATACTTTGATAATCTTCCTAAAGAAGAACAATTAGCATGTGAAGTATTGCAGGCGTGTTTAGATACTTCTAGAACTAGAAGGCCTGAATACGCAGAGTTAATACTTGAGGAACATATGCTTCAGATTATGGAAAAAGAAGCTTATTCAATAAATGATATGTTGTTGATTCGTTTGTTTTTTTATCAAATACTCATTAGAAAAGATCTTGCCAAATTTGTGAATCAAATCGAAAAGCTAATGTTCTTTCTTTTAGAACAGAAGAAGGTAACTCAATTAGAAAACTTCTTTATAATTAGAGATACTCTTATTTCAGGAATGTGTTGTCTTGAAAAGGTAGGAGTGACTGATTGCTTTAATGATTATCTATCGTGTTTACAAGAAATTATGGATAAAACTCAAGATTATCAAAAGAAACCTCTTGTATTTATGTTTTTGTGGAAGCAAGCATTAAGAGAAGAAAGAGATTTTAGTTTAGCTGAATCATTTTATCAGTCTTCTAAAACATTTGCGAAGCTAATTGGAGATAAATTTCTAGTAAAGAAATTGACAGAGGAATGGCAAGAGGATGTAAAAAAATATTTATAAACATAGCGAAGCAATGACAAAAATGTCCTTGTTCTAGTATTAAAACAGTTCTAAAGTTCGTCTTTAGAACTGTTTTTTTAGATGTAAGCCAAAAATATTATGAAATAGTTAGATTTTAAGGACATTGATGTCCTTGGTAGTGTGATAAAGATGGAGTATAATGACTATAAAAGTTCATTTCAGGGTGCTATTTTGACAATTTAGAGAAAAACAAATAATTTTAGAATATCATTTGGTAATATAATAGTATCAACGTTGATAATGGAAAGAGGAGCAAGTAACTAAACAATCTTGTAATCAAAAATAGAGTAGTATCAATATGAAACAAACAGTTAAAAAATTAGCCCTTGTGGCGAGCATTGCAGCAACATTAGGTGGAAGTGTAGCAGTAGTATCGGCCGCGGTTAAGTATCCAGATGGTGGTGTCTGAACGTATGGTTCAGGTGACGGAGGTGCTTACTCAAACTACTATCACTCTTCAAAATATCATAGCTCAACAGTTGTTAGCAGAAAAATTGGTTCATCTGATAAGGGATATGTTGGTGCTAGAGGGACTTCTCGTGCATGGATTCGTACTTCTTGGGGAGAGAAAGTTGCATTCTACAATGTTTAGAATGGTATAGCCCTATTGTTTAGCTTTACTTGGTCATCTTCTCACTAAGTGACCAAGTAACTTTTTGGAGGAAGTGATGAAACGTTTATTTATTTTGATTTCAATGGTATTGGTATCGCTTTATATGGTGATAAATTCCGTTGACCATCGAGAAGAGATTTTATTTGGTAACTATGCCTCTGTTGACGTGATGGGTACTGAGCTAAACCAGTCAGTAGCTGGTCGCGAAGAGGTGACAGAGGCTTTGAGTCACTTAGCGGTAGAGCACAATAGTCTCATCGCCCGTCGAATCGTTGAGCCAAATGAAGCTGGAGAAACACGCTTTACCTATGCCACTTATGGTCAGGGAGAGCTTCCAGAAGGTCTGACCATTTCCTCCAAGGAGAGTGCAGAAACGAGTGATTTATTAGGTTCTTATTTGATTGTATCAGGAAGTTTGGATGGAGTGAGCTTACAGACCGCCCTGCAAGAACTTGGTTATAATGGTGTTGTCTCGAATAGAACAGAGGCATTTTCGATGGTCGTCCTCTTGTCTGCTACCCCAATGGGGCTACTGAGTCTAGCTATTTTTCTGCTGACTTTTATGAGTCTGACCCTGATTTATCGGATCAAGTCCCTTCGTCAGGCAGGGATTCGCTTAATCGCTGGTGAGAGCTTGTTTGGGGTGGCTCTCAGACCAGTGTTAGAAGATGTGAGACAGCTTATCTGCTCAGTGCTGGTATCCAGTCTTGTGGGATTGGGGATTCTCTGGTATCAAGGTGCCTTGTTTATGGCAACGGTGCAACTGGTCATCATTGCTCTTCTACTTTATGGATTGACCTTGGCCGGGATTTCTACCTTACTAAGTGTCGTCTATCTACTTGGTTTACAGGAAAATAGTCTGGTGGATCTATTGAAAGGGAAACTCCCTCTCAAACGTATGATGACATTGATGATGATGGGGCAACTCTTAGCTGTATTGGTGGTCGGTTCGAGTGCGACTACTCTCCTACCCCACTACCGTGAAATGCAGGAGATGGAGAAAGCTAGCGATAAATGGAGCCAGTCCTCAGACCGTTACCGTCTATCCTTTGGTTGGTCTAGTGCATTTGCCGATGAAGAAGGAATGCGTAAGGATAATCGTGAGTGGCAGACATTTACTGAAGAACGGTTAGCTAATACAGACTCTTTTTATATTATGAGCAATGTTGACAATTTCTCAGACGGAGCAGAAGTGGACCTAGATGGCAATCGTCTCAGTGACTACACACCGTCAGGGAATGTTATCTATGTCTCACCGCGCTATCTGATAGAAGAAAAGATTACCGTTTCTTCAGAGTTTATGGATAAGATGCAAAACTTGTCTGAGGGAGAGTTTGGGCTGATCTTGCCTGAGAGCTTGCGAGAGCAGTCTGCCTACTATCAAGAATTATTTACAGATTACCTGCAAAACTTTTCATCTGAAAGTGTAGAAGTGACGAGTCAGAAACACTACCTCCCACAGGTAAGGCTAGCTTTTACAGAAACAGGACAGGAACGCTTCCTCTATAACGATGGGTACAAGACGACACGCCAGTACCTAAAAGATCCGATTATTGTAGTTTTAACGCCGCAAGCGACTGGAACAAGACCTGTTGCAGGGATGTTATGGGGAACTACGGCTAATAGTGCCTTGAAACTAGATCGATATGGAGATAGTATCACAGCTTTAAAAGAGCAAGGTCTGTATCACAAGGTCTCTTATTTGGTAAAAAGCCAGCTGTTTTTTGCCAAGGTACTAAATGACAAACGGATGGAGTTCTACTCTCTCCTTATTGGGACGATTTTGACCCTGTCTACGGCTATTTGTTATTTGATTCCATGAATCTTCTCTATTTTGAGCAGTTTAGACGGGAGATCATGATTAAACGTCTTTCTGGTATGACAATCTATGAGCTTCATGGCAAGTACTTACTGGCGCAAGGAGGAGTTCTCTTGCTTGGGCTAATCCTATCTAGTGTTTTGACAGGAGATAGTTTGATTAGCGCTCTAGTTGTAGCTTTGTTTACTCTTAACGCCCTCTTGATTTTAGTAAGGCAGGATAAAAAAGAAGAAGCTGGTAGCATGGCAGTATTGAAAGGAAAATAAGATGATTGATATTCAAGGATTGGAAAAGAAGTTTAATGACCGCGCGATTTTCTCTGGTTTAAATCTCAAGCTGGAGAAGGGCAAGGTTTATGCCTTAATCGGAAAGAGTGGAAGCGGAAAGACGACTTTGCTTAATATCTTAGGAAAGCTAGAAAAGATAGATGGTGGAAGGGTTCTTTATCAGGGGAAAGATTTAAAAACCATTCCCACTCGTGAGTATTTTCGAGACCAGATGGGCTATCTCTTTCAAAATTTTGGCCTTTTAGAAAACCAATCAATCAAAGAGAATTTGGATTTGGGCTTTGTTGGTCAAAAAGATTTCAAAAAGTAGAACGTTTGGAAAGGCAAGTGGAGGCTTTAGAAAAAGTTAATCTAGGGTATTTGGATCTAGAACAAAAAATTTATACTTTATCTGGGGGAGAGGCTCAACGAGTTGCCCTTGCGAAGACTATTTTGAAAAATCCACCCTTGATTTTGGCAGATGAACCAACAGCAGCTCTTGATCCTGAAAATTCAGAGGAGGTTATGAATCTCTTGGTGGATTTGAAAGATGAAAATCGAATTATCATCATTGCGACCCATAATCCCCTAGTCTGGAATAAGGCCGATGAAATCATTGATATGAGGGAGCTTGCTCATGTGTGAAAAAATCCGTATTCGCAGGGTATCTGATTATCCTAGTGCCAGAGGTGGTTTAGAAGATATCCTCATCATGGAAAATATGACCAATCATCTCCTTTTGGTTCAAATCCGAGTGAATGGGTATTTGCTTGATTTTGCTAGCATTGAAGGGCAAAGGCAAAAGCATTATCGTTTGAAAAATTTACCTCAAACGGTTGAACTGACAGTGGATGATGTGGAGGAGGATGTAGATTTGACCCTACCTGAAAATCGAAGTTATCAAGAAGCTGATTTTTTCGAACGGATGTTTCGAGAGAACCGATAAGTCCATTTCCAAGACTATCTTTCTTCATGAGGAAAGATAGTTTTTTGGTATGATTTTCACCCCCAAAATACAAGGGGAATGTGTTACAATAGTAGTAACAGATAATAGAAAAGAGAATAGATGAGAATTGCAGATTATAGCGTGACCAAGGCAGTGCTGGAGCGTCACGGTTTTACCTTTAAAAAGTCCTTCGGGCAAAATTTCTTGACGGATACCAATATCCTTCAAAAAATCGTGGATACGGCTGAGATTGATGACCAGGTTAATGTCATCGAAATCGGGCCAGGGATTGGTGCCTTGACGGAGTTTTTGGCTGAGCGTGCGGCTCAAGTTATGGCCTTTGAGATCGACCACCGTTTGGTACCGATTTTGGCAGATACCTTGCGTGATTTTGATAATGTGACCGTGGTCAACGAGGACATTCTCAAGGTTGATTTGGCGCAACATATCCAGAATTTTAAAAATCCTGACCTGCCAATCAAGGTAGTGGCTAATTTGCCTTATTACATCACGACACCTATTCTCATGCACTTGATCGAGAGTGGGATTCCTTTTAGTGAGTTTGTGGTCATGATGCAAAAAGAGGTAGCTGACCGCATTTCCGCTCAACCAAATACCAAGGCATATGGCAGTTTGTCAATCGCTGTGCAGTATTACATGACTGCCAAGGTTGCCTTCATCGTGCCTCGTACGGTCTTTGTACCAGCACCAAATGTGGACTCTGCTATTTTGAAAATGGTGCGTCGTCCAGAACCAGCCGTAGCAGTAGGAGATGAGAACTTCTTCTTTAAGGTTTCCAAGGCAAGTTTCACCCATCGCCGTAAAACCTTGTGGAACAATTTGACAGGTTACTTTGGCAAGACCGAGGAAGTCAAGGACAAGCTGACCAAGGCTTTGGACCAAGCAGGCTTGTCACCAAGTGTACGTGGGGAAGCTCTCAGCTTGGCAGAGTTTGCCAGCCTAGCAGATGCGCTTAAAGGGCAAGGACTCTAAGATGCAGGGACAAATCATTAAAGCCTTGGCTGGCTTCTACTATGTGGAGAGTGAGGGTCAAGTTTACCAGACGCGCGCGCGTGGGAATTTCCGTAAAAAAGGGCATACTCCCTACGTTGGGGATTTTGTCGATTTCTCTGCGGAGGAAAATTCAGAGGGTTACATTCTCAAGATTCACGAACGGAAAAACAGTCTGGTCCGTCCGCCTATTGTCAATATTGACCAAGCTGTAGTAATCATGTCTGTCAAGGAACCTGATTTTAACAGTAATTTGTTGGATCGTTTCTTGGTTCTTTTGGAGCACAAGGACATCCATCCCATCATTTATATTTCTAAAATGGATTTGTTGGAAGATAGGGAAGAACTGGATTTATGAACAGACTTATGGTGATATCGGCTACGACTTTGTGACCAGTAAAGAAGAATTTTTGCCCTTGTTAACAGGCAAGGTTACAGTCTTTATGGGGCAGACAGGTGTTGGGAAATCAACTCTTCTCAATAAAATCGCACCAGACCTCAATCTTGAAACAGGAGAAATTTCAGACAGTCTGGGTCGCGGGCGCCACACTACTCGAGCTGTTAGTTTTTACAACCTCAATGGGGGTAAAATCGCAGATACACCAGGTTTTTCATCATTGGATTATGAAGTATCAACGGCGGAAGACCTCAATCAGGCCTTCCCAGAGATTGCCACTGTCAGCCGAGACTGTAAATTCCGCACTTGTACCCATACCCATGAGCCGTCCTGTGCAGTGAAGCCAGCGGTCGACGAGGGAGCCATCGCGTCTTTCCGTTTTGATAATTACCTGCAATTCCTCAGTGAGATTGAAAATCGCAGAGAAACCTATAAAAAAGTCAGCAAAAAAATTCCAAAATAAGGAGAAACCTATGTCTCAATACAAGATTGCTCCGTCAATTCTGGCAGCAGATTATGCCAACTTTGAACGTGAAATCAAACGCCTAGAAGCAACTGGGGCAGAATATGCCCATATCGATATCATGGATGGTCACTTTGTACCACAAATCAGTTTTGGTGCAGGTGTGGTCGAAGCTCTTCGCCCTCATAGCAAGATGGTCTTTGACTGCCACTTGATGGTAGCTAATCCAGAGCATCATTTAGAAGACTTTGCGCGTGCAGGTGCGGATATCATCAGCATCCATGTGGAAGCAACGCCCCATATTCATGGTGCCCTCCAAAAAATTCGTTCACTCGGTGTCAAGCCTTCGGTTGTCATTAACCCTGGTACGCCTGTTGAAGCGATTAAGCACGTTCTTCACCTAGTTGACCAAGTTTTGGTCATGACGGTGAATCCTGGCTTCGGTGGGCAAGCCTTCCTGCCAGAAACCATGGATAAGGTCCGTGAGTTGGTTGCCTTTCGTGATGAAAAAGGTTTGAACTTTGAAATCGAAGTGGATGGTGGGATTGATGACCAAACTATTGCTCAGGCCAAAGAAGCTGGTGCGACTGTTTTTGTAGCAGGTTCCTATGTCTTTAAGGGAGATGTCAATGAGCGAGTACAAACTCTCAGAAAACAACTGGACTAGGGTTGCCGTTTTTGCAGGAGGAGACCGTGGTCATTATCGGACGGACTTTGATTGCTTTGTCGGTGTGGATCGAGGCTCGCTCTGGGTCTTGGAGGAAAACCTACCTCTTGCTCTAGCAGTCGGAGATTTTGATTCTGTGACGGAAGAAGAGCGACAGGTGATTCAAAAACGTGCTCAGCATTTTGTCCAAGCCCGACCAGAAAAAGATGATACAGATTTGGAATTGGCTCTCTTAACCATCTTTGAGCAAAATCCTCAGGCTGAGGTTACTATTTTTGGTGCTTTGGGTGGCCGTATTGATCACATGCTGGCCAATGTTTCTTCCTAGCAATCCCAAGTTGGCGCCTTATATGCGCCAGATAGAAATTGAGGATGGGCAAAACTTGATTGCCTATTGTCCAGAAGGGACCAGTCAGCTAGAACCTCGTTCAGACTACGACTATCTAGCCTTTATGCCAGTTCGGGATAGCCAGCTGACCATTCTCGGAGCCAAGTATGAGTTGACAGAGGAAAATTTTTTCTTTAAAAAAGTGTACGCTTCTAACGAATATATAGATAGGGAAGTGTCAGTGACTTGCCCAGATGGCTATGTGGTTGTATTGCATAGTAAGGACAGGAGGTAGGATGGAAAGTTTACTTGTTCTATTATTGATTGCCAATCTAGCTGGTCTCTTTCTGATTTGGCAAAGGCAGGATAAGCAGGAAAAACATCTAGCCAAGAGCTTGGAGGATCAGGCAGATCACTTGTCAGACCAGTTGGATTACCGCTTTGAACAAGCCAGACAAGCCAGCCAGTTAGATCAAAAAGATTTGGAAGTGGCTGTCAGTGACCGTTTGCAAGAAGTGCGAATCGAATTGCACCAAGGTCTGACGCAAGTCCGTCAAGAAATGACAGATAATCTCCTCCAAACCAGAGACAAGACAGACCAACGTCTCCAAGCCTTGCAGGAATCAAATGAGCAACGTTTGGAACAAATGCGCCAGACAGTCGAGGAAAAACTAGAAAAGACCTTGCAGACACGCTTGCAGGCTTCCTTTGAGACAGTTTCCAAACAACTGGAGTCGGTCAATCGTGGCCTTGGAGAAATGCAGACAGTTGCCCGCGATGTCGGCGCCCTCAACAAGGTTCTCTCTGGAACCAAGACGCGAGGGATTCTGGGAGAATTGCAACTGGGGCAAATTATTGAGGACATCATGACCCCTGCCCAGTATGAACGAGAATACGCAACGGTTGAAAACTCCAGTGAACGAGTGGAGTATGCCATCAAGTTACCCGGAAAGGGTGACCAGGAATATGTCTACCTACCAATTGACTCCAAGTTTCCACTGGCAGATTATTATCGCTTAGAAGAAGCTTATGAAGCAGGTGATAGGGACGAGATTGAACGCTGTCGTAAATCACTCCTAGCCAGCGTCAAGCGCTTTGCCAAGGATATCAAGAGCAAGTACATAGCACCACCTCGGACGACCAATTTTGGAGTTTTGTTTGTTCCGACAGAAGGTCTCTACTCAGAAATTGTCCGCAATCCGGTCTTCTTTGATGATTTGAGACGGGAGGAGCAGATTATTGTCGCAGGTCCAAGTACCCTGTCAGCCCTGCTCAATTCCCTATCAGTTGGTTTCAAGACTCTTAATATCCAAAAGAGTGCTGACCATATCAGTAAGACTCTTGCTAGTGTCAAGACCGAGTTTAGCAAGTTTGGTGGCATTCTGGTCAAGGCACAAAAACACCTCCAACATGCCTCTGGCAATATTGATGAATTATTAAACCGTCGTACTACAGCTATCGAGCGGACGCTCCGTCACATTGAGTTATCAGAAGGTGAGCCTGCGCTTGATCTACTCCATTTCCAAGAAGATGAGGAAGAATATGAAGATTAGTCACATGAAAAAAGATGAGCTGTTTGAAGGCTTTTACCTAATCAAGTCAGCTGACCTGAGACAAACTCGAGCTGGGAAAAACTACCTAGCCTTTACCTTCCAAGATGATAGTGGCGAGATTGAAGGAAAACTCTGGGATGCCCAACCTCATAACGTTGAGGCCTTTACAGCAGGTAAGGTTGTCCACATGAAAGGGCGCCGAGAAGTTTATAACAACACCCCTCAAGTCAATCAAATTACTCTCCGTCTGCCTCAACCTGGTGAACCCAATGATCCAGCTGATTTCAAGGTCAAGTCGCCAGTTGATGTCAAGGAAATCCGTGACTATATGTCGCAAATGATTTTTAAAATTGAAAATCCTGTTTGGCAACGGATTGTCCGAAAGCTCTACACCAAGTATGATAAGGAATTTTACTCCCTATCCAGCTGCCAAGACAAACCATCATGCCTTTGAAACGGGCTTGGCCTATCATACGGCGACCATGGTGCGTTTGGCAGATGCTATTAGCGAAGTCTATCCTCATCTCAATAAGAGTCTACTCTATGCTGGGATTATGTTGCACGACTTGGCTAAAGTTATCGAGTTGACGGGACCAGATCAGACTGAGTATACAGTGCGAGGTAATCTTCTTGGACATATCGCTCTGATTGATAGTGAAATTACCAAGACAGTTATGGAACTAGGCATTGATGATACCAAGGAAGAAGTCGTTCTGCTTCGTCACGTCATCCTCAGTCACCACGGCTTGCTTGAGTATGGAAGCCCAGTCCGTCCACGCATTATGGAAGCAGAGATTATCCATATGATTGATAATCTGGATGCAAGCATGATGATGATGTCAACAGCTCTGGCTTTGGTGGATAAGGGAGAGATGACCAATAAAATCTTCGCTATGGACAATCGTTCCTTCTATAAACCAGATTTAGATTAATAATTTAAGAAAAATGAGCATTTTTTAGGACAAGAATGTTCGTTTTTTTATGTGAATATGGTATAATAAGTAAAAGAAAAAAATGAATACTCTTCTAAAATCTCTTCAAACTAGGGTAACATCGCCTTGTCGTATGTATATATGTAGTTATATTACAGACTTTGTCAGTTCTATCGACAACCTCAAAACAGTGTTTTGAATCGTCAGCGACCAGCTTTCTAGTTTGCTTTTTGATTTTTTGAATAAAAATGGAATAGGAAATAGAAATGAAATTAAGAAGAAGTGATCGGATGGTTGTCATTTCCAACTATTTGATTAATAATCCTTATAAACTAACTAGTCTCAATACTTTTGCTGAAAAGTATGAATCTGCTAAATCATCCATCTCAGAAGATATCGTCATTATCAAACGAGCATTTGAGGAAATCGAAATTGGTCACATCCAGACTGTAACTGGGGCTGGCGGAGGTGTTATCTTTACACCGTCTATTTCGAGTCAGGATGCTAAGGAAATGGTTGAAGACTTGCGTGCCAAGTTGTCAGAAAGTGACCGTATCTTGCCAGGTGGTTATATCTACCTGTCTGATTTGCTTAGTACACCAGCTATCTTGAAAAATATTGGTCGCATTATTGCCAAGAGCTTTATGGACCAAAAAATTGACGCGGTTATGACAGTAGCGACTAAGGGTGTTCCTCTCGCAAATGCAGTTGCCAATGTCCTCAATGTTCCTTTTGTTATTGTGCGCCGTGACCTGAAAATTACCGAAGGTTCAACTGTCAGCGTCAACTATGTATCCGGTTCAAGTGGTGACCGCATTGAAAAAATGTTCCTTTCAAAACGTAGTCTCAAGGCTGGTAGCCGTGTCTTGATTGTGGATGACTTCTTGAAAGGTGGTGGAACTGTCAATGGGATGATCAGTCTCTTGCGTGAGTTTGATTCAGAATTGGCAGGTGTAGCAGTCTTTGCGGATAATGCCCAAGAAGAACGTGAAAAGCAGTTTGACTACAAGTCACTCTTGAAGGTAACCAATATTGATGTCAAGAACCAAGCCATCGATGTTGAGGTTGGCAATATCTTTGACGAAGATAAATAAGAGATAGAACTAAAGGTTGGAACGATTGTCCCAGCCTTTCTTTGCAAATAGAATAGAAGGAAGCTTATGAAAACACCATTTATCAATAAAGAAGACTTAGAAGCGATTGTTGCCGAGTTCCTGACTCCCTTTCACTTGTATGATGAGAAGGGAATTCGTGAGAAGGCAAGAGCCGTCAACCAAGCCTTTTCGTGGAACAAGGGTTTTAAGGAATATTTTGCAGTTAAGGCTACTCCAACACCAGCTATTTTGAAAATTCTCCAAGAGGAAGGCTGTGGTGTGGACTGCTCTAGTTATGTGGAGCTTTTGATGAGCCATAAACTGAATTTCCCTGGTTCTGAGATTATGTTCTCTTCAAACAACACGCCAGACAAGGAATATGCCTATGCGCGTGAATTGGGTGCGACCATTAACTTGGATGCTTTTGAAGATATTGAACATCTAGAGAGAGCAGCAGGTATTCCAGAAATTATCTCTTGTCGTTACAATCCTGGAGGCGTTTTTGAACTAGGGACAGACATTATGGACAATCCTGGAGAAGCCAAGTTTGGCATGACCAAGGACCAGCTCTTTGAAGCTTTTGCCATCTTGAAGGAAAAAGGAGCCAAGACTTTTGGGATTCACTCTTTCCTAGCGTCCAATACCGTGACCCATCTCTATTATCCAGAGTTGGCTCGTCAGCTTTTTGCATTGGCTGTTGAAATCAAGGAAAAGTTGGGCATTTCGCTAGACTTTATTAATCTTTCTGGCGGTATTGGTGTCAACTATCGTCCAGACCAGGAGCCGAACGATATTGCCTTGATTGGTGAGGGAGTTCGTAAGGTGTATGAAGAGGTCCTTACGCCAGCAGGTCTTGGTGAGGTCAAGATTTTCACTGAATTGGGTCGTTTTATGCTAGCCCCTCACGGTGCTTTGGTCACAAGAGTCACTCATAAGAAGAAAACCTACCGTACCTATCTGGGTGTGGATGCATCAGCAGTCAACCTCATGCGTCCAGCTATGTACGGAGCTTACCATCATATTACTAACGTGACCCATCCAGATGGACCAGCTGAAGTAGTAGATGTGGTTGGTTCACTCTGTGAAAACAATGATAAATTTGCAGTGAATCGCGAATTGCCTCATACAGAAATCGGTGATTTGCTGGTAATTCATGATACAGGTGCTCACGGTTTTTCAATGGGCTACCAGTACAACGCCAAACTTCGTTCTGCGGAAATCCTCTATACCGAAGAAGGTAAAGCCCGTCAAATCCGCCGTGCAGAGCGCCCTGAGGACTACTTTGCAACCTTGTATGGCTTTGATTTTGAAGAATAAAATGATAAGTAATTGAAAATGAAATTGAAAAACAGATTGCTTTCTAAAAAATAGGCAAAAATCTTGTTTTTCCTTCAAGTCGTGATATAATAAAACTATAAAACGTTTTCAAGGAAGGTAACGATATGTCTGAAGAAACAATTGATTATGGACAAGTGACGGGAATGGTGCATTCGACAGAAAGCTTTGGGTCGGTAGATGGACCTGGTATTCGCTTTATTGTCTTTTTGCAGGGCTGTCACATGCGTTGCCAGTATTGCCACAACCCGGACACTTGGGCTATGGAGTCTAATAAATCACGTGAACGGACGGTAGATGATGTCTTGACAGAAGCCTTGCGCTACCGCGGTTTCTGGGGAAATAAGGGTGGGATTACAGTCAGTGGAGGAGAAGCTCTCTTGCAGATTGATTTCCTGATTGCCCTCTTTACCAAGGCCAAAGAACACGGAATCCACTGTACCTTGGATACCTGTGCCCTTCCTTTCCGTAATAAACCACGTTACCTTGAGAAGTTTGACAAACTCATGGCCGTCACTGACTTGGTTCTCTTGGATATCAAGGAAATCAACGAAGAACAGCACAAGATCGTCACTAGCCAAACCAATAAAAATATCTTGGCATGTGCCCAGTATCTATCAGATATTGGAAAACCTGTATGGATTCGCCACGTACTAGTTCCAGGATTGACAGACAGAGATGATGACTTGATTGAACTTGGGAAGTTCGTCAAGACCCTTAAAAATGTTGATAAGTTTGAAATTCTACCTTATCACACCATGGGTGAGTTCAAATGGCGTGAATTGGGAATTCCTTATTCACTCGAAGGGGTTAAACCACCAACAGCAGATCGCGTCAAGAACGCTAAGAAACTCATGGATACCGAAAGTTACCAAGACTATATGAAACGTGTACATGGATAAAAAAGAAGCCTGATGGAAACATCGGGCTTTTAAGTTTATATATAAATAAAATAGACTTATTGCCTGAAATTATAGTAGCTTGAAATAGAATGCGAACAAATCAATTAGAGAATTTAAAGCAATTCTTAACTGAAAGCAGATTTTCTATTCTAAGCATTTCAGCAGAAAAAATTAACATTTCAGAGAAATTTTTAATATAGACATCTGAAATAAGCTAAACTATTTGTATCAAGATAAAGGAGGAAGTTATGAAAGCATTTAAAAAGTTATTTAAACGTCATACATGGAATTTCGGTATTGTTAGCATTAGCTACAAAGGTCAATCGTCGTGTGACAATCTAATTTTGACTGAAAGCAAATTTTCTATTCTAAGCATTTCAGCAGAAAAAATGAACATGTCAGAGCAAGATTTAATATAGATATCTGAAATAAGCTAAACTATTTGTATCAAGATAAAGGAGGAAGTTATGAAAGCATTTAAAAAGTTGTTCAAACGTCATACATGGAATTTCGGTATTGTTAGCATTAGCTACAAGGTCAATCGTCGCGTGACAATTTAATAAATAGAATAACTAGTCTAATTAGATTAGTTATCAATCAGAGGAGATTATAAAGTCTCTTCTGATTGATAACTAAAGGAGATAATAAAATGAGCATAAATTTATTTACAATTTTTAGGACAATATGGTTAAGATCAGAAACAAAATTTTTATTTGCTTTTTCTCTACTTCCATTAGTAGTTCCTCTACTGACAAATAGTCCAGATATGGAAGTTTTTTACGTAGCAGGAGATAATGCAAGTTTTAGTTTTTTTGTTAGCATTGTATTTCAATCACAATTTAAACTTGTTTTACCAACATTAATTTTTTTCTTATATGATTTATTCTACTTTTTCGAGATGAATTTAATTCTGGAATAATGTTTCTATACAAAGATTTACCGAAAAATAGAATTTTTCAAGCTAAATTATTTTCTTTAATGGTTTTATACTGCCTATATACCTTGGTTACTTTATGTACATCATTGATAATTTTCTTTTTATTTTTAAATAAATCAAATATGCTATTCTCAGGTGATGACTTGTTAAGTAGAGAAATCTTAAGCATTTTCAGTATATTCTTTTCTAATTTAGTATCTATTTTAATTATGTCTTATAGCTCGCTAAAAACGAATAGAGCAGTAACAATAGTTATCTCAATTTTCTTTGTTTTAGCTTCAATACTTTCTTCTAAGATGGGATGGATGGGTTATCTATTTCCCAATGCGTATATATCGCTATCAAATGCAAGTGCTTTTACAAGTTTAGCTGCTATGTGTTTGTTGAGCATGGTCTATATTACAGTTTTCTATATTTTATCGTATAAAAAATTTAAAAAAATGGAGTTTTAGAGAATGAATGATAAAACGACAAAATTATCTACTGCGATAGTAGCTTTAGGAATTTTGATGTTATCTATTGTTTTATATAGTATTGCTATGACTGGCTTAGTTTTTGTAGAGAAAGAACAACTAGTCAGTGTTTATTTCTATCTTTTAGTTGTTTTAATGCCAGCTTGTTTTATCATACTCCCAAATTATATAGCCCAAAAATATAATTTGTATACTAGTTGTGAGATTAAATTTTCGTGGTATAAATTTATTTTTTTAACAGCCTTACTATTTCTTATAAATCTATTTTTTATTAAAGGCGAAGAATTTTGGTATCAAATGGTTATTGCTAGTTGTGAAGAGTTCCTGTTTCGCTATTGTTTATATCGTATTTTGCGAAATAATTTTTCTAAACCTCAGACATTACTAATATGCTCTTTACTATTTGGAATTTTACTACATTTGAATTATGACATTATAGATAATTTATTGATTCGGAGTCCAATTGGTTTTATACTAGGACTTGTGACTATGCGTTTTGGATTGCATTATTCTATTGCAGCGCATTGGTTTATAAACTTACTAGCTGCATTATTTCAATAAGGAGAAAATATGATTTCAATATTGTTGCTTTGTTTGTATTATACAGTATCTACACTATTTTTATTATTTTATTTACCAAATTTATCAGTTATGATACTTGCTTTAATTTTGTACTTATTCCCGATTATTATTCATGGTTACGTATTATATAATAGTAAAAATAAAAAGGATTTAATTTATAAAAGTATCAGTTTGCCTATCATTTCAAGTGTGGCTTATATGATTTTTGCTATTTTGTCTGAAAAAATGTCTATTTGGAAAGTATTTGTGGAAAGAAATATCGTTGTATCAGATGAAATGACAGTGCAGATAGCTCAATCTCCTCTGGAGATGTCTCAGATTATTTTTGTGGTAATTTTATATCTTTCTATATCAATTGTTACTTACTATATAAAGAGTCAGAAAAATAAAAAAGGGAGTGAAAAATGTTAACAATTCATAATTTATCTAAAAAATTTGCAGGAAATGATTTCTATTCATTGAGAAATGTTAATTTGGAAATAAATAAGGGAGAAATTGTGGGGTTGATAGGTAAGAATGGGGCAGGAAAATCCACCCTCATGAAATTAATCGCCAAATCCCTGAAGCCGACGGAAGGTGAAATTTATTATAATGAAGTTGAACTGAGTTCAAAAGATTGTTTACTTCAGGATGTAGGAATTATGATTGATCCTGTATTTTATCCTGAAATGACAGTTGAAGATAATCTAAAATTTTATTTGAGATTGCATAACAAGAAAGAACTTTTCACAAATATTGAATCGACATTAAGATTAGTAGAGCTATGGGAAGTAAGGAAAAGAAAACCGAAGAATTTTTCTTTTGGAATGAAGCAAAGAACAGCTTTAGCAATAGCTCTTGTTGCAGAACCTAATTTTTTAATTTTAGATGAACCCTTTGTAGGATTGGATCCAATAGGTGTTCAAAAATTGATTGTTATTTTGAAAGAATGGGCTAGTCAGAGAAAGATATCGATGTTGATATCGAGTCATCAATTGAGTGAATTAGAATCTCTGTGTGATCGTTATGTATACATAGAATCTGGTTGTTTAGCTGATGAATTTTCTAAACCATCTGGAAGAGATGTATTGATTGAGTTGATAGATGATGTAAACAGTTCAATCCTGAAATCCTATCTGTCAGATACTGTTTATTTAGAGGATCAGTATTTAGTCCTTTCTGCGCAATGTAGTAGAGAAGAATTAAATAAAGTCTTGCAATTTTTGGGTGAAAAACAGATGATTTCTTCGATTAGTATGAAAGAAAATCAGTTAAAGGATATTTTTATGGAAAGGTAGTGAAATGAAAGATATTTTTTTGGCTGTATTAAGCACAACATGGAATAGAAAAGAAAGTAAGCTATTTTTACTTTTTAGTCTAATTCCTATTCTATATTTAGCTTCTACATTTATGGAAACAAGTTTTATGAATGTAACTTCAATAGAAACTGGCGCAAAATTAAGTTTTTTAGAAATGTATGATGGTATTTTTAATCTTTCTTTCAATTCAACTCTACCAACCTTATCCTTATTTTTACTAATTTTATCTGTAGTGAGAAGTGATATAGAATTACACCGACTTTTCTTATATAAGGATATAGAGAGGAAAAAGATTTTATTATCAAAAATACTCAGTATACTCTCTTTATTTGCTTTATTTGTTTTGATTTTTTCTTTGCTAATGTTTGGTGTTTATTATTTAAGAGTTATCCATCTTCCCTTCGCTTCAGGAGAATTTTTAGGTCAGGATAGTTGGTTGGCCATATTCTCTATTTTTGGAACGATTTTACATCATGTTTTTTATATATTTCTACTAACTATGATATCGCTGTTTTTCAGTAATATTGCAAGTATTGTAAGTGGCATTATTATACTCATTTTTACAGGTATTTTACCTCTATTTGGTAAAATTGGTTTGATTTTCCCAAATGGTTTTCGTTTATTAGCCGAGGAGGGGAATTTTCACTTAGCCTATATTGGAATTATTTCAATAACAACATTCTACTCACTTATTCTATTTTATTTTAGCGTAAAGAAATTTAGAAAGGTAGAATTTTAAAATGATAAAGCAAAAACAGTTTTATCAATATTTATTTCATTGTTTAGACAAACCAAGGTTCTTTATAGGTTTGTTCCTAAGTTTTATTAGCGCAGGAATGGGATTATTGATTCCTCAGTTTATAGGGAAAATGATGGATATGTCATTTTTGACATTTATTTTATCAAATCCGCTAATGCTAATAGGGATGCTATTATTCTTTTTATCTGTTTATACTTTACAGGCGATATCTTCTTATTTACTAGGAATGAGTGGAAATCAGGCTATGAAAAAGATGCAGGAAAGTCTTCATAGGAAAATTTTATCTTTATCAATAACAGATGTTGAAAGATATCAAGCAGGAGATTTATCAAACCGATTAACAAATGATATGTCGGTGGTATTAAAATTAATTTCGGTAACTTTTCCACAGGTCATTATGAATCTATTCATTATTGTGGGGACTGCTTATTTTTTAGTTTCAATTAATTTCTATTTAACGTTAGTTAGTCTAGTACTAATATTGTGCCTATTATTTGTAACGCTTCCTATAAATGCTAAACTAGAAATGTGTTTTTTGGATCATCAAAATTTATTAGGAAAATTAGCAGGAGATTTAGGTCATAAATTTTCTAAGTTCAGATTAATAAAGTCAATGAATGGTGAAAAGCAAGAAATAAAGATTATGTCTAAAGTTTTTTCTGAACTTTTCAAGAATTTTAGAAAAATATTAGCAATTTCCTCTTTTCAAAGTGCCTTGTTAAATAGTGTAATCATGTTTTTCATTTTGATTATTATCTTAATAGCTGGATGGCAAGTTCAGAAAGGAATAATGACGATAGTGACACTGACTACTTTCATTATTTATGTCATGCAGTTACTGGAACCGACTTCAGAATTAATCCAGTCTTTAGATGATTTTGCTGAAGTAAAAGGGGTAGGAACACGTGTAGTAGAGTTATTTAATTTAGCTTCAGAAGATAATAATTTCTCTTATACAGAAGTGAATGACTTCTCTATTTCCTTTGATGCTGTTTCTTTCAGTTATTCAGAACAAGAAAAACGTGTAATAGATAATTTAAGCTTTCACATTTCATCTGGGCAACATGTTGCGATTATAGGTCCAAGCGGTTCAGGTAAGACAACTCTTTTTTCTTTATTGATGAAATTTTATCAATACGATGCAGGAGAGATATTGATTGGGGGAAAAAGATTAAGGGATTTGTCTTCGGAGAATGTTCGTGATTTGATTAGTTATACTTCTCAAGATAATACTTTGTTTCATGGAACTCTAAGAGAAAATTTGACTTATGGGAAAAATAGTAAGGTATCGGACGAGAGGATGTATTTTGTTCTAAAAGAATTAGACCTTCTTAGCTTGATGAATCAATTGCCTAAAGGTTTAGAGAGTCATATATCTGATTCTGGTCAAGGATTATCTGAAGGTCAGAAGCAGCGATTTAATATAGCACGTTCATTAATGCTTCCGAGCGATATCTATTTATTTGATGAAATTACTGCAAGCTTGGATGTAGAAACTGAGCGAATTATTACGAAGGCTGTGAATTCATTGACTGAAGGAAAAACACGACTAACAATTGCTCATCGATTATCAACGATTCGTGAAGCTGATATAGTGTTTGTTTTTGACGATAATGGAAGAATTGTAGATAAAGGTAAACATGAGGAATTACAATTAAGAAATACTAGTTACCAAAGTTATCTACAGGAACTAAATTAAAGACATTAAATGAAACAAAATTTTAAAGATTTAAGATTCTATTTGCAATCTACTTGAAAGAGGGCAAAGAATTTTAAATCTTTTTTGATTTTTGAAATTCTGAAAAAAATCCGAAAATGAATGTGTAAGATATAGTTACGTTTAGAAATATTAAATAGAATAGGAGAACATCATGGAACAAAGTATTACCATTAAAAATTTATGTAAGTCGTATGGGCAAACTCAAATTTTAAAGGATATTTCTTTTGAGGCAAAAGCAGGTAGAGTGACTGCTTTCTTGGGTCCAAATGGTGCTGGTAAAAGTTCAACATTACGTATTTTATTAGGATTAGACAAAGCAACATCTGGCCTTACCAAAATTGGAGATCAAACTTATAAGGAATTAAAATTTCCTCTAAAGACTGTAGGAGCTTCATTTGACAGTGTGGGAGCTCCTGATGATCGGACTGTTTATCAACATTTGAAAATTGTTGCTGCTAGTAATGGGATATCTAGTCAGCGAATTGAGCAAGTCTTGGATATGGTGGATATTAGCCATAAGAAAAAATCTAAAATTGGGAAATTATCATTAGGAGAAGGACAACGATTAGGAATTGCAACAGCTCTATTAGGAAATCCTCAGTATCTGATATTGGATGAACCGACAAATGGGTTGGATCCAAGAGGAATTCGGTGGTTTAGAGAGTTTATAAAAAAACAAGCTCAAGAAGGGAAAGACAGTCTTGCTATCATCTCATATATTATCGGAAGTGGAAGCAGTAACAGATGATGTAGTTATCATAAATAAAGGAAAAGTTCTTATAAAAGGGACTTTACAAGAAGTGATGAAAAATCTTTCTTCACTAGAAGAAGTCTTCTTTAGTTTGACAGAGGGAGGAAAGTGACATGGCACTTATTTACTCTCTTCATTCTGAAATCTTGAAATTACTTTATAAGAGAGCTACTCATGTTGTACTATTCTTAATACTGGTATTTCAAACGTTTTTAGCAAATCTTGGTGCTTCTCAAATTGTTTCAGTTGGTATCCATGCTACACCAGAGACAAATCCAGAATTAGCAGAAGCTATACCTCCTATTGAATTTTTAGGTTTTGATGTTACTTTATTTGGTGTTTTTATTATGATTATCCTAGGCTCGATTTACGGAGCCGAGGAGTATAAATGCTCTGCTATTCGCACAAGCCTCCTCTCTATTACAAATCGAAGTTCTTTCCTAGTTTCAAAAACATTAGTTTGGCTTGTATTTTCTTTTTTCATTTCCTTTCTATCAATATTCCTTACGATTAACATGACACATTATGTTTTGGGACAAGATGGCTTATTACTTTTTTCACTAAATGGGAGAGTTTGGTTCTATATATTTTTAGCTAGTATAGCTTGGACTTTGTTGGGACTGCTGGCCTATATTATGGCTTTGACATTTAAAACAGCCATTGTTCCTCTATTATTTTTGCTTCCTCAAGTCTACAATTTAGGAACATTCTTAGCAAACTATATATCGGTTGCAAAATTTCTCCCAGTTGCATTGGGGCAAGGATTGATTGCTACATCTCCTCAAATGTTAGAACATAATAGTTTGCAAACATATTTTAACTTTTTACTTTGTTGGAACTTCTCATTCTTGGCTTTAGCAATCTACCGCTTACTTAAGTCAGATATTGGAGGAGGTGAATAAGTTGAAAGAGCAACTTAAAAGTGAGTATCTCAAGTTTATGATGAATCCTTGGCACTGGTTGATTATAGGTGCTCTATTACTGTGTGTTCCAGCGATGAGTTATTTTTTTAAATAGTAAGCCAGACCAGTTGACTCTACAGTTTGTTTTGGAACAGCTACTGCAAAGTCTCTATTTAGGACAGGCAGGTTTCGTTAGTCTAGCGGTTCTATTTATAGGTCAAGAATTTACAGGTTCTAGCCTTCGTACCAGTTTTCTTACCTGTCCAAATCGTTTGAAATTTATAATCTGTAAACTAGCTATTGTATTATGTATGGAAATTGTATTATTGGTTGCTGTAATATCATTATGCATACTAATCGCGCAAGGATACTACAATATCAATCTTTTGAGTAATATTAAACATGTTCTAACAATTCTATTTCCAGCTTGTATTTCTATTCTAACCTTCGCTCTTTTAAGTGGTATTTTTGTATTTATTTCCCAGTCTTTTATCTTAATTTTGGGAATCAGTTTATCCCTTTTATTGGGGTTGGGGCAAATGTTATTACAATTCAGTTCTTTTTTTAGAAACTTACCATTACTAGCTAGTATGAATTGTTTTTATACCCATCCCTTGTCGCTTTATTATCCAGTGTGGCAAGGCTTAGGGATACAAATAGTTTGGTTATTAATTGTTTTTCTATTTGCTACATTGATACTTATAGGAAGAAATGTAGGCTAAAGACAGGGGATATCCTGTCTTTTTCTCGGTTAGTGCTATAATATGGTTAGGAGGGTGAGTTATGGCTTATAAAATTTTGGTTGTAGATGATGATCTTGCTATTCTTCGCCTAATAAAAAAAGTACTAGAATATGAAAAATATGAAGTAGTCATACGAAATAAGATAGAAGAGATTGATCTTTGTGATTTTACAGGATTTGACTTGATTTTATTAGATATTATGATGCCTGTTAGTGGTTTAGAAATCTGTCAGATGATTCGCGAGCAGATAACTGTTCCTATCTGTTTTATAACTGCCAAGGATATGGATGAAGATTTAGTAGCTGGAATCAATGCAGGTGCTGATGATTATATTATGAAGCCCTTTAGTATGCAAGAATTGTTAGCACGTGTTAAAATGCACTTACGTCGTGAAGAACGGATTAAAGGAAATGTTCATCAAATAAAGATTGGGAAGCTTATACTATATACGGATAGTAAGGAACTATTTGTAAACGATGATAAGATTGCTCTGACAAGGAGGGAATTTGACATAGTGAATCTTTTGGCAAGCAACCCAAGTAAAATATATTCTATTGAGGAAATTTATAATTATCTATATCCACAAAGTTCCGAAGCGCTTTTACGTTCGGTTTCAGAGTACATTTATCAAATTCGTCAAAAGCTGAAACCTTATCAATTAAATCCAATTAAAACCTTATACGGTGGAGGATATCAATGGGTAGAATCAAAAGTTTTAGACAATTAATTCGAGAAACCTGTTGGAGAATTATTTGGCAGTTTAGTCTTGGCTTACTAATGGCCTATCTTATTCCCTTAGCTTCAGTATCTATACAAATAAATGAAGACGGGAAACCTCTAAAAAATAGTGGTGTTCTATCAATCTCAATGTGTCATCATGGATATATATTTGTGTTTTATTGATTGTTCTAATAAGTTATCACATTGGAAAATTGTTGAAAAAACTGAGTTATGAAATGACTTTGATTTATGAAAATAGTATGTGGTTGAAGAAGGAATGTACAGAATGTTTAACGGTTAAAGAATTTCGTGAGACAGGAAATCGGATTATTGTGATGCAAGATAGAATTCGACAATTAATAGTTAATGAGAAACAGCAGAAGGAAGATTTGATGTTTCAGGTTTCAGCAGCTTCTCATGATTTAAAAACTCCCTTAACCATTATTAGGGGAAATGTGGAATTTTTGCAGACGATAACTGAAAACGACCAATCTCAAGAATGCTTAGTAGATATAGAAAGAGCTAGTCAACAGTTACTAGATTATTTCAATCAATTGATTCACTATTCTAAAACCTATTATGATGATGAGACAGGTTGGACGGAGTATTCCTCTTCAGATTTTATCAATGAATTAGAGAAAGAAGTCTCTTTTTTGATAAAAGATCAGATGAAGTTTTCTTTTGAACAAAATGTGAAAGGAACTGAAAACTATTATATAAATCCATCTCTTCTGATTCGTGCCATACAAAATATTTTAACAAATGCTTTGGAGTATGCAGATAAACAGAATCCTAAAATTAACATTAGAGTAGAGCAAGAGGAGAAAGAATTGAAAATAGGTATATGGAATAATGGCTCTGAATTTCCAGATGAAGTTTTAACTAATTTTGGGAAGCTCTTTTATCGTATGGATAAAGCTAGATCGTATAAAGAGCAACATTATGGTATTGGACTAAGTTTTGTATGTAGAGTTGCAAAACTGCATAAGGGCAGGGTTGAGCTTAGAAATAGAGACGAGGGAGCAGAAGTTTTAATAACTGTGAATTGTATTAAATTATAGTCATGCTAGACTTGTTAGTTTATGATGGAATGTTTTTTTAAAACGATGTGAGCTGTCACATCTATTTCTAAGAATCTTACTGACTAGCATAAGATTTATATGTAGATATCAAAACGAAAGGCTTTTGGCTAACTCTAAAGCTTGAGTGGGAAAACTATTTTTGCTTCTATTAATTCAGTGTTTTTACTATTTTTTTGATATCGCAAAAAGACTTATCAAACCAGCTAAGCCTTTTTCTTCTTATCTCGAACGTTGTTTTCCAGCGTTGCGATTTTTGTGTTTTTTCTTACTTGTGATAGCAGTTGGTTGTTCAGGGGTAACGTCTTTTCGTTCGTTTGTTGTTAGAGAAAGAACTTGCTTTTGGTGGGTTCTTTGCCAGTTCTTCACGGACTTTTTTTGCGAAGTTTTGGACGAACGATATAGTTGACGATAAACTGTTGGAGAATCATCATGAAACCACCAACAACCCAATAAAGTGTGACACTAGCTGGTGAGATGAGGGAGAAGCCGGCAATCATGACTGGGCTCACGTAAGCCATTTTCTTGATTTGTTCTCTTTGCGTTTGATCCTCTACTCCGTGAAGTGAAAGGAGTGATTGAAGATAGTAAAGGACACCAGTGCAGGCAACCAAAATCATACTTGGCGAACCTAGAGGAATTCCTAAGTAGCTTGCTTGAGCAACACCTTCAGTATGTTGGACAGCAAAGTAAATTGCAGAGAAGAAAGGTATTTGAAGGAGGAGAGGGAAAAATCCTACACCGCCAAATATGCTGATGCCGAGCTCTTTTTGAGCGGCAAAGAGAGCCTGTTGGGCTTCGAGTTTTTCTTCTTGAGTAGTTGCTTCTTTGAGACGAGTTTGGTGTGGCTCAAGGACGTGCTTGAGGGCGTTCATCTTTTCAGAGTGAAGTGTCGCCTTCCATGATTGGTAGATACCAAGTGGCAAGATAATTAAGCGCACGATAATGGTTACGATAATGATAGCAACCCCAAAACCAAGTCCCTTGTCATTGGCGAAGTATTTGATAGCTTCAGCCATAGGCGCTCCGAAAGTATTCCAAATAAATCCTGTTGGCTCTCCTGTTGCTTTATCGACGCTAACACAGCCAGTCAAGACAAGCAACATAGCCACTCCCATAGTCGAGAGTGCAAAACGTTTAATAGATTTCACTGTTTTTATTCCTTCTTTAAAAATTATACCTTTCTATTCTACTGTTTTTTTACAAAATATACAATAGTTCTAGAGACCTAATTTGCGATTTTAAAGTCAGGGTAGGGAGGAAAGTTGCTCAGTTGGACATCTAAGTAGCTGACTTTTGAAAAAGGTGTAGGTCCTTTTCGGATTTCTTGGATAAATTTCGCCATGATAGCGGATGAGTCTGCTTGGGCTAAGATTTCCACTGTGCCATCGTCATTATTCCATACCCGACCTGTGATGCCACCAATTTCAAGTGCCAAGCTGTAAACACCCCAACGAAAACCGACTCCTTGCACCCTACCTTGGGCAATCATTCTAATCTTTTGCATACCAAACCCCTTTGATTGTGTTATAATATTTCTATGACTATTATAACCTCAAAAGCCAATTCTGTGGTAAAAAATGCCAAAAAATTACACCAAAAAAAATACCGCAAGTCTGCCTATTTGATTGAAGGTTGGCACTTGTTTGAAGAAGCTGTTCAAGCTGGAGTGACGATAGAGAAAATCTTTGCCTTAGAAAATTACCGAGATCAGTTAGCCTCGTTTCCGCAAACTGTCTGGGTGTCAGAGGATATTTCTGCTAGATTTGGCGGATTCTCAGACTCCACAGGGAATTGTTGCGGTGGTTCAAAAAGAAGAAGTGGGGCAAGCTGACTTTAGTCAGGGTAAGTTCTTGTTTTTGGAAGATGTGCAAGATCCTGGTAATGTGGGAACTATCATTCGTACTGCAGATGCAGCAGGTTTTACTGGAGTAATTGTTTCAGATAAGTCAGCAGACATATATAGTCTCAAGACCCTACGTTCCATGCAAGGCAGTCATTTTCATCTGCCTATTTACCGAATGTCTAGTCAAAGGCTTCTCGAGGAAGCTAAGGAAGCAGCTATCCCAATGCTGGCAACAACCCTATCTAAAGATTCTGTTGATTACAGAGAACTGCCTCCTATAGAAAATTTTGTACTAGTCATGGGAAATGAGGGTCAAGGAATTAGTCCCCTCATGGCTGAAAGTGCAGACCAGTTGGTTCACATTAGCATGAAGGGTCAGGCGGAGAGTCTGAATGTTGCAGTTGCAGCAGGTATTTTGATTTTCCATTTAAGCTAATTTTAACTTTCTTTGCTATAATCAAGGAAAGATGTTCATAGAAAAGGAGAAAAAGATGAATCACACTATTATTCACGACCGCGCAGGTCTCAATCAATTTTACGCTAAGGTTTATGCCTTTGTTGGTCTGGGAATCGGACTATCCGCTTTGGTATCAGGTCTTATGTTGACGGTCTTTCAGTCTCAGTTGGTTTACTTTTTGATGCAGGGGCGTCTCTGGTTGACCATTGCAACCTTTGCAGAGTTGGCCTTGGTTTTCGTTGCCAGTAGTATGGCTTCAAGAAATAGTCCAGCTGCTCTTCCAGTATTTTTACTTTACTCAGTATTAAACGGTTTTACCCTCAGTTTTGTGGTGGCTTTCTATACTCCGGGTACAGTTTTATCTGCCTTTGTATCGAGCGCCCTTCTCTTCTTTGTCATGGCGGCAGTTGGTATCTTCACCAAGAAAGACTTGAGTGGGATTGGTCGAGCGATGATGGCGGCTCTTATTGGTTTGCTGATTGCCATGGTAGTCAATATTTTCTTGGCTAGCGGTTTCTTTGATTATATGATCAGCGTAGCCATGGTTTTGGTCTTCTCTGGGCTGATTGCTTGGGACAATCAAAGAATTCGTCTTGCCTATGAACAATCGCAAGGTCGAGTAGCGACAGGTTGGGTTGTGTCAATGGCTCTCAGTATCTATCTTGATTTTTATCAATCTCTTTCCTAAGTATTTTTACGTATCTTTCGGTCGTAATGATTAAAGGTCTATGAAATCAGTGTTTTGAATGACACTGATTTTTTTAAAATTTCTCTTTTCTTTTTCTGGGAAAATAGGTGTATAATGCTTTTTAATTAAATTTTTTTGAGGAGTAGCTTATGAAGAAAAAGTTTTATCCATCAACAAGAAGAAATTTCTTTTGTCAAAAACACTTTTACCCAGTATTTGAAAGATAAGCTAGAAGTCGTCGAAGTTCAAGGTCCTATCTTGAGTAGGGTCGGTGACGGGATGCAGGATAACCTGTCTGGTGTGGAAAATCCAGTATCGGTCAAGGTTTCTCCAAATTCCCTGATGCAAACCTATGAAGTGGTTCATTCGCTTGCCAAATGGAAACGCCATACCCTAGCTCGTTTTGGTTTCGGTGAGGGTGAAGGTCTTTTCGTCCACATGAAAGCACTTCGTCCAGACGAAGACTCGCTGGATGCAACCCACTCTGTCTTTGTGGATCAGTGGGACTGGGAAAAGGTCATTCCAAATGGTCAACGTAATATTGCCTACCTAAAAGAAACAGTTGAGAAGATTTATAAGGCCATTCGTTTGACAGAACTAGCTGTTGAAGCTCGCTATGATATCGAGTCTATCTTGCCAAAACAAATCACTTTCATCCACACAGAAGAGTTGGTAGAACGCTACCCAGACTTGACACCGAAAGAACGTGAAAATGCTATCTGTAAAGAATTTGGTGCTGTCTTTCTTGATTGGTATCGGTGGTGAGTAGCCAGACGGTAAACCGCACGATGGACGTGCACCAGACTATGATGACTGGACAAGCGAGTCTGAAAATGGCTACAAGGGTCTTAACGGCGATATTCTTGTCTGGAATGAGTCTCTAGGTGGAGCCTTTGAGTTGTCTTCTATGGGAATCCGTGTAGATGAAGAAACTCTTCGTCGCCAGGTTGTCATCACAGGTGATGAAGACCGCTTGGAATTGGAATGGCACAAGGCATTGTTGAATGGCTTATTCCCATTGACAATTGGTGGAGGAATTGGGCAATCTCGGATGGCTATGTTCTTACTTCGCAAGAAACATATCGGAGAAGTGCAAACAAGTGTTTGGCCTCAAGAAGTCCGCGATACTTACGAAAATATTTTGTAGAGGAGTCTGTGACAAAATAGTTCTCAGCCACAAAAAAGCTAGAGATTCCCAATTGCGGAACTCTAGCTTTTTATACTCAATTATATTCAAAAAGCAACCTTGTCCATTGTCTGCTGACAGTGGACTTTAAAACACTTTTTTCGAGTCCTTGAATAACTTCTTGAAGTTTATCAATGACGGCTTCCAATGTTTGGAAATCTTTATTTTTAAAACCTCGTTTTCGAATTTCTTTCCAGACTTGTTCAATAGGGTTCATTTCTGGTGTATAAGGTGGGATAAAAGCCAAGTCAATATTACTTGGAATCTCTAAGGTACTTGATTTATGCCATATAGCATTATCCATTACAAGTAAAATATAGTCATCTGGATAAGCTTGTGAGACTTGCCGTAGAAATTCATTCGTCCACTCAGTATTGCATCCTCCGGCAATGAGGAAAAAGGAATCTCCTGTCTGAGCATCTACTGCCCCATAACAATAGCGATATTCTCGCATATAATGACTAGGAATGCTAGGTCGAATTCCTTGAGGAGCCCAACAAGAACTCATCTTACTAATTCTTCCGAAACCAGCTTCATCTTGGTACATCAAACGTACTTTGTTATAATACTCTTCGAAAATCAAATTCAAACCACGTCAGCGTCGCTTTACCGTACTCAAGTACAGCCTGCAGCTAGCTTCCTAGTTTGCTCTTTGATTTTCATTGAGTAT